>Ga0102946_1000031_pt1 | contig 52159 bp, 50 predicted proteins | sample SalPon2A_A_D1_MG_FD_78209 | JGI IMG/M metagenome (GOLD analysis project Ga0102946, IMG submission 78209) | Soil microbial communities from South San Francisco under conditions of wetland restoration - Salt Pond MetaG R2A_A_D1_MG | ecosystem: Environmental > Terrestrial > Soil > Wetlands | place... | reverse complement strand
TATGAACAAGGGAAAAATTACACAGGTTATCGGACCTGTTGTCGACGTCGAATTTGAGCCCGGGAAGCTGCCGGAGATTTACTTCGCAGTAAAAATGACCAACCCATCTCTTGGAGATCAGGAGTGGAATCTGGTCTGCGAGGTCGCACAGCATCTCGGTGAAAATACCGTAAGAACCATCGCCATGGATTCTACGGACGGTCTGGTTCGTGGCCAGGAGGTCCTTGACACTGGTGATCAGATTTTGATGCCCGTTGGTCCTAAGACCCTTGGTCGGATCATGAACGTTATAGGTGAGCCTGTTGATGAAGCTGGCCCCGTTGAGAATGAAAAGGCCTGGCCTATTCACCGTCCGGCACCTGCTTTTATTAACCAGTCTACCAAAGTTGAAGCTTTTGAGACCGGGATTAAGGTTGTAGACCTGCTCGCTCCCTATTCCCGGGGTGGAAAGATCGGCCTCTTTGGTGGAGCCGGTGTTGGTAAAACGGTTCTGATTATGGAGCTGATCAACAATGTTGCTCAGCAGCACGGTGGTTACTCGGTCTTCGCTGGCGTTGGTGAGCGGACGCGTGAGGGGAACGACCTCTGGGAAGAGATGAAAGAGTCAGGTGTTCTTGATAAAGCCGCGTTGATCTACGGCCAGATGAACGAGCCTCCCGGAGCTCGTGCCCGGGTTGCACTGTCGGCCTTGACAGTTGCAGAATATTTCCGTGATGAGGAAGGTCAGGACGTTCTCCTGTTCGTTGATAACATCTTCCGTTTTACCCAGGCAGGTTCCGAGGTTTCGGCGCTGCTCGGTCGAATTCCTTCAGCGGTAGGTTACCAGCCGACTCTCTCTACGGAGATGGGTGAGCTGCAGGAGCGGATCACCACGACCGACAAGGGTTCTATCACTTCGGTTCAGGCAATCTATGTCCCTGCTGATGACTTGACAGATCCAGCTCCAGCGACGGCATTTGCTCACCTTGACGCAACGACTGTTCTTTCGCGCCAAATTGCCGAGCTCGGTATTTATCCCGCTGTCGACCCGCTTGACTCAACCAGCCGGATCCTTGATCCTCAGGTCATCGGTGACGAGCACTATGGCGTTGCTCGTGAGGTTCAGTTTGTTCTGCAGCGTTACAAGGATCTGCAGGACATCATCGCCATTCTCGGTATGGACGAGCTTTCAGAAGATGATAAGTTGGTTGTTGCCCGTGCTCGGAAGATTCAACGTTTCCTCTCCCAACCGTTTCACGTTGCTGAGGTGTTCACCGGTTCTCCCGGAAAGTACGTTGAGCTGAAAGATACTATCAAAGGTTTCCAGGAAATCCTGGCTGGTAAGCATGACAATTTACCTGAACAGGCTTTTTATCTCGTCGGTACCATTGAAGAGGCAATTGAAAAAGCCAAGAGTATGGCAGCCTAAGATCGGGTCATTTCCGATGACAGCATAAAGGACAGTCGCAATGGCTGAAAAACTACAATTAGAAATGGTCACCCCTTATAAGCGCGTTCTCTCTCAGGAAGTTGATGAGATTACCGCACCGGGGTTTCTGGGTGAGCTTGGCTTGCTGCCGGGTCACACCCCGTTATTGACCACCATGAAAATTGGCGATCTTTCTTATCGTCAGGGCGGTGAGCAGTTTCACGTGGCGGTAAACTGGGGTTATCTTGAGGTTGAGAACGACACGGTAACCGTTCTGGTAGAAACAGCCGAGAAAGCTGATGAGATTGATCTTGAGCGTGCCAAGGCCGCTTTGGGTCGAGCAGAAAGTGCCCTTAAGACACTGTCTCATGAAGACAAGAAATTTGCAGTTATGGAAGCAGCCTTAGAGCGTGCACTTATCCGGATTCAGGTCGCTGGAAAAACCGCTCGCTGAATGAATTAAGACAGATAGGATCAACAGAGAGCGACCCACCGGGTCGTTCTCTTTTTTATGTGGAAAGTTTATCGAGAAAAGGGAGCACTGCGGTGAGAGATTTTTTCAAATCACGCGAAGTGTGAGCCTCCAGAGTCATCGAAGGTGAACTCTCAAGTGCGCTAATATGGTTGAAGAGTGAGCTAAAATCTATCTGCCCTTGTCCGATTGCCAAATGTTCGTCGGCAGTGCCTCGGTTGTCATGAAGATGGATGTGCCGTGTATGATGACCCAGCCTCTCAAACCAGTATTGAAGTGGAGTTTCAGAAAAGAGGTTCCAGTGCCCGACATCAAAACAGTGACCGAGCCAGGGAGAATTGAGCTCATCAAGCAGTTTCGCCAGGGTTTCCGGGACCACTTCGAAGATATTTTCAAGGCACATCAAACAGGTAATCTTTTCAGCGCGTTCAATTAAGGGTGGCCAGAATGCCAGACTCTGATCGTGCCACAGGTCAGGTTGACGATCATATCTCCAGCGATCATATCCGGGATGAAAAACGATCAGTTTCGCTTGCAGGGATTCTGCTACGTCGAGGGTCTGGTTGAATCGTTGTCGGGTGATTGATTCAATTGCAAAGTCGATTGCGCCGGGATTGAGATCAAAAAACGGCGCGTGAATCGTGACCTGTAACTGGTTCTTGGCCAGTTGTTCACCGACCCTGTGAAGAAACTGGTGATCTACTTTATCAAGTTCATTGCCCTGAAAGGCAATCTCGGGTTGCAGATGGTGTTTTATCAACCACATCAGTCGCTTCTTCAGCAAGCGTAACGGCAGGTGGATGTGCAGAAGCTTATGCATTGCTGGCATGTCCTTTTGCTATTGCTTCCATGTCTCTTATTGTTGGAGCTTTTTCGAGAGTAATCAAGACATTTCCAGCTTCACTGAGGGTTTCGGGGCTGGATTAAGACCGATTGTACCTCCACCAATAATGTTGACAGAAGTCGACAAAGAATAACGAGGTATGATGAAAAAAACAAGTGAGGTGAAGGGAGAATTCCCTGCTTGAAGCGTTACCTGAAAAGCAAAAGAAAAGCGTTGACATGGAGTGTATACTGTATACAATTCTGTGAAAATGTATACGGGGAGAAATGTTTTGAAAAATAAGCCTATTGAGCGCCATCAGACCCTGCGTGAAAAGATACTTGAAACAATCCGTGATGCGATCCTGAAGGGAACTCTCAAGCCGGGTGAAAAGGTCGCGGAACCTGATCTTGCCGAACGTTTTGGTATCAGTAGAACGCCAATTCGCGAGGCTTTCAGGCAGTTGGAATCAGAAGGATATCTGACGGTAATACCAAGAAAAGGTGCAGTTGTTGCGGCGCTTTCAGAGCAGGATGTCCAGGAGTTCTACGCCATCAAAAGTATCCTGGAAGGCTATGCCGCTGAGTTGGCGGCAAGCCGTCTCAATGAGAAAGAAATCGACCAGTTGGTTCATATCAATGAAAAACTCAAGAAACTGGCCGAAGAAGGAGATGTGAAAAGTTTTTTTCGGGTCCACAGCGAGTTTCACGAACTTTTTCTCAAGGCCGCTGGAAACAAAAAGCTGTATGATCTGGTTCAGCAGCTGGGATTGAAATTTAATCGTTTGCGGATGGCGTCTCTGTCTGTTGAGGGTCGGATGTCGATTTCAGTTAGCGAGCATGAAAAGCTGATCGAGGCATTTCGTAAACATGATGGAATTGAAGCTGAGAATCTGGTAAAAAAAACAGCAGTTATTGGAGGAGAAGTTTTGCTTGAGAGTATGACGCTGGCTGAAGGGGGCAGAGGTAAAAAGTCGGTCCTTGAACAGCGGATAGATGTTTGATCACCAGGTTTGAAAAGGAGTCAGTAAATAAATGTTAAGGTTAATAGCAGTCTTTTTGCTAGTGTCGCTGGGCACGGGAACCGCCTGGGCTGGTACGGTATCTTTGGATTTTAATAATGAAAGTTCTCAGTTCAGCTATATACATCTGTTAAACCGCGAGGCCTACGGTGACTCTATCGCCGGGTTTCGATTGCTCTATAATGAAGACAGGGATACCTTTTTAGGGACCGTCTCTGCGGGAGTCAAAGGTTCTCCGGGGACGATACCCGGTCTGGAGACAGGGGTGCAGATTTCTGCTAATGGTTCTGACACAGATAGTGAAAGAATGCTCGCTATCGGAGTTGGTCTGTTTCTTGATTATTCTCCGCCAATCTTGAGAGGGCTGGGAGTGTTGGCAGGTGTTAATTATGCACCGAAGGTTTTTACTTTTATGGATGCGGAGAAGTATCTTGAAAGCGGTGTTGGCATCCATTACGCCTTTATGCCTCGAGCGGACTTAATCCTGTCTTACCAGAATGTTCTGGTCGACTTTGAGACATATGGCGACGTTCGTGTGGATGATTCTTTACGGATAGGAATTCGACTCGAGTTCTGATTCCAATACAGAATTAATTAGGGAGCCTCTCTGTAGTTATATTTACAGGGAGGTTTTTTGTTTTGCGCGACTGGAATGTGAATCGAATGACGAAAGCGCGCCAAAGAAAGAAACGATGTTGGTTTGATTTCATTCGATTGGCGGACTCGACAGGCTATGATATATTGCATGTTTAAGTGTGTTTTCTGGTGCAGGATATAGTTGATGACGTTCGACTTGCAAAAAAATTTAAATATTCTTCTTGTTCTGCTGACGGTGTGTCTAGGTGTGCTGCTAGGGCGCCTCATCGCCGACCGGGTTGCAATTTTTCTGGCACCTGAAACGTCATTCTTCAGTCTTGTTACAACGGAGCCGACTGAAACAGAAGTGATGCAGTTGCGGGATTTCAATATAATAAGTCAGCGGAATTTGTTCGATTCTGTCGCAAAGCCGGAAGCAGCAGATAATATTGCGTCGTCCAGCGTTTCACAAGCGCAGAATCGACCAGCACCCAACCGGGCAGCAGACCTGACATTGTTCGGTACGGTTGCTGGTGGTGAAAGCCCGTTGGCGGTTATTGAGTCGGGTAAAGAAACCAATGTCTATAGGGTTGGAGACACCCTTCCTGGGGGGCTGTCTCTGTTTCGGGTTGAGCGTGACAAAGCAATCGTCGTCTCCGCAGATGGTGAGGAGTCGATCCTGGAAATGATCGTTGAAAAGAGCCAGATAAAAACCCCAGGGGCCGCTGCTCCCCAGAGGCGGAGAAATGAGCGAAGTAATGAATCAGCAGTCAGGATTGTCGAATTGGGCGAAAATCACTGGCAGATTCCCAGTGAAGAAGCGGAAAAAGCCCGTTCAAATTTGAATGCACTTTTGAAGACTGCCCGGATGGTTCCAAAAATAGAGAATGGAGCCACCGTTGGCTTCACCATTGTCCATATTCAGCCGGGCACATTCCTGGACCTTCTCGGGTTGAAAGCAGGAGATGTACTGGTCCAGATTAATCAGGTTGAGTTGAACAGCCCGGAGAAGGCATTACAAATTTTTCAACAGGTTCGTGAAGCGAATAACCTCTCCCTCGGTTTGTTGCGCAATGGCAGCAGGCAGACGTTTGAATATACAATTGATTAGGAGTCAGATCGTGATGGTACGATTTAATAGGACGATTGCTCTGCTGGTCGGATGCCTGCTGTTTGCCTCCTGTCAGATATGGGCTGCCGAGATACAGGAAAAGTCAGGAACTGAGGCAGGGATAACTCTCGATTTCCAGGATGTCGAGCTGGTTGATCTGATCAAAACGATCAGCGAGTTGACGGGTATAAACTTCGTTTATGATGAGCAGGTCAGGGGTAAGGTGACGATTGTCTCACCGAAACCGATGAGCATAGATGATGCTTATAATTTATTTCATACCGTACTAAACGTTAAAGGGTTCACAATTGTTCCATCTGGAGCAGTGAATAAAATTGTATCAACCCGAAGCGCCAAAGAAGAAAACCTGCCGATTGAAGAGAGAGGCTCTACAAGTGAGCAATTTATTACTCGTCTGATTCCCCTCAAAAATGTAGACGCTGCAGAAATTGCCAATACCGTTCTGCGTCCTCTGATTCCTAAAACCAGCCATGTCGTTGCATATGCGCCGACCAATACCCTGGTTATCTCTGACAGTGCGAGTAACACGGAGAGACTTTACCAGATCGTCCAAGAGCTTGATGTTTCAGGTTCCGATACCGATATCATAGAGATTGTCGAGCTTAAATATGCTGAGGCAGAAGAGACGGCACAGGTTGCGACCAAGATTCTTGTCCCCAAAACGCCTGTCAGAAGAGCACGAAGCACGGCCAGAAATGCGGCCCAGAATAGTACCGGACAGTCAGAGGATGGACAGGTTATAGCGTACACCAGGACCAATCGATTGATTCTGGTCGGTGAGCAGGAGTTCATCGACAAGGCCAAGAGTTTCATTCAACAGATTGATCAGAAAGCGGACGATGTTCGGGCCGGAATCCATGTTTATTATCTGGAAAATGCCGAAGCTGATATTCTGGCTGAGACCTTAAACCAGATTCTCACAGGGATTAAGGCAGGACAGAAAACGACCAGAGTTGCAACCACCTCCACGGTTGCCAAGGGAGTTGCTGAACAAGAGACCATCGGCACCGTGACCATTACGGCAGATAACCCAACCAATGCGTTGGTGGTAAATGCGAACGCCAAAGATTATGAGACGATCCAGGGGATTATCGCCAAGCTGGATATCAAGCGGAATCAGGTCTATGTTGAGACCCTGATTCTTGAACTGGGAATGGATGCGCTACTCGATCTGGGTGTTTCTCTGCAGGGTGCAGGTGATGTTGGCGACGAAAGCGTTGTTTTCGGAACCAGTAATTTGAACACCGGCCCGGTCGGTCTGAGTGATCTGGCTCCGCCAATCGGAGGCCAGAGCTCTGCTCCCAGTCTTTTGTCTCAGGCGGTGAATGGATTGATTCTTGGTGGTATGTTTAATCCGATTACCACGACCGACGCAGATGGGAACTCAATCACTATCCCGGCGCTGTCGGTCTTGATCAACCTGTCTGAGACAGACACAGATATCAATGTTCTTTCCGCTCCACGTCTGTTGACTTCAGATAATGAGGAAGCGGAGATTGTGGTCGGTTCAAACGTGCCGATAATTACCTCAAAAGGCTCCGACAATGCTGGCAACGCGGTGAACTCTGTCGAACGACAGGATGTGGCTTTGACCCTCCGCTTTACCCCTCAGGTGACTGAAGGAAATCAGGTCCGACTCAAGGTTTATCAGGAGATCAGCGATGTGGCGCTGGCCAATGAAAATGTCGGAGATCCTAACGAGGTCGGTCCGAGTATCGATAAGAGGCTGGTGAGAAATACCGTCCTTGCAGAGGATGGACATACTGTGGTCCTGGGCGGGTTATTCCAGACCAACCAGCAGGTGCGAGTGAACAAAGTTCCACTGCTGGGTGATCTTCCCCTGCTGGGCTGGTTGTTCCGCAACAAAAGGCAGACAGAAACCAAAACCAGTTTGATGGTCTTCATTACGCCAACAATTATCCGTAACTCGGAAGACCTGGAAAAGGTCACTCAACGAAACAGAAAAAATTTAAGGCTGTTTAAGGAGACTGATGGAAGTCAGGAAGTCTTCGGCCCTCTGGCAGAAGAGGTTGCTCCTGAATCATTCCCGGACAATGAGGAAGAGCCAGAGGGGAAGGAATGACCCGAATGGAATGGCGTCGTTTGGGAGACATTCTCGTTCAGCAGTTCCAGATTCCGATAGTGACTATCGACCAGGCGTTACAGGTGCAACAGGAGAATGGACTGCGTCTGGGCGAACAGTTATTAGCCCTGGGCAGTATTGTTGATGAGCAACTTGCCCAGGCACTGGCCATCCAGAGCGGACTGGAATATGTCCCCGAACCTGAAATTCAGCCAACCGCCATAGAACTGCTTGAGCTGATCCCGATAGGCTATGCCAAGGAATACCGGCTGATACCGCTTGAAAAAAAATCGCAAACGATTTCACTGGCGATGGTTGACCCCTACGACAATCGAGCCTTGAATGATCTTGTCACCCTGACCGGCTGCCGAATCGTTCCCTCAGTCGTGACCCAGCGGGTATTGTTAGAGACAATTCACGGCGGTTATGAGGCTCTGGCTGGTGAAACTCAGGAAGCTATCGAGGATATCGATCAGAGCGGCGATATTGATCTGGCCAAGGGGTTGGAGCCGGCTGATCTGATCGATGCCAATGACGAAGCGCCGATTATCCGCTTCGTTAACAGCATGCTGACCCAGGCTTACAAGCAGCGGGCCAGCGATATTCATATTGAGCCGTTTGAACACGATCTGGTGATCCGCTATCGGATTGATGGAATTCTTTACGAAGTTCTGCGACCACCCCATCGAGCCCAGGCGAGCATTGTTTCACGTTTGAAAATTATGGCGAACTTGAACATTGCTGAAAAGCGTCTGCCGCAGGATGGCCGGATCGGAATCCGGATTGCAGGAAAAGAAGTCGACGTGCGGGTATCGACTTTGCCGACTGCATTCGGTGAGAGGTTGGTCCTGCGTCTGCTCGACAAGAGTGGCGGTCCAAGCTCGCTCTCAAAGGTCGGCATTGACAATACTGTTTTACCTCGTTTCGAAGCGATGATTCGCAAAAGTCATGGTATCGTTCTGGTCACCGGGCCGACCGGCGCCGGTAAAACCAGTACCCTCTATTCTGCCCTGTCGAAAATCAACTCCAGCGAAAAAAATATCATCACTGTCGAAGACCCTATCGAGTACCAGCTCGCCGGAGTTGGTCAGATTCAGGTCAACGCGAAAATCGATCTGACCTTTGCCCAGTGGTTGCGCTCAATCCTGCGGCAGGATCCCGATATCATAATGGTCGGTGAGATTCGTGACGGTGATACTGCAAAAATTTCAGTTCAGGCGGCTCTGACTGGTCATCTTGTTTTTTCAACACTACATACCAATGATGCCGCTGGAGCTCTGGCACGTCTGGTCGAGATGGGCGTTGAGCCGTTTCTGGTCTCCTCTGCCTTGATTGGAATTCTGGCTCAGCGGCTGGTGCGTACTATCTGTCCTCATTGTCGTGAAGCCTATCAACCGGATCCTGCCCTGCTACGGGAACTTGCCGGAGAAGAACTGCTGCCGGAAAATGCGACCTTCCAACGAGGGCAAGGCTGCGCAGCCTGCCAGCAGCTTGGTTATCTGGGGCGAACCGGGATTTATGAGCTTCTCGAAGTGGGAGATCAGATTCGACAACTGGTTACCACCAATGCTGATGCGTCGGCGATACGCCAACAGGCGCTGGCTGGCGGAATGCAGACTTTGCGTCAAGCTGGGTTGCGAAAGGTTCTTTCTGGCGAAACGACTATCGAAGAAGTCTTACGGGTGACCCAGGAGGAAGGTTAAGTTGGCTCTTTACGAGTACAGCGCACTCGATAACCGTGGTAAGAGACGTAAAGGAACCGTTGAGGCCTCGGGGCGGCAGACGGCGACCCGTCAGTTGCGGGATCGAGGGCTTTTCCCCGAGCAGCTGCAGGAAGTTCGGAGCAGCAAGCTGGAAGGCCGACAGTTTGTCAGGCGGGTTCAGGTTCTTCAACTTGCGGTCGCGACTCGACAATTAGCGACCATGCTCGCTGCAGGGATGACGATTGATGAATCGTTGGCAACCGTTGCCGATCAGCAGGAACCGCCAGTTCTTGGGAAAGCTCTGGCGCGGGTAAGAGAAGATGTTTTGCAGGGGGTATCGTTATCTCAGGCTTTGCGAGGAGACGCGAAAATTTTCCCTGATATCTATGTCAACATGGTTCAGGTTGGCGAGGCCAGTGGAACCCTGGATAAGGTCCTACAGCAGCTGGCAGAATTTCTCGAAGATCAGGCCCGCCTTAGTGCACGCCTGAAGGCGGCTCTCAGTTATCCTCTCTTGATGTTGCTGGTCGGTGGAGGCGTACTTGCCTTTTTGATGGCTTTTGTTGTGCCAAAAGTCACACGCATGCTCGAAGACCTCGATCAAGCCCTGCCGTTGCCAACCCTCTGGTTGATGGGGGTCAGTTCATTCATGGCTGATTTCTGGTGGCTGCTGGTAATTATTGCGCTGATCGGATTCTGGATTGCACGCCAGCAGTTGAAAACAGAGCGCGGACGACTCTGGTTCGACCGAAAGAAGTTTCGGTTACCACTGTTCGGTCCACTATTATTACAGGGTGCAACCGCCCGGTTTGCCCGCACCATGGGAACTCTTTTGCGCAGTGGGGTGCCTCTTTTGACTGCGCTGGAGATTGTCACCGGTTTGCTGAATAACCAGCAATTGAAAAAGCTGCTGACCGATGTGAACAGCGCAGTTCGCGAAGGGTCCGGGTTGGCCGGACCACTGCGAAAGGCGAATGTTTTTCCGGCCATGTTGCCGCAGATGATAGCTGTCGGGGAGAAGAGTGGCGATCTGGAAGCGATGCTGATCAAGGTGGCAGAGAACTACGAATATCAAGTAGAAACTCGCCTTAATGGACTGATGTCGTTGCTGGAACCATTGATGATTCTGGTTATGGGGGTGGCGGTCGGGTTTATTGTCTTGGCGATTCTGCTCCCCATTTTTCAGGCCAGTCAGGGGATGGGATAATCGTCTCTGAGTATTAAATGGCCACATGGAACAAAAATTAACGAAGCGTTCAAGGAGATAGCATGAGGATGCAAAAGTTTAAAAACAGTCGGGGTTTTACCCTGATTGAAATTATGGTGGTCGTGGTGATTCTGGGGATTCTTGCGGGAATTGTCGTCCCCCGCCTGCTCGATCGACCGGAAGAGGCGCGACGCACCAAAGCAGCAGTTCAGATCAAAAGTCTGGAAGAAGCACTGGGATTGTACAAGCTCGACAATGGATTTTATCCCTCGACAGATCAGGGTCTGCAGGCACTGGTGAGTAAACCGGACAGCGGGCGTATTCCTGCCAAGTATCGTGCGGGTGGATACATTAAAAAAATCCCGAAGGATCCCTGGGAGAATGACTATCTCTATCTCTCCCCCGGTTCGCATGGAGATTTCGATCTGATTTCATATGGCCCGGATGGTGAATCTGGCGGTGAAGGTGACGATGCCGATATCGAAAACTGGAATATCGACTGATCAGACGGGGTTTACCCTGATTGAGCTGACGGTTGTGATCAGTCTGCTGGCGATCTTTTCCTTGATCAGTCTGCCGTTGATAACCAATCAGGGAGACGGTGGGCAGCGACGAGCCATGCGAGAGTTGGCCGGGAATGTTAAGCTGCTATACAACGAAGCCGCCCTCAGGCGGGAGATTCATCTGCTGACCTTCAATCTGGATGATGAGAGCTACAGGACTTACCGTCTGGAACGGAACGGAACACAGGTAGAAAAGGTTCCAGTCAAGGAGGCTAAAAAATTAGCCCCGTTCCAGATTGATCAGATACAGGTTTCGGGGAAAGGGAGTTTCCGCAGCGGCGAAGTCACGGTTCGGATTTATCCGCAGGGGTGGATGGAGGAGACCTGGGTGCAACTGGAAAATACAGACAAACAGGTCAAGACTCTCAATTTTGTGCCGATGACAGGCACAACCAGGATTTATGACGGGCGCAAGGAGATATAACGATCAGGGGTTTACCCTGCTGGAAGTCATGATTGCTTTGGCGATTGTGTCGATTGCGCTGGTGAGCCTGTTGTCCTTGTCAAATCGGTCAATTTCGGTTCAGGAGCGATTGCAGCGAGAAACCCAGGCGACCCTTCTGGCACAGCATCTCCTGAGTCGAGAAACGGTTCTGGGTACGGGAAGGAGTAGTGGCTGGCAGGAACAGGAAGAGTCGTTTGACGAGCCATTTTCCCAATATCGTTGGCAGGTCAGTTATCAGGATACGATTATTCCCCAGGTCAAGCAGGTGACCGTCTCCGTCATCTGGGGCGAGGTAGACCGGAATGAGCAGGTTAACCTGGTCTCCTTCCTGGAGAATTGATATGAACGCCCGTGGAGAAAAGGGATTTACGCTGGTTGAAATCCTGGTCGCGATCAGTATTGGCTCCATTCTGCTGACGACAATTTACGGGGTGTTCAGTTCCGTCAGCGGGGCGCGGGATCGACTGGAAGCTGTTGGCGAAGAGTATCATCAGGCCAGAGTTTTATATGATCGGATGGCCGGTGAAATCCGCAGCGGTTATTTCAGTACCAGCAGCAAACAGACACGGCTGTTGGCCGGGAGTAACAATCAGGGGTATCCGTTTCTGGAATTCTCTACCACCCTCTCCACGCCGCTCTTTGGCGGCAGACCGGGCGGAATCTCTCTGGTTCGCTACGAACAGCTGGAGATGGAGCAGGAAATCAGGCTCTATCGGAGCGAATGGCCTCTGCTGATCGACAAATCGGAGCTGAGGCCACAGTTATTGATCACTGGGCTGAAGACCTTTTCGCTCAGGTACTATGATGGTAGTGACTGGCAGGACGAGTGGGACAGTCAGCAGACCGGCATGCTTCCCAAGATGATCGAACTGACTATCGAGGTTGAGCTTGACGAACAGGTCCATTCCTTCCTGTCGACCATTGAACTGGCGGGGAGCTGAGATGCAACGGTTGCAACAGGAAAAAGGTATGGCCTTGCTGCTGGTCCTGGGAGTGATTGCTCTGCTGACCTCATTGCTCAGCGAGTTCGCTTTTTCCACTCTGGTCGATCTGCGTCTCACTGAAACATTCAGGGACCGGACCGGCGCCTATTATCTGGCCAGGGGAGGAATTGAGGCTGGGCGGATTATCCTGCAGGTCGATACCAACGGTTACGACCACCCGGACGAACTCTGGGGACAGGGTGTGCCGAACTATCCGGCTGGTGAAGGGACGGTCAGTATCGAGATTGAGGATCTCAGCGGACGTTTCAATCTCAACAGCGTTGCCGATAATCGAGGCAACCCGCTGCCGGGCTATCACCGTTTTGTAGCTCTGTGCGAAGAAGTACTGGCGCTCTCGGCGTCCGAGGCAGACAGTTTGGCGGCCGCATTGCGGGACTGGAAAAATGCCGACTCGCAGTTCGTATCGACGGACGAAAGTTATTACCTGCAGCAGCAACCGCCCTATTCCCGAAAAGCAGGCGCATTGGATGCCGTAGAAGAGTTGAACCTGATCAAAGGATTTGACGCCGAGATGGTTGAGAAATTGACCCCTTTCGTCAGGGTTTTCGGTGATAACAAGCTGAACATAAACACCGCATCAGCAGAACTTCTTTTCGCCTGGCAATCTTCGGCAGCAGCAGGGAATTTCCAGCCCATTCTGGATCGGCCCGATGTCGATGCAATAGTCGAATATCGAGATCAGCAGCCGTTCGAATCGCTGGACGATCTGAATCAGGTGAATGGTTGGGACTCCAGCTGGATCAGCGCTTGGCAGGATGCTACGGTGAAGGGAACCATCTATCAGATCCGTGGTGAAGGGCAGGTCAATCTGGGGATTCGGGTGGCAGAGGCGATTGTTTTAAAAACAGAAAACCGATTACTCTCCCTCAGGGTGGAATAGAAGATGGCGAAACGATATATTGGCATAGATCTGGATGGAGAAACCGCCAGAGTGGCTCTGTTGATGGAAGACGGGGGCAAAACCTCACTCGTTTTGCGTAAGAAAAACTATGAAACGCCAGAAAACGCCCGCGAGGTTCTCAACGAGTTGATCGAAGGCACCCGAGCATTGGGCGATCATCTGGTAACAGCGCTGCCTGCTGGTGTCGGACTTTTCCGTCGTTTGAGCTTTCCCTTTAAAGAGAAGAGCAAACTGGTTGCAGTGCTGCCCTCGGAGTTGGATTCCAAAGTGCCAATCTCCCTGGTTAACCACGTCTGTGCCATGTTGCCACCCAGAGAAAAAGAGGGAAGCTACCTCGTCGATGCGGCCGCAGTTGACAGTCAGGCAATAGAGGCGCTGTTGGAGAACTTTTCAGAACCGGCGCAGCACCCGCGGCGGATTGATCTGATGCCCTATGCTCTGGTGGGCGGACTTAATGCTGAAGATGGTCTCGTGGCCTACTGTGCTTATCAGGAGACAGTGGTGGCTCTGGTGTTGGACGGTTGTGTTGTTGAATCACGACTGCTTCCCAATGTCGATGGTGTAGATGAAGAGGAAATCGCGCGGTTTGTGATTTCCAATCTGCAGCAGCTGGAGCGGACTGCAGGTTTGCCGGATCTGCCGTTTTGGGCCTGTGGTTCGGCCGTGACCGAGGAGTTGTTAAACTATTGGCGGGACGCTGGCCGGATTTCGGTCGCTCCTGAACTATCGCTGGAGGAGCAGGATATCCCAGCAGAATATTTACCTGCGGTGTTGCTGGCCCTGTCTGAAAAAAGGTCTGCCCGGCTGAGCGGTTTTAACTTTCGGATCGGCTCCTATGCACCGCAAGGGCAGATGGAGATGATGAAGAAAAAGCTGGCTGCAGCAGCGGTGCTTCTTCTGCTCTGCGTGATGGTTCTGGGAGGAAGTAGTTATTTTGATTATCACAACAAAGCCCGAAAGGCCAACCTGCTCAACCAGCAGCTCGAAGAGGTATTCCGTCAGACTATCCCTGAAGCGAGCTCTGTTTTTGATGTCCCCTTGCAGATGCAGAGCCACCTGAAACAGCTGCGCGAGCAGGCACTGTTGCTCGGCGTCGGAGGGCAGGTGAACGCTCTGAATGCTCTGCAGGCCCTGTCCAGCCTGATCGACGAGGATCTCACCAATGATTTGAAAGAGCTGTCCTATAACGGTGATCAGATTAAGATCGATGGATATACCGGATCGTTCGATTCGGTCAACCAGATTACTCAAGCGCTGGGGAAATCACCGATCTTTTCCAAGGTTGAGATCAGCGATGCCAAAATGGCTGCAGATGGAAGTCGTGTCGATTTTCAATTGCAGATCGATCTTAGCAAGTCGGGAGGGGCATTATGATTCAGCAGATGTCCCGAAGAGAGCGGGTGATGGTGCTGGCAGCGTCGGTTGCCGTTGTTCTGGTGGCTGTCTGGCTCGGTGTGGTTGAGCCCTACCGCTCCGCGATGTGGAAACTGGAGAATCAGATCAACAGTCGCAGCGACAGCCTGGTCGAGGTAAGAGACCTGCAGCGGGAGATCCGTATGTTGCGTCAACAGCTCTCCCAGGTTTCCGGACGGCAGGAGATGGATGGACCCCTTTTCTCCTATGTAGAAAAATTGACAGACCAGGCTGGAGTCAGAGACAATCTGCTTTCGATGCGGCCCCAGCAGTCAACGCAACAAGGCGAATATCGCCAGCAGCAGGTCGAACTGCGGATGGAGAAACTGTCCCTCTCGCAATTGGTCCAGTTTCTCTATGCCATTGAATATTCTGCCCAGGGAGTTCAGATCAAGTCGATGCGCATCAAGCGGCGCTTTGAAGACCATTCCAGCCTTGATGTTAATCTGAGTATTTTCAGTCTGGAAAGAAGCTGATGAATTTCCCCTTTAAACGACAAGCCGGAAAAGCAGGAAAAAGATTCGGGGGTTTTAGCCGACTGATTCCGCTCTGTGTCCTGCTATTTCTGGTCTCGATCCTGGTTGGTTTCGTGACAGGATTCCCCACAGAGGTTTTACGAGAGCGGTTGGTGCAGGAAATGTCCGCCCAGACCGGATTGGCGGTCAGCAGTGACTCCCTTGAACTCGGCCTGCCGGCAAAAGTGGAATTTAACCTGAGCATCGATCCGAACCATCCACAGGTTGCACCTCTGACGTTTACCAGACTGCAGATTACGCCGGTCTGGTCCTCGCTATTTTCCAGCGCCAGAGCCGCTTCCCTACAGGGACAGTTTGCAGAGGGCAATATTGATGCAGAAGTGGGAGCAGACGATCATCTGCAGCTTGAAATTGATGGGATGCGTTTAGGACCGCTGCAGAATCCGGCGAACCCGTATCGGCTGGACGGCAGCCTAAAAGGTCAGATTGATGGACAGCAGATTTCCCGGCCCGGAAAAGCAGAGGCGAGTTTCTCTGCCGAGATCAGCGGTCTTGTTGCCATTGGCCTGGATGCTCTTTCTCTTCCGGCGAATCTGGCACTTGGAACCCTGTCCGTGAAAGGGAAACTGCTGGGGCAACGCGTGACATTGGAAGAGGTGCTGCTCAATGGAGATGTTGCCGAACTGACTGGCAGCGGAACCATCCAGCTTGGTGCAACTCCAAGACAAACCCGCTTGAACCTGCGCGTGGCCGCTACTCCGGGGAAGGCCTTCCCTGAATCATTGAAGCCACTGATTGAACTCTCAGGCCTCAAACCGAAAGCGGATGGGAGCTACCAGTTCCGGGTTGCAGGGACGATGGCAGCTGCTGTGGTGAGATAGTCTCTACAGGCAATTAGCTGAGTTGGAACAGGCAGACTGTTGCCAGTCAATCGCCCCAAACTGAAGTGGTGGTCAGGAACTCCGTAGCGCAGGTCGTCAGGAATCGTTGAGAACGGAGAAAAGCATCGAAGTTGCGACGGTTTTATGCAGCATGGTCGTTGGGTCTATTCTTCCTTCAGCAGGATCAACCCCTCTTATTTTTTCTTCAAATACTCCGCTATCCCATCCTCAAACGGTTGCTGCTTGATCCCAAAAAACTGCTGCCAGGGATCAGGGTCACAACAGTTCTCTTCCAGAAGCATCTGCAGTTGCCCCCTGGAAATTGGAAAGGCGCTGAACCCTTCCAGCATGCTGACGACCGGTTTCATCAGAAACAGAGGCTGGTGAATTTTGCAGACGCTCGATTTTCCCAGTACTTTGCCGATCAGGTCGAGAACCTGGTTGTAGCTGAGCCGTGCCGGACCGCCGCAATGGAATATCTGGCCGATGCTGTCCGCTCTGGAAAGGGCCAGAACAAAGCTGCTGGCGATATCATTGACGGAGACTGGTTGCAGTCTGTATTTACCATTTCCCATGACCGGCATGACGGGAAGTTTTCGCATCATGTTGGCGAGCATGTTGACAAACAGGTCGTTCGGGCCATAGATCAGTGATGGGCGGAAGATGGTCCATTCAAGGTCAGAATTGCGGATAATTTCTTCAGCTTGCCACTTGGTTTTGTGGTAATCGGTCACGGCATCGGGACGAGTGCCGTTGGCGCTCATTTGCAGGTAACGTTTGACACCCTGCTTTTGCGCGGCCGCGACAAGGTTTTCGGTCGCCCCGACGTGCATTTTTTTAAAAGTCACACCTTGCGCGGGAAACTCTCTAATAATGCCAATCAGATTAATCATCGCCTGACAGTCGCGCATCCCATTCTGCAAGCTGGCAGGATCGGTGGCGTCCCCCTTATGAATCTCCACCCCGGGCAACTGCAGCAGCGATGATTCAGACCCGGGACGAACCAGACAGCGCACCGTATTCCCCTTTTCGACTAACTGTGCGAGTAAATTCTGACCGACGAAACCGGTTCCGCCAGTGAGAAATACCTTCATCGTGTCCTCCTCTTCAGCTAAGCATCCACGGTAGCGGTACAAATGGTAAGCGTTCGTTACCAAAGTATATCATTCTTGAAATAATGGTCGACTCTTCTGAAAAGTAAAGCCTGTGAACTGCAATCTGTTTGGTCTTCTCTTGACTTGAATAAATTGACGGGTGAATATATAAAGAAAGAACACTGTTATGCTCAATAGAACGCCAATGGGGTGTATGTTTTGAAATATATGTTATAGTCACACAATATGCCGGTATTTGGCCTTATTGTTGTCTGCTGGCAATAGCCGGAAAGGAGATGCTTTATGCGAAAGGAAGAAAATCATTTGCAGGAAGGGTTGGTCTCGGAAGAGATCCTGCAACGATGGGAGCTCCGGGGGGTATCGCGACGTAATTTCCTGAAATTCTGTTCCGCGATGACGGCAACGTTGGCTTTACCGGTGACCATGATGGGTAGGGTCGCAGAGGCGATCGAGGGGGACAATCGTCCTCCGGTTATCTGGGTTGAATTTCAGGGTTGCACCGGTGATTCTGAGGCTTTTTTACGGGCCAATCAGCCGACAGCCACAGAGTTGATTCTCGATTATCTCTCTATTGATTATCATGAAACCATCATGGCTGCTGCCGGGCATCAGGCCGAGGCAGCCAAACATGGCACCATCAAAGAATACAAGGGCAAGTATATCGCCATTGTCGAGGGTTCTATTCCGACAGGTGCCGATGGGGCCTACTGCACGATCGCCGGACGTTCCGCGCTCGATATTGCCCGAGACGTCTGCGGTAACGCGGCGGCAACCATTGCCGTAGGCACCTGCGCTTCTTATGGAGGTATCCCGGCCGCTGCGCCGAACCCGACCGGTGCAATTTCTGTTGTCGAGGCAGTCCCAGGCGCAACGGTAATGAACCTTCCCGGATGTCCTCTCAATGCAGAAAACCTGACTGCTGCCATTGTCCATTTCCTGACCTTTAACAGGCTTCCCGCAACAGATTCTCTCGGGCGACCCAAGTTTGCTTACGGCAAGCGGATCCATGACAACTGCGAGCGACGCTCCCATTTCGATGCGGGGCAATACGCCGAAGGATTTGGCGATCCTGGTCATCGACAGGGCTGGTGCCTCTACAAGCTGGGCTGCAAGGGCCCGGAAACGTTCCACAACTGTCCGACGGTCCGTTATAACGAGGGAACCAGCTGGCCGATAATGGCTGGCCACGGTTGCATCGGCTGCAGTGAACCTCAATTCTGGGATACTATGACTCCCTTCTACCGGCGTCTGCCACAGGTTCCAGGGTTCGGAATTGAGGCAACAGCGGACAAGATCGGTCTCGGTCTGGTTGCCGCGACGGGGGTGGCTTTTGCCGCTCACGGCGTTGCCAGTTCGTTCCGCAAGGGTGACAAACTTGAAGCCGATCAAGTTGTGAAGGAGGACTAAACAATGGCCAGAAAAATAGCAGTCGATCCCATTACCCGTATTGAAGGTCATCTGCGGATTGAGGCACAAATTGATGGAGGGCAGATTCAGAACGCCTGGAGCTCATCCACAGCGTTTCGTGGCATTGAAACGATCCTCAAAGGACGTGATCCGCGTGATGCACATCATTTTACCCAGCGGTTCTGTGGCGTCTGTACCACGGTTCATTCTATGGCCAGTATCCGGGCGGTGGAAGATGCGTTGAGAATACAGATCCCTGATAATGCCCGTTTAATCCGTAATATCATCATGGGGATTCAGAACGTTCAGGATCACGTGATCCATTTTTATCATCTGCATGCCCTCGACTGGGTCGATATTGTCAGCGCGCTCGATGCCGATCCGCAGAAAACCGCACAGTTGGCTCAGTCGGTATCCGACTGGAAGTTGTCGAGCGCCAAGTATTTCAAGGGTATTCAGGATCGGGTCAAGGCATTTGTCGGAACCGGACGGCTTGGGCCGTTTGCCAACGCCTACTGGGGGCATAGCGCTTATAAGTTGCCACCCGAGGCGAACCTGATGGCGGTGGCCCACTATCTGGAAGCCTTGGAATGGCAGAAGGATATTATCAAGATTCATGCGATCCTTGGTTCGAAAAACCCACACCCGCAGACTTTCCTGGTCGGTGGCATGGCGATTCCCGTAGATCCGGACAGTCAAAATGCAATCAATGCGGACAAGCTGGCCTTGATCGGCAAGCTGCTGAAAAAAGCTCGCACCTTTGTCGAGCAGGTTTATATCCCTGATCTGCTGGCGGTGGCTTCCTTCTACAAGGATTGGGCAGCGATTGGCGGAGGGGTCGGGAACTATCTCTGCTATGGCGACTTTCCCATGGATAATCGTGGTGGAACCGACAGTCACTATTTCCCTCGTGGCGTGATCATGGGCAAGGACATTGCCAACGTCATGGAGATGGACGAGACTAAAATCAGCGAGTACGTGACGAATTCCTGGTACAGCTACAGTGGCGGAGATGAAAAAGGGATGCACCCTTACGACGGCGAAACCACTCCGAACTACACGGGCCCGAAACCCCCTTACGAGTTTCTTGATACCGACAGCAAGTATTCCTGGGTCAAGTCGCCCCGTTATATGGACCAACCGATGGAGGTCGGTCCGCTGGCCCGGGTTCTGGTGGCCTACGCCAGCGGGAACGAGGACGCCAAGGCGATCGTCGGACATGTTCTCAGCACTCTTGGCGTCGGGGCCGAAGCTCTCTTTTCGACTCTTGGTCGGACCGCTGCCCGTGGAGTCGACTGTCTGATGCTGGCACGGAAAACCGAACTCTGGCTAAAACAGTTGACCGACAATATGGACCGCGGAATTCTGGAAGTCCATAACGCTGAAAAATGGGAACCTGCCACATGGCCGAAAGAAGCCCAAGGGTTCGGTTATCATGAGGCCCCACGCGGAGCATTGGGACATTGGGTCCGTATCGAAAATGGTGCTATTGCCAACTTCCAGGCTGTGGTTCCATCAACCTGGAACGCAGGTCCTCGTGACGCGAGTGGCCAGATGGGCCCTTACGAATCGGCATTGATCGGCACGCCGATTGCCAACGAGGAACAGCCACTGGAGATTCTACGGACCATCCACTCCTTCGATCCTTGTCTGGCGTGTGCGGTCCATGTTCTGGATGGCCGTGGCAATGAGATCATCAAGGTAAAAGCCCTTTAGGAAAGGAGGCAGAGACCATGCTGGAAATTCGTTATGTCTGGGAACTGCCGGTCCGTTTGACTCATTGGATCAATGCGCTCTGCGTGCTGGTTCTGGCTCTGACCGGGTACTATATCGGCAATCCGTTTTATACTGCGACAGATTCCGCGGCCAATATCATGGGCTGGAATCGCTTCATCCATTTTCTCTTTGCCTATCTGTTGTTGGCGTCGTTTGTAGTGCGCTGTTACTGGTTTATATTTGGTAATCACTTTTCTTCATGGCGGATGTTTTTCCCCTGGGCGACACGCAGTGGGAGAAAGGCAGCAATGACCTTTTTCCGTTACTATACCTTTACCGGGCCGAAACTCCCTTATGAGGTCGGACATAATCCCCTGGCCTGTATGGCATACGCCGCGGTCTTTAGTTTGATCATTGTACAACTCCTGACGGGCTTTGCTCTTTACGGGCAGTTTCAACCGGATGGTTTCTGGTTTGGAACTCTTGGCAGTCTGCTGGTCTGGTTCGATGCGCAGACTTTACGGTTAGTTCATCACCTGACCATGTGGTTGTTGATTGGTTTCTTTATCAACCATGCCTACAGTGCCTGGTTGATGGATGTCAAGGAGATGAACGGCGTAATGAGCAGCATCTTCAGCGGTTACAAGTTTGTTGAACGGGACGACCTGTAATGTCAATACTGGTTCTTGGTTTGGGCAATCTGGTCATGACCGACGATGCCTTGGGCTGCCGAGTGGCCGATATCCTGACTCAGAGATTTGTTTTTCCCGAACAGGTTGAAGTCCTCGATGGCGGAACTTTGGGGCTTGATCTGTTGCCTCGCCTTGAGGGAATAGAAAAACTGCTGATTATTGATGCGCTGGAGATGGATGCCGCGCCGGGAACTGTTTTCCGTTTGACGGGTAATGAGGTCCCGCGTGCCTTCGCCAACAAACTGTCGGTTCACCAGATGGGTCTGCAGGACCTGCTGGCAGTGTCGGAACTTCAGGGGCATTTGCCACCGGAATTGGTTGTCTGGGGAGCGCAAGCAGAATCGATAGAGATGGGTACCGGGTTATCTAAGGCGATGTCTCTGGCGTTGGATGATATTGTCGATTCCGTCGTCCGGGAACTGGCTGGCTGGGGTGCAGAACCTTCAAGCGCGGCCTGAAGATTGATGCAAAGTTAAAAGGGACCGCCTGCCGGTCCCTTTTAACTTTGGAGGAGTGGATGTTCAAAATATTGATTTTTCTGGCAGTACTGTCTTTGTCCCTTTCGGCCTGTCGTGAAGATTCGGGCACAGTCCCTGAGCGGGATGTTCCTAGGCCCTTTCTGGCTCAAAAAGAGAACATTGTCGCCGGACAGGAGCTTTTTCACCGCTTATGTCGAGAGTGCCACGGCACCCTGGTTGAGGGGAGAAATCAGCGCGCCGAACGATTCGTTCCACCTGCGCCTGATTTTCATGAAGATCGTTACGCCCAGAGCGATCCCGCATATCTGTTCTGGAGAATTGAAGAAGGAAAACGGGCTGAGCCATTCCGTAGCAGGGGTTCAGTGATGCCCTCCTGGAAACCGCATTTGAGCGACGAACAAATCTGGCAAATAGTTGCCTATTTAAAACAGCGCAGCCTGGGGAATTTCTGATAATATTCTTTTGCCAAACAGATTTTTAAAATGACTGAAATAAAACCTCATAATTCTTCCTGGCTCTTCCTTTGTAATAATTTCAGGCAATATGAATTTCTATCGTTTTTTCAGTGGGTTCGCCTTTCGATCGATAATTTATTCGGAGTAAAACTGGCAGTGATAAAAAAACTTGGAAAGGAGAGGCCCTCAATCCTTGCCTGAGAGCCCGTTTTTAGGCTATAGTCCGGCCGTTTAACACGGCCGGTTTTTTCACAGTTTAAATTTATCCTATATCCGAAAATGGTGCGTTATCATTCAAGGGAGGCAGAAATGAGCGAATTAAGTGCAGAAACTTTGGGGCTGAAAAGTGTTGGCAAGGTTTATCGTAATCTCAGCTACGATGAGCTGTTTATGCACGAGAAAAAAAACAACGAAGGAAAAATTTCAGAGAACGGGACCATGATGGTCGACACCGGTAAATTTACAGGTCGTTCTCCTAAAGATAAATACTTTGTTCAGCAGGCGCCCTCCAAGGAGAACCTGGCCTGGGGTAACATCAACAAGCCTGTTTCTGCCGACATTTTTGATGAGCTCTATTCGGAAGTGATAGAGTATCTGTCGGGCAAGGATGTTTATGTTACCGATGGCTATTGTGGTGCCAACCCCGATACCCGCAAGCAGGTCCGTTTTGTAACGGAGATCGCCTGGCAATCTCATTTTACCAAGAATATGTTCATCCGCCCTGATGCTGCAGACCTTCCCGGTTTTGCCCCTGATTTTCGTGTTTATAACGCTGCCGGACTGACCAATAAAAAATGGCAGGACATGGGCATGAACTCAGAGGTGTTCGTGATCTTCAACATCGAGAAGAATGTCGCGATTATCGGTGGCACTTGGTATGGCGGTGAGATGAAGAAGGGCATCTTTACCATGATGAACTACTGGTTGCCGCTGGAGAAAATCCTCTCCATGCACTGTAGTGCCAATGTGGGTCATGCTGGTGATGTCTGTCTGTTTTTCGGTCTTTCCGGGACGGGCAAGACGACCCTGTCGACTGACCCTCGCCGTAAGTTGATCGGTGATGATGAACATGGATGGGACGATGCAGGGATCTTCAATTTTGAAGGTGGCTGCTACGCCAAGACCATCGATTTGTCAATTGAGAGTGAGCCGGAAATTTATCAGGCGATCAAGCGGGACGCTCTACTGGAGAACGTCGTAGCTGACGCCAACGGGGTTATTGATTTCACCGATAGTTCCAAGACTGAAAATACCCGTGTTTCCTATCCTATTGAGCATATCGATAACCACGATCCGAGCCTCAAAGGAGATCATCCTAAAAATATCATCTTTTTGACTTGTGACGCTTTCGGCGTTCTGCCTCCAGTTTCACGATTAAGTAAAGAACAGGCGATGTACTATTTCCTCTCCGGCTATACCGCCAAGGTTGCTGGCACCGAGCGAGGTGTTACCGAGCCCCAGGCGACCTTCTCCAGCTGCTTTGGCGAGGCTTTCCTGCCCTTGCACCCCACTACCTATGCCAAGCTATTGGGTGAAAAGATGGAGAAGCATGGTGTCAACGCCTATCTGGTCAACACCGGTTGGGCTGGAGGTGGGTACGGTGTCGGTAAGCGGATGAGTATCAAGGCGACCCGCGCTTGCATCAACGCAATCCTTGATGGCAGCATCAATACGGTCGAGTTTGACACGACCAGGTTCTTCCGTCTCAATATTCCTAAAGAGCTTCCGGGGGTCGATACTGCACTGCTCAACCCGAGAAATGCCTGGGCCGATAAGGACGAATTTGATGCAACAGCGGCAAAACTGGCTGGAATGTTTGTCGAAAACTTCAAGAAATACACATCAAGTAACGATGACTTTGATTACACTCAGGCTGGACCGCAAGTGTAATATGACGCGTTAAAGTACGGATTGCAGAGGAAAAGGCGGTCGACAATGTCGACCGCCTTTTTTATTTAATCTCACATTGGTTCTAATTTCCAGAAGCTTGCTGTGGAGAGACTTCTTTCAGTTGAAATTAAATCTTCCCAAGACAGGCAGGAAAATAAGCATGCTAAAAACGGCTTTTTCCGGATGACCGATGCACCGTTGCTGTCCGGCACGGCCTGGAAACGGTTTGGCGATTATCGACGGAAAACAGAGAAGCTCAAGCCACTGATGATCCGTTCTATGTGCGCTGCGCGAGTAATGAATCGCCATGACAGAGTCGATTGCTTGGTGACCAGACAGGTTATCCAGAGGGGGAGAATAAAAACAAAAGACTCGTGAAATCCCGAAATCCATGACGCAGGCCGACAACCGTAACCGGTGTGCCGGAACAGATCAACTGCAGTGCGATCAACCAGAGACTCGCCGAGCCTGAACGTTCGGAGCGGTAGCGCAAGTCCTCTGGGGCCCGGGTACGTTCCCTGCCGTGAAAACCGATTAGCAGCAACAGGTGAACGATGATTGCGGTCATATAAAGACGCCAGGGGTCGTCGGTGCCGTGGTCGCTGATTTGATTGTTTCTGACATCCCTCTTGCTGGAGCCTGTCGCTGGAATCTTCTTGAGATTTCCTCGCTATCATGCTAAAAAACACATGTTAATTCGCATTATAGCGGAGCCTGAACTGGCCCGCTTTTGTTGTTTTGGAGCGAATCCCTATGACAGTTTTTCTGATGATTCTGGCTGCTTATTTGATCGGTGCGATTCCGACCGGGATCATTCTGACCAAGCTCGCTGGCGCTGAGGATATCCGTCAGTCGGGAAGTGGCAATATCGGCGCGACCAATGTCTACCGGGTGGCCGGCCGCACTTTGGGTGTCGTCACTCTGGTCGGGGACTGCCTGAAAGGCGCATTGCCTCTTATCGTCGCAATCCAGCTTTTCCCCCTGACAGACATAACCGTAGCACTGATCGCATTAGCTGCCTTTATCGGCCACTGTTACCCTGTCTATCTCGGCTTCAAAGGCGGCAAAGGGGTAGCCACTGCCCTTGGAATATTTCTGATTCTCTCACCCCTCTCCATCCTTTTTGCCCTGATTCTCTTTGTGCTGGTGCTCTGGAAATGGCGCCATATCTCTCTGGCATCGATCAGTGCCGCCGCAGTCATGCCAGCGCTGGTGATTGCGCTTGAACACTCCTGGCCACTTTTTACAACAACGCTGATAATTGCAGGCATTGTGATCTGGCGTCATCGAGCGAACATCGACCGCCTGCGCTCCGGCACCGAATCACGCTTCAACCTTTAAAGACCACCCCATGCGCCTTCTCTCTACGAACTCGGCCATGCTGGTCGTCACGCTACTTGCTCTGAGCAGTCTTTGCCTGCTTGGTTATTGGATGCTCCCCGTCACCCCGCCTGGTGTGGTTTCAATTGAAATCGAAAGCGGGATGTCGCTTTCGCAGGTCGCTCGAAAGCTGGAACAGCAGGGTGTGATTCGCTCAGCGACTGCGCTCAAGTTACTCGCCCGCTTGAGGAATCAGAGCAACGCTATTCATTCCGGGCGATATCTGTTCTCAGAGGCAGACGATCCTGTCGGAATCCTGGCCCGACTGGTCAGTGGAGATGTTGAGCTGATCAGCCTGACCATCCCCGAGGGATTTAATCTGCAGCAGGTTGCGGCCCGTATTGAGGAACAATCCCTCGGCGACGGTAAGCTTTTTTTACAGCTTTGTCGTGACCCGAATTTGATCGCATCCCTTGACGTTTCTGCGCCGACTCTGGAAGGCTATCTGTTCCCGGAAACCTATCGTTTTAGTCCGGGGATCGATGAACGAGAGCTGATTCGGATGATGGTTCAACAACTGATGGCGAACCTGGACAAGACGCTGTTGGCCGATGCAGAAAAGCTTGGCATGAACAGACATCAGTTACTGACCCTGGCCTCGATCATTGAAAAAGAGACCGGACAGGTTGATGAAATGCCGATCATCTCATCTGTCTTCCACAACCGACTCAAGCGACGCATTCCCCTGCAGACCGATCCGACAGTGATCTACGGCATCGAAGCTTTTGATGGCAACCTGACCAGAAAGCACCTGACCACAGCGACCCCTTACAACACCTACCTGATCAAAGGTTTGCCGCCCGGGCCGATCGCCAGTCCCGGCCTTGCCGCTCTGCAGGCGGCCGCTCATCCTGCCGAAACAAGCTTTCTCTATTTCGTCTCGCGGGGCGATGGGCATCATGAATTTTCCGTCAGCCTCAAGGACCACAATCAGGCGGTTCGTCGCTATCAACTGGGAAAACAGAACTGACCCGAAGACGCCTTTTTGCTATAATCAACGCGCTATCTAATACAGGGAGGGAAAATGTCTGATTACTACGAATCTGAAGATCTGAAAAACTTTTCCGACATCGGTAAGGACGCTCCTGAGCTTGCAGAAAAGTTTTTCAATTATTACGGCAGTGTCTTTGCCGAAGGAGAACTGACCGCTCGAGAGAAGGCGCTTATCGGCCTGGCTGTCTCCCATACCGTACAGTGTCCGTATTGCATTGAAGCTTACACGAAGTCCTGCCTGGAAAAAGGCTCAAACCTGGCTGAAATGACCGAAGCGGTTCACGTTGTCAACGCCATCCGGGGTGGAGCGTCTCTGGTCCATGGTATCCAGATGCGCAAACTTGCTGAAAAGGTATCACTCTAAACGATGAAACCTATAAAAAACAGGGCACCGGAACTCGAGGGGCTATCCCGTTTTGCCGACACCCTGGAAAAACAGAACCTGCTGCTGAAGAGAGATGAAACGACAACTTTGCAGATCAATCTGGGGTTGCTCTGTGATCTGGCCTGTCGTCATTGTCACCTGTCTGCCGGACCGCACCGCACTGAAATAATGGACTGGCCAACTATGCAGCAGGTCATTGCCTACGCTGAGCGTGTTCATTTTAAAACCATCGATATTACCGGTGGCGCTCCTGAACTGGTCCCGGACCTTCCCGAGCTGATCCGGGCCCTAGCACCGCTGACGCAAAGATTGATGCTACGCACCAACCTCACAGCACTGTACCAACCTGACAAGAGCCATTTGCTCGAGCTATTCCGAGAGCATCGCGTCATCCTGATCGCCTCCTTCCCTTCGACTAACAGCGGACAACTTGAAGCGCAACGAGGGACAGGGGTGATGGATTCATCTCTTGAGATGCTCAAACAGCTCAACCGCCTCGGTTACGGTATTGAAGGGAGCGGACTGGAATTGCATCTGGTCGCCAACCCCTCCGGTGCCTTCATGCCCGCCGAGCAGGAACAGGCAGAACGCAAATTCAAACAGGACCTGGCTCGCAAGTGGGGCCTCTCTTTCAATCAGCTCTACCTGTTTGCTAACGCCCCGCTGGGCCGTTTTCTGGGTTGGCTGAGCCAATCAGGCAATCTCCACGATTATATGGAGAAACTGGTCGGTGGCTTCAACCCCTGCACTGTCGACGGTCTGATGTGCCGCAGCCTGGTTTCCATTGCCTGGGACGGCATCCTCTATGATTGCGATTTCAATCTGGCGGCAGACCTGCCCCTGAACGGTAAGCGCACCCATGTCAGCGAACTGAAAGGGCTACCGGAAAAAGAGCAAGCTATCGTCGTCGGCGAACATTGCTATGCGTGTACCGCCGGTTCTGGATTCACGTGAGGTGGCGAGATATCGACCTAGTTCAGGTCGACACCAACAGACAAAACACAAAAAAGCCGCGCGAGACTCCTTTACAGGGTTTTCGCGCGGCTTTAATCATTTTCACGGTGGACTGAATATCTGATGCTATTCAGCTGAAGAACCTTCTTCTTCCTGATCGTCCCCTTCTTCCTCAAGTTTCTTCTTGCCGAACAGTCGTGCAGCGATAATTCCTACCTCATAAAGAACAATAAAGGGCAGGGCGATGGAGACTTGGGAGAACAGATCTGGCGGAGTCAGAATCGCGCCAAAGACAAAAGCCAGCAGCAGAGCGTATTTACGGTTTTGACTCAACCACTTGTGATCGACGACACCCATCCGGGCAAGGAAAAAGATAACAATTGGCAGTTCGAAAACCAGTCCGAAAGCAAACAATAACCGGGTTGACAGAGTCAGGTAGGCCCCCATGGAAAGCATGGCGTTGATATCACCGGACCCGGTGCCGAACTGGATTAGAAAGGTGAAGATCGTTGGGAAAACAAAATAGAAACCGAAGTACGTGCCAGCCCCGAAACAAAGACAGCTGACCACAACAAAGGGCACAGCAAAACGTTTTTCTTTACTGTATAGACCAGGAGCAACAAAACACCAGATCTGCCAGAGGATAACTGGCAAAGAAACCAGCACTGCCGCCACGGCGGCAACCTTCAAATAGGTGAAGAATGGTTCGGTGGCATTGATAAAGACCAGCGAACTCCCTTCGGGTAATGCAGCCTGTACCGGCCCTGACAGCTCTTCAAAAATTCGTTCCGCAACGCTGTAACAGGCCAGAAAGGCAACCAGCCACGACCCGGCGGCATAAATCAATCGTTTGCGCAATTCTTCCAGGTGGGAAGTCAGCGGCATCGAATCAGACATCGTCACTCCGCCTGGCTGGCTCTTTCTCCGCCGCAATCACTTCGTTTTCCTCTGCCATATCAGCATCCGGCAAAGGGTCCGCCGCTCCCGGAGGAGTCAGTTTGCCATCTTTCATCAACCGTTCTTTGGTTTCAGCGATATGGGTCTCTTCCTGCATGGTTCGTTTAAAATCATCGGTCGCCCGTTTGAACTCGGCAAAGCCCTTCCCCAGGGCGCGTGCCAGGTCAGGTAATTTTTTGGGTCCCAGAACAATCAGGGCCAGTCCCATGAGCAGTAGAAGTTCGGTCATTCCGATTCCGAACATAAGATATCCTCTCATCGAATATTGTATTGTTGCAAACGTGGCGAGAATAGCCGTATCCAGACCTATCTGTCAAGCATCCCGGACGGGTGAAAAGATTGACATATCAGGGGGTTTGGTCTAGCATTTCGAGCTTATTCCGTATACTCAATTTCAGATTATCAATAGTGAGAAAATACGATGGACCAAGAGCAGATAAAACAGCGCATAAAAGAACTGGTCAAAGAACGTAACGCCCTGCTGATGGCTCATAATTACCAGCGGGACGAAATTCAGGAGATCGCAGACATCACTGGAGATTCTCTGGCCCTGGCGATCGCCTCTGCCGAAACAGACAAGGAAGTGATCGTCTTTTGCGGGGTTCATTTCATGGCGGAAAGCTCAGCTATTCTGGCCCCGGAGAAGACCGTGCTCCTCCCTCGTGAAGACGCGGGCTGCCCGATGGCCGATATGGTTGATGCGGATGGTCTGCGAGAGATGAAAGCTCAACATCCTAACGCCACGGTGGTCACCTATGTCAACTCGTCTGCCGCCGTCAAAGCGGAGAGCGATATCTGTTGCACCAGTTCAAACGCCGTCAATGTTGTCCGCTCACTCGATGCGGAAGAGGTGTTGCTGGTCCCGGATCGTAATCTGGCCAAATACATTGCCAGTCAGGTCGGCAAGACCTGCCATATCTGGGAAGGCTACTGCCCGACCCATGACCGGGTGAAAATTGAGGAAATCAGAAAAGCCAAAGAAGAACACCCGGACGCACTGTTCATGGCCCATCCGGAATGTCCTCCAGAGATTCTGGAGATGGCTGACCACATCTGTTCAACTAGCGGCATGTATGAATTTGCGCTCAAAAGTACGGTAAAGAAATTCATCGTCGGCACCGAGCAGGGGATCCTCTATCGCTTGAAGAAAGAGAATCCGGATAAAACCTTCATCCTGCCAAGTCGGGGGTTGATCTGTCCCAACATGAAATTGACCTCTCTGGAAGATGTGCTGCAGTGCCTGGAGACGATGAGTCCGCGGATCACTGTTGAGGACGATATTCGCGAAAAAGCAAAACTGACCCTCGACCGAATGCTGGCCGTCCCCCGGGATTGAAGTGAAACGTGAAAAAGAACTATGATCAGGGCGTACTTCGGTGCGCCCTTTCCTTTTGATGAACGCAGGCCCTGTAAGTGATGATTGAAGACGATCTACAACAAGATATCCGCCACGCGACCGTACGCAGTTTTGTCGATGGTGTTGCCGGCGGACATCCCGTCAGCGAAGTTCTTGGTCTGCACGGCTCCAGCGATGCCTGGCTGCTGAGTCGCCTGCAGCAGGAGAACCGGAAACCGCTGGTGATTCTGACTGCGGAACAGAGCCAGTCGCGACAGCTGACAACCGATCTGCAATTTTTTCATCATCGACCACAGCAGGTCAGGCTGCTTCCCCATTGGGAACTTAATCCGTATGACCCTCTGACCCCGCACCCGGAACTTGAAGCAACTCGCCTGACAACCCTGGCGGCACTGCAACAGGGGAAGGTCGAGTGCCTGGTGCTATCAATCCGCGCCCTGATGCAAAAGATGATTCCCCGTCAGGTGTTGAGTGACCTTTCTCTGTGTTTGATCGCTGAAGATGAGTACCTGCGTCCACAGCTTTTGCAAACCTTGCAGCAGCTCGGCTACCAGACGACCCCGATGGTGGAAGAACGAGGAAGCTTTGCCGTACGCGGCGATATCCTCGACATTTTCCCTCCAGACCGTGAAGAGCCGGTGCGACTCGAATTTTATGGCGACTACATTGAACGAATGCGCTGTTTTGATCCCGCAACCCAACGTTCTGGAGCGCAGGAACTGAAAAAGCTGCTGCTGATCCCTTCACGGGAGATGATCCTCTCTGGAGCACATCTGGAAACCTTCGGCCGACGGCTCAAGGAACGCTGCGATCAGCTGGAATTACCCCGCACCGAGCGGGAAGCGATCATGGAAGAGGTGCGCGAGGGGATTCTGGCCCCCGGTCGTGCCTTTCTGCTGCCACTGAACTACGCGGCGCTCGACAGCCTGTTCGATTATCTGGAGAACGTCGACTGGGTGATCGTCGACCCGCCCGCCGTCGAACAGGAGATCGACCTGTTCACCAGTGAAATCCGCAATGGTGAACAGCGAATGATCGACCAGAAGCAACCGTACGCTGCACGCCAGGAGCTGTTCCTCAACCCTGAACAGGTCGAAACGGGGCTCGGGTCGCAACGCAGGATCGAGTTCTCACGCTTGCGGGTCTTTCAGCTGGAAGACGAGCGGGAGCGATACCATTTCAATATCCAGGGCAATGGCGATCTCAAAGTCGTTCCCGGCGCTGAAAATGACGGGCTGGAACCACTGCTTGAAAAACTCAGCTCCTGGAAAGGGACCAGTTGGCGCACCTTGCTGGTCTGCCATCAGCCCGGTCAGGCGCGTCGTCTGCAGGAGCTGCTCAAGGCTCACCACCTGAACCTTCCGCTGGAAGAGCGGATCGACCTGTCACATTTGCCGACCGGACGCCCGATGCTGACCATCGGCGAGCTCTCCGCCGGATTCCGCTTGCCGGAAGAGAAGCTGGCGGTGATCACAGAAGAGGAAATCTTCGGGCGCAGAAGCCATCGCCGAAAATCCGGACGACAAAAAGCCCGACAATTGATGTCGAGCCTGTCAGAATTGCAGAAAGATGACTTTATCGTCCATGCCGACCATGGTGTCGGACGGTACCTGGGGCTGACCCACCTGAAAACCGGCAACATCGAGGGGGACTTCCTGCACCTGGCTTATGCCGGTGACGACAAACTCTACCTGCCGATCGACCGGATCGAAAAAGTTCAGAAGTACGTCGGTGGTGAGGGACACAGTCCCCGACTCGACAAGATGGGCGGTCAAGGATGGGAAAAAGCCAAGCTGCGTGCCCGGGCTGCGGTCGAAGAGTTGGCTCGCCAGCTCCTGGAAGTTTTTGCCCAGCGGGAGCTGAGGCAGGGCTTCCAGTTTTCCGAGCCAGACGCAATGTTTCGCGAATTTGAAGCAACCTTCCCTTATGAAGAGACACGCGATCAAGCGCAGGCGATAGAAGAAGCGTTGGCCGACATGATCTCCCCCCGTCCCATGGACCGGCTGGTCTGTGGCGATGTCGGCTATGGCAAAACCGAGGTCGCCATGCGGGCAGCCTTCAAAGCGGTGCTCGACAATAAGCAGGTCGCGGTTCTGGTGCCGACCACTGTGCTGGCCCGTCAGCACTGGGAAAGTTTTCGCACCCGTCTGCAGGATTTCCCGGTTCGCGTCGAGATGGTCTCACGCTTCAGAACCGCGGCTGAAAACCGACAAACCCTGAAAGATGCGGCAGCGGGAAAGATCGATATCCTGATCGGAACCCATCGTCTGTTGCAACGTGATGTCAGCTTCCGCGATCTAGGATTGCTGGTCGTCGATGAAGAGCAACGTTTTGGCGTCAGCCATAAAGAACGTTTGAAGAAATTCCGGGCCGAAGTCGATATTTTGACCCTGACCGCCACCCCCATTCCAAGGACTTTGCATATGAGCCTGTCGGGCATGCGCGATCTGTCAGTGATCGAAACCGCCCCTGTCGACCGACTGGCAATCCGCACCTACGTTACCCGCTTCGACGACGATCTGCTGCGCGAAGCAATCCTGCGCGAACTGAGACGAGGTGGACAGGTCTACTTCGTACATAACCGGGTCAAAACAATCGGCGCGATGGCTGATCATCTGCGCAAGCTGGTCCCCGAAGCAAAGCTTGCGGTCGGCCACGGGCAGATGGCAGAGAAGGAACTTGAGCAGGTCATGCTCGACTTTATCGAAGGGAAGAGCAATCTGCTGCTCGCCTCTACCATCATCGAAAACGGCCTCGACATCTCCCGCGCTAACACGATTATTATTAACCGCGCCGATTGCTTCGGCCTGTCCCAGCTTTATCAACTGCGTGGCCGGGTCGGCCGCTCGGATCGTCGCGCCTATGCTTACTTACTGATTCCGGGCGAGGCGGCCCTGACCAGAGAGGCCAGAGAACGGCTCAAGGTTTTGCAAGAGTTGACCGAGCTCGGTGCCGGATTTCGCATCGCCAGCCATGATCTTGAGCTGCGCGGCGCAGGAGATCTGCTGGGTGGCAAACAGTCCGGTCCGATTGCCGCCATCGGCTTTGAACTCTACACCGAACTGCTGGAAGAAACGATCGATCGTCTGCGCGGCAAGGAACGGGAAGAAAGGATCGATCCGGAAATCCGTCTTGGCATATCGGCTTTTCTGCCGGAAAAATACCTGCCTGACCCGAATCAACGTCTGCAGTTTTACCAACGAATGGCTGCAGCCGAAGAGGAAACCGATCTCTTCGATCTGGCGGAAGAGTTACGCGATCGCTACGGAGAACTTCCTGCCGTTTCAGAACTGCTGTTCGGCACCATGAAGCTGCGAATTCTACTCAAGCGGTTGAAAATCGAGATGATGGAGTATGACGGAAAACAGCTCAGTCTACTTTTCCACGCCAGCACTCAGGTCTCACCGGACAAGATTCGTCAATTACTGACAGAGCAGGCGGCGCGCTATCAGTTCTCTGCCGACTATCGGATGAGCATCGATATCGGCCGCTTCCGTGAGCAGGAATTGCTGGTACAGGCCAGGAAGGAATTGCTGCAGCTTGTTTAACAAAATAGGTCGTCTCCGAGAGCAAACTATGCTAGCGTCTTGGCCTGATTCTTCAAACAGATTGAAACGCTACTTTTACTGTTGATAACTCCATGATAAAAAAGATTCTGCTCCTGATTCTGATTGCTGCTCTGCTTGCTGCTTGCCAGCAGCAGGAACCATCGCCGCCCCTGGTCCAGATTGGAGCGAGGGAAATCACTCTGGATCAGTTTCGTGTCGAGACCGGGCAATCCACTGAAGCGGTCACTCAACAATCGTCCGCGGAGCAGCAACAACTGCAACGCCGTCTGCTGGCCCAGTTGATTGATCGGGAACTGATTCTGCTCGAAGCGGAAAAACGCGGGATGCAAATATCCCCCAAAGAGCTGGAGACAGCTCTGGCTGATCTGAGAGGGTCCAATACTTCTGAGCAGTTTCAAGAGGTGCTGCGCAGCTCGGGCCAGAACCCCGAGCACTGGATGCAGAAGCTGCAACTACGCCTTCTTACGGAGAAGGTTGCGGAACAAGCGACCTTGAGCGCCGCCAGCGTTAGTGATGAAGAGGTCACAGCCTATTATCGGGAGAACCTGGATCAGTTTCGTCGTCCCGCTCAGCTTCGGGCTCGGCAGATCATGTTAGCGACCCAGGAGAAAGCTGAGCAAGCTCTGGCACGCCTGGAGCAAGGTGAAGACTTTGCCGATCTGGCCAGAGAGGTTTCCCTCTCCCCCGATCGGGAAAACGGGGGTGATCTCGGGTATGTTTCGCGGAACCAACTGCCGATGGAATTTGACGAAGCACTCTTCAAACTGCCTGTCGGTCGCGTTAGCGATCCGGTTTCCAGTCCTTACGGCTACCACCTCTTTCTGGTTGAGAAAAAACGAAAGGCGGGACTGGAACCTCTGGAAAGTGTCAGGCAGGAACTAACCGAAAGGCTCCATCGGCAACGAAAAGAACAGGCCTTTAAGAAATGGATGCAAGAGTTGCGGCAAAAGACGCCGGTCCGGATCGATTGGACGCAGCTGACACCTCAAAAATAACACTGTCGGTAAAATGAGTTATGGAAAAAGGAACCACCATGAAGAGAGTTATGACATTTTGTCTGCTACTGGTTTTGTTTGTCAGCCCGGCAATGGCTGTCACCGTCAGTCGAGTCGCAGCCATCGTTAATGATGACATTATTACCACCTTTCAACTGGAGCAGGCGGTCGCTTCAGCCCAGGATAAAAACAATCTGGGAAAACTCTCTGGGTCTGCCTTAAAGCAGCTCCAGAACCAAACTCTCGAGAAGATGATCGATGAAAAACTTTTATTGCAGAGAGTGCGAGAGCTGGGCCTGACCGTCACCGAGAGCGAGCTGGAAGCCGCCATTAATGATGTGCAGATGCAGAACAATCTGACCCGCGAGCAGTTGATTTCAGCTCTGAACGCCCAGGGGATGGATTTCCCTACCTATCGAAAAAACCTGGAACAGGAACTGATGCGCTATCGCTTGATCGGGCGTGAGGTTAATAGCCAGGTCGAGGTGACCAGCAAAGAAATCCGGGAATATTTTCGCGAGCATATTGATGAATATCGAATAGAACCGACCATTCACTTAAAAAGGATCAGCTTTGATGTCCCACGCGATGCCAGTGACGAGCAAAAAGCCGCCGTACGGGAACTGGCTGAGACCGTCCGCAATAAGTTGATTGTCGACAAAGAGCCATTCGATGTCGTACTGGCAACACTTGCCAATGCCGCCGATAGTGACGACATGGGCTCAATAGAAGAAAGTTCTCTTCTGCCAGTCTTCCAGGAGGCACTACGAGGACTGGAGGCAGGACAGGCAACGAAACCGATTGCTGCCACAGGGAGTATTCATCTCTTCTTTGTGGCTGAACGCAACCCAGGCGACAGCAACTTGTTCGACAAGGTCAAGGGAGAGATTGTGGAGATTCTTCGGGGAAAAAACACAGAAAAACGCTACGCCGAATGGTCTCGGGAGCTCCGGGAAAAGGCAAATATCGAAATTCTTCTCTGAGTTGAGACCCTCTTTCCTTCCAGTCCTTAAATCCGAGTCGCTATGCCTGTCGCATTGCGGCTCTTTTTTCGGCTTGCCGGGCAGCAACTTTTTGCTAATCTTACTGAAGTCCCCCCTGCGAGGTACTATGTCCGAGATCGGTCAATATCTTCAGTTCTGGTTATTCCTGGCTTACTGCTCCTACCTTGCTCTGACACCAGCGCCGAATGACTTATTGGTTGAGACTTTTTCTGATAAGTTTCTCCACTGTGCCGGATATCTACTGCTCTTAATCTCCTGTAATCTCGCTCATCGTGCCGGTCGGCATCTTCTTCTCAAAGTGTCCCTGCTATTCACCTTTTCTGTGCTGATTGAAATAGCACAACATTTCATCCCACATCGTGGGTTTGCCATCAGTGACCTCATCGCAAATTTGTCCGGACTTCTTTTAGGGGTAATTTTGTTGCTCCTGTATAAGAGCTTCAGAACCGGGAAGACTTATCAAGGATCATAATAGGTGCGAGGGCTTCAACACTGAGCTCTCTCTACACTGTAGAATACAGAAAATCTCAATACTGCCCCCCCCTTATAAAGAGAGAGCCTTCCGTGAGAATACCGAGACTCAATCTACAGAAATTCAGACCTCTATAGTTGAGCCTGAAATCTCTGTCTCAGAAATACTGGCCACCATCTATCGGCATGCATCTGTCGGAGATGGTCAGTAGATTCTTGTAGCATTGATTCTATAAATCATCAGCACTCCCTTTACCCGCACTAAAACAAAGTCACCCAGCAAGGACTGTCAGCGCTATTAATTGACTGTTTAGGGGGCGGTATGTTAATCTTATTAGCTCTACACAAAGGAGTCTGATTTGTTTAAAAAAGGAGATATGGCGGTTTACCCTACGCAGGGCGTTGGGGTGATCGAGGAGATTGAGTCTCGTGAGTTTTCCGGGCAAACGCAGAACTTCTATGTCATGCGGATTGTTGACAGCGACATGACGATCATGATCCCGGTGGGAAATGCCGGTCAGGTTGGAATGCGGCAGCTGATCAAGCAGGACCGCATTTCTTCAGTCTTTGATGTGTTGGGTGCATCTCCTGAGGCGGGAAAAATCGCTTCCTGGAGTCGCAGGCAGCGAGAATACAATGATAAACTGAAAACTGGTGATCTGCTGGAGGTTGCCGACGTGCTGCGTGAGCTTTATCAGATCCGTACCTCGAAAGAGCTTTCTTACGGGGAGAAAAAGGTGCTCGATCAGGCACGACGCTTGCTGGTCACTGAGGTCGCTCTTGCAGAAGGAGCCAAGGAAGAGATGGTTGCCGCCCGGGTTGAAGAGCTTTTTCATTAATCGCTGAGACAGATACTTACAAACCAGGCGTTGTTGTCTGGTTTTCTATTTCGGATTTTTATTTTCAGGGGCTTCAGGCCGCTTCTTCTTTTTTGGTATGCCGATGAAAGCAACGGTTCTGGTGCCAGCGGCCGGAATGGGTCGCCGCATGGGCGCGTCGATCAACAAGCAGTACCTTGACTTGGCCGGTCGGCCGATTCTGGCTCATACTTTGGCCCTGTTCCAGCAACACCCCTCCATCGACAGTATCTATCCAATCCTTCCCGCAGATGAAATTTCCTATTGCCAGACCCACATCGTAGATCGTTACGGGCTGAGTAAGGTCCGCCGGATTGTGGCAGGCGGCGCTGAACGGCAGGACTCGGTGCTGAATGGTCTTCGAGCCCTTGACGTTGATGGTGTGACCAGAGAAACAATTGTTTTGATTCACGACGGGGTAAGACCATTGTTTGATCGAGAGTTGATCCCGCAACTTATTCAAATAACAGCATTACAGGGTGGCTGTGTTGTTGGTGTTCCGGTCAAGGACACGATTAAGGAAGTGAGCGCTGGTCAGATCAGCGCGACACCGGAACGGCAACGACTCTGGCAAGCCCAGACACCGCAGGCCTTTCGCTTCGGTCTGATTATGCGTGCCAGTGAAAGTGCCGAGCGGGAAGGTTTTCTCGGAACCGACGATGCGTCACTGGTTGAGCAGTTGGGGGAACCCGTGATGATGCTGGAAGGACATTATAGCAATATCAAGGTGACGACTCCTGAAGATATGCTGATCGCAGCCGCTTTTATGCAGAAACAGGGGCTCGTGCAATGATGCGAATTGGTCACGGCTATGATGTCCACCGTCTGATTGAAGGGCGAAAGTTGATTCTCGGCGGAGTAGAGGTTGATTATCCTCTCGGATTGCTTGGACATTCCGATGCTGACGTGCTACTGCATGCTATCTGCGATGCAATTCTCGGTGCTCTTGGGATGGGGGATATCGGCAAACACTTTCCTGATACCTCGGACCAGTTCGCTGGAATCGACAGCCGCAAGTTGCTGCGTGAAGTTATTGGAAAAGTGCAGATGTCCGGCTACCAGGTTAGCAGTCTTGACAGCACAATCATCTGTCAGAGACCAAAGCTGGCACCGTATATTGAAGCGATGGCGAAAAACATTGCCGATGATTGCCAGGTCCCGCCGGGACGGATTAATGTTAAGGCGACCACGACAGAAGAATTGGGGTTTGCCGGCCGCGGCGAGGGGATTGCTGCTCATGCGGTGGTTTTGATGGCTAAAATTGAACAGGGTTAAATGCGCAACGAACATTTGTCAGAGGTAGGAATATGTATGAGCACAACTGAAACAGCCAGCAGCTCGAATTTTATCCGTACCATCATTGAAGAAGATCTTGAATCCGGTCACCGGGATCAGGTGATTACCCGTTTTCCGCCAGAGCCAAATGGCTATCTGCACATCGGCCACGCAAAAAGTATCTGTTTGAATTTTGGTCTGGCCGCCGACTACGAGGGGCGTTGCAATCTGCGCTTTGACGATACCAATCCGACCAGGGAAGAGGATGAGTATGTCGAGGCGATTAAAGAGGATGTCCGGTGGCTCGGGTTTGATTGGGGTGAGCAGCCTCTGTTTGCTTCGGATTATTTTGAGCAGCTTTATTTGTGGGCGGTGCAGCTGATCAAAAAGGGGAAGGCTTACGTCGACAGCCAGAACGCTGAAGAGATGCGCGAGAATCGTGGCACCCTGAAGCAGCCGGGAATCGACAGCCCGTACCGTGATCGCAGTATCGAAGAGAACCTGGAACTCTTCGAGAGGATGAAGAGCGGGGATTTTCCGGACGGTGCACACATCCTGCGGGCGAAAATCGACATGGCTTCGCCGAACATGAATCTGCGTGATCCGGCCATGTACCGTATTCTGCATGCCGATCATCATCGTACTGGCGACAAATGGCGCATCTATCCAATGTACGATTTTGCTCATGGCCAGGAAGATTCTATTGAGGGGGTGACCCACTCGATCTGTACCCTGGAGTTTGAGGATCATCGGCCACTCTACGAGTGGTTTCTCAAAGAGTTGGACATCTTCGCCCCGCAGCAGATTGAATTTGCTCGCCTGAATCTCAGCTATACGGTAATGAGCAAGCGTAAATTACTGCAGCTGGTGACCGATAAGCATGTCTCGGGTTGGGACGATCCGCGCATGCCGACCGTTTCCGGAATGCGCCGTCGTGGTTATCCGGCGGCAGCAATCCGTACCTTTTGTGACCGGATCGGAGTCGGCCGGGCGGCCAGTTGGATCGACCTGTCGGTGCTGGAAGATTGCGTACGTGAGGAGTTGAATGAAACCGCTCACAGACGAATGGCGGTATTCAATCCGCTCAAGGTGACCATCACCAACTATCCTGACCATCAGGTTGAAGAGTTCGCTGCGCCCAACCACCCTCAGCAGGGAGAGTCGGGAACCAGGGCGGTGTCGTTTTGCAACGAGCTGTACATCGATCATGACGATTTTATGGAAAACCCGCCACCACCAAAGAAGTATTTCCGCCTCGGTCCTGATCGCGAGGTGCGGTTGCGTAATGGTTACATCATCAGGTGTGATGAAGTGATCAAGGATGCTGGTGGAAAAGTGGTCGAGCTGAAATGCAGCGCCGACTTGGACACGCTTGGGAAAAATCCAGAGGGGCGAAAGGTCAAAGGGATCATCCACTGGGTTTCGGCCCGTCACGCAGAAAAAGCAGAGGTGCATATTTATGACCGACTTTTTAATCAGGAAAATCCTGACAAGGCGGAGAATTATCTGTCGGCGCTCAACCCCGAATCGCTGCAAACCACCGAGGCGTTAATCGAGCCGAGTTTGCTGCAGGCTATGGTCGGGGAGGTTTTCCAGTTTGAACGAGTCGGGTATTTTACGGTTGATACCAAGGATTCGCAACCGGGTAAGCCGGTGTTTAATCGGACGGTCACACTGCGCGATACCTGGGCGAAGATTAAATAAGGCTTTTTGCCGCTGAGGGTGGTGATCCACGGCGGCAAAGTAAAACACCTCAAGAGATCTCTCAGCATACCCGACGATCTTTGAGGGGAAACACAGGAGCTTGATTATGGGGTTACGTATATACAATACATTGAGCGGGCGGAAGGAAGAATTTCAGCCGCTGGTTCCCGGCAAGGTCGGGATGTATGTCTGCGGTGTGACAGTCTACGACTACTGTCATATCGGCCATGCCCGCGCCAATATTGTTTTTGATATCATCTACCGTTATCTGCGGTTTGCCGGTCTTGACGTGACCTACGTCCGTAACTATACGGATGTCGATGACAAGATCATCAACCGCGCCAACGAGCGGGGTATCGACAGCAAGGAGCTGGCCGAGGAATTCATTCGTGCCTTCGATCAGGATATGGACACTCTCGGGCTGGCCAAGCCGACTCATGAGCCGCGTGCCACGGAGTATATCGATGAGATCATCGCGATCTGTCAGACCCTGATCGATAAGGGGGTGGCATATGCTTCGCAAGGCGATGTTTATTACCGGGTTGATAAGTTCGACAGCTACTTGAAACTCTCCAAGCGGAACATGGATGAGATGCAGGCAGGGGCGCGTATTGCTCCCGGTGAACAGAAGGAAAATCCCATGGATTTCGCCCTCTGGAAAGGAGCCAAGCCGGGGGAGCCGAGTTGGCCCTCTCCCTGGGGTCAGGGCCGGCCGGGTTGGCATATTGAGTGTTCGGCGATGAGTTCTTCGCTCCTCGGCGACAGCTTTGATATCCATGGTGGCGGCCGCGACCTGATCTTCCCGCACCATGAAAACGAGATTGCCCAGTCTGAGGCTGCCAGCGGTAAGCCGTTCGCCAAATACTGGGTGCATAACGGATTCGTCAACGTCAATCAGGAGAAGATGAGCAAGTCTCTTGGTAACTTCTTCACCATCCGCGATATTGTCGAAACCTTTGATCCCGAAGTCGTACGCTTCTTTATTCTCACCGCCCATTATCGTTCACCCATCGATTTCTCGGATGGAAATCTCGAAGATGCCGCTTCCGGACTGAGCCGTTTCTATGAAGCGTTACAAGCTTCGGCAGAGGCAGTGGAAGGTTGCCCGGAAAGTGAACTTACTTCCGACCTTGGTGCGCAACTGGAAGCCAAGTTTCGCGAAGCGATGGATGATGATTTCAACAGCGCACTGGCTATCGGTCACCTCTTCGAGGGGGTAAGAAGCATGAACCGCCTGATAGGTGAAAAAAAGTTTCGTAAAAAAGCCGATCTGGTGGCCAAGGTCCGTGACCTGCACCAGGCGGTTTTGAAACTTGGCGACGTCCTCGGCCTGTTCCTCTCCAGCCCTGCTTCCTGGCTGGAGCAGTTTCGGATGGCCGGACTGCGCAAGCTCGATATGACTGCAGCGCAGATTGACGCGCTGATCGCTGAACGTCTGCAGGCGCGTAAGGATAAAGATTTTTCCCGGAGTGATGAAATTCGTGATGAGCTGGATGCGAAGGGTATTATGTTGCTCGATTCACGGGACGGGACCACTTGGAAGTTGAAGTAGTCCTTTTCGCCATAGTGGTGTTGATCATTCTTTCGCTGGAATTATTGTCAATAATCGACATTCTGCTAAAAAAATTGATGATTTTAGATATATCAGGTACTTTGTACAGGTAACGTAATCTGGAATCAGGGATTAATGTGAATTGTTCGCTCTGTGAACTGTTGCTTAATGACCAGCAGAAGGAGGCGATTTATGTACCATTTTTTGAACGCGTGTAAAAGGATTGAAGATATTTCCTGTCAGATTTACCAGCTGTTATCCAACGAAAGAACTTATTCTAAAGAGGTTCGAAAAGCCTTCAAGCAGCTTAGCGATGATGAAAGAGCGCATGCCAACCAAATAGATTTAGTTGTTCAAGCGAACGCTATGGAAATAAAAACACTTCCAACAATTTCAGATAAAAGTATCAAAGATGCTCTGAGACATGCCGAACAAATGTTGCGCAAGGTAATGGAAGCGAAACTGAGCGAGAAAATGGCTTTACAACTTGCTGTTGAGATGGAAAAAAGATTCGTGGGTGTTCACGCCCACAATGCCTTGAATTTTCAAAACCAGAAATTGACTGAACTTTTCAGAGAGCTCGGCAAAGAAGATGAGAATCACGTCGATACCCTGCAAGAGTGTTTAACATAGAATAAAAGCTGAGTAGAAACGGCAGAGTAAGAAGTGACTGTTTCCTGAACTGCGCATTGTATTCGTGTGTTTCGCGGAAAAACAATCAGGTTGCTGGAGTTGACGCTTCAGTATTATATCGAAAAAGACCGTCATTGTACGGTCTTTTTCTTTTTTGTGGTCCGTTTTAGCGGAGATGTGTCAAAGATAAGACAGTTGAATGGATCAATTCAAAGTGATAAGCGAGACTGGTTTGCTTTTATTTCTCAGCTTGCATTGTCGGCAAGATTTCCCTTTGTTCAGCTATGGTACAGACCTGTACTCTCCTGTCCGTTTGAAGTGATTTAACTTATTGATTAATAGCCACTTTATTTGTTTTCCCGATGTTGAATATGGGTCGATATCTGCTATAAGTGAAGACAGGGAGTTGCGTTTTTTTGAGTGGGAAAACAACATGGCGGAAAGGAGAAATATCATGGCAAGGATGGACCTTTTCAGAGAGATGGAGAACCTTCAAAGAGAGATCGATCATACTTTCGGCCATTTTGGGGTCGGCAGGCGTTTGTCGCCTTCTTTTCTCCCCGGAATCGGCACAGGTGACTACCCGCGAATCAATCTGAGCGAGGATGAGGACAGTTTCTATCTGGAAGCGATGTCTCCGGGAATAAATCCCAAGGAGTTGAGTCTCAATGTGATGCAGCACACACTGAATCTTTCTGGAGAACGTAAACAAGAGAAGGAAAGTAAGTGCACTTGGCATCGTAACGAGAGAGGATCCGGGAAGTTCATGCGCACCATTGAATTCCCGACAGCGATTAACATTGAAAAGGCGGATGCTGAGTATCATAACGGGATGCTTCTGATTACCCTGCCCAAAGCCGAGAGCGTCAAGCCGAAAAGGATCGAAATTCGCCCGCACTGATCTGCGCGGCATTGGGTTAATAAAAAACTGAAAGGAGAAGATAGCCATGGCAGAACAAGGAATAACAAAGCGGCAGGAATCGACTCCCGCAATGCGTGAAGAGATGCGTTCACAGAGACGCTACCTGACGCCAGCAGTTGATATATTCGAAACAGATGAAAAGCTGGTGCTGGTTGCCGACATGCCGGGTGTCGATAAAGATGGTTTGGATGTCAGTCTGGAAAAAGGAATCTTGACACTGAAGGGTGAAATGAAATCCGCTAAAAAAGGCCAGTTGCTTTTTCACGAGTTCAGTTCCGATAATTACTACAGGCAATTCAAGCTCTCCGAAGAAATTGACATGGAGAAAGCCTCTGCTGAACTGAAAGATGGAGTGCTGACGCTCACTATGCCTAAATCCGAAGCTGCAAAGCCACGACGGATAGAGATCAAACATTAATTCTGACCTCTGAACATTGGCCCCTGCATTCTTAATTTCAGGGGGCTTTTTTTGCCCTGAACAGAATAATCATTATCCCTTCGTCCACATAAATTCCTTTTAGAGCATAAGTGGATATTCCATTTCTTCCTTACCGGAACCTGCCGGTAGCTTTTCGCGAGCCGACATTGACCTTCAGCTGGAGAAAAAGACATGATAAAGAATTTTCTCGACCGGTCCGTTACGAAAAGGCAGGATAGAAATAAATCTTTTTGAGGAGTTTCTATTAATGCCTGAACCGGTCTCTCGAAGTGCCACCCTGTTTGTCGTCTGCGTTGCGCACTTTCTCATGCCGTTCATGATGTCGGCGGTGGGCGTGTCGTTGCCGGTTATGGGACGTGATTTCGATGCCAGTGCGATACAGTTGGGGTTGGTGGAGACGACCTACGTTCTTTCAGCGTCGATCTTTCTGCTGGCGATGGGGAGGCTGGGGGATATCCACGGGCGACGGCGGGTTTTTCAATATGGGCTGGTGTTGTTTACCCTGATCGGAGGAATTATCTCCCAGGCCTGGTCGATTGAAGCGATCATCGCCCTGCGTTTCTTGCAGGGGATGGGCGGATCGATGGTCATGGCGACGACCATGGCAATTGTCGTTTCAGTTTTCCCGCCAGAGGACCGGGGCAGGGCCTTGGGGATCGCCGTGGCGAGTGTCTATGCGGGGATCTCCTGCGGACCCTTTTTCGGTGGGATGCTGGTGACCGCATTCGGCTGGCGCTCAATATTTTATCTTTGTGTCCCTCTCGGAACCTTGGCCTATCTGGTCTCGATCGTGAAGCTCAGGGGAGAGTGGGCTGATGCCAGAGGTGAGCCGTTCGATTGGCAGGGAAGCCTGATTTACGCCAGTTCGATCCTGGTGCTGATTGTCGGCGCCTCCAATCTCGATCAGGGGCTGTGGGCCTGGAGTCTGGCAGCTCTTGGACTGGTCGGGCTGGCTCTGTTTCTGGGCTATGAAGCGCGCATTGAGCATCCTGTTCTGAATATCGGGTTGCTGCGCCAGAATCGAATCTTTGCCCTCAGTAATCTGGCTGCCCTTTTCAATTACGCTGCAACCTTCGGCGTGACATTCTTTCTCAGCCTCTACCTGCAGTACGTTAAAGGGATGAGTCCACAACAGGCCGGGCTGGTCCTGATTGTTCAACCGGTCGTTCAGACCGTACTCTCCCCCCTGTGTGGACGGTTGGCCGATACGTATCCGGCGGAACGAGTGGCGACCTTCGGCATGACCCTCTGTGTCATCGGTCTCGGCATGGCTGCAACCCTTGATGCCGGTTCGTCTCTGAACATGGTTATCGCGACCTTGTCCTGTCTGGGGATCGGTTTTGCCCTGTTCTCGTCCCCCAATGTCAGCGTTATTATGGGCAGCGTCCCGCCCCGCTACCTGGGGATTGCCTCCGGATTGAATTCCAGCATGCGGACGTTGGGGATGTTAGCCAGCATGACCATTATCACCGTTGTCTTTTCCATCCTGATGGGTGGTCATCCTGTCACGGCGGAAACCCAGGAGGCGTTTCTTTCCAGTATGCAGATTGCGTTGCTGGTTTTCTGCGGTCTTTGCGCGCTCGGGATTTTTTGTTCGATTGGACGGCTTAAAAGCAAAGTGGAATAGTTGGTTATGACAATCGTAAAGGGTCTTCCTGCAGCGCGGAAAATTGTTCACGTAATTCCAGAATATGTTCGCCCCAGTAGGTGGCAGTATTGAACCAGGGAAAGTTTTGTGGGAAGGTCGGGTCGTTCCAGCGTTTTGCCAGCCAGGCGCTATAATGGAGCATCCGCAGTGTTCTTAACGGCTCGATCAATTGCAGTTGTGCAGGCTGGAAATCGTAAAATTCGTTGTATCCCTCCACAATTTCACTGATCTGTACCGTTTGCCGCTGTCGATCGCCTGAGAGCAGCATCCAGAGATCCTGAATCGCCGGTGCCGTGCGGGCATCATCAAAATCGACGAAATGTGGCGCGTTGTTCCGCCAGAGAATATTTCCGGTATGGCAATCACCATGGACGCGGATCGGGTGGAAAGGTCCTGCCCGAGCGAAGATGTCGTCGATGATCTTGAGCAGATCAGAGGTCAAGCTGTCGTAGGCAACCTTGTATTCCTGCGGAATGTACTGTTCGCTAATCAGGGCTGAACTTGCGTGACCGTAACTCTGACTGTCAAGCTTGGGGCGATGTTGGAACGGACGAATCGCTCCGATCAGGTGAATGCGGCCCATCAGACGTCCAAGGCTGAACAGGTTCTCCAGATTGTCCAGTTCGGGAGCGTGTCCGCCCTGGCGCGGGAATAGTGCGAAACGAAAGTCGCTGTACTCAAACAGGCTTTCACCTTGTGCGTTTTTCAGGGGAGATACCACAGGGAGTTCATGCTCGGTAAGCTCAAAGCAAAATTCGTGTTCTTCAAGAATCTGAGCATCGCTCCAGCGTTCGGGGCGATAAAACTTCGCAATGATCGGTTCTGCGTCCTCAATTCCAATCTGGTAGACCCGGTTTTCATAGCTGTTAAGGGCAAAGGTTCGACAATCGCAGCGATAGCCCTGACTCTCAATCGCATCCATGATGAAATCGGGCGTCAATCTTTCAAAGGGGTGTCTGGAGTGCATCGTCATAGCTATCGCCAATCGGTTTTGAAATAAGTTACAATTATTTACCAGCCTAGCTGAATTCTTTCTGAGAATACAGCCTTAGTTGTCTTGTGAACAGGAGTCATGAATGAAATATTGGTTGATGAAATCTGAGCCCGATGAGTTCAGTATTCAGGCCTTGCAGGAGATGCCGAACCAGACTGAACATTGGGACGGTGTGCGCAATTACCAGGCCCGCAACATGATGCGAGACGAGATGAGAGTTGGTGATCAGGTTTTTTTTTATCACTCAAACTGCAAAGAGCCCGGCATCGTCGGAATCATGCAGGTGGTGAGGGAAGGCTATCCTGATTTCACGGCTTTCGATCCCGAAGACAAGCACTTTGATCCCAAAAGTGATCCGGAGAATCCCCGCTGGATGATGGTTGATATTAAGTTCGTTCGGGAACTTAAGCGGCTTATTTCACTCAGCGAGTTGAGGCAATATGATGAACTTATCGGAATGCAACTGCTCCGAAAAGGCAACCGATTGTCGATCACTCCGGTGTCGGAGCAGCAGTGGACGTTTATTCTTGAGCGTGAGTGAGTGCAGAGGAGAACTCAAAGGCCGCCATTCGGCGGCCTTTTGATATTTAATGCGACAGATGCGGCCTGCTAGTAAAGAGAGGTGTTCCGGGAAGAACCGAAGTTGACCAGAACTGCTTTATTCTGGCTGGGGTTGTGGCTCCAGTAGGCTCCACAATATCCACAACTTGACAGTTCAGGTGAAAACTCATCACTGGGCGATCCGCAATCGATCAGACTTTCTTTTTTACAGACGGGACATTTCATGGCTCTTCTCCTTATTGTATTTGGTTAAAAATACCAGTAAGTGTTTATCTGCTGGGAATTATACTCGCTTCTCTTCACAAATCAAGAAAAAAGTGCTTATAAATCAATATGTTATGGCGATTTCCGTTTTATTGTGCATACCACAGGTTTGAAATGGCTAAATCGTGTACTCTCGAAAGGAAATGTTTCATAGAGAGAAGGATGTAAACTTGCTGTTTTTGTGTGGTTTTTTAAAATAGATCGATATTTTAAATAGTTTCGTTGTTGCATGCTGATATCCTTGAAGATTGTGATGATAAGGATGGTTTTATCATGTACGAAATAAGACCGATTTCGGTCATTCCGACATTCTGGCACTTTGTTTATAGTCCGGATTATTCACGAAACTGGCAATCAGTTGCTGGGCACTAATAATGACTTCTTTCATCTTGTAGGGTTTCGGCAGATAGAGATCCGCACCCAGATCATAGCCTTTGAGTTTGTCCTCACGTGAACTGAGGGCGCTCAGCTTAATGATCGGCGTGCGGGCAATCAAGGGGTCGAGGTGGGAGCGAACCATCCGGCAGATCTCCCATCCATCAAGCAGCGGCAGCATAATATCAAGTAGAATCAAGTCCGGTTTTTCCCGGCCGATCACCCTGCAAGCATCAAGTCCGTCCTTTGCCACCAGGACATCAAAGCCTTTTCGAGTCAGGTTGAACTCGAGAATTTCACTCAGCTCAAGATCGTCTTCAACTATCAGAATATGACCCATGTTCTCATTCCTCATTTTCAATGTCACACCACCTCTTCTCGTTTGTTCAGCATCTGACAGTACCGAATAGCCCTTTTGTATGACTGATTCTTCGCCATATGTGGCCTATGAACAGAAAGACTAAATATCACGTGTTAATGAATGATGAGCTGTTGATGGGGATTCGGTTAGCATTTTGGGACATGTGTGGACTGATGTCTTTGGCACAGGGGTACCGTCACAGGACTTGCGAAAGATCTTTTTGAGTGGGAGCTATAATTCTGCAGCAATTTCATAAAATGCTAACAAAGCTGGTTTATTAAAAGCTCGGCCGGGGAGGGCGTTGAAAGGAAGAACCGATGCAGGACGATTTATTTCAAGGTGAGGCTGAAAAAGAGCGGCATGAAAAAGCGATCGACGACTTGTGCCTGATTTATCCTGGAAAGTCGATTGAAATTCGTCAGTGTTACCTGCAAAAGCTGGAATCGCTGGTTACCGGCGCACGGATCCGTATTTATCTTTCCATATTGGTGACCCGGGAAGTTAAGGCTCTGTTGAGAAATCCCTGCAACCTGACAAGCAACGAGACGAGATGTGACAACATATGATGCCGTCGACCGGGAATGACCGCTATACCCAACAACGCTCGCCGATACGAGAAAGTGAGAGGTTATGAAAATCAGTCAAAAGTTATTCTCAGGGTTTCTGGGGATTATTGCTTTAACAATGTTGATGTACGCGGTTTCTTTCTGGGGAACCGGAGAAATCAGGCAGGCTCACGACGACACTCTTCAAGCGATGGAAAAGGCCTCGGCTGCCGAGCAGCAATCCAGTCAGATAGGCAGCCAGCTGCTTCAGGTTCAGAACATCAGTAACAGTCTCGATATCGCAATGGGCCACTTGCGCGACGAAATGTTGCAAAATTCTCCGGAGATTCATCTTTTCGATGGTGGCGAGGAAGAGACCATTGCCAGCTTTATTGAAAGCGGCTCTGCGGCAGAATTGAGCCAACTGCTCGACCTGGAGCCGTCATGGGTCGAAGAGTTGTCGGTTCAATACGGTCAATTCGAGCAGACCACCAGAAAGTTGAATGAATTGTGGCAACCGCGTCATGAAGGGCTTGCAGAAGGGCTGGACGATCTGAAAAGAACCCTCCTTTATTGGACCCTGAAAGTTGCCAACCTGATGTTTATTCAAAGTTCAATCGATGAAATTATCGCTGAAACTCTGGCTGAGACGCCGATTGAAGAGTTCAAGTCAGGGCCTGTGTTCCAACGCTATGCCGGAAATTTCCCCGAATTGCAGCAGGTCTTCGACAAAATCATCCCGGTGAACGAAAATCTCTACAGGATGGCGGAACAATTGGACAATCTGACCTTTTCCAGCAGTTGGGAGGATGCCCGACTTTTCTACCGGGATAATTTCCCGCCGACCGTCAAGGAGATTCTGGTCGATCTTGACCATGTGGTGAAGATCGAAAACCGCACCCTGCAGATTCAAAAGCAAGCGGTTCAATTGCTGAATTCTGAGCTCAATCGCCAGGTAGGCGACCTGCAACGACAGTTTTTCGACATCGAATCCCGGTTGCTGGAAAAGCAGCAGGCTTCAGCAAGGACCGTTGCCGACTCGGCCAGGCAGGTGTTGGGGAGCAGTCTCAACCTTGAAGCGCGGATCACCGATATCGATCGGATCAGTCTGCTGATTGCATCAGTTATTGTCCTGATCGGACTGCTGACAGCATTTTTCACAACCCGCCTGATCACCCGACCGGTGACCCGGGTTGTGACTATGTTGCAGCGCATGGAGCAAGGCGATCTCAGCGCTCGGCTCCATTTCAAAAGGCAGGATGAACTCGGTATCATGGGGCGCTCTCTGGATTTATTTGCCGAGAATCTTCAGACAGAAATACTGGCCGCGTTTCAGAAGCTGGCTTGCGGGGATTTCACTTTTGCCGCCAAAGGTTTGATTCGCGACCCGCTGGCCAGGGCAAATGGAGCGCTCAATGAACTGGTGACCCAGATTCAGGCAGCCACCTTGCAGATCGTTCAGAGAAGCCAGGTGGTTTCGCAGGTCGCAAACCACTTGTCGCAGGGCTCGATTCAGCAATCCGCGTCTGCCGAGCAAGTCTCGGCGACCATCGAGGAGATGACCGCTAATATCCGTCAGAACACCGACAATGCCACCGAAACCGAGAAGATAGCCGGTCGGGCCGCCGCTTCGGCCCGGGAAGGGGGGCAGGCTGTCAGCGACACGATCGGAGCGATGCAGCAGATTACCGCGAAGATTACCATCATTGAGGAGATCGCCAGGCAGACCAATCTTCTGGCTCTCAACGCGGCGATCGAAGCGGCCCGCGCCGGCGAGCATGGCAAGGGATTCGCCGTGGTGGCCGCTGAGGTACGCAAGCTGGCCGAGCGAAGCCAGCGAGCCGCAGGGGAAATCGGCGCGCTCTCCGGCTCTAGCGTGGAAATCGCGGAGCGGGCCGGCAAGCTGCTCGAAGAGATGATTCCGGGAAGTCTCAAAACTGCGGAGTTGGTTCAGGAGATCAGCGCAGCCAGCCGCGAGCAGGATTCAGGAGCCTATCAGATTGCCGCTGCCATCCAGCAGCTCGATACGGTGATCCAGGGCAACGCCGGCAGCGCCGAAGAGATGGCCATGACGGCTGAGGAACTTTCAACCCAGGCTGAACAACTGCAGGCGAACATGGACCGTTTCAAGGTCACGATCGGCAATGACCGAACAGTCGGGGTACATTCCGGTGTCGATAGCAGCGCTGAAAAAGCAGATGGCGAATGCGGTGCAGCATCGAAGCAACACCTCGCTCTTCTCGACGGGAGCGACAAGACGACTCAATCTCTGGCGGGATAGAGCGATGGATAATACATTGCCGATACAGCTCAGACAGGTCTGCCGGTGTTTTCGGCGTTGAAACATGAGAGGTGATAGCAGGGTGGATAAGGACCCGTCGCGCCCTTCGAGAAGGGCTGACGGTATCGGGCAGAGAGGGTGTTACTTGCCGCTGTCTATCAAGGCGTCGCGGTCAAGCCCCTGGGTCCGGCATGAGCGCAAGGCCTTACCGAGATAGATAGGACAGTTGTCGTAATCGTCGCTTGCGCAGTAGCGCATCTGCTGACGACGGGTGGGGATGATCTGTCCGATCGATGCCTGGCAGACTTGCCTGGCGTATTCGTAGTCGGGACAGCCCTGGGAGGGTAATCTTTGCGGATTAGTGCGGTAATGTGATCTGTTCAACATGGTCTATCCTTGCTCCTTGTCTGATGAAGTGTTTTTCTCTGCTCTCTATTAATGCGGCAAAATATTAATAACTGGTGAGCGTCCAGTTATCTTTTTATGAATCCTCACTTTCCAGCTATTTTGTCAGCCTGAGTCTTTGGAAATTTCATCAGCTTCTGACAATTCTGTAACAGAACCCGAACATTGACAGGCTAGTCTCCGGATCATTCAAATAAGGAGAATTTTTTGGAGACAGCCATAAATCTACAGGTCGTGCAGCAGGATAAAACCCGAAATGATCGCCCGATCAATCTCGAAGACTGCTTCCGGACCCTGGGAATCACACCAGATCTGAAACATCTGCACGATCTGCTCCCCTTCACTGGCTCTGATACTACCGCCGGTTCCGAAACCGAACTGCAGGCGGTTGTGATTGGCAATCGCAGCAGCGTCGACCTGCCTTTGTCGATTCAGGAATCCCGATATTTCAGCAATCTGCAGCGCCGGACCCGCAGTGGAGAAACCAACCAGCGGTTGCTGCATGAGCTGCGCGAGTTTCTTGACGACGCCGATCAGCAGGTTTGGGAAAACAGCTGGGTCCGTTTTCCGCGTCGATATCTCTCCCGTTATGCCGAAAATATCTTTGCGCGGGATCTGCTGGCCGATAAACAGCAGCCCCAGGGGGAGCAACGCGGTGATGCAGACCAATTTCAGCTTGTCGGCGGCGAAGGTGAGCCCTGGCTGCGGGTGCCGGTCAGCTATTTGATCAAACTGGCCCTGGCCGATCTGATCGGCCACCAATGGCAGCAGGAACCCGAGTTGAGCCGGACTGGTGAGACTCTTCTTGATCATTATCTGAACGATAACAGCTCTCCTGAAACGTTCTCGTTTCATGTCGCCAACCTGACCCCGAAAACCGGAATGGGGCGCGGGCTGGCCAAGGAAACCGCCAAGCGTTTCCTGTTCACCCAACTGCTGATCCGTTACGCCAACCTGCAATTCGGCCTGCTGGAAACGGGGCAGGAGGCGATGGTCTATTTTGCCCCGCATCCGCCGTTACGGCAGAAGCAGCTGAACGGAACTATTCCCGATGCCTTCTATCGCCAACTGTTCATGAGCCCCTGTCTATCCGGCTGGGATCGCGGTGAAGGGAAGAACCTCTACATGCAGCTCTGTCATCAGGTTCTCAGCCGCAGCCAGCTCAATGCCGTGGCCAAACTGCGAGAGGCTGGAATCATCAGCAACAACCTGGTCATTCTGCCGAATGTCTCCAATACCAGCCTGGCCAATAACGGCGTGCATATCAGTCTGGGCAGCAAGAGATTGACTGAGGCGTGCCGCGCGGATCAAGGGTTCGGTGCGGCGCACGAAAAGTATCTCGGTGATTTGTCGAGCAAGATCATGGAGCATTTTCTGCCGCTGTTTGTCACCACCTACAGCGCGGCGCCATATCGC
>Ga0102946_1000030_pt1 | contig 52245 bp, 44 predicted proteins | sample SalPon2A_A_D1_MG_FD_78209 | JGI IMG/M metagenome (GOLD analysis project Ga0102946, IMG submission 78209) | Soil microbial communities from South San Francisco under conditions of wetland restoration - Salt Pond MetaG R2A_A_D1_MG | ecosystem: Environmental > Terrestrial > Soil > Wetlands | place... | reverse complement strand
CGTCGGCCTGGGCCTGGCCGCCGGGCTGTCCATCGGTAGCTACACGGCCAAGCGGCGCTTCGGGCTCGACCGCGCCGCGCTACGCGCTCGACGCCGCTCGCTGGGTGCGTACCACGCCTGACCGGCCCACCCCGCCGTCGGTCCGTTGACCTACGGTGCTCCTATGTCAACGACCGGTTCCGCGGCCTCGCCGGTGATCGACCTGCATGCCCACTCCGCGCACAGCGACGGCACCCAGTCGGCTGCCGACCTGGTGCTGGCAGCTTCGTGTGCGGGGGTCGACGTTCTCGGTCTGACCGACCACGACGTGGTCGACGGGTGGGACGCCGCGGCCGCGCAAGCCGCACGGGTGGGCATCACGGTCGTTCCCGGCGTGGAGCTGTCCACGCAGGTCGCGGGTATGTCGGTGCACCTACTGGCCTACCTGGTCGACCCGTGGGACCGGACCCTCGGCGCGATGATGGGCACCATCCGCGCCCACCGCACCGCTCGGCTGCGGCGGACGGTGGAGCTACTGGCCGCCGACGGCTACCCGGTCGACTACGACGAGATCGTCGCCTGGGCCGGCGCAGGGACGACCCTGGGTCGACCCCACGTCGCCGACGCCCTTGTCCGCGCGGGCTCCTTTCCCGACCGCGACGCCGTATTCGAAACGTTGCTGCACTCCTCGAGCCCCTATTACGTGCGCCATTGGGCTCCGTCGACGAGCGAGGCGATCGGGACGGTCCGCTCGGCCGGGGGCGTCCCAGTCCTGGCTCATCCGTTCGCCCACCGTCGGGGGAGAGTCCTCACCGAGGCCGACATCGACGACCTCGTGGACGTCGGCCTGTGCGGCCTGGAGGTGCACCATCCCGACCACGACGCCGAGGCCGTCGCGACTGCCGGCTCGATCAGTGCGCGGCGCGGCCTGGTGCAGACCGGCGCGAGTGACTACCACGGGACGGGTAAGTCGAACCGGCTGGCCCAGTGCACCACCGCGCCCGAGACGCTGGAGCGGCTGCTCGGGATGGGTTCGGGAAGCCCCCTGCTGGGGTCGCGCGGGTGAGCGACACCGACCCGGCGAAACGTGGACGGCTCCTGACGGTGAGCCCCTCCCGGCTGGCGTTGTGGCTCGACTGCCCCAAGGCCTATCGGATGCGCTACCTCGACCGTCCCCGGCCCCCGATGCCGCCGCAGCGGGCGGTCGTCTCCATCGGCAACTCGGCCCACGCGGCGCTCAGCCGGTTCTGGGACCTGCAGCCGCACGACCGGACGCCGGACGGCGTCCAGGGCCTGCTCGGCGAGGTGTGGCAGGAATCGGGCTTCGAGGGCGTGGAGCAGTCGCGCTGGTGGCGTCGGAGGGTCGCCATGTGGCTGGTCGACTATCTGCGCGGTGTCGACCGCGATCGCGACCCGATGGCTGTGGAGCGCACCGTGGCGCTGCCCACCGCGACGCTGGCCATCAGCGGAAGGGTGGACCGTGTGGAGGAGCGGGACGGTGAGCTCGTGGTGATCGACTACAAGACCAGTGCCAACCCGCCCGAGCCACACGCAGCACGAACCTCACTGGCGCTGGGGTTGTACGCCCTCGCGCTGTCGCGCATGTTCCGCCGGCCAGTCCGCCGGGTCGAGCTGCACCACCTGCCGACCCGCTCTCACGTCGCTCATCGGCATACGGAGATCTCGCTGCAGCGCAAGCTGGTCGAGGCAGAGTCGATCGGCGAGGACCTCATCGCCGCCCACACTGACTTCGACGCGCACGGCCTGGGTGCGGCCTCCTTCGAGGCCAGACCTTCGGCGCTGTGCCGGTGGTGCCCGGTGCAGCAGTCCTGCGAGCAGGGCCGTCAGGTCGGCCCGGCCATGTCAGGCAGCGCGGGGTTGGACAGGCTTGCCGCTGCGGGCGCTCAGTCGGCAGAGGAGGCGCCCGACTGAGCACCGCCCGAGCCGCGTCCCCGGCGGCGTCGCCGACGCTGGCCTCCGCTGGTCGTGTCGACCGTGCTCGTGCGTGGGGGCCGGCGTTCCCGGTGGCTCGCCTGTCCTCGCGAGGAGGAGCGAGGGGCGCCGCCTGAGCCAGAGCCACCGCCACGTGAGCCGCTGCGCTGACGACCCGAACCGGAGCTGCCCGGACGGTCCCGGCCACCTTCGATGTCTTCCACCTTCTCGGCGGCCAGCCCGGCCCGGGTGCGGGACGACTTGGGCAGCGTTCCGGTGGTGCCCTGGGGGATCTCGAGCTCGCTGTAGAGGTGCGGGGAGGAGGAGTAGGTCTCCTCCGGCTCCGGGATGCCGAGGTCGAGCGCCTTGTTGATCAGGGTCCACCGGTGCAGGTCGTCCCAGTCCACGAAGGTCACCGCGACTCCGGTCGCCCCCGCGCGTCCGGTGCGTCCCGTGCGGTGCAGGTAGGTCTTGTCGTCCTCGGGGCACTGGAAGTTGATCACGTGGGTGACCGCCTCCACGTCGATCCCGCGCGCGGCGACGTCCGTGGCCACCAGCACGTCGACCTTGCCCGAGCGGAAGGCCCGCAGCGCCTGCTCCCGGGCTCCCTGCCCGAGGTCGCCATGGATCGCGGCCGCCGCGAAGCCCCGCTCGCTCAGCTCGTCGGCGACCTTGGCCGCCGTGCGCTTGGTCCGGGCGAAGATGATCGTGAGCCCGCGCCCCTGCGCCTGGAGGATGCGCGAGACCATCTCCACCTTGTCCAGCGCGTGGGCCCGGTAGACGAAGTGCTCGACGGCGGCGACCGTGTGCCGGTCGTCGCCCTCGGTGATCGCGCGGATGTGCGTGGGCTGGGTCATGTACCCGCGGGCGAGCGAGACCACGGGGCCCGGCATGGTGGCGCTGAACAGCATCGTCTGTCGCCCCGCAGGCGTCATGGCCAGGATCTTCTGCACGTCGGGCAGGAAGCCGAGGTCCAGCATCTCGTCGGCCTCGTCCAGCACCACGGTGCGCGCGTGGGCCAGGTTGAGATGCCCCTTCTCGGCCAGGTCGATCAGCCGACCCGGCGTGCCGACGACGATCTCGACGCCGGCCGTGAGGCTCTCGATCTGCGGCTCGTAGGCACGACCGCCGTAGACCGTGAGGACCCGGACACCGCGTCGCGCACCGGCGCGCGTGACGTCGGTGGCCACCTGGCTGGCCAGCTCACGCGTGGGGGCGACCGCGAGCGCTTGCGGAGCCCCGGGAGCCACGAGGGAGGCGAAGCCCTCGTCGGTGGGACTCACGACGTGCTCCAGGATCGGCAGCGCGAAGCCCAGTGTCTTGCCGGTGCCGGTCTTGGCCTGGCCGATGATGTCGTGGCCACCCAGCGCAACCGGAAGGGTCATCGCCTGGATGGGGAACGGATGGGTGATGCCGGACTCGGCCAGGGCAGCCACCACGTCGGGGTGCAGGTCGAAGTCGGCGAAACTACGGTTCTCTTCCATGGGTCTCTCTTGATCGGCGTCATGCGGCGTCACTGCCGTAGACGGTTGTGGGGGCCGATCGGAGAGGTTCGTCGCTCGGCGGTGTCGCGTCGAGCATGCGCGTGTGCGCGGATCTGTCATGGTCGTGCCGACCGGGCACCTGGATGAGCCGAGTCTACGCCGAACTGGGCCGCACGCGAACTACCGGGACGACGGCTCGTCGTGTCCGAAGACCAACCCGTACAACACCACCAGGACGACGGCGGCAGCCAGCCCGGCCAGCAGGGCGAGGATGTCGAAACCCGGGCGGTCACCCACCGCCACGACGACCGCCGCACCCACCAGGCCTCCCGAGGCGCCGATGAGCACGGTCAACAACAACGAGATATCCCGCCGCCCGGGGACGAGCAGCCGGGCCAGGGGGCCGAGGATGAGACCGAGGATGAGGGCAGTCAGCAGCGTGAGAGTCATGGCCGCACCACTCGCGCCGCGAGCCCGCACGTGTGGGGCATGAGAGTGCCCTAGGCCGAGCCGAAGCCGACCTTGCCCTTCTCCTGCACGCCGATCTCGACGTACGCCAACGCACCGGCAGGCACCAGCACCTGACGGCCCTTGTCGTCCTGCAGGGTGATCATCCCGTCCTGGCCGGTGAGGCCAGCACGCACGGCGTCCTGCACCTGCTCGCTGCTCTGCCCCGACTGGAAGGTCAGCTCTCGAGAGACCTCGCGCACACCGATCCGTACTTCCACTGTGCTCCTCCTGCGTGTGTGCGAGGACGTTCCCCGCGCGAGACCAGTATGCCTGTCAGCCGGCCTCGCGCCGGTCGCCGGGCTGCCACAGCCGGCGGCCCTGTCGGCGGCAACTGGTCTGATGGGCCCATGCCGCATCCACCGCAGGGACACCGCTGCGCCGCTGACCGTCCGGTCGAGCTCGACCTCAGTCCCGGGTGGCAGCTCGACCCCGAGCAGCAGGCGGCGGTCTCGGCGGTCGTGGCGGGGCCGGCGCGCGTGGTCCTCGCGCTCGGCGCTCCCGGGACGGGCAAGACGCGAGTGGGCGCGGAGTGTCTCCGCCGGTTCGTGGCGAATCGCGTTGCGGACGCCGGTTCCGGCGCCGCAGTGCTGCTGGTCCCGACCCGAGTGCAGGCAGACCGGCTCGGTGCCGAGCTCGCACCTCACACCGCCGGAACCCGCACGCAGCCGTTGGTGCGCACCGCTGCCTCACTGGCGTTCGCGATCCTGCGTCGCGCATCCGCGCGGGCCGGCGACCCCGCCCCTCGGTTGCTGACCGGCGCCGACCAGGACGCGATCCTGCGTGAGCTGCTGGAAGGGCACGCGGATCACCCCGGCTCCCCGTCGTGGCCGGCACAGATGCAGATGGCGTTGGGTACGGCGGGGTTCCGCGCCCAGCTGCGGGAGCTGTTGATGCGGGCTGCCGAGCACGGGGTGGACCCGCCAGCCTTGCGTGCCCTGGGCGAGCGCCACGGACGAGCGCACTGGGTGGCTGCCTCCGAGGTGCTTCGTGAGTACGAGCAGGTCACTGCCTTGGCGACCCCGGGCACCTTCGACGCCGCAACGATCTGCCGGGCCGCCGCCGGCGCGCTCGAGGCCGATCCCGATCTGCGTTCCGCGGTCTCGAACGACCTGGGGATGCTGGTGGTCGACGACGCCCAGGAGCTCACCGCCTCCGCCGCGCATCTCGTGCGCACCGTGGTCCACGGCGGAGTCCGGGTGCTGCTCACCGGCGACGGCGACGCCGCCGTGCACGGCTTTCGGGGCGCGCTTCCACGTCGGTTCGTCGAGCTGGCCGAGGAGCTGGCGATGAACAGGCCCGGCCCTGCCCGCCAGGTCAGCCGTCACGTGCTACGGGCATCACACCGTCAGCCGGAGTCCTTGAGGCTGGCGTCCGAGGAGGTGGTGCGGCGGATCGGCCTGAGCACCGGCGGCCATCATCGTGCGCTCCACTGCGCCGCCACCAGCCTCGATGAGCGCGATATCGAGCCCGTCGCTGGACCCGACGCACCCGGCTTCGAAGCCGCCGTGATGCCGAGTGGGTCTCAGGAAGCCGAGCTCGTGGCCCATCGGCTCCGGAGCGCGCACCTCGTCGAGGGCCTGGACTGGTCGGCGATGGCGGTGATCACCCGCTCCGGCGCCCGGCAGGCCACGATGCGCCGGGCACTGCAGGCGGCGGGGGTGCCGGTGCGCGGCGCCCCGACACACGGTCCGCTCGCGGCCGACCCGGCGGTGCGGCCCTTCGTGGTGGCCTACGAGGCCGTGGTGCGCTGGTGCGAGCACGGTGTGGACCGTCTCGAGCCCGAGGTGGTGAGCGAGCTCCTGACCTCGCCGATCGGCGGGGCCGACCCCGTCGCCATGCGCCGGTTGCGCCGGTCGGCGCGCCGACACTTCTCCCCGACCGTGGGACCCCGCGCGGCGCCCACGAGCACCGATGCGCTCCTGGGCCGGTGGGTTCTCGAGCCGGGATGGTCAGCACCCGGGCTGGATCCCGATCTGGTGCCGGTCGCACGCGTAGCCCGGGTGCTGCGCGCCGGGCGTGAGGCCATGGTCGATGCCACCGGAGCCCCGGTGCCCTCCCGTAGCGCTCACCGCCTGCTGTGGGCGGTGTGGGAGAGCAGCGGCGTCGGAGCACGGTGGGAGCGCGACGTGTGGGGTGGAGGTGCCGCAGGTGCCCGCGCCGATCGGCAGCTCGACGTGGTCATGGTGCTCTTCGCCGCGGTGCGGGACTACACCGAGCGCCTCGGGCGCCGTGACCCGGCGGGCTTCGCGACCCACCTGGCGGCTCAGGAGGTCGCTGCCGACTCCTTGGCGCCACAGCGCACGGCCTCGGAGGAGGTCGCCGTGTTGACCCCCCAGGCGGCCAGCGGCGGTCAGTGGGACATGGTGGCCGTGGTCGGCGTGCAGGAGGGGGTATGGCCGGATCTGCGGCTACGGGGCAGTCTGCTCGGCTCGGAGTCGCTGGTGGACGTGCTCCAGCACCGCCCCGTCGAGGGCGCCGAAGGGCTGCGCTCGGCCCGCAGCCAGGTGTGGGACGACGAGCTGCGCCAGTTCTACGTGGCACTCACCCGAGCCCGGCGGCGACTTCTGGTCACCGCCGTGGCCAGCGTGGATGAGCAGCCGTCTGTGTTGATGGACCTCGTAGCGCCCTCGGTGGACACTCGAGCTGCACCGGTGGTGCCGCCACGGCTGACCCTGCGCGGCGCCGTCGCAGACGTGCGACGTGATCTCGTGCGCGCTCACCGCGCGGGCGACCTCGAGGCGCGTGAACGGAGCGCGGAGCGGCTGCGCGCGCTGTCCGCTGCCGGGGTGGCCTGGGCCGACCCCTCGACGTGGCTCGACGCCAGGGCGGTCTCCGACGACACGCCCAGGGTGCCCACCGGGCCGGTGCCCGTCTCCCCGTCGACCCTGCAGACCTACCAGGAGTGCGCGTTGCGCTGGCTGCTCACGCAGCACGGCGGCGACGCGGGGCCGCGGTTGAGCAGCGCGGTCGGCACCTTGGTGCACGACATCGTGGCCAGCCACCCCCGCGCCGACCGCGCCGAGCTCATCGCTCGCCTGGAGGCTCGCTGGTCCGAGGTGGCGGCAGGGGAGTCATGGGTGGCCGAACGCCAGCAGCGCCGGGCGGCTCGGATGCTCGAGCGCTTCGTCGCGTACCGGGACGGAGCCGAGGCGCAGGGGCGCGAGCTGGCCGCGGTCGAGGTGCCGGCGTCGGTGGACGTCGGACGCGCGCGTCTGCACGGGCGCGTCGACCGTCTGGAGCGCACCGCGGACGGCTCCTACCTTGTCGTGGACCTCAAGACGGGGTCGAGCAAGCCGACGAAGGACGAGATCGGACACCATCCTCAGCTCGCCGCATACCAGGTGGCGGTGGTGGAAGGGGGCCTCGCGCCGGTGACCGGTTTCCCCGCGCGGAGCGCGGGAGCGGCATTGGCTCACCTGGGTTCTGCCGGTGTGCAGAGCGGACAGCCTCAGCGCCAGCCCTCGGTGGAGGCAGCCGAGGACCCGACCTGGGCTCACCGAGCCCTCGAGAGCGCCGCGACGGGGATGGCCGGAGCGGTCTTCCCCGCGACGGTCGGCTCCTGGTGCCGCAGCTGTGCGGTCAAGACGTGCTGCCCACTGCGGCCGGAGGGAGACCGGCGGTGACGCTCGCGACCAGGTCGAGCCAGCAAGGGCGAGCCACGCTGACCGCACGACAGATCGCTGACGCGCTCGGAGCGCCACCTCCTACCGCGGAGCAGGCAGCTGTCATCGAGGCGCCGGTCACCTCGATGCTCGTCGTCGCCGGTGCCGGATCAGGCAAGACCGAGACGATGGCGACGCGGGTGCTGTGGCTGGTCGCCAACGGCCACGTGCTGCCGCACGAGGTGCTGGGGCTGACCTTCACCCGCAAGGCGTCGATCGAGCTGTCGACACGTCTCGGCGACCGGCTCCGCGGGCTGCGTCGCAGCGGCCTGATGGGTCCTCCAGCCTCGACTGCTACCCCCGGTGCCGAGGTCGACCCGGACGTCGGCCTGGGGGCTGTACTGGAGAGCCCGACCGTGTCCACCTACCACGCCTATGCGGGTCGCCTGGTCGCCGAGCACGGCCTGCGGATCGGGGTGGAGCCGCACGCGCGAGTGCTCTCGGAGGCGGCCTGCTGGCAGCTGGCCCACCAGGTCGTCCACACCTGGACCGGTCCCATGCCGGGTCTGGAGCTGGCCGAGAACACCGTCGTCCAAGCGGTGTTGGACCTGTCGGCGGCGTTGAGTGAGCATCTGGTGGAGCCACACGAGGTCCACGAGTGGCTCCTCGACCACGTCGAGACACTGGAGCAGCTGCCGCCGGGTCCGGGTACCAGCAGGCGCACCGCCGCCATCGAGGTGGCGGGCGAGCTGGCGAGGAAAGCCCTCGTGCTTCCGCTGGTCACGGCCTACCGCGAGGCCAAGCGGGCTCGAGCCGCGGTCGACTTCGGCGACCAGGTTGCGGTGGCCGCTCGGTTGGCTCGCGACGTCCCCGCAGTAGGGGTCAGCGAGCGGTCCCGCTTCCGGGCCGTGCTCCTGGACGAGTTCCAGGACACCTCAGAGGCGCAGATGGTCCTGCTCAGCTCGCTGTTCGCACCCCGGCCCGGGGCGGGGGCAGCCGCGTCGCCCGACGACCAGAGCGCGGCTTCGCCGGGGGTTCCTGTGGTGGCCGTGGGCGACCCACACCAGTCGATCTACGGATGGCGTGGCGCGAGCGCGACGACCTTGCGCCGGTTCCCGCACCGGTTCGCACCCACGGGGCAGGACCAGACCCCGGTGCGCTCGCTGAGCACCTCCTGGCGCAACGCGCGGAGGGTGCTCGAGGTCGCCAACACGGTGGCCGAGCCGCTGCGGCGCGACGGCACGATTCCGGTGAGCAAGCTGCGGCCCGCCCCCGGCGCGCCCGAGGGGGACGTGCGCGTGCTCCGCTCCCCGACCCACCTCGACGAAGCCGTCGAGGTCGCCCGCTGGGTAGCGAGCCGGTGGCTGGACGCGCAGGGACGATGGACGGGCAGCAGCGCCGCGGTGCTGTGTCGCAACCGGTCGCAGTTCGAGCCGTTGGCCACCGCCCTGCGACGTGAGGGTCTGCCGGTGGAGATCGTCGGATTGGGTGGTCTGCTCGACGCGCCCGAGCTGATCGACATCGTCTCGCTGCTGTGGGTCGTGCAGGAGCCGAGCCGCGGAGACGCGGTGATGCGCCTCCTGGTGGGTCCGGTCGGCCGGCTCGGGGCGGCCGACGTGAGCGCGCTGTGGTCCTGGGCCCGGCACCTCGTGGCGGACTACCCGCAGGAGGAAGCCACCCTGGGCGAGGCGCTGGACCGGCTGCCCCCGCCCGGCTGGTTCTCCTCGCACGGCGCCGGCCTCACCGACACGGCGCACCGGAGGCTGACTGGTCTGAGCCGGGCGGTCACCCGGCTTCGGTCGCTGGTGGGGCTACCGTTGGCGGACCTGCTCATCGAGGCCGAACGCGCCCTGGGCCTGGACATCGAGGTCTCCGCGGACCCCGACGTCGCGCCCGGATGGGCCCGTGCGCACCTGGACGCGCTGGTGGAGGTGGCGTCTGCCTTCGCCGCCACCGCTGACCGGCCCACGCTCGGCGGCTTCCTGTCGTGGCTGGACGCCGCCCGGGAGCACGAACGGGCACTGGAGGACGTCGAGGTGCCCGAGCTGGCGGAGGTCAGCGTGCAGACCGGCGCCGTGCAGCTGATGACCGTGCACGCAGCCAAGGGTCTGGAATGGGATGTGGTCGCGGTGCCGGGCCTGGCTGAGGGAGTGTTTCCCGTACTCCCGGGGAGGTCGCGCTCGCACCCGTCCCGCTCCTCGCAGGCCGACCCGGTGCCGCAGTGGTCCTACCGTCCGCACGCCGTGAACGGATGGCGTAGTGGGATCGGTGCCCTGCCCTATCCCCTGCGGGGTGACCGTGAGGGCCTGCCGGAGCTGGACCTGGCCGGCCAACCCGACGCGGCCGCGCTCAAGAGCGCACTGGCGCAGTTCGCGACCGCCGGAATCGAGCATCGGGTTCGCGAGGAACGTCGGCTGGCGTATGTCGCGATGACGAGGGCGCGGCGGGAGATGCTGCTCAGTGCCCCTGTCTGGTCGACCACCACCCGCCCGCGGGTCACCTCACGCTTCTTGGGTGAGGTGGTGGACGCTGACGCCGCACGATCTGCGGGTGGGCTGTCTCACGGGCCCTGGACGCCGATGCCGGTCGACGAGAGCGTCGAGAACCCGTTGGCCGCTGCGGCCGAACGAGCGCAGTGGCCGGCCGTGCCGGGGCAGCGACGAGCCACGATGACGGACCTCGTCGAGACCGTGCTGGCAACCCCGAGCACCATCAGGGAGGTGACAGGGGATTCCGACATCGCAGCAGATCGGCACGGTGGCCGCGGCCCGCGTGAGCCCGACCAGCGCGACGAGCTCATCGCCATGCTGCTGGCCGAACGCGAGGAACGGCAGGGCGCGCGCCACCGGGGTCGTCGACCGGCCCCGCCCTCGCGGCTGTCCACGTCCTCCTGGCTCGCCCTCGCCGCCGATCCCGAGCGGTTCGCTCGTCGCTTGCGTCGTCCGATGCCCGCACCCCCCAGCCCGGCCGCCGAGGTGGGCACCCGGTTCCACGCCTGGGTCGAGCAGCACTACAACGTGCCGGTGCTGCTCGACTGGCAGGCCGACGGCGCTGAGGAGGACACCTGGCCCATCGACGGAGACCTGGGGTCACTGCAGGAGCGCTTCCTCGCTAGCGAGTGGGCCGCTCGCACTCCGGTCGCGGTCGAGATGTCGGTGAGCACAACGGTGGCCGGCCGCAGCATCTCGGCACGCATCGACGCGGTCTTCCCCCGCCCCGACGGTGGCTTCACGGTGGTCGACTGGAAGACCGGCCGACCGGGCACGGACAGCGAACAGCGCCACCGTCGCCTCCAGCTGGCCGTGTACCGGCTGGCCTATGCCCGCTGGTCCGGTATCGACCTCGACCGGGTGGACGCCGCCTTCTTCTACGCCGGCACCGGGCAGACCGTTCGCCCGCTGCTCCCGGACCTTCGAGAGCTCGAGACCCAGCTTGATACGGCGCTGGCCGGTCTCGACGGCGTCGGCGAGCGCTGAGGTGACGAGCAGGAGCGGGTCCAGCCGCAACCCACCGAGGCTCGAGTGCGGCTGCCGCCGGTCCGGCCCCCAGGATCAGCTGCGGGGCTTGCCGGCCGAGTCCGACGGGGTCTGGTCGGGCCGCACCGTCGGCAGGATCTCGGTCTGGTCGTGCTCCTGCCACGGGGAGTCATCGGCGTCCGGTTCATCAGGGGGGTCGTCGGCATCGTGCACGTCGGACGGGTCCTCCTCGACGTCTCCACCCACCCGGACGAACTGGCTCTCGCCGGCCTCCACTTCGACGGCGTCCTGTGGGGCGTCGTCGTCCTCGTCCTCGTCGACACCAGCAACGGTGACGTCCTCCTGGGCCCCACCCGAGACGGTGGGCTCCTCGGCCGCTTCCGTCGGCTGGGGCTCCGGCGACGCCGAGGGTTCCACGGCGGTCACCGTCGCGGCACTGCCGGCCGATGTCTGCGGCACCAGTGAGCTGTCGGCGGAGGTCAGCCGATCCAGCTTGCGCAGCTCGTCGACGCGGCTGCGCACCACGTCATCGGCGCCGCTCGCCGACGCGTGGGCGAGCCCGGCGATGAGCCGCATCTCGGCGGCGAGTCGGGCCCGGTTCAGCAGGTACGCATCCGGCCGGCTGGAGCGTGCCAGGGAGTAGCTCTCGAGGACCGAGTCCAACGCCGGCGGTGTCAGCTGGTCGGCGAGGGTGGAGAAGTCCTGAGCCGGGTCGGTGACACTGGCGTTGTCCCAGTGCGTGAGCGCCACCACCCGACCGGTCGCGGCGTCGTCGTCCGAGAAGGCGACGAGGAACGCCCAGCCGTCCAGTGATCCGTGGACGGCGGTGGCAGCGAAGCTCCACAGGGCCGGCGCGTCCAACGCCTGCTCCCACCGCGCCAGCAGACCGGTGGGCACCAGGCCGGTGGCCGCGGCACGGTCCAGCTCGGCAACGCACCGCTCGCGGTGGGCCTCGGCGTCGAACGACGGGACCTCGTGCTCCTCGAACAGCTCGACGGGGATGTTGTGTACCGCCGCGACGGCTCGGCCTACCGCGCTGGCCAGACCGGGCCCGCCGGGAACGCGGTGCAGGTTCAGGGCTGACCCCTCGACGTGGGGGTATACCGCGGCCCGGCCCATGTTGCGGCCCAGCGACGCGAAGCCGGCCGCGGCGGGCACCTTGAAGGGCAGGTGCTTGCCCAGCTGACCGACCAGGGCCTCGTTGCGCTCGAGCTCGGCGCCTGCCGCAGCGGTCAGCGGCACACGGACGACCCAGGTGCGGCCCGTCTCGTCCTCGATGATGGCGCTCTGGTGCGAGGGGGGCTCGGCGTGCGTGCCGCGACGGACCTCCTGGACGGTGGCCGGACGCATCCCCGGCACCGCCGCGCAGGCGATGGCCGCCAGGGCCAGGTCACTACGTGTCACGCAGCCACCGTATGACGACGCAGCCGGCATTCGGTGCAGGCGAGGCCGGGCGTCGGCTGCCCACCGTCGAGGCCGCGTGGGACGCCCACGGCAGCGGCCTACAGTGGGGGCGTGAGCGTGGTCGACGAGACGTTGCTGGACCTGGCGCTGGCCCGGGGGACCCTGGACCGCGACGGGCTTGACCGGCGACACCACGATCCGCTGCGCTACGCCCTCGCCCAGTCCTCGACGCGGGTCTACGACCTCGTGGACGGCAAGATGCGCACCTGCCGCGTCGACGGGCAGATGCGGCTCGTGCCCCGGTCCTCCGACGTGGCCGACACGGGCAGGCTCGCGCTCTACCTGGGGCGCGATGGCGAGCGCGAGCACGTCGCCGTCGTGCGCTCGTCGAGCGAGGCCGACCGACCGGAAAGCGCCGCCAAGGGGTGGCGGACCCTGCGCGAGGCGGGGGCCCAGCTGGGTGACACCGACGCCGGGGTCCTGACCACCGCCTTGGCTCTGGCCAACTGGCACGAACGGCACCCGAACTGCCCGCGGTGCGGCAGCCCCACCTCATGCGCCCAGGGTGGCTGGGTGAGGGTCTGCGCTCAGGACGGCTCCGAGCACCACCCACGGACCGACATGGCCATCATCGTGGCCGTGACCGACGACGAGGAGCGGCTCCTGTTGGCCCGAGGGCCGCACTGGCCGCAGGGCCGGCTGTCCGTGCTCGCGGGGTTCGTCGAGGCGGGGGAGTCCCTGGAGTCGGCCGTGTCCAGGGAGGTCGCCGAGGAGGTGGGTGTCCCCGTGCGTAACGTGACCTACCGCGGCAACCAGCCGTGGCCCTTCCCGGCCTCGCTCATGATCGGGTTCACGGCCACGGCCTTCCAGACCGACCTGACCCTGGACCCGCAGGAGATCGCCGAGGCGCACTGGTTCGCGCGGGGCGAGCTGGCCTATGCGGTGCGCTGCGGTGTCGTGGCCCTGCCGCCACGGGTCTCGATCGCGCGTCGACTGATCGAGAGCTGGTACGGCCGCGAGATCGAACAACCCGAGGAGCTGAGCGGAGCCTTCCGCGGGTACGAGAGCTCGTGAGCGCTCCGCTCTCCCCGGACGCGCTGCTGGAGACACTGGACTCCGAGCAACGTGAGGTTGCCGCTGCGCCGCGGGGGCCGATGGTCGTGCTGGCCGGAGCCGGCACCGGCAAGACCCGAGCGATCACGCATCGCATCGCCTACGGAGTGGGCTCCGGCGAGCTGAGCCCCCAACGCGTCCTGGCCCTCACCTTCACCGCCCGCGCCGCCGGCGAGATGCGCACGCGGCTCCGGGGTCTGGGGGTGAGTGCCGTCCAGGCGCGGACCTTTCACGCCGCTGCTCTGCGCCAGCTGCAGTTCTTCTGGCCCCAGGCGGTGGGCGGCCCGGCTCCCCAGGTCCTGGCCCAGAAGGCACCCGTGGTGGCCGAGGCCGCCGGCCGCTTGCGACTTCGGCTGGAGCGGACCGAGCTGCGCGACGTTGCGGCTGAGATCGAGTGGGCCAAGGTCGGCATGGTCACCCCCGAGCGCTACCCCGACCTCGCCCGCCAGGAGTCGCGCTCACCCGCCGGGCTGGACGGCACCGCGATGGCCCGGCTGATGCAGACGTACGCCGAGGTGACCGACGAGCGCAACGTGATCGACTTCGAGGACGTGCTGCTGCTGACCGTGGGCATCCTGGCCGAACAGGAGCCCATCGCCGCAGCCGTGCGCCAGCAGTACCGCCACTTCGTCGTGGACGAGTACCAGGACGTGAACCCACTGCAGCACCGGCTCCTCGACCTGTGGGTGGGCGAGCGCAGGGATGTGTGCGTGGTGGGTGACCCCGCGCAGACCATCTACTCCTTCACCGGTGCCACGCCGGAATACCTGCTCAACTTCCGGGAGCGCTTCGCCGACGCCTCGAGGGTCTCCCTGGTGCGCAACTACCGCAGCTCACCTGAGGTGATCCGGCTCGCCAACGTGATGCTCAGCGCGCTCGCCCCGGTCGGCTCCGGCGCGACTCCGGCGATCAGCCTGCGGTCGCAGCAGCCACCGGGTCCCGCTCCCCGCTTGACGGCCTACCCCGACGACGAGGCAGAGGCTCAGGGGGTCGCGGAGCGCATCGCGGGGCTTCTCGCCTCGGGTTCGGCGCCAGGACGCGTCGCGGTGCTGTACCGGACCAACGCCCAGTCCGCCTTGGTCGAGTCGGCGCTGTCCGCGGCGGACGTGCCCTACCTGGTGCGCGGCGCCGAGCGGTTCTTCGCCCGGGCAGAGGTGCGTCAGGCGATGGTGCTGCTACGCGGAGCCGTGCGCAGTGACTCGCTCGACTCCGCCCTGGCCACGCGGGTGCGCGACGTGCTGTCCTCGCTGGGTCACACTACGCAGCCGCCGGCCGCCGGCGCTGCCCGCGAGCGGTGGGAGTCGTTGCAGGCCCTCGTGCATCTGGCCGAAGACATGCAGCCGCCGGGGCGGTCGCAGGAGCGGCCGGAGGACGGTACGGAGGTCAGCATGTCCGAGCTGGTCAACGAGCTGGACCGCCGGGCCGGTGACCAACACCCCCCGGCCGTCGACGGCGTGACCCTGGCTTCGCTGCACGCGGCCAAGGGTCTGGAGTGGGAGCACGTGTTCCTCATCGGATGCAGCGAAGGGCTGTTGCCGATCACCATGGCGGACGGGCCGCAGCGGGTGGCTGAGGAGCAGCGGTTGCTCTACGTCGGGATCACCCGCGCCCGGTCCGGGCTGCATCTGAGCTGGGCGGGCAGCCGCAGCGCCGGGGGACGGGCGCACCGCAAGGTCAGCCGTTTCCTGCTCCCGGCGGCCGAGCTTCTGGGGCTCTCGAGCCCCACCGGCCGGCGAAGCGCCTCGGCTGCTCCACGGCGACCCCGCGCCGGTCGGACGTGCCGGACGTGCGGGGCCGACCTGGACACCGCCGCCGAACGCAAGATCGGGCGATGCTCAGCCTGTCCCGCGACCTACGACGAGGCCCTTTTCGAACGGTTGCGCCGGTGGCGTGCCGAGACCGCCAGGAAGACCTCCGTGCCCGCGTTCGTGGTGTTCACCGACGCCACCCTCATCGCGATCGCCGAGCAGGCACCGGCGCAGCGGGAGGCGCTGGCCCGGATCTCCGGTGTCGGTACTCGCAAGCTCGAGCTGTACGGCGATGACGTCATCGACATCCTGGCGAGCCGCTAAGCCGCGGGGAGCGGCGGCGAGGCGGGCCCGTGTGTGCGGGGCGTGGAAGCGAGAGCGGTCCGGGTGGGCCTGCAGAAAAGGCGTTGCGCGCGCTGGGTGCTGAGCGTAACGTCATCAGGGTTCCACGAGGGCTAACGCTCGTGGGTGCCCGCATCGAGAGGAGGCCGCGACATGGTCAGCACGCAGACCCACGTCGGACGCGCGCTCGCGTCCTGCGCTACCGCGGCCCGTCCTCGTCTCCGGACGGGCGCCCCGAGCACAGGAGTCGGCGAGGCGCGTTCGTCCCGGGGCTCCGTCCCCACAGGTGCCCCCGGCGCACCGCTACGAGCGCAGGAGCGACCGACCTAGGTCCACCCTGACTCTCCTCGGCCGCGGAGCGCCTGTCCTCACCGACATCGCCGCCCGCGGCCTTCTTCGAGGCCGCGACCGTCCTCGAAAGGAACGCCGTGTCCTCCCCGACTCCGTTTCCGTGCCAGCAGCATCCACCGGATCTGTGGTTTGCCGAGCACCCCTGCGACGTGGAGACCGCCAAAACGTTGTGCACACCGTGTCCGGTCAAGGCCGCGTGTCTGTCTCAGGCTCTGCAGCGCGCCGAGCCGTGGGGCGTGTGGGGCGGCGAGCTCGTGCTCGACGGCACCGTGAGGGCCCGCAAACGCGGCCGAGGGCGGCCCCGCAAGGACGAGCGGGCGGCGTGAGCCCCGCGATTCGGCCCAGCCTAGGGGGGTTCGGCTGGCTGGTGGTGTCGGCAGGCGGGGTGCCGGGCCCAGCGCCGGGCGAGCACTCGGGGCCAGGGCAGCGAGACCTCCCAGGCCACCCCCTCGGGCGCTGCGCCGCCGTCGAGGAAGGCGTGGAGCACCATCGCGCACAGCCCGGCGGTCACGCCGGACAGCAGTGGGTCGATGTCGACGGGGGTGCGCGGCTGCTGCAGCGCGTCGTCCACCTGCGCCACCAGCGCAGGCCAGGCGTGGTCGCGGTCTCGGCGATAGTGGTGCAGACATCTCAGGCACGGACCGGCCCGACCATCGACCAGCGGGCCGACCACCACCCGATGCGCTTGGACGACGACGGGTAGGTGCGGGGTGTCGGGGGGACCGGTGATGATGTGCCGGGCGCCCACGACCTCGCCGATGACCAGCACTGCGACATCGGCCGTCGCGGGGTCCTCGACGAGGCCGGTCAACCAGGAGCTCCCGGCGAGCCCGGCCAGATGCTCGCGCACGGCCTGCGCCGCCCGGCCCACCCCGAGCACGCACACCCGGCCCGCACCGACTCGTCCGCGGGAGTCCCCGCTGCGCCCCCCACCGTCGTCTCTCGGTCCCCCCTCAGGGTGGTGCTCATCCACCAGACGGTGCCGGCGCAGGTGCCGCACCAGCTCTGCTGCCCGCGCCTCGGTGACGCCCCACGGCACGGCGCTGCCGAGCAGGGCACCGGCCTCGTTGTGCACCGACCTCGACGTCCTGGCCGGTTCCAGGGTGAGCAGCCAGCCGACCTCGGCCTCGTCCAGCCCGTCCAGCACGACCCCGCAGGCCGGGTCCAGACCGAACTGCACCTGCCCTGGACCGCGGCGGAAGGGTCGCGCGTGAGCAGCCAGGCGCACGCGGCGGCTCGGGAGGTCTTGCTGAGGGCGCGGCATGGGGGCAGCGTGCCAGTGGACCGTCCGCCGACTCGGGCGTTGTCCACAGGGCGCGCGCCGTGGGGCAGGGGCGTGAAAACGCCTCACCGGCCGCCCGGGCAGCCGATGAGGCGGTGGAGAGAACGCAGGCTCAGGCGTTGGCGGCCTTGCCCAGGATGCGGTTCAGGTTGGTCCCGCAGACCGGGCACGTCCCCTTCGCCATCCGCCGGCCGTTGGTCTCGACCACCCGGCCCTCGGCTTCCCGCTTCGCTTTGCACTTCACGCAGTAGAACTCGCCCTGGTAGGTCTCGGTGCCTTCTGCCATGTTGTCCTCCATGTCGTGATCGAGCATGTCGTGGTCGAGAGTGCGATGGTCGAGCGCCTTCGCACACGGGAGTCGTCGGGGTCTGCGGGTCGGTCTCACCCTAGACGACTTCGGGTCGCAGCGAGACTCGCGTCGTGAGCGTCCCTCAGGTCGGGTCGGAGTCACTGAGCAGCTTGTCCAGCTCCTCGTCCATCGTGCGCTGGTGCTGGTCCCCGGAACCGCCGGCACGTTCGACGTAGCCGAGGATGTCGTCGAGGTCGGCGGCGTCGGGCGCGAGATCCGGGTGGGCCCAGGCGCCGTCGCGCGCGGCCGGGCCATGGGCGTCCTCCAGGGCGGCCCACAGGTTGGCCGCGTCCCGCAGCCGCCGCGGTCGCAGCTCGAGCCCGACGAGCGAGGCGAAGACCTTCTCCGCCGGTCCGCCGGTGGCACGCCGCCGGCGCACCGCCTCGGAGAGAGCGGGGACCTGCGGAAGGTGTCCGGCGCAGGCTCGCTCCGAGACCAGGTCGACCCACCCTTCGACCAGGGCCAGGAAGGTCTCCAGCCGCGTCAGGGCCACCTTCTGCGCCGGGCTGGGCTCGGGGGTGAACAACGAGCCTGAGAGCGCCTCCTGCATTGCGGCCGGATCGCTGGGGTCGACGGAACGGACGGCAGCCTCGATGGCCTCGGTGTCGATGCGAATGTCCCGGGCATACTCCTGCACGGCGGTGAGCAGCTGGGGCCCCAGCCAGCCCACCTCGGCGAAGAGCCGCACCCGGGCCGCCTCCCGGACGGCCAGGTAGAGGTGCACCTCACCGGCGTCGACCTCCAGCCCCTCGGCGAACTCCGCCACGTTGGCGGGCAGGAGAGCCACCGTCTCGGCAGGCAGCAACGGCAGCCCGACCTCGGTGCCGCTGACGATCTCGCCGGCCAGAGTGCCCACGGCCTGCCCCACCTGCGCCCCGAACATCGCCGAGCTCATCCGCTGCATCATCGGCTCCATCTGCGACATCAGCTGGGAGGGGTTCATCCCTGGTGGCATCCCGGGGATCTGCAGGGTCTCCGCCTCGCCGAGCTCGCCCATCTGCTGTTGCATGGCGCTGGTCATCGCCGCGCGCACCCCCTCGGCGACAGGGGCGGTCAGGGTGCGCCAGACCGGCAGCGTCTGCTCGACCCACTCCGACCTGCTCAAGGCTGCGGCGCCGCCGGAGGGAGGAGCGAAGTCGGTCACCGCGTCCAGCCACAGGGTGGCCACCTGGACGACCTGGTCGACGTCAGCGGCATTGCGGGCCGACAGCGAGGTGTCTCCGGCCTGGGCGACGACGGCACGCGCGGTGTCCCGGCTGAGGTCGGCGTTGACCGGGCCCTCGTCGGTGCTGCTCATCATGGCGTGGATCTGCGCCTGCATCTGCCGCATCATGGCCGGGTCCATCTTGTCCAGGCCCATGGACTGCAGGGCCTCACGCATCTCGGGCGGCACCTGTCCGCCGAACAGGGCGGAGAGGGGATCCTCGTCCCCGGGCTCCTGGGGGGTGTCCTGGTCGGATGTCACGTCTGCTCGTCCTTTCGCTGGTCGCCGCCGTCCGGCGCGTCCCGAGGTGGTGCCCGGCTCTGGGCGGCTGACAAGATGGCCTTCTTCCAGAAAACCACAAGGAGGGGCTCGTGAGTTCCCAGCCCAGCCCAATGCGCTCTCGGCGTAGTCTCGGACCGCAACGTGTCGCGGTCACCCGCGCCACCTCGGCGGTGGGCAGCGTGCTGGTGCGGGAGCTCGCGACGGCGGGGGACCGCGTCGTCGGCCTCGACACCCGCGCGGGCACTCAGGGAGACGTGGACTGGAGGCTCACCGACATCACCTCACCCTCGGTGGTCACGGCCCTGAGCGACGTGGACGTCGTGGTGCACCTGGGCGACGAGGCCAACCTCGCCGCCGCCCTCGATGAGCAGCCGGCGCTGCGGCGCTCGCGCTTGATCCGCGAGGTGCAGACGGTGACGACCGCGGCGGCGGCCTCGGGGGTCGAGCACCTCATCGTGATCACCAGCGCCATGGTCTACGGCGCCCGCGAGGACAACCCCGTGCCGCTACAGGAGGACTCGGCGCTGCGGGCCGGGGACACCGAGGGCATCGTGGCGGACCTCGTCGAGGTGGAGCAGCTGCTCGAGAAGGCGCGTTCGGTGCATCCGGGCCTACGGATCACCTCGGTGCGTCCGGCGGCTCTCGTGGGCCCCGGACTCGACACCATGGTCTCGCGCCATTTCGAGGCGCCACGGCTGCTGACGCTGCGGGGGCGTGAGCCCGCTTGGCAGTTCTGCCACGTCGAGGACCTGGCCACCGGGGTCTCCATCGTGGCCAAGGAGGAGCTGCCGGCCCAGGTCGCGGTGGCCTCGTGGGGTCACCTCAGCCAGGCCGAGGTGGAGGAGATCTCGGGGATGCGCAGCGTCGAGATGTCTCCCTCGGCTGCGCACAGCGCCGCCGAGCGCCTGCACCGCGTGGGTGTGGTGCCGCTGCCCTCGAGTGACCTGGCGTACGTCTCCTACCCCTGGGTGGTGGCACCCGAGAGCCTGGCCGTCCACGGGTGGTACCCGGCCTACGACAACTCCACCGCGCTGAGCATCCTGCTGGCCGAGATCTCCGGCCACCATGCGGTGATGGCTCGCCGCGTGGAGCGTCGGGAGGCGGCCATCGGTGCAGCCGGCGCGGTCAGCGCCGCGGTGGCGGTAGCCGCCACGGCCGCCCTGATGCGGCGCCACCGCAAGCGAGGGTGAGCCCCTCTCCTCGCGGTGACGGTTCCCAGGATCGTCACAAGGTTCGTGGGCCATGATGAAGCGGTGAGCTCGTCGCGCCAAGACACCTGGGTGGGTCTGCAGTCCGAGGCGCTGTCGGTGGATGCAGCCCTCGAGCTGGTCGCCCACCCGCGGGCCGGCGGCATCGCGGTCTTCGTCGGGACGGTCCGCGAACACGACGGAGGTCGAGGCGGTGTGCTGCGCCTCGACTACTCGGCGCACCCCGAGGCCGAACGCGTCCTGCAGCAGGTCGCCGACGAGGTGGCGGGTCAGCCGGGCGTCTGTGGGGTCGTGGCTTGGCACCGCACCGGCCAGCTGGGGATCGGCGAGCGGGCGGTGGTCTGCGTGGTCTCGGCCGAACATCGTGCCGAAGCCTTCGACGGCGCCCGGCAGCTGATCGAGCAGTGCAAGGCGCGGGTGCCGATCTGGAAGAGACAGCACTTCGACTCGGGGGACCCGGTCTGGATCGGCCTGGCCTAGATGACCCAACCCCTGTTCCCCCCCGCGCATACCGGCATCTCACGGCGAGCCGCCCTCGTTCTGGTGAGCGTCGTCGTGGCGGTGGCTGTGGTGGCCGTGCTCAACCTCGTCCACGTCGAGAAGGTCATCTACCGCCCCGGCCCGGCCTACGACACCCTCGGTGAGATCGACGGTACTGCGATCGTCGAGGTCGAGGGGCTGCCGACGTACCCCACCTCCGGAACCCTCGACTTCACCACCATCACGCTGAACGGCGGTCCACGCTTCCCGGTGAGCGCGTGGGAGTGGATGACGGCGTCCCTGGACCCCAGCTCCAGTGTTGCCGACGAGCACGAGGTCTTTCCGGACAACGTCACTGCCTCCGAGGTGCGGGAACAGAACCTCGAGCTGATGACCGGGTCCCAGCAGCAGGCAGCAGTGGTGGCGCTGCGCGCGATCGGTGAGAAGGTCCCGGAGGAGGTCAAGGTCGCCCAGGTGCTGAAGGACGCGCCGGCGGACGGTGTGCTGAAGGTCAACGACCGCATCATGGCCGTCGGCGACACCAGCATCCGGACCCCGGACGACCTGAGGGCGGTCCTGCAGGAGGTCGAGCCGGGCGGGGCGGCGGACTTCACCATCGAACGGGACGGTGAGCAGCAGCGGCTCGAGGTGCCGACGACCCGTCGGACCAGCACCGAGGAGGACGGCACCGAGGTCAGCCGCACCATCATCGGGATCTATCCCGCCTCCGACTTCGACCTTCCCTACGACGTGAGCATCAACGCCGGCAAGGTGGGAGGGCCCTCGGCAGGGCTGATGTTCACGCTCGCGGTGTACGACACCATCACCCCCGGAGAGCTCACCGGTGGGCGGGACTTCGCCGGTACGGGCACGATCAGCTCCGACGGTGAGATCGGGCCGATCGGAGGCATACAGCAGAAGATGATCGCTGCCGACCGTGCCGGCGCCGACTACTTCCTCGCCCCCTCGGGCAACTGTGGCGAGGTCGCGGGCCACGTCCCCGAGGGGCTGAAGGTGGCAGGGGTCGCGACCTTCGACGAGGCCCGTGAGGTGGTCGAGGCGGTGGGGAAGGACCCCGACGCCCCTTTGCCGGCCTGCTAGTCGTCCTGGAGGGTGCTGAACAGCGCGTGCACCAGTCCGGGCGCGAGGTCCGCCCCGACGGCCACCGCATCGTCGCTGTCGTGCTCGCGCTGACGGAGCAGGCAGATCGAGGATCCCGTCCGCTCCACCGCCACCAGCAGCCGGACGTCCCGCCGGCCCGGGTGGCCAGACAGCGCTTCGGTCGCCGCGTCGGGATCGGAGGGCAGGTCACGCTCGGCTTCCGGCGGCACCACCATCCGCTCCAGCGCGAGGGCGACACCGGCCACCTCGGCCGGCCAGGCCACCCGCGCCAGCACGGACTCGACGTTCGTGGAGGTCGGCAGACCATCCTGCTCGACCGAGGTGAAACCCTCGGGGTCGGCGCTCGCCAGCTGCTCGCTCATCGAGGGCTCTCGCTCGGCCAGCAGCGCGGTGGGCACGAGGGCGAACATCCGCATCGGCTGGTCCCATCCCCCTCGCGCCACGTGCCGTTCGGTGTCCGCCGCCGCGTCGCGCAGCGCCGAGCTCCTGTCGTGGTTCGCAGGTGCGGCGCCAGGTCGGGAGGATGGGGAAGGCACGCCTGAGTGTCTCACCTCTCCGACACCATCGGCCTCTTCTCGGTCGCCACCCCACAACCTGTCAGGAACGTCGGTTACGTTAGGCGCACGCGCTCGTGCTGGCCGACGTCGGCAACTGGCGAGCAGTCCACCGGCACAGGAGCAGGTCACTAGTGAGCCAGACGGAGGGGCCCGAGCCCCACGACGACGAGGGCCCCAACAGCCCCGAGTCCGGTCAGGAGCGCCCGGGTCCCAACGGGGGCGCCGGCCCGACGGGCCCGAGTTCGATGCCCGGTCCGACGGGCGCCCCGCGCGCCGGAGGGCCGCCTCCGTCCGGGCCGCGTCGGCCCGGCGGTCGACCTGGCGGGGGTCGACTCGGTCCGACCATCGCGGTGGTTGTCGTGGTGCTGGCGGTGGTCACCTGGCTGGCCCAGCTCTGGACCGAGTTCCTCTGGTTCGACGCCCTGGGCTACCGCTCGGTGCTCACGACCCGTCTGGGTATGCAGGTGGGTCTGTTCCTTCTCGCCGGTGCGGTCACCGGCTTGGCGCTGTGGTCGTCTCTGGCCATCGCCTACCGGCAGCGACCGATCTATGCTCCGAGCAGTCCCGAGCAGGCCAACCTCGACCGCTACCGGGCGGCCCTGGAGCCGGTCCGCAAGTGGGTCTTCGTCGGCGTCCCCATCGGTCTGGGCGCCTTCACCGGAGCGGCCGCGATGGCGCAGTGGGAGACAGTGCTGCTCTGGCTGAACCGCCAGCCGTTCGGAGTCGAGGACGCTCAGTTCAGCATCGACGTGGGCTTCTACGTGTTCACCCTGCCGTTCCTGGATGCACTGGTGAGCTTCGCCACCCTGGTGCTCGGCCTGGCTCTGCTCGGTGCACTCATGACGCACTACATCTACGGCGGGATACAGCTGCAGGCTCCCGGAGACCGGACCACCCCGGCCGCGCGGGTCCACCTCGCGCTGCTGTTCGCTGGTCTGATCGCCGTGCGGGGCGTCGCCTACTGGCTGGAGCGCTACCAGCTCACCACGGCGGAGCACCAGCGCATCACCGGCCTGACCTACACCGACGTGAACGCGGTGCTGCCGACCCGAGGCGTGCTCGCGATCGCGGCGGTGCTGTGTGCGGCGCTGTTCATCAGCACCATCTGGACCCGCACGTGGCGGATCCCGATCATCGGCCTCGTGGGCCTGGTCGTCGTGGCCCTGCTGGTCGGTGGCGCCTACCCGGCGCTGATCCAGTCGCTGCGGGTGAGGCCCTCGGAGGCTCAGCTCGAGGAGCCGTTCATCCAGAAGAACATCGACGCCACCCTGGAGGCCTACGGCCTGGAGGACGCCGAGTTCACTGCCTACAACGCGGAGACCGAGGCGACCCAGGGGCAGCTGCGCAGCGACGCCGACACGATCCCCGGCATCCGCATCGTGGACCCGACCGTCGTCTCCCCGACGTTCCGGCAGCTGCAGGGCGTGCGCAGCTACTACCAGTTCCCCGAAGCGCTGGACGTCGACCGCTACGAGGTGGACGGCGAAACCGTGGACACGGTCATCGCGCTGCGCGAGATGCGTCTGGAGGGGGTCGACGACGCTCAGCGCAACTGGGTCAACGACCACACCGTCTACACCCACGGCTTCGGCGCGGTCGCTGCCTTCGGCAACCAGCGCACCGAGACCGGTGAGCCGATCTTCTACGAGCGCAACATCCCACCGGTCGGCGACCTCGGCGAGTACCAGCCGCGGATCTACTACGGGGAGTACTCACCGGACTACTCCATCGTGGGCGCTCCCGAAGGCACCACGCCGCAGGAGCTGGACCGCCCGGACAGCGACAGCGAGTCCGGCGAGGTCCGGAACACCTACGAGGGCAACGGTGGCGTGCCGGTCGGCAATGTCGCCAAGCAGCTCGCCTACGCCATCAAGTACCGCCAGGCCGAGATCCTGCTCTCCGAGAACGTCAACTCCGAGTCTCGGATCATGCACGACCGCCAGCCGCGCGAGCGGGTGGAGCGCGTGGCCCCCTGGCTGCGCCTGGACGGCAACCCCTACCCCGCCGTCGTCGACGGACGCATCAAGTGGATCGTCGACGGATACACCACCTCGGACCGCTACCCGTACTCCGAGCTCAAGGGCCTGGAGACTGCCACGGCCGACTCCCTGGTGACCCAGGCGGGCAACGTGCAGGCGATCGGCGGGGGTCAGGTCAACTACATCCGCAACTCGGTCAAGGCCACCGTGGACGCTTACAACGGAGACGTAGAGCTCTACGCGTGGGAGGAGGACGACCCCCTGCTCAAGGCCTGGTCCCAGGCCTTCGACAACACGGTCTCGCCCATGGACGACATCGACGGCGAGCTGATGTCGCACCTGCGCTACCCGGAGGACCTGTTCAAGGTTCAGCGCGACGTCATGACCCAGTACCACGTGCAGGACGGTGGTGCCTTCTTCGGTGGGCAGGACTTCTGGCGGATCTCCGAGGACCCGAGCATCGAGGACCAGGAGGTCGACCAGCCCCCCTACTACCTCAGCATCGCGATGCCCGGGCAGGACGAGGCCACGTTCTCGCTGACCACCAACTTCATCCCGGAGGGCTCGGACCGCCAGAACCTCGTCGGCTACATGGCCGTCGACGCGGATGCCGGCGGCAAGAACGGTGAGCGACGCAAGGGGTACGGCCAGGTGCGGGTGCTCGAGCTTCCCCGGGACAGCACGGTCAACGGCCCAGGGCAGTTCCAGAACGAGATCTCCAGCTCGAACGAGACCTCGGAGGCGTTCACCCAGACGCTGTCGCAGTTCCTGAACCTGAACCGGCAGCAAGGGTCAGACGTGGAGATCGGCAACCTGCTGACCCTGCCGGTCGGCGGCGGCCTGCTCTACGTCGAGCCGGTCTACGTCCAGGCGTCCGGCGGTTCCTCCTACCCGTTGCAGCGTCTGGTCGTGGTGGCGTTCGGCGACGACCTCGCCTGGTCCGACACCCTCGACGGCGCGCTGGACGAGCTTTTCGGTGGTGACTCCGGGGCCACCGCTGCCGACGAGGGCAGCGGGTCCGAAGAGCCGATCGACCCCGGCGGCGACTCCGGCGGCGGTGGCGACTCCGGCGGCGGTGGCGACTCCGGCGGTGGTGGCGACTCCGACAACCAGACCGCCTCGCCGACGCAGCAGAGCGGCGGCGGCGGTGGCAACCAGGGCGACCTGGACGCGGCCCTGGCTGATATCGAGGAGGCCTATGCCGACGGCCAGGAGGCGCTGAGCAACAACGACCTGGCGGCCTACGCGGAGGCGCAGAAGCGCCTGGACGAGGCCATCCAGCGTGCGGTCAACGCTGCTCCGGAGGGTGGCTCGGCCTCAGTGGACGGGGACAACGCACAGGGCACCCAGGAGCCCTGACCGCCATCACGGGTTGGCGGCTGGAGGGCCGACGGCGAGATTTGGTGCGCCGTCGGCCCTGGCCTAGACTCAAGGCACCAACGCGGGGTGGAGCAGTTCGGTAGCTCGCCGGGCTCATAACCCGGAGGTCGCGGGTTCAAATCCCGCCCCCGCTACCACCAGAAGCACGAGCAAGCCCCGGTCCTGAACAGGACCGGGGCTTCTTCGCGCGGCAACCACTTTCCATCGTGCGCTCGCGATCCTGGGTGCACTGCCCTCGGGTAGTCTCGCCGGATGGCGCAGCCCAGGGTGGCCACGGGCCCCGTTCACGACCTGCCGAGTGACCTGTGCGCGGCTCTGGCCGGCGACGAGGACACCCTGGAGGCCTGGAACGACATCACCCCCCTGGCGCGGAACGAGTTCATCTGTTGGGTCACCTCGGCCAAGCAGGAGGCCACACGGCAGCGACGAGTCGTGCGCACCCGCGAGGAGCTGCTGGAGGGCAAGCGGCGACCCTGCTGCTGGCCCGGGTGCACGCACCGGGAGCGGACCGGAGTGGCGCCTGACACCTCGCGCAGCGCACGGTGACCACGGGCGCAGGCGACCCCGCTACCGAATCCAGGTCGGGTAATGTCGGTTGGCCTGGTCCTCCACGGCGAGGCTCAACGGACCCGTCCCTCCCAACAGGGTGAAGCGCGCCGGGGAAAGCCGGTCGAGCTCACCCATGACCTCATCAGGGATGCGCTCGGAGCCCGACAGCAGCAGGGGCTGCCGCAGCGATCCGGCCAGGGCGGCACCGGTCAGGGCATCCGCGTAGGCACGGCCGGAAGCGAGGAAGGCACCGGGCTGCTCTGCGCCGAACCGGCGCGCGACCGCGACCGCGGTGCCGTAGCGGTTGTCCCCGTCGAGGCGTGCATCAGCTCCGATGCGGTCGTACACCTCCGAGGAGACCGCGTTCGGGCCCCCGAGCACCACCGTGCGCGCCGGGTTCAGGACGTCGAGTGCCTCCCTGGTGGCGGGATCGACCCGGTCGGGGCGGGTGAGCAGTACCGGCGCTCCCTCCTGGGCTGCCAAGGCTCCGCCGGTCAGTGCGTCGGCGAGCGAACCGTCCTCGCCACTGGCGACATAGACGGTGTCGGTGTCCGCGGGAAAACGCTCGGCCAGCAGGGCCGAGACGGCATACCGGCTTCGCCCACCGACTCGCAGGACCGGGTCCGCATACCGGCCCAGCTCATCGCGCACGGCCTCGCTGACGACGCCGGTGCCTCCCACGATGACGATGCGTTCCAGAGACAGGCTCTCCAGGGCTGCTCGGGTGGGGGCAGGCAGGCTGTCGCGCCCCGTCAGCAACAGCGGGGCCGGTGCCCACGCGCGACCGCGCCAGCGGTCGGGGACCACTCCGGCACCTGCGGCCGCGGCCGCTGAGGCCGCGTCAGGGAAGGCGTTGCCGTTCACGATGTAGACGGTGCTCACCGTGTTGCGGAAACGGGGCACCAGCTCGGCGGCGGTCCCGTACCGGTTGCCCCCGGCCTCGCGCTCCACCACGGGAGCTCGCGGCGGCCCGCAGTCGCATTCCTCCTCGACCGTGCAGGCGAGAGTGTTGACGGGGCGAACGGGAGGCGTCCAGCTACGGGTCGTCGCGGCTGCACCTCCCCCACCCTTGGCGTGCAGGGTCGGCGAGGCGGTGGTGACCATGGCGCTCTGGGCAGCCGCCCGGTGCGCATCCGCGGCGTCCGTCGCCGGCCACCCACCCAGCGACAGCGTCGCGAGAAGCAGAGCGACGACAAGCACCCGTCGTCTCGCGGCGCCCGGGACACCGGCCCCCCTCAGAATCACTGCAGACCCCCTCGATGCCCTCCGGGCGTACCGACCCGGAGGAGCTGACCACTCTTCCCCGCCTCCAGTGTCACACGAGCCAGAGCGGGCACACCGGTCCGGACCAGGGTGAGCGGGCTGCGGTCGGGGTCCGTAAGGTGTCGCGCATGAGCGATCAGCCCACCAGGAGACCGCGCGTCATCATCATCGGATCAGGCTTCGGGGGTCTGTTCGCGGCCCAGGCCCTGGCCGACGAGCCGGTCGAGGTCACCGTGATCGCGAAGACCAGCCACCATCTCTTCCAACCGCTGCTGTACCAGGTCGCCACGGGGATCCTGTCCCCGGGCGAGGTCGCTCCGGCGACCCGCGAGATCCTGGCTGCGCACCAGAACACCGAGGTGGTGCTGGGCACGGTCAGGAGCATCGACGTCGGGTCCCGCACCGTGTCCGTGTCGATCCTGGGTCTGCAGTACGACTACGACTACGACTACCTGATCGTGGCCGCGGGGTCGGTGACGTCGTTCTTCGGCAACGACCACTTCGCGCATGACGCCCCCGGCATGAAGAACATCGACGACGCGCTGGAGCTGCGCGGCCGGATCTACGGCGCCTTCGAGCTGGCGGAGATCTCCGCCGCTCGGGGCGAGGACGAGGACGCCGCTCGCCTGATGACCTTCGTCGTGGTCGGCGCCGGCCCCACAGGCGTGGAGATGGCCGGGCAGCTCGTGGAGCTGTCGAAACGCACCCTGGAGCGCGAGTTCCGTCACATCGCTCCGCAGGACGCGAGGATCGTCCTGATGGACGGCGGCGACTGCGTCCTGAGCTCGTTCCACCCCTCACTGCAGGCCAAGGCCCAGGCCGAGCTGGAGGAGATGGGAGTCGAGGTACGCCTCGGGGCGATGGTCAACGAGGTCGACGAGCTGGGCCTCGACTACCGGGGCCCCGACGGCGAGAACCACCGGATCGAGGCCGTCACCAAGGTCTGGGCGGCCGGGGTCACTGCCAGCCCGCTGGCCGCGCTGCTCGCCGAGCAGGTCGGGCTGGAGGTCGACCGGGGCGGCAGGTTGCCGGTCAACGACGACCTCACGCTGGCCGGGCATCCCGAGGTCTTCGCGGTCGGTGACATGGTGGCGCACGACGAGGTGCCCGGAGTGGCGCAGGGCGCCATCCAGTCGGCCCGACACGCGGCCGCTCAGATCGCCCGGGCGGTGGAGGGAAAGCCCGAGAGCCGACCCTTCACCTACTTCGACAAGGGCAACATGGCCACCATCGCGCGGTTCCGGGCCATCGCCGAGGTCGGGTCGGTACGGGTCACCGGCTTCACTGCCTGGACGATGTGGCTGGTGGTGCACCTCTTCTACATCATCGGCTTCAAGTCCCAGGTGACGACCCTGCTGCACTGGGCGGTGACCTTCGTCGGCCGTGACCGTGCTCAGCGCACCATCACCGAGCAGCAGGTCTTCGGTCGCCTCGCGATGGAGCAGGACGACCGGCGGCTTCCCGAGGCCATGGGCCGCATCATGCGGCCCATGGGAGCGGCCAGGCGACCTGTAGCGGACGAGACGGTCGACGAGCCCGCCGACCAGGGATAGGACATGACCGACCCCTATCCCGTGGTGCGGCACACGCTGGACAACGGCTTGACGGTCCTCGTCAGTGAGGACCACCTGGTCCCCGAGGTGAGCATCAACATCGGGGTGAGTGTGGGTTCGCGGCACGAGGAACCTGGGCAGACCGGGCTGGCGCACCTCTTCGAACACCTCATGTTCGAGGGGTCGCAGCAGGTCGCCGACGGTGAGCACTTCGCGCTGATGATGAGCCACGGAGGCCGGTGCAACGCCACGACCTCGTTCGACCGGACGTGTTACTTCGACACGGTGCCACGCGGCGCCGCCGAGCTCGCGCTCTGGCTCGAGGCCGACCGTCATGCCCGGCTTCTGCCTGCCGTGACGCAAGCCAACGTGGACAACCAGCGAGACGTGGTCGTGGAGGAGAAGCGGCAGCGCTACGACAACCAGCCCTACGGCGACGCCCTGGCGGCCATGTGCGAGGCGGTCTTCCCCGAAGGCCATCCCTATCGGCACACCCCCATCGGCTCCATGCAGGACCTGCAGGCCGCTTCGCTGGAGACGGTCCGAGCCTTCTATGAGCGCCACTACGACCCCTCCCACACGGTGCTGACCATGGTCGGCGACCTCACCCCCTCCGAGGGGGTGGACTGGGCGCAGCGCTACTTCGCGACGGGGTCGGCACCGACCGACCATCGTGAGCGGCCGCCGGGGACGTCGCCGCTGCCGCCGTTGTCGAAGCCCAGCCGGCGGCCCATGACCGGGGCGGTGCCCACGGACCGCCTCTACGTGTGCTTCCGGCTGCCCGAGATCACCTCGCCGGACTACCTGGCTTGCGCCATGGCCCTGGACCTGTTGGCCGGCATGTCCTCCTCCGCCGTGCACCGCTCCCTGGTGCGGGAGCGGGAGGTCGTCATCGACTGCGGCGCCGCGGCTCTGGGCCTGGTCAGCGGCACTTCTCTGGCCTACGTGGTGCTGGACGTCGAAGCATCCTCCAGTCTGGAGGAGGTCGAGGACGCCCTGTGCGCCGAGCTCGCGCGGCTGGCCGAGACGCCTCCGCGCGAGGACCTGCTCGCCGCCGCCCAGGCGGGGGCCGAACGCTCATGGCTGGAGGCGCTGGCCTCGGCGGAGGAACGTGCCGACATCATCGGGCGGGCGATGCTCACGCACCAGGACCCCGACTACCTCAACACCCACCTGGCCCGCGTCCGCTCGCTCGACCCTGCTCGGATCGCTGAGGTAGCCGGCCGCCACCTGCGACCGGAGTCGCGTGCGGTGCTGGCCTATCGGCGTGCGGGGGCCGCCGCGTGAGCTCGAGCAGCCTCCAGCCGACGGCGAGGGAGCCGGGCCCGCTCCCACCGCGACCGGAGGTCTTGCCGGCTCGGCCGTGGAGCCTGCCCGCTCATGGTCGGCATCCTCTCGACGGCGGCGCCGACCTGGTCACCCTCGACCTGCCCGGTCAGCACGTCCTGTCGCTCCGTGTCGGCCTGCCGGCGCCGCTGGCGGCCGAGCCGCGTGAGCTGGAGGGCGTGGCGTGGATGGTCACCCGAGGCTTGGACGAGGGCACCTCCCGGTACAGCGCTCAGGAGCTCGCGGAGGTCATCGAGAGTCACGGGATCGCTCTTGGCGCTGGGATCGGCGAGCAGGGCCTCGTCATCGAGATGGAAGTGACAGCCGCGCACTTCCGCGCCGCGGTCGGGCTCCTGGCGCACTGCCTCACCGAGGCGAGCTATCCCGACGCGGTCGTGGCTCGGCTGCAGCGGGCTCGGCTCAGTGAGATCGACCACGCGCGGGCGGATGCGGCAGCGCGCGGGGGGATGGAGTTCGCCCGTGCCTACTTCCATCCCGAAGACCGCGCCAGCCGTCTCGCCGGTGGCGAGCCGGAGAGCGTCGCGAGGATCGGGTCGCAGGACGTGCGCGGCTACTACGCCTCCGTGATGCAGCCGCGGAATGCGGTACTGGTGCTGGCCGGGGACCTGGCGGGTCTGGACAGCGACCCCGTCGGCGTCGTGGGGGAGGGGCTCGCCGGATGGACCGCCCGGCCCAGCTCCGTTGCTGCGGCATCGGAGCGCTCGGAGGTTCCGGTGTCGGGCGCACGAGGTGAGGACGCCGCCGCGACCGTCCTGGTGGACCGCCCCGGCTCGGCGCAGAGCTTCTTGTACCTGGGGCGCCCCGGCCCGACCCGCCGAACCCCCCACGGGTGGGGCGCCTACCAGGTCCTGGCCTTCTTGTTGGGAGGTTCGCCGCAGTCCCGGATCGACGCCGTGCTGCGCGAGGAGCGTGGCTACACCTACGGCATGCGAGCCGGGTTCCGTCCCCGGCGAGACGGCGGTGTGTGTCACGTGTCGGGGTCGGTGCGGGCCGAGGCCACAGCCGAGGCCTTGGCCGCGTTGCGCGAGGTGCTCGACGTGAGCGGTGAGGGACTGAGCGAGCAGGAGGTGCGCCACGCCGCCGACTTCGTGGCCAAGACCGCCCCGGGCCGCTACAGCACAGCCGACTCCGTGGCCAACGAGCTGGTCCGCCTGGCTCTGGACGACCTGGGCCCCGAGTTCGTCACCGGCACGGTCGAGACCTCTCGGACCCTGACTCGGCAGGCCGCAGCCGCGGCCTGGGACGAGGTGGCCGGTGGGCCGGGATGGACGACGGTCGTCGTCGGCGACGCCGAACGTCATCTCACCGCGCTGGAACGGCTGGGTCCGGTCCGGGTGGTGCCGACCTCCTAGCCCTGCCCGAGCAACGCGTCCAGCGCGGGCTCGTGCAGCAGCCCGTTGCTCGAGACCGCGCCCACGCCGAACGGGCCGTCCACCCCGTCGAGGTCGCTGAACCTGCCCCCGGCCTCGGTGACGATCGGCGCCAGGGCCGCCATGTCGTGTAGGGCCAGTGAGGGGTCCACGCCGATGTCCACGGCGCCTTCGGCGACCAGGCAGTGCGTCCAGAAGTCCCCGTACCCCCTGGTGCGCCAGCACGCGCGGGCCAGATCCAGGAATCCGGAGCGTTGCCGGTGGCGCCACCACTTGTCCAGTGCGGCGTGAGAGAGGGAGGCGTGCTCGACCCGTGAGGTGTCCGAGACCCAGATCTGTCGAGCCTGGCTCAGGCTCCGGCCGGTCCACGCGCCCGACCCGGCGGCGGCCCACCAGCGGCGTTGCAGTGCCGGGGCCGCCACCAGTCCCAGGACCGGCTCGTCCTGTACCACCAGGGCGATCAACGAGGCCCAGATCGGGACGCCACGGATGTAGTTGGTGGTGCCGTCGATCGGGTCGATGATCCACCGTCGGTCACCGTGGCCGGTGGTGGGCAGCTCTTCACCCTGGACCACGTCCCGGGGCCTGGACCGGGCCAGCTGAGACCGCATCGCCTGCTCGACGTGCTCGTCGGCCTGGGTCACCAGGGACCCGTCGGATTTGGCCGCGACCTCGAGCTCGGCGGAGTGGAACATCTGCATGGTGTAGCGCTCCACGGTGTCCCCCAACACATGGGCCAGGCGCAGATCGTCCGCGAAGTTGTCCACGCGCACACGGTAGCCGCTGGCGACAGGGGCTCCGCCGCAGGACGGTCCCGGGGTCAGTCGCCGGTCCGGCTGCGCAGCAGGCGTCGTAGCGAGTCGAGCCGGGCGCGGCCATGCGCTCCGGCCTGTCCGGACTCGACGAAGCCGTCCAAGGCGCAGTCGGGTTCGTCGTGGCTGCAACCACGGGGGCAACCTGCCGCCCCGGGAGCCAGGTCGGCGAAGTGATGAACGAAGGTTGTGGGGTCGATGTGACCCAGTCCGAACGAGCGCACACCCGGCGTGTCCACCACCCAACCGCCGTGGCCCAGCGGCAACGCCACGGCGCTGGTCGAGGTGTGCCGCCCACGGCCGGTGACGTCGTTCACGACGCCCGTGGCCCGCTCTGCGGAGGGAACCAGCGCGTTCACCAGGGTCGACTTGCCGACGCCGGAATGCCCCACCAACACGGTGACCTCCCCCCGCAGGCGGTCGCGTAGCGCGGCCAGGCCAACCGGGTCGCCGGAGTCACCGGGGTCACCGGGGTCACGGGGGTCACCGGGGTGAGATCCTGCGGCCACCGCCACCGAAGGTACCGAGAGGTCGGCGTACTGCTCCGTCAGCCGGCCGGGGTCTGCCAGGTCCGCCTTGGTCAGGACCAGGAGTGGCTGCAGGCCTGCGTCGTACGCGGCCACCAGGCACCGGTCGACCATGCGGGGTCGTGGCTCCGGATCGGCCAGGGCCGTCACGATGGCCAGCTGGCTGGCCCCAGCCACGATGACCCGCTCCACCCGGTCCGTGTCGTCGGCACTGCGGCGCAGGACGGTCCGGCGCTCCTGCACCCGCACGATGCGGGCCAGGGAGTCGGAGCCGCCGCTGGTGTCCCCCACCATTGCCACCTGGTCGCCCACCACGATGCGCCGCCGACCCACCTCTCGCGCGCGCATGGCCACCACAGGCCGGCCGTGGATGTCCACGGTGTAACGCCCTCGGTCGACGGCCGTGACCATCCCGACCTCGGCGTCGGCGTGTGCGGGCCGGTCCTTGGTGCGGGGTCGTGAGCTGCGCCGACCCGGCCGCTCTCGGACCTGGTCCTCGTAGTGCTCGTACCGACCGGTCACGGCGAGGCCGCCCCTGCGCCCAGCAGCCGGCACCAGACGGCCGGGAAGTCGGGGAACGTCTTGCCCGTGGTCGCCACGTCTTCCACCAGCACTCCCGGCACGCCGGCGCCCAGCACCGCGGCGGCCATGGCCATCCGGTGGTCGTGGTAGGTCCGCAGTACCGCGCCGTGCAGGGGGGCGGGCTCAATCAGCAAGGCGTCTCTGGTGGCCTGCACCTGTCCGCCCATCCGGGACAGCTCAGCCCGCAGCGCTTCGAGCCGGTCGGTCTCGTGCCCGCGGAGGTGGCCCACGCCGTGCAGCCGCGAAGCGGTCGAGGCCTGTGCCGCGAGCGCAGCGACGACCGGAGTCAGCTCGCCGACGTCGTGCAGGTCGATGTCGACCCCCTGCAGCTCTCCGGGCGGGGGCCCGGTGAGCTCGAGCCCATCGCTGGTCAGCCGGGAGCGGGCGCCCATGGCGGTCAGGATGGATCGCATGGCGTCACCGGCCTGGGTGGTGGACCGCGGCCATCCGGCGACCGTGATGCGGCCCGAGGTGAGCGCGGCCAAAGCCAGGAAGGGAGCCGCCGAGGACAGGTCCGGCTCGATGTCGATCTCGATCGCCCGCACCGGGCCCGGCTCCACTCGCCAGACGCCGGGGGCGGTCTCGCCCGCCTCCACTCCGGACCTCGCCAAAGCCTGCAGGGTCATCTCGATATGGGGCCTGCTCGGCAGCGATGAGCCCACGTGACGCAGGGTGACCCCCCGCTCGAACCGGGCGCCGGCCAGCAGCAGAGCGGAGACGAACTGGGAGCTCGCAGAGGCGTCGATGTCGACCTCGCCCCCTCGTACGGTCCCGCTGCCGTATACCGTGAACGGTAGATGGGTGGGCTGTCCCTCCGCGGGGGAGCCCACATGCACCCCGAGCTCAGCGAGCGCGTCGAGCAACGGACGGATGGGGCGGCTGCGTGCTTCTGCGTCCCCGTCGAAGGTCGTCGCTCCCCGGGCCATTGCCGCGACGGGGGGCAGGAACCGCATCACCGTGCCGGCCAGCCCGGCGTCGATCCGGCTCGCAGGCGCCATGGGTTCCGGGGGCTGGACGTGCCACTCGGCATCGCCGGCCTCCGCGGTGAACCGGGCGCCCAGCTGGCTCAGTGCCGCGCGCATGAGCGTACTGTCGCGAGAGACCAGCGGCCGACGCAGGATGCTCTCGCCCTGGGCCAGGGCCGCCAGCACCAGGTGCCGGTTGGTCATCGACTTGCTGCCCGGCACCCGGACCGTCCCTCCGGCCGGGCCCCGCGCGTGCGGGGCAGCCCAGGGTGTTGTGGACGGGTGAGCGCGGTGGTCGCGCCCACGCTGCTCGGGTTCGTCAGCGCCAGCGGTGGCCATGGCACCTTTCGGACGGGGAAGTGCGGACGCCACTACGGTAGTGCGTCGAGGAAGGCGCCGACCTCGTTCACGAGGGCAGGCAGGTCGCGGCTGGGGCCGTGGTCGCCGGGGTATCCGCGTACCCGCAGGCCGAGCTGGTCGGGACAGGGACGGGACCGTTGATGCTCGAGGGCCGCGCCGACGGCACGGGTGAGGGCGGTGGGCCCGCCGAAGCGGTCGCGCTCGCCCTGCATCACCAAGGTGGGGATGCCCTCCCGGAGGGGGGCGAGGAGCTCGTCGGTGCGCGGTGCGGGTGAGCGCCCGCCGCGCGGGGGCGGGGCCAGCGGGAACGCGATCAGGCACAGTGCCTCGGCGTGGCCCCGGAGACGACACGCGACCCGGGCTCCCGCGCTCCGCCCACCCAGCACCCACGGACGCGGGGCACACCTCAGACGACCCACCAGCCCGAGCATCTGCTCGGTGGCCTCGTCCAGGCGAGACGGCGCCACGGCGATCCGGCGACCGGCGACCCGCCACGGCTGCTCCAGCAGGGCCACGGCCCAGCCGTGCTGCGTGAGGGCGGTCAAGGCAGCGAGGTCCGCCGCGTCGACCCCGCCGCCGGCACCGTGGCCCAGCAGCACCGTGCCGCGAGGCCTCGACCCCGGACTGCTTGCCGCTGTCGCGCCGGCCGGGCCGGGGGAGAAGCAGTGCAGCCGAGCGAGGCCCTGGCTGGTCGGTACGTCGCGGACGATCGCATCGCTCACGGTGAGCCGATGACCTCCCCGCTCTGCGGGTCCAGGACCCCGACCAGGTCGGACGACGGAAGGGGTTCGATCAACGCGGAGCTGTTGTTGGACACGGCGTTGACGGCGGTGCTGACCGGCCAGGCGGTGAACCGGCCGGGCGCGGGGGCACCGAGCAGACCGTCGATGTGGTCGGCGTCCTCGAGTCCGGGGTCCAGCCAGTCACGCCAACGGTCCTCATCGAGCACGACGGGCTGGCGGCTGTGGATGCGGTCCAACCCGGCCTCCGCCGCGGTGGTGACGATCGCGAAGGTGACCAACCACGCCGGCGCGGGGCTGCGCTCGGTCGACGTACCGTGCAGATGCGACGGTGCCTCGTCGCTCGGGACCTTCCAGAACTCGTAGACGCCTGCCAGGGCCAACGGGGTGTCGTCGGAGCGGGTCAGGAAGAAGGGCTGCTTTCGTGGCTTGCCGTTGCGTCCCGTCGCCACCGGCGAGGCCTGCCACTCGTACCATCCGGTGGCCGGGACCAGGCAGCGGCGCGAACGGGCTGCCTTGGCGAAGGCAGGTTTGCTGAGCAGGGTCTCGGCGCGGGCGTTGATCATGCGCACACTGCCAGTGGTGTCGGTGCTCCACGGCGGGACGAGTCCCCAGCTCAGCAGCCGCAGCTGTCGCGACTCACCGCGGTCCGCGCGTGCCGGCCGCTGGACGACGACCGGAGCGGCCTTCGAGGGCGCGACGTTGTAGTCCGGTCGGCCCGCGGGCGGTTCCTGTGGTGTTTTGAGCAGGGACCGCGTGGGGTCGCCACTGGCGTCCTGGTCCACCTCGAAGATCTCGATGAGCTCGTGGGGGTGGGCGCTCGCGGCGTACCGCCCGCACATCAACGGCCCCCGCTCACTGTCGGTAGCTGCTGAGGAAGTTGCCGAGCCGCTCGAGCCCCTCGTCGAGCTCGCCCGCCCACGGCAGCGTCACGATGCGCAGGTGGTCGGTAGTGGGCCAGTTGAACCCGCTGCCGTGCACCACCAGAAGGTGCTCCTGCTCCAGCAGGTCCAGACACAGCTGGACGTCGTCGCGGACGTGGTGCACCTCAGGGTCCAACCGGGGGAAGACGTACAGAGCCCCACGCGGGCTCACGCAGCTGACCCCCTCCATCCGCTGGAGAGCCGCCACCGCGACGTCGCGCTGCTGGGACAGGCGCCCGCCGGGAGCGGTCAGCTCGCGGATGCTCTGGTGACCGGAGACTGCCGCCTGGATGGCGTGCTGGGCCGGCACGTTGGGGCACAGCCGGGTGGAGGCGAGCAGCTCGATCCCCTCCAGGAAACCGGCGGCGTGGGCGGTGGGACCGGTGAGCACCAGCCAGCCGGCGCGGTACCCGGCGACCCGGTAGGTCTTGGACAGGCCGTTGAGCGTCAGGACGAGAAGGTCCGGGGCGACCTCGGCCATCGAGTGGTGCTCGGCGTCGTCGTAGAGCACGCGGTCGTAGATCTCGTCCGAGAGCACCAGGAGCGAGTGCTCGCGGGCGATGTCGGCGATCTCCTCCAGCACCACCCGGGGGTAGACCGCGCCGGTGGGGTTGTTCGGGTTGATGACCACGATGGCCTTGGTGCGGGGGGTGATCTTGGCCCGGATGTCCTCCAGGTCCGGGTTCCATCCGTCGTTCTCGTCGCCGAGGTAGTGCACCGGGGTGCCGCCGGCCAGGCTCGTCGCAGCGGTCCACAGCGGGTAGTCCGGGGCCGGGATGAGCACCTCGTCGCCGTTGTCGAGCAGGGCCGAGGTGATGATCATGATCAGCTCGGAGACGCCGTTGCCCAGGTAGACCGAGTCGACGTCGAAGGCGGGGAAGCCCGGTACGTCCTGGTACCGGGCCACGATCGCCCGCCGGGCGGACAGGATGCCCCGGGACTCGGAGTACCCCTGGGCGTGCGGCAACGCCGCGATCATGTCCTGCAGGATCGGGTCGGGGGCGTCGAAGCCGAAGGTTGCCGGGTTGCCGATGTTCAGCTTCAGGATGCGGTGCCCCGAGGCCTCCAGAGCGGCGGCACGGGCGGCCACCGGGCCGCGAATCTCGTACAGGACGTTCTGCAGCTTCGAGGACTGTTTGAGCGGCCGCATGTTCACGGCCGATGTCGGAGCGCTCACCCAGGCATGGTGACACGGGTGGGGGAATGCGGACGCCAGCCATCGGCGTTGAGTCGTGGAGAGCCGGTCATGGACCCGACGAGCAGAGGAGGATGCTGTGCTGGCGACAGCAGACGTCCTTGCCTCCCCAGCCTCCGATGGTGTCGGCCACGGGGTAGGTTGGGGTCTGATGAGCGAGCGCGCGGACCTCGACGCCGGGACCCAGGCCGACCGGGATGCGTCCGTCGACGTGACCCAGGAGACCGAGGCCGAGCGGGCGGCTCGCTTCGAACGGGAAGCAATGCCGCTGCTGGACCAGATGTACAGTGCCGCGCTTCGAACCACCCGCAACCCGACGGACGCCGAGGACCTGGTGCAGGAAACCTACGCCAAGGCATTCGCTGCTTTTCACCAGTACCGGCCGGGCACCAATCTCAAGGCATGGATGTACCGGATTCTCACAAACACGTACATCAACACCTACCGCAAGAAGCAACGCCAGCCCAAGGAGTCCGACTCCTCCGACGTCGAGGACTACCAGCTGGCCCGGGCAGAGCAGCACACGTCTCGCGGGCTGCGCTCCGCGGAGGCCGAGGCACTGGACCATCTGCCGGACTCGGACGTCACGCGTGCTTTGGCCTCGATCGGGGAGGACTTCCGTCTGGCCGTCTACCTGGCCGACGTCGAGGGATTCGCCTACAAGGAGATTGCCGAGATCATGGACACCCCCATCGGGACCGTCATGTCCCGGTTGCACCGCGGCAGACGGCAGCTGCGCGAGCTGCTGACGGACTACGCCGTCGACCGCGGCTTCGTCGCCGAGGAGGCGGTGCGCTCATGACCAGCCCCGAGTACCACCACGTGCCCGCCTCCGCAGGGGCAGCGGACTGCGCGGCCGTCGTGTTGCGGCTCTTCGAGTACGTCGACAACGAGGCGGGCCCGGAAGACCGGGAGCTCATCAAGGCCCATCTGGACCAGTGCGGGTCGTGTCTACGCGAGTACGAGCGCGATCTGCTGCTCAAGTCCCTCGTGCGCCGCGCGTGCCAGCGCGAGGAAGCACCGAGCGCCCTGCGCATGCAGGTGGTCGCGCGCATCACCACGGAGAACCGCGACGCAGACTCCTAGATCCGGTCACAGCCCGTGCGGGCTGTGACCGGATGCGCTGATGCGGCCGGCGACCCCTCGGGGCTCAGGTGTTGGGCTTCTTGCCGTGGTTGGCGGCCTTCTTCTTCCGGTCGCGACGCTTGCGGGCTCGCTTGCTCATGGTGGCTCCTCTGGTGGTGCGATCGAGACAGTCGACGCGGGCACCGGGTGTGCCGCGCCATGGCTGTGGTGGGCAGCGACGCGGCACACACGATGCTCACGTCCACAACCCCGATGATCTAGAGTAGACATCTGCGCTCAGCGTATCGTGTCCCAGCAAGGCGCATACGCAGAGTAAAAATACGTCGTGCATTTGAGTGAAAACGCTTACATCGCGCCGTTGCTTTACCTTTCTGATGTGATCCTGGGAGGGCATCCGGATGATTTCCTCACACGGAGGACATCGTGTCGACCGACCGGATAGCCAGAGAGGAACATCATGGCGGAGCTCATCAAGCGCTGGGCCAACATCTTCAGTTTTAAGAGGTAGCCGACAGCTCGGCGCACTTCGCGCCTGCGCAGCCGGGGACGAGCTCTAGATGAGCTCGTCCCCTGCTGCCTGGCGACTGTTCCTGTTCATCGGCGCAGTATCCGCGCTCGCGCTCGCGCTGGGCTGGTGGGGGTTCGGCGTCCAGAAGCAGGTGGACTGGCAGGCGGTGGTGGTCCTGTCGGCGCTCGGCGCGCTGGGCACCAACCTGCGCGAAAGTGACTTCGGGGCCCACTTGGAGGTCTCGTTCACCACCGTGGTCCTGACGGCCGCGACGGTGCTGGCGGGCCCGGGGGGCGCCGTCCTCGTCGGATACCTGAGTTTCCTGCTCGACTTCCGCCGCGGCAGCCTGGACGTTCGACTGTTCAACCCGGCCATGACGGCCTGCGTCTCCGGGGCCGGCGCCGCCGTCTACCTGGGCGCCGGGGGTCTGGCGCCGGTCCCGGATGGCATCACGCCTCTGAACATCTTCGCTGAGGTGGCGCTGCCCATGCTGGCCGGTTACCTGGTCTCGATCGCTGTCAACGCCTTGCTCGTCGGAGTCATGATGCGCCTGCACTTCGGTGGCAACGCCGTCTCGGCGGCGGTGGACGTTCTGCGCGACATCGGCGCCAGCTATCTTGTCCATGTCGTCGTGGCGTTTCTGCTGGTCGTGCTGTGGGGCCCCGGTGGCCTCGGTGCGTTCAGCGCGGTGCTCATCGTCGTGCCCTTGCTGCTGACCCAGTGGGCCATCAGCCGCAACGCCGCGCAGCGTCATGGTCACGCTCGGATCGTGGGCACCCTCATGGGGGCCTTGGAGGTGGCCACTCCCTACTCCTCGGGCCACAGCGCCCGGGTGGCCGATCTCAGCGCCCGGATGGGCACCCGGCTCGGGATCACCGGCGAGGACGCTGCGGCGCTGCACTTCGCCGCGCTCTTGCACGATCTCGGTCTGGTGTCGACCTCGCCCCAGGTGCCGAAGGGGACCACCGCCCATGACGTGAGGTATCTGGCTGCTGTCCAGGAGCACCCCGAGGCGGGAGTCCAGATGCTCTCCGACATCGACTTCCTCGTCCCCGCCCTGCCGGGGATCCTGCACCATCATGAGCGGTTCGACGGGCTCGGCTACCCCGCGGGCCTGGCCGGCTCGGACATCCACCTCTTCGCGCGGGTCATCGCGGTGGCGGACGCGTTCGACTCCTTGACGACGAACCGTTCGTATCGTTCGGAGTCCAGTGGCCGGCAGGCCCTGGCTGAGTGCTGGGAGCGCGCCGGTACCCATCTGGACCCCGAGGTGGTACAGGCGCTGGCCGACTCGCTGGCCGAGACCCCCTGGGAGACCACCCGAATCAGCGAGGAGACGCTGGCCGACGCCAAGGACGTCAACGACCACGACGATCCCGCGGTGAGCGATGCCTATGCGGCCTGGCAGCCCGAGCCGAGCGAGGACAGAGCATGAGGGTTCGGTTCGGCTCTCAGTGGGTCACGCAGGGGCTCTCGGTCTTCACCGGTGTCTTCGTGGCGCTCCTGCTGGTCTTCGACCACCCCTGGCCGGTCCTGCCCTCGCTCCAGGTGGGGCTGTGGCTGGCCGTCTGTGTCCTGGTGATCGTGGTGGCCGACTCCCGTCCGATCACCATCGTCAGCGGGCGCAAGGTGGAGCCGGTCGGGATGACCGTGAGCCTGGCCATGGCCATGACGGCTGTGCTGCCGGGGGGGACCGAGGTGCAGGTCAGCCCCGGCTACCTGGCCCTCGCCGGCGCGGCGGCAGCCGCCGCCGCCGCCGTGGTGCGGTGGGTCCGCTACGGTCACCAGCCGGTGGCGGCCGAGATCGCCCTGCGGACTCTGATCGTGGGGCTGGTGGCCTCGCTGATGCAGGTCCAGCGTCCGGGAGGACCATCCCTGCACGATGCCCTGGTGAACTGGGGGTCCGACGCGCGCTGGGTCCCGGCTCTGGGCCTGGCCCTTCTGGCCGGGCTGGCCCTCGGACTGCAGATGGTGCTGTGGAGCTATGAGCGCGCAGCGCACGAGCACACCGTGATCTACCACGCGTTCACCGACGAGCTGAAGGCCGTGGGCCCCCTGGGCCTCGGCGTAGTGAGTGCTGCCGTGTCCACCGCCTTGGCCACCCGCGTGGTGGGGCCTGCCGCGGTCGCGATCTTCAGTGTGCCGCTGGTGCTGTTGATGATCGCGGTGCGCCACCAGTCCAAGGTGCTCGACGCCCGACGGCAGACCGTATGGGCGTTGTCCAGGCTGACCGACCAGGCGGGTTTCACCGACCCCGGTCACGCGGCCCGGGTAGCCCGGCTGTCGGTCCTCATCGGGCGTCAGGTGGGCTTGTCCGAGCCCGAGCTGCGCGACCTGGAGTACGCCTCGCTCCTGCACGACCTGGGCCAGCTCTCGCTCCAGCGCAGGATCCCGGGTGGTGCGACCACCCACACCTCGGCCCTGGACCAGCGGCGGGTCGCGGCGGCCGGGGCGGCGCTGCTGGCGCACACCGAGGAGATGGCCAAGGTCTCGGCCGTGGTGGCGCACCACGCGACTCCCTACTGGCGGCTGGAGGAGCTCGGGGACTTCCCGATCGCCAGCCGCATCCTGCGCGTGGCGAACGCCTACGACGACCTGGTAGGAGTCTCGCTGGACTCCGGGACGCGGCTGCGCAGCCTGCAACGGCTCCGCCTGAGCATGGGCTACGACTACGACCCTCAGGTGCTGCGCGAGCTGTGCCGGGTGCTGCGGCGGGAGGGACAGATCTCGGGAGAGGACCTGTTGTCACTGGAGCTGTTCGGCTCGCGCGCGGAAGCCCGGTCCTGACCGCCCGGCCCAGGTGCGAGCCGCACGGTCAGGACCACCACCTCATCCCTTCTTGGTCTCGGCGAAGATCTCGGCGATCTCGTCGATCTTGGCCAGCAGGTCGTCCGCCTTGGAGACGTCCCAGGAGCCCTTGGTTCCGGTGGCCCCGGCCAGCTTCGTCGCCTCGTTGACCAGCATGTGCAGCTGGGGGTGCTGCTCGAAGTGCGGCGGCTTGAAGTAGTCGGTCCACAGCACCCAGATGTGGTGCTTGACGAGCTCGGAGCGCTGCTCCTTGATGAGCAGCCCCCGTGCCTTCATATCCGGGTCGTCGCTGTCGTTGACCTTCTGGATGATCATCTTCACCGACTCGGCCTCGATCCGAGCCTGCGCCGGGTCGTACACCCCACACGGCAGGTCGCAGTGCGCGCTGACGTCGAGGACATGGCCGCCGAGGCGGGAGAACAAGCGTGCAAGCATGAGTGGTCCTTCCATGATCGTTTGGGTACGCCCACGTTAACCTGAGCCGGTGCTGCTCGCGATGGATACCTCCACCTCGCTCGTGGGTGCGGCCTGTCTGTCGGGCGAGACCGTGCTGAGCCAGGTCACCGAGGCCGACTCCCGTCGCCACGCAGAGCTTCTGGCGCCCGCCGTCGAGCGCGCCCTGGCCCAGGCAGGCAGGGCCGCGGGCGACGTGCGTGAGGTGGTGACAGGGGTGGGGCCGGCGCCGTTCACCGGGCTGCGGGTGGGCATCGTCACCGCCCGCGTGATGGCCAGGGCGCTGCGGGTGCCCGTCTACGGAGTCTGCTCGCTCGACGCCCTCGCGGCGCAGGCACAGGAGTGGCTGAGCGGTCATGGCGCGAACGGGGAGACCGAGATTCTCGTGGCCACCGACGCGCGCCGTCAGGAGGTGTACTGGGCCCGGTACACCGTGGGGCCCCACGGGGTGCGCCGGCACGGCGAGCCCGCCGTGGGTCGAGCCGACGCGATCCCGGAAGAGGTGCGAGATCTGCCCTGCGCAGGACGGGGCCCGTTGCTCTACCCCCAGGCCCTGCACCCGCTGGCGCCGCTCGGCGACCGGGCCGAGCCGGACCTGATGGACGTCCAGCCCAGCACGGTCGGGCGGCTGGCCACGCAGGCTCGGCATCGGCGTTCGCCGGAGCCGCTGTACCTGCGACGCCCGGACGCCCAGCCGCGGCGTGCTGCGCCGGCACCGGTATCGGCGTCCTCGTGAGGACGGCGGCGGACCGCCCGGCCGGCGTCGGGTCCCGCGCGGTCGTCCGCCCGATGCGGTGGCAGGACCTGGCCCAGGTCACAGCCCTGGAGGAGCGTCTCTACCCCGACTCGGCGTGGTCCCCGGCCATGTGGTGGGGTGAGCTCGCAGCCCGCCCCCGACGGCACTACCTCGTGGTCGACCTCGACCCGGACTCGCCGCGGCCTGTCGTCGCGGGGTACGCCGGGCTGACGCTCGCCGGTCACACGGCCGACGTGATGACGATCGGCGTGGATCCTGCCCAACGCGGTCTCGGGCGGGGTGGGGAGCTGCTGAGTGCGCTGCACGAGCACGCACGCGGCCGAGGGGCACGGGAGATGCTGCTCGAGGTGCGTGCGGACAACCGGGCAGCGCTCGCCCTGTATGCCGCTCACGGCTACCGCACCGTATCGGTGCGACGCGGCTACTATCAGCCCGCAGGCGTGGACGCCATCGTCCAACGCCACGAGCTCTCCGGCGGCCCGGCGCTGACGGGTGACTGAGGGATGACGAAGGCGGATGTGGTGAGCGCCGAACCGGTCGTGCTCGGTATCGAGACCAGCTGCGACGAGACCGGGGTCGGGATCGTGCGCGGCGGCACGCTGCTGGCCGACGCCGTCGCGAGCAGCGTCGAGGAGCACGCCCGCTTCGGGGGAGTCGTGCCCGAGGTCGCCTCCCGTGCTCACCTCGAGGCGATGGTGCCCATGGTGGACCGTGCCTGCGAGCACGCCGGGGTCGGTCTGGAGCAGGTGGATGCGGTCGCCGTCACCTCGGGGCCCGGGCTGGCCGGTGCCCTCATGGTCGGAGTCGCTGCCGCCAAGGCACTGGCCTCCTCGCTGGGGGTGCCGCTGTACGGCGTCAACCATCTCAGTGCCCACGTGGCCGTGGACGTCGTCGACCACGGTCCGCTGCCCGAGCCGGTCGTGGCGCTCCTGGTCAGTGGGGGTCACTCGAACCTGCTCCTCGTGCCCGACGTGACCCAGGAGGTCCGTTCGCTCGGCGCAACGATGGACGACGCAGCCGGCGAGGCGTTCGACAAGGTGGCGCGCGTGCTGGGACTGCCCTTCCCCGGCGGCCCGCACATCGACCGCGCGGCCCGGGAGGGCACCGTCGAGATCGACTTCCCACGGGCCCTGACCGGCACCCGGGACCTGCAGCGGCACCGTTTCGACTTCAGCTTCTCGGGTCTGAAGACCGCCGTCGCGCGCTGGGTGGCACTCAGGGCGGAGTCGGGTGAGCCGGTTCCGGTGGCGGACGTCGCGGCCAGCTTCCAGGAGGCCGTGGTGGACGTGCTCACCGCCAAGGCCGTGGATGCGTGCCGGGAGGCCGGGGTGGACCACCTGCTCATCGGGGGAGGGGTGGCCGCGAACAGCCGGCTGCGCGAGGTCGCGGCGGCTCGGTGCGACCGGGTGGGACTGAGGCTGCGCGTCCCGCGGCCAGGGCTGTGCACCGACAACGGAGCGATGGTGGCGGCCTGGGGGTCGCTGGCGGTGACCGCCGGAAGGGCTCCGTCCTCGCCCGACCTGGCCGTCGACTCCTCTCAACCGGTGGAGCAGATCCGCGCCTAGCTCGGTGCTCGCTCGTCCCGTCCGGCGCACGGGCTGACCCACAGCGCCACCCCGGCACTGGCGGGGCCCAGGTCGCTGAGCAGCAACGTGGCCGCACGGGAGCCTGCCGGCGCCACCCGGCGGCGCAGCACGTCGGCATCGGGCACGACGTCACCGCCGGACGCGCGGCGTGAGGGACGCTTGACGGTCAGCGCGCCGACATCCTCGCGTCGGGCCCACCGACGCAGGGGCGCGGTCCGCAGCGGGAGCACCTCGTGCACGTTCCATGCCCGCGCCCACGGCGTCCGGACCACCCGGTCGCCGCTGAGGTAGGCCGCCGACCCCAGCGTCCGTGCCTGCAGCTCCAGGCCCACGGCGGCCCGCAAGCCCGCCGCCGCCACGGCGGGGTCGAGCTCGTAGAGCACAGGGCCTACCTGGCTCGGGGAGCTCACTGGTGGCGGCATGAGGGTCTCACCGGAAGCGCGTAGCCGGTGCCACTGCCCCTCAGCGTGCACGAGCGCGCTCCTCGTGCCCGGTTCCCGCGCCAAGGCTCCCCACCACAGCACGCACTCGACCGCCTCGCCGTCGTGAGAGACCCAGTGGGCCTCAGCCCCTTCCGGCGGCGCGTGGACGGCGCCGAGACCGGCTCCCAGCTTGACGCCGGCCGCCGGCCACTCACGGGCGAGAGCCTGGACGGTCTCCCACGGAGGAGACATCTGGTCCGGCGCCCGCACGCGGCGGGTGCGGCCGCTGACATCCGCCACTCCGCCGGTGCGGCGTCCGGGATCGAGCCAGACCCCGACAGGGGTGCCGCCGGCCGGGTGGGCGGCACGTCGCGCTTCGGCCTCGCGTCGCCAGCGGGGATCCTGCGCCTGACCGTGGTGTACCCGCACGCGCTCGTCCACTCCCCGCTGCCGTCCGCCCGGCGGTCCCGTGTCCGCAGCGAGGTTGAAAGCGGCGACGGCAGCCGTGACCGGGTCCGACTCCACGGCCTCGACCGTCAGACCGGCCTCGGCGAAGGCCATCGAGTCGGCACCGATGCCACATCCCAGGTCGTGCACGGCGCCCACGCCCCCCGCCGCGAAGCGGCTCGCGTGCAGCTCGGCCACCGCGGGCCGGGAGCTCTGCTCCAGGCCGTCCCGGGTGAACAGCATGTCGTGCGAGGCGGCTCCGAACTTGCGTTCCCCACGGGTGCGCAGCTCGGACTGGGTCAGGGCGGCGGCGACCAGCTCCGGGCTGTGGCCGCGAGCGCGCAGGGACGAGGTCAGGCGCATCGCGGCCGCCGGGTCGTACGGCCGTGGCAGGCTGGACATCAGCTCCCGTCCCTGGGGGCTGCACAGGGCATCCACGGTCGCCAGATCCACCACACCATGGTGCACTCCGCGGTCGACGCGGAGCATCCTGTTCAATGAACCCATGGCCTCTCCCCTCCCGAAGCGCACGGTGCTGCGGCGCTCGGTGCGCAGGCTCCCACGCCGGGTCGCGCGTGCGGCTCTGATCGCGGGCTCGGTGCCGGTCGGGGCGGCCGGGGCCATCACGAGCATCGACGCCTTGCGGATGCGGCGCACCACGACCGTGCACAACGCGCCCGAGGCTCCTCCGCTCGCAGCCGAGCTGGAGGGCAACACCATCACCACCTACGTCTACGGGGAGTACCTGTACGAGGCGATGTTGCGCGCTATCGAGGGGGCGACCGAGCACATCTACCTGGCGAGCTACATCTGGAAGGGCGACGAGGTCGGTCAGCGCTTCAAGGATGCGGTCGTCGCCGCCGCGCAGCGCGGGGTGCAGGTCTTCATCGTCTTCGACGGCTTCGCGAACCTGGTCGTCCCGGCTGCGTTCAAGACCTTTCCTCGCGAGGTGAACGTGCTGCAGTTCCCCACGGTGCGTGGGGGATGGAGGCTGGATGCCCGGCGCACCGGCCGGGACCACCGCAAGGTGCTCGTGGTGGACGACGAGGTCGGGTTCGTCGGCGGCTACAACATCGGCTCGCAGTACGCGACGCAGTGGCGCGACACCCACGTGCGGGTAGAGGGTGACACGGTCTGGGAGCTGAGCAACACCTTCGTCGACTTCTGGAACCGCCACTGTGGAAAACGGCAGCCGCAGCTCCCGGACGGGGGCGCGCCGCGCTGGAACTACCCGGTGCGGGCGGCGCGCAACGAGCCGTCCCGGATGGTCTTCCCGGTGCGCAACGTCTACCTGGAGGCCATCGACCGGGCCAGCCACCATCTGTACATCACCCAGGCCTACTTCATCCCCGACCGGGAGATCCTGCAGGGCCTGCTCACTGCGGCCGCACGCGGGGTCGACGTCCGGGTGATCACGCCCCAGCGTTCCAACCACATCGTGGCCGACATCGTGGCGCGCAGCTATGTCACCGACCTGCTGGCCGGTGGTGTCCGGCTCTTCCTGTACCAGGACGCGATGGTCCACGCCAAGACGGCGACCGCGGACGGGCAGTGGAGCACCGTCGGGACGGCGAACATCGACCGGTTGTCGATGCGGGGCAACTACGAGGTCAACCTCGAGGTGGTGGACGAGGGACAGGCGGCGGTCATGGAGGAGGTCTTCGCCCAGGACCTGCGCAACTGCCGGGAGATGACGGCCCGGGAGTGGGCGGACCGGACGCTGCGCCATCGGCTCGCGGAGCGGGTTCTGCGGCCGCTGCAACCGCTGCTCTGAGCGGACACGCTGGACCCGGCCCGGCTCCGGTTGGCACTCGGCTTGACCGAGTGCCAAGCGGCGACCTAGATTCTGATTAGCACTCGCGGCACGAAAGTGCCAAGACTTGGGTGGAGTCGACCCCCGCGACGGCGATCCCACCCGAGGCTGCGAGTCCCCCAGCAGTTGACTCACCCAGTCGACCACGACGAAAGGAATGACCGACGTGTCGGTTTCCATCAAGCCGCTCGAAGACAGGATCGTTGTGCAGGCCGTCGAGGCCGAGCAGACCACGGCATCTGGCCTGGTCATCCCGGACACCGCGAAGGAGAAGCCCCAGGAGGGCGAGGTCCTGGCGGTCGGCCCCGGGCGCATCGACGACAACGGCAACCGCGTCCCCATGGACGTGGCCGTCGGTAACCGTGTGATCTACAGCAAGTACGGCGGGACCGAGGTCAAGTACTCCGGTGAGGAGTACCTCATCCTCTCCGCGCGTGACGTGCTCGCCGTCGTCGGCGACTGACCACCTCTGATGCCCCGTCGACCCCGCACCCCAGCGGGGTCGCCGGGGCGTCGTTCCCTCTGCACCTGCTCGCACTCCGCGCCGGCGCAGCCGATGACGATCCCCGCCGTACCCGCATACTGAGAAAGGCCGCCGTTCATGGCAAAGCAACTGCAGTTCAACGACGACGCGCGCAAGGCCCTGGAGCGTGGCGTCGACGCTCTGGCCAACGCCGTCAAAGTCACCCTCGGACCCCGAGGGCGCAATGTCGTGCTCGACAAGAAGTGGGGTGCCCCCACCATCACCAACGACGGGGTCACGATCGCCCGCGAGGTCGAGCTGGACGACCCCTACGAGAACATGGGCGCCCAGCTGGCCAAGGAGGTCGCCACCAAGACCAACGACGTCGCCGGCGACGGGACCACCACCGCCACGGTGCTGGCGCAGGCCATGGTCAAGGAAGGGCTGCGCAACGTCGCGGCCGGAGCCGCCCCGGCGGCGCTGAAGCGGGGTGTCGACCAGGCCGTCACCGTGTTCTCCGACCGTCTGCTGCAGACCGCGCGTGAGGTCGACGGCCGCGACGAGATCGCTCAGGTCGCCAGCCTGTCCGCCCAGGACTCGATGATCGGCGACCTCATCGCCGACGCCTTCGACAAGGTGGGCAAGGACGGCGTGATCACCGTGGAGGAGTCGTCCACGACCGCGATGGACCTGGAGTTCACCGAGGGGATGCAGTTCGACAAGGGCTACCTCTCGCCGTACTTCGTGACCGACAGCGACCGGATGGAGACCGTCCTGGAGGACGCCTACGTGCTGCTGCACCAGGGCAAGATCTCCGCCGTTGCCGACCTGCTGCCCCTGCTGGACAAGGTCGCGCAGCAGAGCAAGCCGCTGCTCATCGTCGCCGAGGACGTCGAGGGCGAAGCGCTCTCGGCACTGGTGCTGAACAAGATCCGCGGCACGCTCAACGCCGCTGCGGTCAAGGCGCCCGGCTTCGGTGACCGGCGCAAGGCGATGATGCAGGACATGGCCATCCTCACCGGCGGTCAGGTCGTGACCGAGGAGGTCGGCCTCAAGCTGGACCAGGTCGGCCCGGAGGTGCTCGGCTCCGCGCGTCGCGTCGTGCTGACCAAGGACAACGCGACCATCGTCGACGGCGGCGGCTCGGCCGACGAGGTGGGCGCCCGGGTCGCCCAGCTCAGCACGGAGATGGCAGCGACCGACTCGGACTGGGACCGCGAGAAGCTGCAGGAGCGGGTGGCCAAGCTCTCCGGAGGCGTCTGCGTCATCAAGGTCGGTGCCCACACCGAGGTGGAGCTGAAGGAGAAGAAGCACCGGATCGAGGACGCCGTGTCGGCGACGCGGGCGGCCATCGAGGAGGGCATCGTCGCTGGTGGTGGTTCCGCGCTGGTGCACGCCGCGGCCGCATTGGATGAGCTGGAGCTCTCCGGTGACGAGGCGGTGGGCGCGGCCATCGTGCGCAAGGCCGCCGTGGAGCCCCTTCGCTGGATTGCCGAGAACGCCGGGATGCAAGGCTACGTCGCCACCGCGAAGGTAGCCGAGCTGGAGCCGGGCCACGGCCTGGACGCCGCTACCGGAGACTACGGGGACCTGTTCGCCGCCGGGGTCATCGACCCGGTCAAGGTGACGCGCTCCGCGTTGCGGAACGCGGCCTCCATCGCCTCCATGGTGTTGACCACCGACACCCTGGTGGTCGACCGTCCCGAGGAGGAAGAGGCGCCGGCCGGCCACGGTCACAGTCACTGACCCACCCGAGCACGCACACCGGCCCGGACCCCGTCATGGGGTCCGGGCCGGTGTGCGTGGTGAGCACGCGAGGCGCCACGAGGCTCCGGGCAGTGCGTGGCCCGGGCGCGAAGCGTCGGCTCAGGCGCTGCGGGCGATGAACGCCTCGCGTTCTCCCTCGGTCATCGCGCCCCAGACGCCGTAGGGCTCGCGGGCGCGCAGCGCGTGCTCACGGCACTGGTCCAGCACCGGACAGGAACGACATACGGCCTTGGCGCGCTCGTCACGTCGCCGCCGCGCCGGGCCTCGCTCGCCCTCGGGGTGAAAGAACACCTCGGGGCTGACGGTCCGGCACAGCCCGACGTACTGCCATTCCCATAGCTCTGCCGTCGGCCCTGGCTGTCTTGCGGTGTCGGTCACGGAATCCTCCTGGTGGTGGGTGCTACCTCGCCTCCACCCCTCCAGTACCCACCGGCGGGACGAACGAAACACCGGCCCGGCCTAGACTTGCCGCCATGACCTCAGGCCCCGGCTCTCCCGAAGCACCCTCCGCGCTGGCTGAGGTGGGGTTGACCTTCGACGACGTGCTGCTCCTGCCCGGGGAGACCGATGTGGTGCCCAGCGAGGCGGACACCGCGAGCCGGCTGAGCCGCAACATCACGGTGCGCATGCCGCTGCTCTCGGCGGCGATGGACACGGTGACCGAGGCACGGATGGCGATCGCGATGGCGCGCCAGGGAGGGCTGGGAATCCTGCACCGCAACCTCGCCGTCGAGGACCAGGCGGCCCATGTCGACCGGGTCAAGCGCTCGGAGAACGGCATGGTCAACGACCCGGTGACCATCGGGCCGGAGGCGACGTTGGCGGAGATGGACGCCTTGTGCGGCCGTTTCCACATCTCCGGTCTGCCCGTGGTGGACGACGCCGGCGCGTTGATCGGCATCATCACCAACCGCGACATCCGCTTCGAGTCCGACTACGGCCGCTCCGTGGCCGAGGTGATGACCTCGACCGGACTGGTCACCGGCCCGGTAGGCATCGGCAAGGACGACGCGCTGCACCTGCTGGCCACGCACAAGATCGAGAAGCTGCCGATCGTCGACGAGCGCGGCCTGCTGCAGGGACTGTTCACCGTCAAGGACTTCACCAAGACCGAGCAGTTTCCCGACGCCACCAAGGACGCGGAGGGACGGTTGCGCGTGGGAGCCGCCGTGGGCTTCTTCGGTGACTCCTGGCAGCGGGCGATGGCCCTCGTCGACGCCGGCGTGGACCTGCTGGTCGTGGACACGGCCAACGGTCACGCGCGCGGGGTGACCGACATGATCGCGCGGCTCAAGGCCGAGCCGGCCGCCGCCGGCGTGGACGTCGTGGGCGGGAACGTGGCCACCCGTGCCGGTGCTCAGGCCCTCATCGACGCCGGGGCCGACGCAGTGAAGGTCGGCGTGGGACCCGGCTCGATCTGCACCACCCGCGTGGTGGCCGGGGTGGGTGTGCCGCAGGTGACGGCCATCCACGAGGCGCACCGTGCTGCGGGCCCGGCGGGCGTCCCGGTCATCGGCGACGGTGGGCTGCAGTACTCCGGGGACATCGCCAAGGCCATCGTGGCCGGAGCCGACACCGTGATGCTCGGTTCCCTGCTCGCCGGCTGCGAGGAGTCACCCGGCGACCTGGTCTTCATCAACGGCAAGCAGTTCAAGTCCTACCGGGGGATGGGAAGCCTGGGAGCCATGCAGTCGCGGGGCCGTGGGGTCTCCTACTCCAAGGACCGGTACTTCCAAGGCGACGTCGGAGACGACGACAAGGTGATCCCGGAGGGCATCGAGGGTCAGGTGCCCTACCGCGGCCCGCTGGCCGCCGTGGCCTACCAGCTCATCGGAGGTCTGCGCCAGTCCATGTTCTACGTCGGCGCGCGGACGGTGCCTCAGCTGCAGCAGCGCGGCACCTTCGTGCGGATCACCGCCGCCGGTCTGACCGAGTCCCACCCGCACGACATCCAGATGACGGTGGAGGCGCCGAACTACGTCGCGCGGTAGGCGGCCAGGCCCGGTTCGCCGGCGCTGCGAGGCGGCCGGCACGCTGGCCACCGGCTTGTACCCTTGCCCGGTGACTGAGATCGAGATCGGTAAGGGTAAGCGAGGTCGCCGCGCATACTCCTTCGACGACATCGCCATCGTCCCCTCCCGGCGCACCCGCGACCCGGAGGAGGT
>Ga0102946_1000029_pt1 | contig 52441 bp, 43 predicted proteins | sample SalPon2A_A_D1_MG_FD_78209 | JGI IMG/M metagenome (GOLD analysis project Ga0102946, IMG submission 78209) | Soil microbial communities from South San Francisco under conditions of wetland restoration - Salt Pond MetaG R2A_A_D1_MG | ecosystem: Environmental > Terrestrial > Soil > Wetlands | place... | reverse complement strand
TGTCGATAATCTGCTCGATATTACAGAGAAACCAGGGATCGATACCAGACAGCTTGTGGATCTCATCAATGCTGAACCCGGCACGGATGGCATCAGCCAGGTGCCAGAGTCGATCACAACCGGGGATGCGCAAATTGTCGCGCAGGGCATCAAGTTCCAGCTGGGTCAAGGTTCTGCGATACTCGCCGGGGACATCAAACAACCTGCTCTCAAAGCCATACGAGCCGGTTTCCAGTGAACGGAGCGCTTTCTGCAGGCTTTCCTTAAAGGTCCGGCCGATCGACATCGCCTCACCCACCGACTTCATCTGGGTGGTCAGGGTCGCGTCCGCCTGGGGAAATTTCTCGAAAGTGAAGCGTGGCACCTTGGTCACCACATAATCGATGGTCGGCTCAAAGGACGCCAGAGTTTCACGGGTAATGTCATTGGGGATTTCATCCAGGCGGTACCCGACAGAGAGCTTGGCAGCGATCTTGGCAATCGGGAAACCGGTCGCCTTGGAGGCCAGCGCCGAAGAACGAGAGACCCGCGGGTTCATTTCGATGACGACCAGCCTGCCATCTTTCGGGTTGATCCCGAACTGAATATTCGACCCACCGGTATCGACGCCAATCTCACGGATGATTTTCAGCGAAGCATCACGCAAAATCTGATATTCCTTGTCGGTCAGGGTCTGGGCCGGTGCGATGGTAATTGAATCCCCGGTATGAACCCCCATGGCGTCCAGATTTTCTATAGAACAGATGATGACGACATTGTCCGCCGTGTCACGCATGACCTCAAGTTCGTACTCTTTCCAGCCGATAACCGATTCCTCAACCAGGATTTCGTCGGTCGGCGAAGCGTCAATCCCCGCCAGGGCCATGGTTTCGTACTCTTCACGATTATAGGCAACCCCGCCGCCAGTACCACCGAGGGTAAAGGATGGCCTGATTATCGCTGGAAAGCCGATATGTGCGATGACTTCCATCGCCTCCTGATGATTGTGAGCCAAGCCGGACCGCGGAACCTCAACCCCGATCTTTTCCATTGCCTGCTTGAACAGGGTTCGATCCTCGGCCTTTTTAATCGGGCCCAGGCGGGCTCCGATCAACTCTACGCCATACTTATCCAGTACGCCCGACTCAGCGACAGAGACAGCCGTATTGAGAGCCGTCTGGCCGCCCAGGGTCGGCAGTAAAGCATCGGGGCGCTCCCGCTCAATAATCCTGGTCAGGGCTTCAGGTGTCACCGGTTCAACATAGGTCCGATCCGCGAAATCAGGATCGGTCATAATCGTTGCCGGATTGGAGTTCAGAAGAACCACTTCGTAGCCTTCCTCTTTCAAGGCTTTGCAGGCCTGAGTGCCGGAATAGTCGAACTCGCAGGCCTGACCGATAACGATCGGACCAGCTCCGATGATCAGGATTTTCTTAATGTCTGTACGCTTTGGCATTTATCTATTTTCCTCGAAAATAAGGTGCAATATTGAACTTTATTTGTTTTTCGCCATCATCTCAATAAACCGGTCAAACAGGTATTGTGCATCGTGTGGTCCCGGTGAGGCTTCTGGATGATACTGCACCGAGAAAGCCGGCAGTTCGGTATGCTGAATCCCTTCAACCGTATTGTCATTGAGGTTGATGTGAGTAACTTTGACCTTGTCTGAAAGTGTCGTCTCATCAACGGCAAAACCGTGGTTCTGTGCAGTGATTTCTACCTGTTGACGTTGATGATCGAGCACCGGCTGGTTCCCGCCGCGATGGCCGAATTTCAACTTATAGGTGCTGCCGCCCAGGGCGATAGAGAGCAGCTGGTGTCCCAGGCAGATACCAAAGACGGGAACCTTGCCGAGCAGCTGACGGATATTCTCCTGAGCATAATGGATCGGCTCCGGGTCGCCAGGACCGTTACTGAGAAAAACCCCGTCCGGGCTCATCTTCATCACTTCTGCCGCAGGGGTTTCGGCAGGTACCACGGTCACGTCGCAGCCTCTCGACACCAGGTTGCGGAGGATGTTCTGCTTGATACCAAAATCGTAAGCGACAACCTTGTAAGGAAGCTTCTCTTCACCTTGTTCCGCGTAACCGGACCCCAGCGCCCATGTCCCTTGTGACCAGTGGTAGGATTCGTCACAGGTGACCTCTTTGACCAGATCGCGACCGACCAGACCTGGCGCCTGCTGCGCTTTGGCTACCAGGCTCTCAGGATCAGCGTCAACGGTTGAAACGATTCCAACCTGCGCACCGACGGTGCGGATATGACGAACCAGAGCACGGGTATCGATCCCTTCGATGCCGATAATGTTGTTCTCTTTCAAATAGTCCCCAAGGGTCATCTCCGAGCGGAAATTGCTTGGGAAGGTGCAGGCTTCCTTGACCACAAACGCTGAAAGAAATGGCTGCCGCGATTCAACATCTTCGGGGTTAATGCCGTAATTCCCGATCTGCGGATAAGTCATGGTGACAATCTCACCGCAATAGGAGGGATCGGTGAGAATCTCCTGATAACCGGTCATGCTGGTATTAAAGACGACCTCACCCGATATTTCACCGGTCGCACCAAAAGATTTTCCCTCAAATACCTTGCCATCGGCAAGGGCCAGAATTGCTTTCATTGAAACCTCTTCACTGATAATCAATGTGAACTACTGAAGTAAAACTATCTAAAATATCGACACTATCTCTCAAAAACCGTTTTTCCTGCCAGGAGTGTGCGAACAGCGTAACCTTTCATCTTCTGACCATTAAAAGATGTATTTTTGCTCTTCGACAGCAGTTTTTGAGCATCGACTGTCCACTCTTTGTTCGGGTTGATCAGGGTCACATCGGCGACGGCGCCAACCGAAAGGGTTCCACGGTCCAGACCGAGGACAGCCGCAGGTCGACAGGTCACCAGAGCAACGGCCTGATTGAGAGTGAGAACCTTGTCAGCAACCAGCTGCAAGGTCAAGGGCAACATGGTTTCTAATCCGACAACACCGTTCATGGCGATTGCAAATTCAACATTCTTTTCATCAATGTGATGCGGTGCATGATCGGTCGCAATCGCATCGATAGTCCCATCGGCAAGCCCTGCGCGGACGGCTTCAAGGTCCTCCCGGGAGCGGAGTGGCGGGTTCATTTTAAAATTGGCGCTGTAGCCACGAATCGCTTCATCGGTCTGCATGAAATGATGTGGTGTCGCCTCGCAGGTCACTCGTACACCACGCGCTTTGGCTTGACGAACCAGCTCAACACTCCCCCTGGTGGAGACATGGGCCATGTGCAGGCGCGCACCGGTGAGTTCGGAGAGCATGATGTCTCTGGCGGTCATGGCGTCTTCCGCTACCGAAGGGATTCCCTTGAGGCCCAGTTCCGTGGAAATCGATCCTTCGTTCATGCAGCCCCCAGCGACCAGCGACAGATCTTCGGCATGTGAAATAACCGGTGCGCCGAAAGTGTTGGCGTACTCCAGCGCCCGTCGCATCATTTCTCCATCCTTGACCGGCAGACCGTCATCGGAAAAACCGACACAGCCACCCTCTTTCAGCTCGCCCATTTCGGCCAGAATCTCACCTTTGAGTCCTTTGGTGATGCAACCGATTGGATAGACGTTGGCGGTTCCCTGTTCCTGTGCCTTGTTGATAATGTATCTGGTGATCGCCAGATTGTCATTCACCGGGCTGGTGTTCGGCATACAGGCTACCGAAGTAACGCCACCCGCTGCAGCTGCACGGGTACCACTGATAATATCTTCCTTATACTCAAGGCCCGGATCACGCAAATGGACATGGATATCGATCAGGCCGGGCGTCACAATCAGGCCCGCAGCGTTAATCACTTCAACATCACCAGCGTCAATATTCGGTGCAACCTCAGCAATCTTTCCATCAACAATCAGAAGATCGAGCTTTTCATCAATATTGTTTGCCGGATCAACGACACGGCCTGATTTAATCAAGGTTTTCATCTTTACCATCCCTTATAATGAAGGTTAATCGTTCTGCAGACTGTCACCGCCGGAGACCAGGTAAAGGAGAGCCATTCGCACAGCGACACCGTTCTCGACCTGGTCGAGTATAACATTCTGCGGTCCGTCAACGACAGAGGATGCCATCTCAACGCCACGATTGATCGGGCCCGGGTGCATGACAATGGCATCCGGTTTGGCCAACTTTAACTTCGCTTCATTCAGACCGAAAAAACGGGAATATTCGCGAACCGACGGGATCAAGGTTGCTCCCTGCCGCTCGCGCTGAATACGGAGCATCATCACGACATCAGCATCGCGGATGGCGTCTTCAAGATTATTGAACACCTCGCAACCCAACTTGTCGATACCCGGTGGAAGCATGGTTCCGGGGCCGGCAATGCGGACCCTGGCACCCAGCTTGTTCAGGCAATAGATATTGGAACGAACAACGCGACTGTGGGTGATATCACCAACAATCGCCACGGTCAGTCCTGCTATCTTCCCTTTGTGCTGGCGGATGGTGAAGGCATCCAGAAGCGCCTGACTTGGGTGTTCGTGCATGCCGTCTCCGGCATTGATGATCGAGCAATCGAGTCGTTCCGCCAAATATTGACAGGCTCCCGAGGCATTGTGTCGCATAACGATGATATCCGGGTGCATCGCCTCGATATTCTTCGCTGTATCTTCCAGGGTCTCCCCTTTAACCACTGACGATCCGGACGCGCTGATATTGACGGTATCAGCCGACAACCGCTTGCCCGCAATCTCAAAAGAGGTCCGGGTCCGCGTGCTTGCTTCAAAAAACAGGTTGATGATGGTCTTGCCGCGCAAGGTCGGGACCTTCTTGATGTTACGGGTACTGATTTCCTTGAAGCTTTCAGCGCTGTCAAGAATGAAAGTCAGCTCCTCGGCGGTCAGGTTTTCTATCCCGAGAATATGTTTCTGCTTAAAGTCCATCGTTCTCCTCCGCGCGCTATTTAATCAGACTGACTGATGTGGGGATGTTCTGCTCGTCAAATTCCACCTCGATCTGCTCATTGCGTGAAGTGGGCAGATTGCGGCCTATATAGTCAGGTCGAATCGGCAATTCACGATGACCACGATCGATCAGTATTGCTAACTGGATATTGAGCGGTCGCCCGAGATCGACCAGAGCATCCATTGCCGCGCGAATCGTGCGTCCGGTAAACAGAACATCATCAACCAGCACCACCTGTTTTTCACCGAGGGGAAAGCGGATATCGGTCTTGCCGACAGAAAGGTTGCTGCGTGAGCCGAGATCGTCACGATACATGGTGATATCGACGGTCCCGAGTGGAACCATGACTCCTTCAATCTCGGCAATCTTTTTCTGTAATTCCGCCGCCAGGTAATCACCCCCGGTTCGAATACCGATCAGGACCAGGTTTTCTGTGCCCCGGTTATGCTCAAGGATTTCATGAGCGATACGTGTCAGTGCGCGATTGATTCCTGCCAGGTCAAGAATTTCAATAGTTTCGCTTGCCATCCGTTTACCTCCTGCGGGTTCCGGGTACAAAAAAAGTACCTGATACGCCGGTGCGCACAGGTACTTTTCGATATTTTTTATAAATCTGCAGTGCCATCGAGGATGCCCTTGTTAACCTCTCGGGTTAAATTAAAGGGGTGGACGAAGCATGGTTTTGGTTTCGCGGAATCTAGCAGTTGCCGTTGTCGATTGTCAACCTGATTTCACGATTATTAGTCCGTTTAAATACAGCTCAATCGATCCAGCGACCAATCCGTCCCAGGCGAGGCATGTTTTTTTCAGCATCCCAGGACCAGTATTTGATAAATGCCAGCCCCTTGATCTTGGACATGTGGACAAATCCCCAGAAACGACTGTCATAGGAATAATCTCTGTTATCTCCCATGACAAAGTAGCTCTCCTCCGGAACCTTGATCGGACCGGCAAAGTCTCTCGGACCGGCAACCGCCGGAACCGTATTCGTGTCCTTGTGCCTTTCTTCTTCGAGAATAAACGGTTGTCCGTTAACGAACACCCGCTTGTTTTTGACCTCTATCACGTCACCCGGAACGCCGATAACACGCTTGATAAAATCACGCCGCTGAAAATAAGATTTCCCTTGATCTTCCGGAAACTCAAAAACAATGACATCCCCTCTCTCCGGCTCTCGCAGGGCGAGGAAGCGGCTGTCACTAAAAGGCAGATGTGTCCCATAGATGAACTTGTTAACCAGCAGATGATCGCCAATCAGCAAGGTGTCGAGCATCGAACCGGACGGAATTTTAAAGGCCTGAAACAGAAAAGTACGGATGATCAACGCCAGGATCACCGCAACGATCAGTGCTTCTGCCCATTCACGGTACCAGGATTTTTTTACTTTACCGATCTGGTCCGCCTCTGTTCTTTTTTTGAAAAAAAAAGCCATGATAGTCCTATTCTTTAACTTTGAGTATGGCAAGAAATGCTTCTTGAGGAAGCTCAATACTCCCGACCTGTTTCATTCGTTTCTTCCCGGCCTTCTGTTTTTCCAGCAGCTTCCGCTTTCGGGTAATGTCGCCACCATAACACTTGGCGGTCACATCCTTACGCAGGGCCTTGACCGTCGACCGGGCGATAACTTTATTGCCGATAGCGGCCTGAATCGCCACTTCGTATTGCTGTCGAGGGATAAATTCCTTCATCTTGGACACCAGTTCCCGACCTCTGAACTGGGCCTTGTCACGATGGACGATCAAGGACAGAGCATCGACCAGATCGCCATTAATCAGGACATTCAAACGAACCAGCTGGCTCTCACGGAAATCGAGGTGTTCATAATCGAGTGAGGCATAGCCGCGAGTGATCGACTTGAGACGATCAAAGAAATCCATGACAATTTCGTTGAGAGGCAATTCATAGACAACCATGACACGATTAACTGTCAGGTATTTCAGCTCTCGCTGGGTGCCACGCTTTTCGATGCAAAGGTTCAGGACCGCTCCCACAAACTCGTTCGGCACATGAATGGACGCCAGCACAAAAGGTTCCTCGATTTTCTCGATCAACTGGACATCCGGGAGCATGTTGGCACTCTCAACATGGGTCAGCTCGCCTTTGACGGTGGTGACTTTGTAAACAACCGTCGGCGCGGTGGTGATCAGCTCGACGCCAAACTCCCTTTCAAGCCGCTCCTGGATAATTTCCATATGCAGCAACCCAAGGAACCCGCAACGAAAGCCGAATCCAAGAGCCAGTGAGTTTTCCGGCTCAAAGGAGAACGCAGCGTCATTCAGACGCAGCTTTTCCAGCGCATCTCGTAAAGAATCGTACTCTCCGGAATCGATGGGATAGAGACCGGAGAAGACCATCGGTTTCACTTCCTGATAGCCAGGCAGGGCCGCGGCGGTTGGAGCATGAAGGTGGGTAATGGTGTCGCCGACTTTGGCGTCTTCGACAACCTTGATTCCGGCAATAATAAAACCGACTTCCCCCGCTGCCAGCTCAGGCAAAGCTAAAGGATGCGGACTGAAAGCGCCAACCTTCTGCACTTCATAGATCCCGCCTGTGGCCATCAGTTTGATTTTGTCACCCTTCTTAACCACGCCATCAATGAGCCGGACCAGAACGACGACCCCCTGATAGGAATCGTACCAGGAGTCGAAGGTCAATGCTTTCAGTGGAGCACTACGATCCCCGACAGGTGCCGGGACACGGGCGACGATCGCTTCCAGAATATCATTAATCCCAAGACCGTCCTTGGCGCTTGCCAGGATTGCATCACTGGTGTCGATGCCAATGATCTCCTCAATTTCCTCTTTAACCCTCTCAGGGTCAGCACTGGGAAGGTCTATCTTATTAAGGACCGGGAAAATTTCAAGATCCTGATCGATCGCCATGTAGACATTTGCCAGGGTCTGGGCCTCAACACCTTGTGCAGCATCGACAACCAGCATCGCACCTTCACAGGCGGACAAGGAACGACTGACCTCATATGAAAAGTCAACATGTCCGGGAGTATCAATCAGGTTCAGCAAGTAGGTTTTACCGTCTTTAGCTGTATAGTTCAGCCGTACCGCCTGGGCCTTGATGGTGATTCCACGCTCCTGCTCAAGCTCCATCTTGTCCAGGTACTGAGCGGATTTCTCACGATCAGTCAGTGCTCCTGTTGCTTCAAGCAGACGGTCAGCAAGCGTCGACTTGCCGTGGTCTATATGCGCTATAATGGAAAAGTTACGAATAAGTTGCTGATTCATGTAGTCCTGTTTTAAATGAAAATTGTGAAGGATCTGTGGCTGAAAACCGTTAATAATAGATCGTGAACCTCTGATTTGTAAAGCGCAAAGGATCGCTGTCAGGTAAAAAGTGTCGGGTAAAAATTCACTTTCCAAATTGGGATGCTGTCCTTGAGATAAGTGTTGATAATCGCTTGTTCGGCCTGTTGTTGCTGTGCTATAAAAAAAACTTCGGCCATTTCAAATATTTTTTTGATCAATCTCCTCTTGAGGGTCTGATATGGAACGAAACAGACGTGAACCGATTGAAATAATTTGCCCAAAATGCCGCTATACCGAGATCGTCTATCTGCCAATTGACGATCTCCCTTTATGCCCGGAATGTAAGACCCCGATGTCGATTGCCGAATTACTGGATGAAGGAAAATCCTACTAAGTTTCCCCCGTCGGCAACAACGCCGACTCTTCACTATCCATTTCAAGGAGGTTGTTATGAAAAAGTTTGCACTGTTGGTCGGCTGCCTGTTGGCACTGATGGTCACTCTGCCCGGCTTTGTTGCTGCGGACACCCTGGACGATATCCAGGCTCGAGGTGTGCTGCGTGTCGGTATGGAGCCGGGCTACATGCCATTTGAAATGACCAATCAAAAGGGCGATATTATCGGGTTCGATGTTGACATGGCCAAGCGGATCGCCAAAGCAATGGGCGTCAAGCTTGAGCTGGTCAGCACCGCCTGGGATGGCATCATCCCAGGACTGATCACCAAAAAGTACGACATGATCATGAGTGGCATGACCCTGACCCAGGAAAGAAACATGGTGGTCAGCTTCGCAACTCCTTATATTGTCGTTGGTCAAAGTATCCTGATTAAAAAAGAGCACGCAGGTGACGTAAAGTCCTACAAAGACCTCAACGACAAAAAATATAAAGTGGCCTCAAAACTTGGCACAACCGGTGAGCAAGCCACTAACCGCATGATCCCTAACGCGACCTATATTTCATTTGAAACTGAGCAGGAAGGTATTATGGACCTGGTCAACGGAAAGATTGACGCGTTCGTCTATGATCTGCCGTATATGGCCATCGCTAATGCTCAGAAGAACGAAGGCAAGCTGGTATTCCTCGACGAGCCTTTCACTTACGAGCCTCTGGCGTGGGCAATTCGTCATGGTAATGGAGATCTGCTGAACTGGCTGAACAACTTCATGAACCAGGTTAAAAGCGATGGCACCTATGACAAAATCTACAGCAAGTGGTTTCTCAGCGATGAGTGGTTGAAGCAAGTTCAGAACTAATGTGCTGAAGATTACGGCGGGGGGATAATGATTTTCCCCGCCGTAATTTTTATCCAGAAATGTCTTTATAAATTTCTTTCAGAAAGACCCTACAAGGTGGATACTCTTTACCGAAACTTACTATGGCGACTATTGACCGTCCTCATTCTTTTCTCGTTGGCAGCGGGTCTCTGGGTCGCAACCAAAAAGATAGACTATACATGGCGCTGGAACCGGGTCCCACAATACTTTCTTTATCATCAGGAAGATCTTCAAACCATCCCCTTTGATGGTCGTATCGCCAAAATAGACAATCTTGGTGACAGAACCAGGATTACTGTTGTCAGTGAACAGAACGAAGAAAGAATTTTCAAAATCGATACTGAAACAATTCGGGTCAGTGTCGATGAATATATGTTTGAAGGTGACTCTCTTGGCGCCACCATGAGTTGGCGTGCTGGACCGCTGACGGTCGGCCTTTGGACGACCCTCTGGCTGTCAGCCACGGCAAGCGTTCTCGGTCTGGCGATAGGGCTGATCACCGGCCTTTGTCGGGTTTCCAGCAATATCACTCTCAGACAGTTGTCGATCTTCTACATCGAGATCATTCGCGGCACCCCACTCCTGGTACAGATTTTCATTTTCTACTTTTTTCTCGGCACGGTACTCGATATCAGCAGAATTGTCGCTGGCATCAGCGCCCTGGCGATCTTTGCTGGTGCCTATGTCGCGGAGATCATCCGGGCCGGAATCCAGTCGATCCCCAAGGGGCAGATGGAAGCCGCCCGTTCGCTCGGGATGAATGTTCCCCAGGCGATGATTTACGTTATTCTTCCTCAGGCGTTCAAGCGGACACTGCCACCTCTGGCCGGCCAGTTTATCAGCCTTATTAAAGACTCGTCGCTGGTCTCGGTTATCGCTATAACCGACCTGACCAAAAGTGGTCGGGAAGTTATCACCTCGACCTTTGCTACCTTTGAAATCTGGTTCATCGTGGCATTACTCTACTTGTTACTTACATCAGTATTGTCACAAGTTATTTCCTGGGTAGAGAGGAGGCTCGCAGTCAGTGATTAAAACAGTCGATCTTAAAAAAACTTTCGTCGGTCGCGGTCAGACCGTTTATGCGGTCGACGGGGTGACCACGCACATCAAATCTGGAGAAGTCGTTGTTATCATCGGTCCTTCCGGTTCTGGTAAATCAACCTATCTACGTTGTCTGAATGGCCTGGAAACCCTGACTTCTGGTCATATTTACATTGATGGAGTCGATCTTTCCAGTCGCAAGACCGATCTCAATCTGGTTCGTCGTGAAGTCGGTATGGTTTTCCAGCAATTTAACCTGTTCCCCCACAAAACGGTCTTGGAAAACCTGGTTCTGGCACAGACGATAGTTCGTAAACGCAACCGGACCGAAGCTGAAAAGAAAGGCCGTGAACTGCTGGAAAAAGTCGGGATTGGCGAAAAAGAGAGTGAATTCCCGATTCGTTTATCCGGTGGACAGCAACAGCGGGTCGCTATTGCGCGCGCGCTCGCCATGGACCCCAAGGTTATGCTCTTTGACGAGCCGACCAGCGCTCTTGACCCTGAAATGGTCGGTGAAGTTCTGGAGGTTATGAAACAGTTGGCTCGAGAAGGGATGACCATGGCTGTCGTGACTCACGAAATGGGTTTCGCCCGCGAAGTCGCCGACCGTGTCATCTTCATGGATCATGGCAAACTGGTCGAAGAAGGAACGCCGGAGCATTTCTTTACCGAGCCGCGCGAAGAAAGAGCCAAACTTTTCCTTAAGCAGGTTCTTTAAGTATTTATAATACGACCCAATCAATCAAAGGGCGCCCGCGGGCGCCCTTTTTTATTTGTTCACCAGACATAAGAAGAAGGGACATTTTTCCCGGTCTGTGTCTTGATTATCTGGTCAGGAGGAGTAAGATGTCGCTGCTGATCAGCATACCAATGCCGAATTAATAAGCTCAGACTGAAACTGTTATAACGATGACAAATAATCATAATTTCAAATCCGAGATTCTTCGTCCCAGCTTAGCTGCCGCCTGGCCGATCTGCCTCGGCTATTTCCCCATCGGACTTGCGCTCGGGGTTCTGGCTCAGCAGACCGGCCTGCCCTGGTGGGCTGTCGGGATGATGTCGGTGATGGTTTTTGCTGGCAGCGCACAATTTATCTGCGTCGCGATGATCGCAGCCGGCGCGACGATTCCGGGCATCATCCTCACAACATTTGTAGTTAATCTTCGGCATACCCTGATGAGTTCATCTCTTGCGGTTCATCTTTCCGGTGTCAGCCGCAGATTTCTGGCTCTTTATGCCTATGGTATCACCGACGAAAGCTTTGCCGTCAACATGACCCGCTTTCGCGATGGGAACTGGAATCGCTGGCAGGCCCTGGTCGTTAACCATCTGGCAAATACCGTCTGGATTCTGGCAACCATCACCGGCTGCCTGATCGGCCAATTTGTTCCACAAGGGGCGTTTGGTATCGACTACGCCCTGACCGGGATGTTTATCTGTCTGCTGGTTTTTCAATTGCAGGGTCGCATCTACATTCTGACCGGGGTGATGGCTGCGATAACTTCAATCGCCTGGTACCTGTTAATCCCAGGTGACTCCTACATTGTCGGAGCCTCTGTATGCGCAGCCACTCTCGGTTATTTTCTCAAAAAGAGTATCAAGGTGAAGCAATGACTTTTCTTGATTATTTTTTCCTGTTCGGCGGCATGGGGATGGTTACATATCTCCCACGCAGCCTTCCCCTGATCTACCTGGCGCATAAAAAACTGCCTCAGTGGTTAATCGACTGGCTCAGTCTGATCCCGGTGGCAATCCTGAGCGCCCTGATTGCACCATCACTCGTTGCCGATGCCACGACCCGCAGTTTTGCTTTAGGCAAGCCAGAGCTTCTGGTCGCCATTCCAACATTGATCTTTGCGCTGAAAACCCGTAGTCTCGGCGGCACTGTTCTGGTCGGAATGTTTCTTTACTGGTTGGCCGGGATGATCATTTGACGGAGATACGAATGAAAACATTAAAAGGAAAACAGGCCCGTTATTTAAGAGGCCTTGGACATCACCTGAAACCGGTCGTCATGGTTGGCAAGGACGAGGTCAATGAAGCGGTAATTGCTGCAACAGAAGAAGCTCTCGGCGCCCATGAATTGATCAAGGTGAAGCTGCAAGAAGGATGTCTTTCTGACCGCAAAGAGGTTGCGGAGGAACTTGCGGCGGCGACCAGCTCAGCGGTCGCGCAAGTTATGGGCGGGACGATTCTACTCTACCGTGAAGGGGATGATCCGCAAATCCAACTCCCCGGTTAAATTTGATTTTTTTTTGCAGGGTCGTCCTGGACATCTTTCAGTTGTCCAGGACGACCCTTTTTTAAACAAAAAACAGTACTGATCAGGAACCGACAGCGGCCTCCTGTACCAGCAACAGTTCGTCGCTGGAGAAGACCCGGTCGATGTCGAGGATGATCAGGAACTGGTCGTTCTGCTTCCCCATCCCTTTAATAAAGTCGGTATTCAGCCTGGTGCCGATCCTGGGTGCTGGCTCGATCTGATTCTCATCAATCTCTGTCACCTCTTCCACAGAATCGACCATCGCACCGACAATGATCATCTCGCCACCGACCATAACATCCAGCACGACGATACTGGTTGCCTGCGTTTTATCTGCTTTTTCCATGCCGAATTTGAGACGCAGATCGATAACCGGCACGACGCTGCCGCGCAGGTTAATGACGCCGAGCATAAACTCAGGACTCTGAGGCACTTTTGTTACCGATTTCAGATCGACAATTTCGCGGGATTTTTGCACATCGACAGCGAATTCATCGCCATCGAGCTTAAAAGTCAAATATTCCATGATTTACTCCTGAATGCTAAAAACGTTCGAATTCGTTATCAGTGGAATCAGCACCCGCTTCCAGGTTGATATCGGCACCAACAGCCGTTTTCTGAACCAGATCCTCTGATCGCGCGGTGCCGGTATCAACAGGTATGGTTTTCTGGTTCGTCTGAACCAGCTTTGGGGCTACTTGCGCCTTATATCCCTTGAGATCAACCTTGAAGAAGGCGATGATGTCTTCAAGTGCTTCCGCCTGGGTCGACAGCTCTTCGGCAGTTGATGCCATCTCTTCAGAAGAAGAAGCATTCTGCTGGATAATCATGTCCAGTTGCTGGATCGACTTGCCGATCTGATCAGCACCAGAATCCTGTTCTTTACTGGCAGCACTGATTTCCTGCACCAACTCGGCAGTCTTGCGGATATTCGGAACAATGATTTCCAGAAGTTTTCCGGCCTGTTCAGCAACATCGACACTGGTCACCGACAACGTGCTGATTTCACCTGCAGCCACCTGGCTTCGTTCAGCCAGTTTGCGAACCTCTGCGGCAACCACGGCAAAGCCCTTCCCATGCTCACCGGCGCGGGCCGCTTCAATCGCAGCATTCAGGGCCAGAAGATTAGTCTGGCGGGAGATTTCCTCAACAATATTGATCTTGTTGGCGATCTCTTTCATGGCGATCAGAGTATCTGCCACAGCCTTGCCACCGTCCTCCGCGTCCTGTGCGGTCTTGATCGCGATCCCTTCCGTCTGTTGAGCGTTATCGGCGTTCTGGCGAATGTTTGCGGTCATCTCCTCGATAGAGGCCGACGCTTCTTCCGCAGACGAGGCCTGCTCGGTTGCGCCTTGAGACATCTCTTCGGATGCGGCGCTTAATGCTTGGCTTCCAGAAGAAACGTTACCCGAGGACATCCGTACATTCTGGATAATTTCAGTCAGGCGACCCAACATTTCGCGCAAGGAGAGGCCAAGGACATCTTCAGCAGAACGTTCCTCAACCTTAACCTGAAGGTTCCCTTTTGAGATTTCATCCGCCACCGAAGCCATCTCGCGCGTTGAGCCGACCATCTCTTTCATGGCACCGAGAAGGACACCGGTTTCGTCATTGCTGGTGACCTCAATCTCCATGCTGATATCACCCCTGGCCATGCGCCGTGCAGTGTTGACGGCGACCTCGAGGGGACGGAGGATACTGCGACCGACGAAATAGAGAATCGGGAGCAGCGAGCCTAACACCAGAACAAAGGCCAGCAGGCCGACGTTGCTGGCGGTCGCCATGGTCGCATGTAATTCAGCGCCAGCTTCGGCAAACTCTTCACGCACAGAGTCTTCTATAATCAGAAGACTCGCTTCAAGGGCTTCGCTATCGATATCAAGAATTTCGTCCATCAGCTTAAACTCTTCAGCCATCCGCTGAATATCTTTAGCCGATGATTCAATCAGCGACACCAGGTCGGTCCTGATCCCTTTTTTCAGATTTGTGATATCTGACCTGAGTGCTGCAATGGCAGCGACTTCATTATACTCTTCGGCAATATTCTCAAGCTCATTGATGTTCCCTTCCAGAAACGCAATGGCATCATCCATAATAGCCAGGCGCTCCGGGGAGACCTGACCCTCTTCCTTGTCGATAATGGCATCCATCGCCGCCAGCACCAGATTGGTCAGCTGCAACTCATAGTCCATGAGCAGATCGTTCTGCATGGCCAGCTTCAGGGACGAATTGGTTTTCAACTTCTGATGAACTTTCATCTCCAGGTTATGAAGCTTCTCGCTGGCATCTTCACTGTACTGGTCAAGAACATCATCCATGCGGACGAACGCTTGAGTAATCGCCGTCATTTCCTTGCTGCTTGCAACGATCAACGCCGGCAGATCTACTTTTATGCCTTTGGAGAGCTTCTTGATTGACAGTTCAAGCTCCTGGGCTGCAGCCTGTTCCGTAGCGTTGTCAGCCAGATCAATCAGTTTTTTAGAATTCTGTTCAAGATAGCGACTGCTTTCATTAATGACATCCATCCGCTCACTGGAAATCCGCCCCTCATCCTTGTCGATAATCGCATCCATTGCCGCCAGCATCAGCGCATGCTGAGCCAGGTCCATTTCATGGATCAACAACAGCTCATCCGTCCGCTGTTTGGCCATTGCCGAGGAGGATTCAACCGATTGACCAGACCAGTAGTTGATCCCGAACAGCACAGCCATACCAACAACTGCGAGAATACCGATGATGATAATTTTGTTCTTTACGGTCAGCACGTTAACCTCCTGGGTGTAGTGTTAATAAAATAAATGTCTGACTCAAACCTGATGAACAAATCCACTCAAATAAACTGGTAAAATTAACATTAAGAATTATGCAAAAAAAAGGCCAATTCACACCAAAGACCTAAGGTGCTGATTTTGCGTTTAATTCCATACTTAACAGCTCAAATTACCGTCGTAACGAGAGTTTCCCTGAAATCAATAAATCATGATAAACCATGAGATAGGCGCACTAAAGAAGCGGGTTCTACTGGTCGGTAACTTTTGTTACCGGTTAACAAAAGTTACCGACCTTTTGCAGGAATGTTGATGCTCATTGAAGACAAAAAAGACCGGACTGCCTGCTGGTCATCAAACTTCTTCAAGTAGTCGGCGCTCTTGTCGGCATTGGTCTGATTAATAAACAGGTCTTTTTCGTAGCGACGCAACATCAGTAAAACGTAGGCCAGATTTTCGTTGTTGTACGTGTCATGGACTACATCTCGAAACTTGCCACGAAGACCGTGGTTCTCATCCAAACCGATCTCGACCTGCGTTTCCACCATCCTGGCAAAGCTTTTGCTATAAAGTATCTATTTTCAAATTGGCTTCTTGTGCCTATCTATGAGCGTCTAATCCGTAGACAGGTCTTTGATTGCAGAAACATCTGTGGTGGCGGCATCAAGGGAACCAATATTCATGCAAGATTCAAATCAGTTTCCAGGATCAGGCACGCTCAAAAGGCTCATAAAGGCGCTTATATTCATCCTGAGCGTAGCGATCAGTCATATTGGCAATATAGTCACAGATCACTCGTTCGGTGCCCACCTGCGCCAATCGCTGCTGATGTTTTTCGGGTAACAGGGTTGGGTGTTCGAGATAGTTCTCAAAGAGCAGGGTCATAAATCGCTCCGCCTTGACCCGCATCCGCTCCACTTTGTAATGTCGATAAAGATTTTGATAGAGGAACCCTTTCAACTCCCGGTTCAGTTCAGTCATTGCGGGACTGAACGACACTAGATTCGATGGCTGCTGCCTGACATCATCGACAGTCCTTATGCCCCGTTGTTTAATATTCTCACGGGTGGTTGTAACCAGATCCTCAATCAGGTGTCCGATCAGATGGCTGATGGTCTGTAAAACATGACGTTTCTGATCAAGGCCAGGATAAGTATCAGCAACATTTTGAAAGGTCCGTTTCCAGAGCCTGATCTTCGCCAGATCTTCCAGACGGATGTAACCCGCCTTAAGACCATCATCAATGTCGTGATTATTGTAGGCAATCTCATCAGCCAGGTCGATGATCTGCGCCTCAAGGGTCGCCCGGACTTCAGGCTGATAATCGCCGACCGCTTCACGACCCGCCTGATCGTAGTCGCTTGAATGCTTGATGATCCCTTCGCGCACTTCCCAGCTGAGATTAAGACCATCAAAGAGTGGATAACGTTGCTCCAGGGTCTCAACAATTCTTAACGACTGACGATTATGCTCAAAGCCACCATGCTCCGACATCAGTCGATTAAGAACCAGCTCGCCGGTATGACCAAACGGGGTATGACCTAGATCATGAGCCAGAGAAAGAGCCTCAACCAGATCTTCGTTCAGCCGCAGGGCACGAGCAATTCCGCGAGCGATCTGCGCGACTTCCAGAGAGTGAGTTAACCGGGTCCGGTAATAATCCCCTTCGTGATTTACAAACACCTGGGTTTTATACTCCAGGCGGCGAAAGGCGGCGCAGTGGATGATCCGATCCCGGTCGCGCTCAAAGGCCAGTCGATCATCCTTGTACGGCTCTTCATGCTCTCTGCCACGGCTCATGCAACTCTTTGCCGCATATTCCTCAAGCTCTACCCTTCTCATGACATGCTCCTTTTATCGAATGAAATGCAGCCTCTGCTTTTTAGTGACGTGACATTATGCTATAAACTACTGCTTCAGGAATCAAGATACGACACGTCTGCGCCAGAATATGTCACAGGTGATCAATCATGCGAATAATCAGTGGGAAAGCCCGGGGTAGAAAATTGGCCGAATTTTCCGGAACCGGAATCAGACCAACCCCGGATCGGGTTCGTGAAGCCCTGTTCAGCCTTCTGTTCAGCAGGCTGGGCTCCTTTGCCGATCTGAAGGTTCTGGATCTTTGTGCCGGCAGCGGTGCGTTGTCCCTTGAGGCGATCAGCCGCCATGCGAGCTCAGCGCTCATGATCGATTCAGGAAGTGACGCTATCGAGCTGATGAGAGAGAATATCAAGCGTTGCAAATTTGAACAGGAAACAGAGGTGAGCAGGCAGGACGTCACAAGGGTCCTGCCATCGTTAACTGGCCGTGCTCCTTTCGATCTGATTTTTCTCGACCCCCCGTACAAGCGGGGCATGGTACCGGGGCTGATCTCTGAAATTGATCGCTTGAATCTCCTGAGTGATGATGGAATAATCTGTGCCGAAACCGAGAGCGGCGAAACTATCACCGGCTCAGGCAATCTGCAATGTATTGAATCGCGTCGTTACGGCAGCACCACGGTGCACCTGCTGCGAAGGCGAGAATCAACCGAGGAATAACATGAATCGACATATCGCTATCTATCCCGGCTCTTTCGACCCCTTCACCAACGGCCACATGGATATTGTGCAGCGCGGCCTCGAAATCTTCGACACCGTCATCATCGCTGCGGCCCGAAACTCGGAGAAGAACAGTCTGTTCAGTGTGGATGAGCGGATTGACATGATTACGCAACTGGTCGCTGACGATCCCCGGGTCAAGGTTGAATCTTTTAAAGGGCTGCTGGTCGACTACGTCATCGCAAAAGAAGCGCGGGTTATCCTGCGGGGATTACGCGCCGTCACCGACTTTGAGTTTGAATTCCAACTGGCCCAGATGAATCACATCGTTCAGAGCCAGGTGGAAACCCTGTTCATGATGACCTCGCCTGCCTGCGCCTACCTCAGTTCATCAATCGTCAAGGAAGTTGGTAGACTCAAAGGGGATATTCGAAGCTTTGTCCCGCCGCTGGTTGCGGACAGGCTTTATGAGAAGTTTCGTGAACTGGAAGAGAACCAGAAGTGATGCGCCTGCAAATCAGCAGAAGCATCCGGTGACTGTCATTCACGTACATAAGGGAATGGAAACAACCGAGGTTTAAATAGTTGAATCCCGTTACGAGACTGGCGACACTTGCAGGAATGTTAGAGGCCGGTCTGTTCGAGACTATTCTGACCAACTTTCCAGCCTGTCTACCAAACGGCCAAGAGCGGCAACCACGACTTGCTCAAGTTGAGCGCCTTTTTCTGCAGTCGCCTTTCCCGGATCGCCCCAAACCCCGCCGGGCCAGAATTTTTGTTTGTTTCGAACCAGAATTCCGGTCGGAAAATCAGGAAACTCTCTTGCCGCCCGCCCCTTCACCAGATGGGGATGAGAGTGAAGAATGCGTGAGGTTTCGATCTCCCCGGCATGTGAATCACCGGCGGTTTCGATCAGATGCTTCCCCTCTTTTGCCGCCAACATATATTCCGTCAAGACGGCAATGTTGATATCGGGAAACTGTTCCAGTAACACCTCCCCGGCGTCCGTCAAGGCGGACATGTGTGTTCCACCTGCATGGCCACTCAAAAACACAAAATTGATCAGCCCTTGCCGATGAAGCGACGTCACAATATCAATAGACAGCTGCTTTAAGGTCTCTGTCGTAATGGTCACAGTTCCCGGATGCTGCGCCGAAGAACGGCAGACCCCATAGTGGATCGGTGGCGCGACGAAGAGCGGACGTAATTCGGAAAGACGCCGCCCGACTTCTATCGCGTGCAGGGTGTCAGTATCGAGCGGCAGGTGGGTCCCATGCTCTTCGGTAGAGCCGAACGGAATCAGGACTGTTCTGGATTTTTCAAGTCCGGCAGTAAACTCCGCCATGGTCATCTCAGCTATGATCATACCGCCCCCCTAAAGTAGATTCAGGAAATGATGTGTCTGGGGAATCACCCGCACCGGAGGGTGTGTTAAGGCAACCAGCGCGTGCATTGCGAGCAGTTCTTTGGCTGAAAGAAGTATCCCGTCAGATGTCGTTACAGGCTGAAGAATCAGCGGCAGATCGGGGGAAACATCATGGACCAGTCGGGCCGCCATCATCAGCTCTTCATCGTTGGTATTGCTGCCTACCACGACTTTGACAAAACAGTTTTTATCTTGCGCCAGAGCGAGAAATTCTCGGTGTTCATCCCACTGAGCTACGAGTCCGGTCTGGGACGGCAGCTTGAGGTCCATAGAGATCCAGTCGATATGCGGCAGCAAAGGTCGTAGCGCCTGGGGCATTGTTCCATTGGTTTCAAGATAGATCGGCAGGAGCTTGCGCAGCTCAGGCAACCATTCCGCCAGTATGCCATCCTGCATCAACGGCTCGCCTCCGGTCACACTTAGCGAATGATGCGCCCCCGGCAACGCATCGATCCACTGACAAACGGTGCCGGAGAGAACGTCAAAGGCTACGGGATTAGGAAGCTCGTTAAAGGTTTCGGAACCGGGATGGGATTCGATTCTACAGGTGCGCTGCGGCGCGAATGGTGTATCGCAATACGCACAGGACAGATTACAAAAAGCCATCCGCACAAAGATCTGCCGACAACCAACCAGGGTCCCCTCCCCCTGTATCGAGGAGAAAACTTCAATCAGTTGGGCATCATTCTTTAGTGTAACTTGCGCAGGCATTGTCCGATTCCCAGACGGTTATCCGCTCAACTTCGACGTCAGAAGAACTCAACTCTTCGCTGAGGGATTCGTAAATATAGCGTGAAATGTGCTCCGATGACGGGCTGAGTCCCTTGAACATTTCAAGATCGTTGAGATATTTATGATCCAGCCGATCCATGATGACATTGGTTTTTTTCTTTAGAACCTTGAAGTCGATCCCAAGCCCTGCGTTATCCAGAGATTCGGTCTTCACAGTGACTTCAATCTTCCAGTTATGTCCATGCAGGTTTTCACAATCGCCCTGATAGTTCAGCAGGTTGTGAGCTGCGGCAAAGTGTGTCTGTATCGTCAGGTGATACATTGATGCCTTCCTCCGGGTTAGTCGTCCTGGTCGTTCTCTTCTGATTGCGGGGCTCTTTCCCCGGTAACGGAATATTCTTCATTGGCCCAACGCCCAAGGTCGGTCAGGCGACAGGCTTCTGAACAGAATGGTCGTGAGGGATTCTCCTGCCAGAAGCATTTTTGTCCACATCGCGGACATTTGATTTCCATCTTTTTCATAACAGCCATCATAACCGAAACGGTAGAGTTGTGAAATAGATAGCTCCGAAATTCACAGTGCGTGACTGAAAAAATCCGGTGCGCAAAATTCGCTGAAAGTAACTTTTGATCAATGGAAAGTACAGTAAAAAACACAAAACGACAGCTTGGAAACATTTTCGAAGTAGCGTACAGAAAGAATTTTCCCAAGCCTCAAACTGCTGGACAACCTCATGCGGCCGACTATTGCGGATCTTTTTCAGTTCATACTGGAGCTCTAAGTTAAAACCGGTCATGCGCAGTATTTCGATTATCGCGATCGACCGTTGGTTAAAAATGCCGTTTTTTTGGCTTTACCCATGGTTCCTCCATTCCCCTTGCTTATCGACAATTCAATCTGGTAAAAATCAATCATGAAATTCCCTATTTCAACTGATACCCGGGCTATCCACTTTCCTCCAATCATTGAAGTCAAAGGCTGGCTGGAAGGACAGAACTTCCCTGCAGATAAGCCGCTGGTCGATCTCTGTCAAGCGATCCCGGACTATGTTCCACCTATGGAGATTCTTGACCAGGCGCTGGAAGCCAGCGGTTCCTTTTTCGTCTGGGTCCGCCACCCCTGGCCAAAACTAAGTGGCAGAGAAACTGTCAGACGTTTGCCCGACGAGGCCAACTTGATCTGTCTGCCTGGGGAGGTGTTCGGGCCGGGTCTGGAAAATTATCTGCGGTTGACATTCGGTAATATACGTGAGGATGAGATTGTCAGTGCAGTGGAGAGATTCAGAGCGTTGAGCGGGTCTCCACTGACATGACCCTGCCGATCGACACCATACTCCCCGACCTTAAAAGCGCTCTCGCTGACCACCGGATAGTCATCCTGCAAGCACCGCCCGGAGCCGGAAAAACCACCCGGGTACCACTCGCTCTCGTCGATGCCGACTGGCTTCAAGGTCAGAAGATTTTGATGCTTGAACCCCGGCGGCTGGCGGCCGGGAATGCGGCGCGTTACATGGCCGAGTTGCGACAGGAAGAGGTCGGGCAGACGGTCGGCTACACGATCCGCTACCAGAGGCAGGCATCGAAGCAGACCCGCATCGAGGTTATCACAGAAGGGATATTGACCCGACGCCTGCAGTCCGACCCTGAGCTGAAAGGCGTCGGCCTGATCATCTTCGATGAATTCCATGAGCGCAATCTTAATAGCGATCTGGCGCTGGCACTCTGTCACGACGCTCAGCAAGGGTTACGCGATGACCTGAAAATTCTCATCATGTCAGCGACTCTTGACGGTGAACCCTTAGCCAGTCTTCTGGATGCTCCACTGCTGAGCAGCGAGGGGCGCAGTTATCCGGTCGATGTTCACTACAGCAGCCAGGAAGGCAAGGATATCGTCGAATCAATGGCGACAGCCGTGCGTCGCGCCCTCAAAGGTGCAGAGGGTGACATACTGGCTTTTCTGCCAGGAGCCGGTGAGATCAATCGATGCCGGGAGTCGCTCAGAGACCTCAGCGACATCGAGATTCGTCCACTCTACGGTAGCCTGCCATACCCGGAGCAGGAGTTGGCGATCAGGACGGGGAAACGGCGCAAAGTGGTACTGGCAACCAACATTGCCGAAACCAGTTTGACCATTGATAGCGTGCGTGTGGTAATCGACAGCGGCTATGCGCGCGAACCACGTTTCGATCCGGGTAGCGGATTGACCCGCCTGGAAAAAGTACGCATTTCACAGGCCAGCGCCGTACAACGAAGTGGGCGTGCCGGCCGCCTCGGCCCCGGAACCTGCTATCGCCTCTGGAGCGAGGGAGCCCAGGGCAGCCTGCTCCCCTTCACCCCGCCGGAAATCCGCAATGCCGATCTGGCCCCCCTGGTCCTGGAGTTGACCAACTGGGGAGTCACCGATCCCCGAGAGTTGACTTGGCTTGACCCACCCCCTCAAGGCGGAATCTCCGCTGCGCGGCAATTGCTGCAACTGCTGGGCGCACTGGACGATTCGCTCAAGCTGACACCTCTTGGCAACCGCCTGGCCCTGATCCCAACCCATCCACGCCTGGGTTCTCTGTTATTGATGGCCGAACAGCTGGGTTGTCTGGCGCTGGCCTGCGACACGATTGCGCTTCTATCGGAACGGGACATCCGGCAGCAGCGACAAGAAGCTGAGCAGCGAAGCGAAAGTGATATCCTGGATCGGCTCGAGCTGCTATGGAAAAGCCGTCGACAGAGCGAAAGACGTGATTTTCAAACTGTTGAGCGCACAGCAACCTACTGGAGACAATACTTCAAGCTGCCAGCCACGAAATCACAACCTGATTGCGACCCGAGACTGATCGGAAAACTTTTGGCCTGCGCATTCCCTGATCGGATCGGGCGGCAACGTGAGCCAGGGTCAAACCGATATCTGTTTGCTTCTGGTCAAGGCGGTCGACTTTCCCGACGCTCTGCTCTTTATAATGAAACATTTCTCGTCGCAACAGAGCTAACGGGTCGGCGTGCGGAGGAAGGACAAATTGTACAAGCCAGTCGTTTGAAGCTGGATGACATTCTCGAGCTTTACCCGGACATTTTATGGCGAAAACAGGTTTTCTGGAATCGTAAGGAAGGAAGAGTTCAAGGTCGAAAAGTTCGATCTTTAGGTAAGCTGAACCTGTCTGAAAAGCCGACCGCCGTTACTGCGGATGATACGTCTCTCGTCATCCTTGACGCACTGTGTGAAGAGGGTCTGGGACTGCTTGATTGGAATCGTGAAGTCGAAACCTTTCGCGCACGTGTCCTCACCGTCAGCAACAAAATCAACAATAATAATTGGCCTGAGCTTACAGACGATAATCTGCTGTTAAATATAGATAAATGGCTATTACCATTTATGGGAAAATGCAAAAACAGAAGTGACCTGAAACGGCTCAATCTGCTCCCGGCGCTGCAATCCCTCTTCGACTGGTCGCAGCTGCAGCGGCTGGACAAACTGGCGCCCGAACGTTTGAAAGTTGCAAGTGGTTCAAGCATCCGATTGCAGTATAGTATGGATAATCCTCCGGTGCTGGCGGTGAAACTTCAGGAGATGTTTGGTCAGGCAGACACCCCTTACATAGCAGACGGGAGAATAGCCGTTCAACTTCACCTGCTCTCCCCTGCCGGTCGTCCACTCCAGGTGACTCAAAACTTGCGTAGCTTCTGGGACGAGGTCTATCCTGAGATCAAAAAAGAGATGAGAGGTCGCTACCCGAAACACCTCTGGCCCGACGATCCGTGGAATACCCTGCCGACACGTCACACCAAGCGTCGCAACAAAAAATAGAGTAGTATTATCTTTCATGCTAATCGATCAGGAGGACAAACATGACCTATCAAAACCTGCTACTGGAACAGACTGAAAATGTCGTAACCCTCACCATCAACCGACCAAAGGCCCTGAACTCCCTGAACCCAGACACGTTGTATGAACTTGAAGCAGCTGTATCTGCGCTGAACGTCGACCCGACCGTCAATGTCATCATCATCACTGGAGCCGGTGGAAAAGCCTTTGTTGCCGGGGGCGACATCTCAGCCATGCAACCACTCAAACCGATGGCAGCCCGCGCCGTCGCACGCCAGGCTCAGAACCTGTTCAATATTATTGAGCACTCACCCAAAATCATCATCGCGGCCATCAACGGCTACGCTCTCGGGGGCGGCTGTGAGCTGGCCATGTCCAGCGACATCCGCATCGCCTCACAGAATGCAAAACTGGGACAACCAGAAATAAACCTGGGGATCATCCCCGGCTGGGCGGGAACCCAACGCCTCCCCCGGCTGGTCGGTATCGGAAAAGCCAAAGAGATGATGCTGACTGGCGACATGATCAACGCCGACGAAGCTGAAAGGATTGGCTTGGTAAACCGCGTCGTCGCGGCTGAGGAGCTGTTGGATACGGCCATGGAAATGGCGCAGAAGATCGCCAGAAAACCACAGGTTGCCATCGGCCTGATCAAAGAAGCGGTAGACAATGGACTGGAGATGCCGGTCGACAAGGCGATCAGCTATGAAGCCGAGCTGTTCGGACTTTGTTTTGCCACCGAGGACCAGAAGGAAGGGATGGCGGCGTTTCTGGAAAAAAGAGAAGCGAAGTGGAAAAACTGCTGATTAGGACCGAAACAGTAAAGGCCATCACCCGGTGACGGCCTTTACTGTTTCATATTGTCCGAGAGACTGCCCTCAACGCAAACCAAGTTTCGAGAGAAAGATTCCGACATATACATTAATGGAGCTATCTCTCTTCAAAGAAGAAAAGACCGGATTCTTGCGCAGACCGATAGCCTGCAGTTGCTTGACGATTGCGGGGTTGCGCCCCATCTTGAGCCCACGATTAAATGCGCTGATCGCGGCCCGTTTACGACCCGCCAGCAGGTAGATCTTACCAACGGCCAGATAGATATCGGAGCGATTCGGCGCACCATCCAGCGCCTCCTTGCAGAGCGTGATCGCCTGACCGTAAGACTTCTTTTCGCAGGCGAGGCAGTAACCGTACCAAGCCAACACATCCGGCTCACGTGTTTTTTTCAATACTTCTTCCAGATGCATCCGGGCCAGCAGGGTATTCCCCTTCTTTGCCTCGGAAATCCCTTCCCTTATCTCTTTCTGCAATGCGGTGGCCGCCATAATTGACTCCTTATTTTTTTCTGGAACAGCCTTGCCTCAGGCGATGAAGCATGACCTTTTCCTGCTTAAGCTGAACATAGTCCATGACGGCGTTGTCGGGCCTGGCAAATCTCTTCGACACAACTGAATGGGATACTCAAACGGCCGAAACCGCAACCGATCTCGACCTCAGAGCCCTTGGTCCCGTGATAATCAGAGCCGCCGGTCACGATGAGATTGTACTTCCTGGCCAACTTTATCGTCCAGTCTATATCTTCCAGACTGGCACCATTATTATACGCCTCGATCCCATCCAGATCAAAGGTGACGAACAACTTTACCAACTGCTCCAATTCAAAGCGATCACGTGTAATATAGGGTGGGTGAGCAAGTACGGCAACCCCACCACAGCCATGAATCAGCTCAATTGCCTGATCAAGGGGGAAATATCTCTTCGGCACATTGCAGGGGACCAGATAGCGATCAAATGCTGCATCGTTGCCATCGACACAACCTGCCTCAAGAAGAGCCTGAGCGATATGGGGGCGGCCGATGGTTCCTCCGGCTTTTCTTTTTACATCGTCTGGATCGAGAGGAGCCCTGCCTTCTTGCGCCAACTTCAGGTTGACCCGTTCGATAATCTCAAGATTCCGTCCAGAGCGAAATTCCTGAAATTTTTTCAGTTCAGTCTGCAGCTCCTGGTCATGGTGATCAAAGCCATAGCCGAGCAGGTGAATATCGTGATACGACTCCCATTGACTTGAAAGTTCAACCGCTGAGAGGACCGTGACGCCCAGCTTCTGCCCAGCATCCTGTGCTTCGTCGATACCATCGATATTATCGTGGTCCGCGATGGCGATAGCGGCCATACCAGCTTCGGCGGCACGACGTACGACCTCCGCTGGCGGATAGATGCCATCAGAGCAGGTGGAATGGAGATGAAGATCAACCTTAACCATTGTCATCAGGCTCAGCGCCCTTTCTTGACTTTAAAGCCTGCTTTCAGCCAGGCGTCGGGATTGTTTCGACCCGTTACAGTTTTCTCAGGCTTGTTCGCTTTTGCCTCAGTCTTCCTCGTCAGTTCCGGTTCTTGCGCGGAGCGCATGCTCAATGCAATCCTCTTTCGCTGCAGATCAACATCAATAACCCGGACCCGCACTGATTGTCCGACCTTGACAACGTCATTGGGATCTTTGACAAATCGATCAGCCAGATGGCTGATATGGACCAGACCGTCTTGATGCACACCGATATCAACAAAGGCGCCGAAAGCGGCCACATTTGTCACGATCCCCGGCAAGTGCATCCCTTTTTCAAGGTCCTTTATTTCCGTGACATCTTCACGAAACGTCGTCGTTGAGAAGCTGTCGCGGGGGTCGCGTCCCGGTTTTTTTAATTCTAGCACGATATCCTGCAGGGTTGGCAGCCCTGTTTTCTCATTAATATAGCAATCGAGGTTCAAACTATCGATCAACCCGTTATCGGCCAGAAAATCATCCAGAACAACTCCCGCATCCTGAGCCATCCTTTTCACCAGTGCGTAACGCTCGGGGTGGACGGCTGTATTATCGAGAGGATTACCCCCTTGACGAATGCGGAGAAAACCCGCCGCTTGTTCAAAAGCCTTCTGTCCGAAGCGGGGCACATTGAGAAGTTCTTTTCGGGCCTTATACTCTCCCTGCTGGTCACGGTACTGGACAATTCCACGGGCAAGCGAGTCACCGATACCCGAGACAAAGCTGAGGAGTGCCCACGATGCCGTATTGAGGTCGACGCCAACAAAGTTAACGCAGGACTCGACAACGTCATCTAGAGACTTCTTCAGGGCAGGCTGATTAACATCGTGTTGATACTGCCCGACGCCGATACTCTTCGGATCGACCTTGACCAGTTCGGCCAGCGGGTCCTGTAGCCGCCGAGCGATTGAAATCGCGCCACGAATAGTCAAATCCAGTTCAGGAAATTCCTCACGAGCGATTTCGGACGCCGAATAGACACTGGCCCCCGCTTCGCTGATCATAACCACCTGAAGCTTTAACCCGGACTCTTTCAGCACCTGACGGGCGAACTGTTCCATCTCTCGACCGGCGGTTCCGTTTCCGACGGCGATCATTTCAACCTGATGTGTCTTAATCAGGCGCAGAAAAGTGTGTTTGGCTGGCTCCAGCTTGCCGGAACCGGTATGCGGATAAATCGTCGCGTGCTCCAGGAACTGTCCTGTCTGATCAACGACAGCCAGCTTGGAACCGGTTCTTAACCCAGGGTCGATTCCGAGGACTCGCCGTCCGCCCGCAGGAGCAGCCAATAAAAGATGACGTAAGTTCTCGGCGAAGACATGGATTGCCGCCTCATCCGCCAACTTTTTGGCATGCAGACGCAATTCAACCTCAATTGATGGAGCCAACAGACGTCTATATGCATCAATGAGGACATCCGATAAAAACTGTTTGTAGGTGAGGGACTCCGATAAAAAATGGGGGCCAAGGCTTGCCTGAATCTGTTCTTCTGGTGCGACAATCGACAAGCGCAGCACCTCCTCCTTCTCACCCCGGCGCATCGCCAGCATTCGGTGCGAAGGGATTCCTTTCAGTGGTTCGCTGTAGTCATAATACATTTCATATTTACTGACCTGCGCCTCTTTACCTCGCACCACCAGAGACTTGAACAGCCCCTGTTCCCAGGTCAGACGTCGGACAACCGAACGGGCAACAGCATCATCGGCAAAACGTTCAGCCAGAATATAACCAGTACCCTCCAGAACCGCAGCACTGTCAGCAAGCCCATTTTCAGAATCTATAAACCCGGCGGCCAATGATTCGATATCAGGGCCAGGTCCATCGGCAGACAACAATCGTTCGGCCAACGGCTCCAGCCCGCGCTCAATGGCGATAGCGGCCTTGGTTCTTCGCTTCGGCTTGTACGGGAGATAAAGGTCCTCCAGCTCAGTCTTTTGCCGGACCGATTCAATACGTTGTAACAGTTCCGGGGTCAGTTTGCCCAACTCATCGATGGTTTTTATGATCGTTTTCCGGCGATCTGTCAGCTCTATAAAATAATTCAACCGGTCCTGAATCAGACGAATTTCTACCTCGTCCAACTCGCCGGTAGCCTCTTTTCGATAACGGGCGATAAAGGGTACGGTCGACCCTTCCTGCAGCAGGGTGACGGTCTGTTCGACCTGATATTTTTGAAGGGTGGTCTCTTCCATGAGGAAAGGGATAATGTCGGTCGGTACTGTATCGGTCATCTCTGATTATATCCTTGAATTGACGTGTTGCTTTGACGCTGATCACTCAAGCCGAGCGGATATTAACATGTCAATCGGGAGAGTGAAAGTATCTCTGGACACTAACTGGGTCAGACCGCTTGACCACCTGATACATTCCGTGTAGTTATGGAAGGAATTATTTACGAACGGATTCTCAATGGCAGTATTGCTGGACGTCGCAAACCTTCAAAGTTACTTCTTTACCCGGACTGGATTGATCAAAGCGGTTGACGATATCTCCTTCAGCATTGAAACCGGCCAGACACTTGCTTTGGTTGGCGAGTCGGGCTGTGGAAAATCGATGACCGCTCTCTCTCTGCTGCGACTGCTTCCCGAACCGGGTCGGGTGGTTGGTGGAGAAATCCACTTCGAAGGTCAGGATCTGCTGAGACTCCCCCTTCATGAGATGCAACGGATTCGTGGCAATCGAATTTCAATGATCTTCCAGGAACCGATGACCTCGCTTAACCCGGTCTTTCGCATCGGCGATCAGATCTCGGAAGTATTGATTCTCCATGAAGGCATGAGCAAAGTCGAAGCAAGAGAAAAGGTCGAGGAACTGCTTCACCAGGTTGGCATTTCGGACCCGACCGGCCGTCTGCGTGATTATCCCCATCAGCTTTCAGGCGGGCAAAGACAACGTGTCATGATTGCGATGGCACTGGCCTGCAACCCGCAACTTCTGATTGCCGATGAACCGACCACTGCTCTTGATGTCACGATTCAGGCACAGATCATGAACCTGCTCTCCCAACTCAAAAAAGATCGGCAGATGGCAACCTTGCTGATCAGTCATGACCTAGGCGTCGTCGCAGCGCACGCTGAGCATGTCGCGGTCATGTATGCCGGGCTGATCGTAGAGCAGGCATCTGTGGAACAACTTTTCGCCAACCCATCCCACCCCTACACCCGTGGTCTGTTGGCCTGCATCCCCCGCTTCGGCAACAAGGGGCCTCTACCGACGATCAAAGGACAGGTTCCGAGTGCTGGTGACCTGAAAGAGGGTTGCTCATTTCTTGAGCGTTGTCAGGAACCTTTCGCTCCCTGCGGGAGACAGGTCCCCCCATTGACAGAAGTTGAGCCCGGACATTTCGTCAGGTGCTGGAGATATTGAATGAAACCGCTCCTTGAAGTAAACAATCTGCGCAAGACTTTTCCGGTTCCAGGCTCAAAGGATCAGAGACTGATCGCGGTCGATGATGTCAGCTTCACTCTTAATGCGGGCGAGACCCTCGGCCTGGTCGGCGAATCGGGGTGTGGCAAATCAACAACCGGCAGGACGATTCTTAATCTTCTAAAAGCGGATTCGGGACAGGTTCTTTTCAGCGGTGTGGACCTTCAACAACTTTCGAGTCGACAGCTGAAACCATACCGACGAAAACTGCAGATGATTTTTCAGGATCCAATTTCATCGCTGAATCCGAGGATGACCGTAGGCGACATTCTGCAAGAGCCATTGCAGATTCACCGCCTTGCGCGTAAAAATGAACAGCAGGAGCGAATTGTTCATCTTCTTGAGCAAGTCGGCCTTGGACCCGAGCATGTACATCGTTACCCTCATGAGTTCTCGGGGGGGCAGAGGCAAAGAATTGGTATCGCGCGAGCGATTGCCGTTGAACCCCAGCTGATTGTTGCCGACGAACCGGTTTCTGCTCTCGACCTGTCGATTCAGGCTCAAATTCTGAATCTGTTGCGACAAATTCAACAACAGTACGAGTTAAGTTACCTGTTCGTGGCTCACGATCTTGCGGTGATAGAACATATCAGCGACCGGGTTGCCGTCATGTACCTGGGACGGATTGTGGAACTTACAACAGCGAAAAAACTTTATAAATCACCGCGTCATCCCTATTCAGAAATTCTGCTGAACGCAGTTCCAGTCCCGGACCCGAAACTGCAGAGAAAATCGATCCCGTTAATCGGGGAGCCCCCCTCTCCTGTCAACCCTCCACCCGGTTGTCATTTCCATCCACGCTGTCCCTACGCGCAGGAAATCTGCCAACAACAACGTCCCGGTCTGACTGAACAGGGTGATGAACATCTGGCAGCCTGTCACTTCAGCGACCAGGTTGGTCGCTATCTGAAAACCTGACTTGACTCGCTGTGCCACAAATGGCACGATGCCGCACCCATATCGAAACCACGAGGCAATGATGGTAAAAACCGAGGGCAACGGCCCGATAAAAACGATCAAGGAACGCTGTCGCAAATGCTATGCCTGTATCCGTAACTGTCCAATCAAGGCGATCGGCGTTCGCAAAGATTGCGTTGAAGTTCTTCACCAGCGCTGCATCGGTTGCGGCAAATGCATTCAGGCCTGTTCGCAAAACGCAAAAGTCATTGCAGACGCTATCCGCGAAACAGACAATCACCTGAACAGCAACGATCCCGTAGTTGCCGTTATGGGCTGTTCCTATCCTGCATTTTTCTACGACCTGCATCCGGGCCAGATCGTTACCGCGCTGAAAAAGCTGGGTTTCACAGAAGTCTTCGAAGGTTCTGTCGGAGTCGAACTGATCGCCCCTGAATATCAGACGCTGCTTGAGAAAAACCTTGGCACACCTTTAATCTCAAGCCACTGCCCGACAATCGTAGATCTGATCGAGCGACACTATCCGCAACTGCTACGCGATCTGGTGCCGGTCGTATCACCGATGGTTGCTGTCGGTCGCTACATCAAATCCTGTCGGGGCAAGCACACCCGCGTTGTCTATATCAGCTCTTGTATTGGCGGTAAGTTTGAAATCGATTCGGAGACAGTTGAAGAAGCAGTCGACACGGTCTTGACCTACAACGAACTGAATCGCATGCTTGGAACAAAGCGGATCGACCCACATCGCCTTAAACAATCTTCGTTTTCAGGTAGACCAACCAGCCATGGGCGCAGTTTCTCCATCTCGGGGGGGCCGTTTAGCGTTTTCGGCATCGGACATGACGGCCTTGATCCAGATTTTGTATCGACAGTCGGGGAACAGGCGTCAATGGAGGTTATTCGAGATCTGTCGGCGCGACGCATTTCTCCACGTTATGTGGATGTCAGATTCTGTAACGGTGGCTGCATCGGAGGACCCGGCAGAACCAACCGACTGACCTCTTTTTCCAAGCGAAAATTGATCATCGATTACCAGCGGCGCGAAATACCTTATCTGGATGCTGAAAAAGATCAGTGCCCGGAACAGAACCTGGAACTCAAAAGAGGCTTCAGCAACAAACACAAACAACTGGAGCAGCCAAGCGGAGATGCGGTCAAAAGAATCCTGCAGGAGACAAATAAATATACGGAACAGGATGAACTGAACTGCGGTGGTTGCGGATATTCAACCTGCAGAAACCATGCTGTCGCTGTCTACCAGGGCCTTGCCGACACCCGGATGTGCCTTCCTTTCTCGTTGAGGATGCTGGAAGAGGATCGCTCAACCCTGCAACAAAAATATGAGCTGGCTCGTCGCGCCCTCGATCAGGAATACGACGGAAGCTCAATAATCGGCAGTGACGCTCGCACGCAAGGCGTCCTGCAACTGATCAAACAGGTCGGGCCAACTCCGACAACAACCCTGATTCGCGGTGAAAGCGGGACAGGTAAAGAGCTGACTGCCCGCGCTATCCACCAGGCAAGCCTCAGAGCCGACAAACCACTGGTCACAGTGAACTGTACAACCTTGACCGACAGCCTGCTGGAAAGCGAGCTCTTCGGCCACAAAAAAGGCTCTTTTACCGGTGCCATCGCTGACAAAAAAGGACTGTTCGAGGCAGCGAACGGAGGAACCATCTTCCTCGATGAGATCGGAGACATAACACCAAAACTTCAAGCTGAACTGTTACGTGTCCTCGACAGTGGAGAAATCAGGCCGGTCGGAAGCAATACGAACATCAACGTCGACGTTCGTCTGATTGCGGCGACAAACAAATCACTTGAAGATGGAATCAGTGAAGGCTGGTTCAGAGAAGATCTGTTTTATCGAATCAATGTTTTTACCATCACCCTGCCACCTCTGCGGAACAGGTTGCACTCAATCCCGAAGCTGGTGGAGCATTTCCTGAATCGGTCTGCCAGAAAACTGAATATTACAATTCACAAAATTGACGAACTGGCGCTCAAGGCACTGGCCTGTTACCACTGGCCGGGCAATATCAGAGAGCTGCAAAATATTATTGAAAGAGCCGTCGTCCTGTCATCTGACCAGACAATTCATCTGGAGCAACTGCCGGTGATATTTTCCAATATGATCAAAGCAGACACTCCGGTGACCGAGCAGAACGATCCGGTTGGTCTGCGCAACCAGAGGGACAGGCAGATCGATCATCTTGAAGAGGACCTGCTCAGAAAGTACCTGACAGAAGCCAATGGCAATGTATCTGCTGCCGCACGGCTGGCAGAAATGCCCCGCAGAACTTTTTACAGGATGCTGAATCGTCACAGTATCACCGCTCAACAGTACCGAAATGCAAAAAAGTGAGACACGCGAGACATTTTTCGATACCCCATGTGCCACTTCTGGCATGTGGCGATTCCGCTGAACCCGGGTTGCGAAAAGAAGCAAAAAAACATCTCCACCCGCTACCGACTGTGTCACCAGTGTCCCAACCACACCTCCTCCAAGGGCGCCTGTCCCCTCATACAGACACGATTCCCCTTACATATGGCCCCTCATGTTCCTGGCACAAGTATTGCTAGGACAATAAGCTCAATGTAGAGGGATACTTCCGTTCCCGCCCGAACGGTACCATAAATCCCCATTACGCCATCAGGGACCTCTCTCCCCCTGGTGGCGTTTTTTTATGGTCGCCATGTCTTCATTTTTAAGATAAAGTGAATCAATTGTAATTTTGCTGACATTTGTAATGTACATGCCTAAAAAAATTCACAAAAAATCAGATACCCGTCTCGGTCTGGACACGCTTCAGGACATCAGTTCGTTGATTTTAAAATCTCACGACCTTGATGAGACCCTCGACAACATAGTTACGCTCGTCGCAGAACGAGCGCACTCAGATGTATGCTCCCTCTATCTCATTGAAGACGATGAAGACGATCATGAGACTCTGACCTTACGGGCGACGCAAGGCCTAAACCCGGAATCGGTCGGCAACGTCAGTTTAAAAATAGGTGAAGGCCTGACTGGTCTGGTAGCCAAATCGCAAGAGATTCTCTCCATAGAGGAGCCTCAAGACGACCCCCGCTATCGTTATTTTGGTGTCACTAAAGAAGAACAATTCCATTCATTTCTCGGCATTCCCCTTTCAGACCGCAACGAACCGCTGGGTGTTCTGGTTATCCAGACCAGGGCTCCCCGGATTTATAACCAGGAAGAGACCGCTACACTCAGCACCATCGCCTTTCAGGTTGCTTCCATTGTGGTCAACGCAAGGCTTCTGGACACAATCGATAGACAACAGGATGCCGCATTCCTGCCTTATATGGATGCAAGTGACAGCCCTTCCGGTGCAGACAAGTCGTCAACTGAAGTAAACACTCAGATCGCTACCCTACGCGGCAAAGTTGTCTACCCTGGAGTCATTACCGGACCAGCAAATGTCATCGATCAGCAGTTTGGGTTTGCTGATATTTTCGACGAACATAATGTCGATCCGGCAAAAGAACTGAAAAAAGTCGATGAAGCGCTACGAAAAACCAGAATCCAGACACTCTATCTGGAAAAGCGGGTAGCAGACCGACTCACCAAAGAAGACGCGGCAATTTTCCATACCCACCTGATGATTCTTGAGGATCGGAGCTTCATTGAGCGCCTGCACGACAAAATAGACGAAGGGCACAGCGCCCCCTACGCGCTGAAGAAGGTCATAAACAGCTACCTTGAAGTGTTTTCCAATATTGAAGACCCCTATCTGCGTGAGCGTGCAGCAGACATGGAGGACATCGGAAAAAGACTTCTGGGAAACCTGGTTGGCCAGAAGTCCCAAGGGATTCAACTGCACCACGCCGGAATACTGGTCGCCCATCGCCTGCTCCCTTCAGATATGGCGATCCTCGATCATGAAATGATCACCGGGATGATCATTGAGTCAAATGAGACAAATGCACACTCAGTCATCATGGCTAAATCACTTGGCATTCCAGCTCTGATCGGCGTCAAAAATGCGGTGTCACAAATCGAGCCGGACAGTCAATTGATACTCGACGCCAATTCAGGCTGTGTCTATCTCAATCCGAATGAAACGATCCTCGACGAATACTTCAGGCTTGAATTCGACCGGACGCTGGAGCGGGAACGTCTGGACAAGCTGCGCGATGTGCCAGCAGTAACCAAAGACGGAACCCGAATCATTCTTCGCGCCAACGTTGGCCTGCTGAGCGATATCGATGTCGCCAGAAGAAATGGCGCCGAAGGGGTTGGCCTCTACCGGACCGAATTTCCTTACATGGCCCGCAGTTCTTTTCCGGACCGGCAGGATCAGTATCAGCTCTATAAAAAAGTCATCGAAATGTCAGCCGGCCAGCCGGTCATTATCAGAACCCTGGATATCGGCGGTGACAAGATCCTCCCTTATTTTCCGCCACCGAAGGAAAACAATCCGTTCATGGGCTGGCGCTCAGTCCGCTTCTGCCTTGATCAGCGCGAAATCTTTCTCACCCAGATAGAAGCCATCCTGATGGCAGGAGTACACGGTCCGACTCGCCTGCTCTTTCCGATGATTACAAACCTTGAAGAGATCAGAGCTTGTCAAGAGTTGGTAACTGAAGCGATGGATAAGCTGCAACAAGAAAAGATTGATTTTGTCGACGACATACCTCTTGGTGCGATGATAGAGGTTCCGGCAGCTGTTCGGCTGGCCCCGCACCTGGCAAATGAAGTCGACTTTTTCTCGCTCGGCACCAATGACTTGATTCAGTACCTGCTGGCTGCTGACCGATCAAATCCCCTGGTTGAAAATTACTATGATCCTCTCCATCCGGCAGTTTTACAGTCCATCGACTATCTGTCGCAGGTTGCTCGGCAGAAAAATATAGACCTGTGTCTCTGTGGTGAGATGGCGACTGATCCGGCGAACCTGCTTGTTCTAATCGGCCTCGGCATCCATCAATTTTCCCTGTCGGCTCCCTTTATACCAAAACTCAAAGAACTGCTGCGTCAAGTCCCCGTCTCTCTGGCCGAGGCGACAGCGCAGAAAATCCTTCAACAGGCAGATAGCGCCAGCATTCGAAAAATCCTCGATGAAGCTTATTCCGATTACCTCAGCTGACAAAAAAACCGGCCAACGGCCGGCTTTCAAGCATACTATTTTATTCTCGGTCAAATCAGCCCATCTTTCTCCAGTTGCTCGACGAGCACTTCCACTAATGTTGTCACGCCTTTGGCAACGTCCTCACCACTTTCAGTTTCAGTCAACGCTGTCCAGACAAGTTTTTCTCCATCCAGAAGATACAAGGAAGTCTCGACATGCGAGACATAGTACTCAACGTCGTAGCTCCTGACGGTCGTATTGCCTGCATAATAATCACCATACCAGCCTCCCGAATATCCGTATGGGCGATAATATCCCCCATCGTAACGGGTGATATCCATAACTCTTTCCCTGTAGGTTTTAACATCCAGTACTTTGGAAACAATGACTGAATCTACGTTGTTTTCATGAGCTCTTTCAAGAATCGCTTCTTTATCGTTCAATTCATCAGCATTGAAAAGAGAGAAGCTCGGCATCGCAGTGATTCCTTTGGACCGCAGTTGTCGTGACAACTCGGCCTCAAACAATTGACGTACGGCACCATTCTTTGTCACACCAAGGATTAGTACGCTTGATACCTTCTCGGTATAGCTGTCTTCTTTCCAGACGTTTTGCAGCTTAGTCCCGGCGCATGCTGACATCAACAGACTCGATATGGCCAGACAAAGAATAAAAGAGCAAAAACGGACTTTCATGATACTGCTCCTTCTCGCACCACTAAAGAAATTGTCTCAATAGCCTCAATCATACCATTCCAGCACCTTAACGCAACGCCCCCAGACAGAGAAAGACCGGATCTAAACCCGGTCTTTCTCTCATCACAAAGTACCATCACGGCTATTCGAGAAGGACCAGCAGATCATCCTGTCCAACCTGAGCACCTTCAGCAAACAGGACCTCCTTTACCACTCCGCCTTTTTTTGCCTTGATATTTGTTTCCATCTTCATCGCCTCGGTGGAAAGGAGAGTATCTCCTTTCTTGACTTCATCTCCCACGGCCACCAGAAGTTTGAAAATCTTGCCCGGCATCGGCGCGCCGATCTGCCTGGAATCATCGGGGTCAGCCTTGACGCTACTCCCTTCCGTTTCGACAGCAAGATCAGCCACTGTAACCTGGCGAGGCTCGCCGTTGAGCTCAAAGTAGATATTCCTGGTCCCATTCTCATGAACGCGACCGATGGCATTCAACTTGACGATCAACGTTTTTCCCGCCTGGATATCGATACTGACCTCATCACCGACGTCCAGCCCATAGAAGAAGACCGGGGTCGGCAGGAATGAAGTATCACTGTATTTCTGGCGATGGCGCAGAAACTCCTCAAGTACCCCTGGGTAAAGAACAGCGGAAAGGACATCCCGTTCTGTCACCTGCTGCCCAAGCTGCTTCTCAAGCTGATCTTTTTTGGCGGCAAAATCGACTGGCTCCAACAACTCGCCCGGACGACAAGTCAAGGGCTGTTCGTCCTTGAGAATGATCTTCTGTAGCTTTTCCGGGAAGCCCCCGTAGGGTTGACCGATCATTCCCTTGAAAAAATCGATAACACCCTGCGGGAAAGACAACTCATGCCCCCGCTCATAGACATCATCCGGCTCCAGATTGTTTTGCACCATGAACATTGCCATGTCGCCCACAATTTTTGAAGATGGAGTCACCTTGACCAGATCACCGAACATATCATTGACCTTGCGGTACATGTCCTTGCACTCTTCCCAGCGATGCCCGAGCCCAAGCCCTTCGACTTGAGGCTTGTAGTTGGAGTATTGTCCTCCTGGAATTTCATGATAGTAAACCTGTGCTGTTCCACTGCGCAGTTCTGACTCGAAAGGAGCATAATAGGTCCGCACCGTCTCCCAGTAATTGGCTAACTTCTGCAGACCCGCCATGTCGATTTTGGGATCCCAGATCGTACCCTCCAGGGTCGAAAGAAGCGCATTCATATTCGGATGTGCGGTCAAACCGGAGACAGACGAAAGAGCGGCATCGACAATATCAACCCCGGCCTGCGCTGCCATCATCAGCGTTGACCCTCCATTACTTGAAGTGTCATGGGTATGCAGATGGACCGGTATCCCGATTTCATTCTTGAGTGCTTTGACAAGCTTTTCGGCCGCAAATGGCTTGAGTAATCCTGCCATATCTTTAATAGCCAGTATATGAGCCCCCATCGACTCCAACTCTTTGGCCAAATTGACGTAATACTCCAGAGGATATTTGTCCCGCTGAGGGTCAAGGATATCGCCGGTGTAACACATTGACGCCTCACAGACAGCGCCTGACTTGATAACCGCCTCCATAGCGACCTGCATCCCCTTGGTCCAGTTCAGAGAATCGAACACCCGGAAGATATCGATCCCACTCTCTGCGGCCTTGGCGACAAATTCCTGGACCACATTATCGGGATAATTCGTGTAGCCAACGGCGTTCGAGCCGCGCAGCAACATCTGAAAGAGGATATTGGGAATCTTTCCCCGCAGGCGATCAAGTCGTTCCCATGGATCTTCATTGAGAAAGCGCATCGAGACATCGTAAGTAGCTCCACCCCACATCTCCAGGGAGAACAGACCACCACCCAGGTGCGCAGTCGCTTCCGCGATCCGGTCCAGATCAAAAGTCCTGAAACGAGTCGCCATCAATGATTGATGAGCGTCGCGCATGGTCGTATCGGTCAGCAACAGACGCTTCTCTCTGCGCGCCCATTCGGCAAGACCGGCGGCACCTTTTTCACGCAGGATATCCCGGGAGCCGCGAGGATGTTGACTGCCATAAGCGATTTCCGGCATATCGGGCTCACGTAAATCTTTAAACTGCAGAGCCTTCTCCGCGGCAATCCCCGGATAACCATTGACCGTCGTATGTGCGATAAAAGAGAGGATCTTGTTGGCACGGTCCAGTTTCTCACGCATTTCAAAGACTTCGGGGTGCTTGTCGAGGAATGAGGTATCACAGGTCCCTTGCAAAAAGACCGGATGCGTCATCACCTTTTCCAGGAAGCCGATGTTGGTCTTTACACCACGAATCCGAAACTCCTGCAGAGCACGATGCATAGTCCGAGCAGCACAATCGAAGGTCAGACCCCAGGTCGAGATCTTAACCAAAAGGGAATCGTAATGAGGGGTTATTACTGCGCCAGCGTAACCAGCCGCAGCATCAAGACGCACACCGAAACCGGCAGCAGTCCGGTAGGCCTTGATCGTACCGAAATCTGGTGCGAAATTATTCTGAGGATCTTCTGTCGTAATCCGGGATTGAATGGCATAACCCCGCAACTCAATATCTTTCTGACTTTTGATACCGATTTCAGGATCTGAGAGCTTGTAACCTTCGGCGACCCTGATCTGCGCCTGAACCAGATTCCGCAAAGTCACCAACTCGGTCACTGTGTGCTCTACCTGAATCCGCGGATTGACTTCGATGAAATAGAAATTTCCGTCCTTGTCCATCAGAAATTCAATGGTTCCGGCATTGATATAATTGACAGCGCCAGCAATTTTGAGAGCATAAGCACAGAGCTTTTCACGCTTTTTCTTGGTCAGATAGATCGAGGGCGCGATCTCTATAACCTTCTGGTGGCGCCGTTGAATGGAACAGTCACGCTCATAAAAGTGAACCAGGTTTCCATGCTTGTCGCCAATAATCTGAACCTCTACATGCTTCGGATTCTCAATGTATTTTTCCAGAAACACCGCCGCATTGCCAAAGGCGGCCTGCGCTTCCGAGGCTGCAGAACGGAGCCCTTCCAGAAGTTCCTTCCGATTGTTGGCAACTCGCATACCACGCCCACCACCACCAGCACTGGCTTTGACAATAATCGGATAACCTGCCTCTTTGGCAAAAATCAATGCTTCCTCATCGGACTGGATCGGCTTATCCGTGCCAGGGACGATCGGTACGCCTGCCTCAATGGCGACCTCACGGCCTGAGACCTTATCACCCAGGCGACGCTGAATCTCAGGAGTCGGACCGATAAACGCGATCCCCGCCCTTTCACAGGATTCAGCGAAATCTGCATTTTCTGACAAAAAACCGTAACCAGGATGTATTGCGTCCACATCTAACTTGCGAGCCAGATCAATAATTTCATCGATGGCAAGATAGGCGTCAATCGGCCCCTTTCCTTTGCCGATCAGATAGGCCTCATCAGCCTTATATCGATGGAGAGAGAGACGATCCTGCTCAGAATAGATGGCAACAGTAGATATTCCCAATTCGGTGCATGCGCGGAAAATCCGGATCGCTATTTCACCCCGATTGGCCGCCATGATTTTTTTAAATCCCGTTACATTCATGCTTTAAACCTCCTGTCGACTTCTATCAATATCCCAAATTTGATATTTTTTGAGACGACTAAAAATATTTACTTAAAATAAATTTACTGTTTAATTTCAGCATCTTAGAGATTTCTACACTTGATAAATACAAAGATAAAGACATTCTGTCAAGGATAGAATCATGTTTTATTTTTAACAGATATAGCATTACCATCTAGTAAATCCGTGATAAAAAATGAAATAATTATGTAAACACATGCCCTTACCAGCCAAATGATAACTTCTCAAATATGGTACACCTGACAAAAGAAACGTTCTCCACTGAATAAATAATCGAGCGAAAGAACATTCTTTACGACAAGATGAAGAGAAGCAGCTCACTCTGTCTCTTGATCGACCTGTCCGGAAATCTTTTTAATAAAAGGCGCAACAATATCTATCGGCATGGGAAAGAGAATGGTTGAATTTTTCTCAGCCGCGACCTCAGTCAAGGTCTGAAGAAATCGAAGTTGCAAAGCGCCGGATTCCGCAGAAATATTTGAGGCGGCCTTTGCAAGATTAAACGAAGCCTGCAACTCACCTTCGGCATGTATGACCTTGGAACGACGCTCCCTCTCAGCTTCAGCCTGACGGGCCATAGCACGCTGCATTTCTGCCGGAAGGTCCACATGCTTGATCTCAACATTGGAAATTTTTACGCCCCAGGGATCAGTCTGACGATCAAGAAGTTCTTGAAGTTGGAGATTTATCTTATCTCTCTTGGCCAGCAGATCATCCAGTTCAACCTGTCCCAGGATACTTCTCAGCGATGTCTGAGCCAGTTGGCTTGTAGCGTAGAGGAAATCTTCAACCTCAATCAAGGCCTTGTCAGGATGAACAACTCTGAAATAGAGAACCGCGTTAACTTTGATCGAAACATTATCGCGAGTAATAATGTCCTGCGGGGGTACGTCCATGGCGACTGTGCGCATACTGACTTTGACCAGTCTGTCGATGATCGGAATAATGAACTTCAAACCGGGACTCTTGACTCCAACAAATCGTCCCAGACGAAAAACAACACCCCGCTCGTATTCAATCAGAATTCTGACAGACAAAGAGACAAACAGGACAAAAAACAGAAATGAGACGATCCAGAACAGGTATTCCTCCAATCCAAACATCTTCACCTCCCCTTCCCCACACAGAACCTATTCGGCTTCAGGGCTGTGGAGCTCAACCCGTAACTGAAGCCCGCGATCAACCTGCAGCACCCTGATCTGTTGGCCCGCCTCAACAAACTCAGAAGATGTCGCCTGCCAATACTCACCATGGACGAAAACCTTCCCCGATTCGTTGATATCACTCACCGCGACGCCAACATCCCCGACCATCCCCTCACCACCTGATATCGACGGACTACGTTGAGCTCTGATAATCATCCATCCGGCAAAGAGGAAAAATGCAGAACAAGAGGTGACGGTCGCAGCAATCACAGCTTTGGAAATCTGCAAATAAGGTTCACTGCTGTCGATCAAGATCAGCGACCCGATCGACATCGACACAATTCCACCAACGCTGAGCATCCCGTAGGAGACAATCTTGACTTCAAGTATAAACAGAACAAGTGCGAGTAAAATAAGCAGAATACCGACATAATTGACCGGCAGAGTCTGCAGTGCGAAAAATGCCAGCAGCAGGGAAATGGATCCGACCGCTCCCGGAAGGATCGCCCCCGGTTGCGAAATTTCGAAAAAAAGACCGAGCATACCCAGCATCATCAACAGATAAGCGACATTCGGATTACTGATCGCATTCAATATCTTCTGGCGCCAGTTCATCTCTACGGAATACACCACAGCAGACTGCAGGTCTGCGCGAAGAACCTTGCCTCCTCGCAGATACTTCTTGTCGTGCAAACTACGCAGCAGTATCAAAATATCGTCGGTAACCAGATCGATCACCTTGAAATCAAGAGCATCAAGCGCTGAAGTCGAGAGACTGTCTCTCACAATCTGCTCTGCCCACTCCTGGTTGCGCCCTCTCTGCTGTGCCAGACTCTGAGCATAGGCGACTGCATCGTTGACAACCTTTGCCTTCATTGTCTCATCCATACCGGCGCCAGGGCTGATCGAAACAGGATGGGCTGCTCCTATATTCGTCCCCGGCGCCATGACCACAAAGTCTGCCGCCAGTGCGATCAAAGCTCCCGCCGAGGCAGCACGCGCGCCTGCAGGTGAAACATAAGCTATGACGGGTATTTGAGAGCGCAGCTCAGCTTGTATGATCTCGCGCATCGCAGTATCGAGGCCACCAGGAGTATCAACCCGCAACAGAACGGCTGCTTCACCTTGCCGGTTGGCAAGATCGATATGTTCGACAATGAATGTTGACATGACAGGATTTACGGATGACTGCAGATCGACCAGACGCACCCTTCCGCTGCCAGGAAGCTGAGGCTCCTCGGCCATCAGGGAAGAGAAACAGAAGCCAATGATCAAGGATAGCACTGAAACAAGTCTCATTTATTTAGCTTATCTCGCTACCCGGCGCTGTCAATCACCACAACGTTCTCATGAAAAAACTTGCTCTTCGGTTTGAGCCCATGATATTTTCGTCAATGATCTGACGCCTGAAGGCATGAGGAGTTTATGGCTGCTACGGACAGGATATTGCTTATTGACGACGAGGAGTCGAGCTGCAAAGCTCTCTCACTTCTTTTACTCAATGACGGTTATCGGGTTGAAATCGCACGCAGCGGTGAAGAGGCTTTTGAAATGCTCTCAAAGCAGTCCTTTGATCTGGTTATCAGCGATCTCTTCCTGCCTGGTGTTAATGGTATCGAGGTTCTTAAAAAGACCAAAGAATCCTTCCCCTCCACCTGCTTCATCATGATCACCGGAAACGCTTCAGCCGAAACAGCCGTAGAGGCGATGAAGGAAGGGGCGTTTGATTACATCACTAAACCATTCAATTTTGAAAAACTGAAATTACAGGTCGCCAAAGCGTTGGAAAAAAGTCTGTTGATGGCTGAGAATCTTTATCTGCGTCAGCAACTTCGTGGGAAATATAAATTCGACAAAATTATCGGCAGTAGCCTGCCGATGCAGAAGGTTTTTTCCCGCATGGAGAAAGTCATCGACACCGACTCCACCATCCTTATCCTGGGCGCATCAGGCACAGGAAAAGAACTTGTCGCCAAGGCGATCCATTACAACGGTCCGCGCAAAGACAAACCGTTCGTTGCAATTAACTGCGGCGCCATCCCAGCGGACCTTCTTGAGTCGGAACTGTTCGGCCACGTCAAGGGCGCTTTCACCAGCGCAATTGCAGACAAACCTGGTAAATTCGAGATCGCCAACGGCGGCACGATCTTCCTCGACGAAATTGGCAACATGCCCCTGCAACTCCAGATGAAACTACTGCGCGTGCTACAGGAGCATGAATTTGAAAGAGTTGGTTCAAGTAAAAAAACCAAAATTGATGTCCGCCTGATCTCGGCGACAAACTCTGATTTGGTTGAAGAGATCAGAAAAGGAACGTTCCGTGAAGATCTCTACTATCGCCTCAATGTCATCCCGATCATTCTTCCCCCGCTGAAAGAACGCCGCGGCGACATCCCCTTGTTAGCAAACTTCTTTCTGGGAAAGATCTGCCGCGAACTGGATACGCCGGCGATGGTGTTCAGTCAGGAGGCCATGGCTGCCATTGAATCCTATGAGTGGCCGGGCAATGTCCGTGAAATGGAAAACCTGATAGAGCGCACCGTTACCCTGACCGATGGAACGATTATCATGCCATCGGATCTGCCGCCCGACATCAGTCAGAACTTGCAAAAGTTTCCAATCTTGTCGCCTACTATTCCACCAGACGGGACTGACATGAACCAGGTCATAGCTGAGATCGAACAACAGATGATCAGGCAGGCGCTGAAACTTGGAAATGGCGTCAAAGCTCGTGCTGCAGATCTATTGGGGATAAACCGGACGACACTGGTTGAAAAGATCAAACGACTAGGGATGGAGATATAAGGCTTATTGATTTAAACAAAAAAGGAGGCCGTATCGATGCCGATATGGACCTCCTTTCCGTATTCTACAGGTGTAAGCTCTCTCTATTTTTTTGTTTTCTCAAACTTTTTTCTCTCATTCGCATCAAGATATTTCTTGCGCAAACGGATCGACTTCGGAGTCACTTCAACCAGTTCATCGTCGTTAATGTATTCCAGAGCCTGTTCGAGAGAGAGAATGCGGGGTGGTGTCAAGCGGATCGACTCATCAGTACCAGAAGATCGAACGTTGGTCAGCTTCTTTCCTCTGCTGGCGTTGACGACCAGGTCGTTCTCTTTGGCATTCTGACCCAGAATCATCCCCTCATAGAACTTGACGCCAGGCCCGACAAAAAGAATGCCCCTTTCCTGCAGGTTATAAAGCGAATAAGCAACTGTTTCAGCCGTTTCCATGGCAATCAGAACACCATTTTTGCGGCCCTCGATTGGTCCCTTATAGGGCGCGTAACTTTCGAAGGTATGGTTCATGACCCCGGTCCCACGCGTATCGGTCAGAAACTCTGTACGGAAACCGATCAGCCCACGAGATGGAACAACGAACTCAAGACGGTTAGTTCCCTCCATCGTCTGCATTGAAACCATCTCGGCTTTACGGGTCCCCAGTTTTTCGATTACTGTCCCTTGAAACTCCTCGGGCACATCAATGGTCAGGTACTCCATCGGTTCGCACTGAACACCGTCAATTTCACGGAAGATAACCTCGGGCTTGGAAACTGCGAGTTCAAATCCTTCCCTGCGCATGGTCTCGATCAAAATGGAAAGATGAAGCTCTCCACGCCCTGACACCTTAAAGGTATCGGTACTGTCGGTATCTTCAACCCGCAAAGAAACATTGGTCCGCAGCTCTTTTGTCAATCGTTCGCGAATATTCCGTGAAGTGACGAGCTTGCCTTCAAGCCCGGCAAAGGGCGACGAGTTGACGATAAAGTTCATCGACAGGGTCGGCTCATCAATAGCAACATAGGGCAACGCCTGGGGATTTTCGACGTCGGCCAGAGTTTCGCTGATGCCCAGTTCGTCAAAACCGGCAATGGTGACGATATCACCTGCCATCGCCTCCTTGATTTCAATCTGTTGCAACCCCTGATATCCAAGTAGCTTACTGATCCGGCCGGTTGTTATTTTTCCTGAACAATCGATTCTGGCTACTGTTTCACCGGACCGCACAGAGCCGTTGAATATTTTCCCGGTTGCTGTCCGACCGATAAATTTATTGTAATCGATATTGGTGACCAACATCTGAAAAGGTGCGTCGGGATCGACCTGAGGCGGGTCGACCCGTTCACTGATCATTTCAAAGAGCGGTTCAAGATTGTCGGACTCATCAGCCAGTTCACGTTTGGCAATTCCCAGCTTTGCGCTGGCATAAACGATTGGGAAATCGAGTTGATCTTCGTTGGCGTTCAGTTCACAAAACAGATCGAAGACCATATCAACAACTGCCTCAGGTCTGGCGCCGGGACGGTCGATTTTGTTAATAACAACTATCGGCTTGATACCGAGATCGAGAGACTTCTTCAAAACAAATCGGGTCTGAGGCATCGGACCATCAAACGCATCAACCAGCAATAGAACTGAATCGACCATCTTCAGAATCCGCTCGACTTCACCACCGAAGTCGGCGTGCCCAGGTGTGTCAACGATATTGATCTTCAATCCGCCATGGTGGACTGACAGGTTTTTAGAGAGAATGGTTATTCCGCGTTCCTTCTCAAGGTCGTTACTGTCCATCACTCGTTCGGTGATTACCTGATGCTCGCGGAACACACCGGACTGAACAAGCATGGCATCGACCAGAGTCGTTTTCCCGTGATCAACGTGCGCAATGATTGCGATATTACGAATTTTTTCCGACATAAAAGATAAACCCCTTAAATATGGTTATTTTACAGAGCCGGGGATTATGTCAAAAACCCTCTGTCGTGCCAAGCAAAAAGCACGCGAAGGCGTATTTTCATCAGCTGTATTTTATAAATTATGAGAACCTTTATCCGAGAGACTACGTCAAATGATGTGTCGGCAATACGTCAAAAAACTTTCACTGAAGGCAATAGGACACACAAATAGTGACTATAAATTAGCCGTTTAGGCTTTTCTTAGAAAAAATACATCAAACATTCCAGCAAGTTAAATGCATCAGCAGGAATATCTCTGAAAATTGGCAAAGAATTTGCTGATTGATGGATAAGTTTATTGCGATGTCAGTAATAATCCAGGAGCACCTTGCGATAAAATTTGGGCCTTTGGTCCTCAAAACCAAATCGGTTATTTAACATTCTGCTCAGAGCAAACCATGGGTGACCATGGGACGCAGAGCCACGGGACTATTTTGTCAGTCAGCCGGGTCGCCAGAAGTCTTTGTACTTTGGGCGGCTTTTTTTGTTTTCACACTTAACCTTAGAAAACCATGTCCAGAAAGGACACAGAGGATTCGAAATGAGCAACAACAACACTATGCATATCAACACGATCGGAAAGATTAAAATCGGATTTGTGTTTCTATTCATTCTCACCCTGACAACACTGATGACTGCGTGCGGATCAGATGTCGGAGAGTTCTCAGGATCGAACGGAAGTGTAATAGGTGGAGGGATAGGAAGTGAAGTTCCTGCAACGGGTGGTGACGCAGAAAGTGAAGTTCCTGCAATTACTCTGGCCTGGGACGAATCTTCTGATCAAAACATAGCGGGTTATAAAGTCTATTACAATTCAGGGGAAGCAACCTTCCCTCCAGGTGTTTTTGGCGCAAACGAGGGGACTTCGCCGATCGACGTTGGGAATAGCACAACGGCAACCATATCAGGGCTATCGGAAGCAGAGCTTTATTATGTTACTGTGACAGCATATGATTCATCGGGCAACGAAAGTACATTTTCAAATATTGTATCTACCTACCCCAACTAAAATACACTTCATCCACAACAACAAACTGAATCTCGTTTCCATTACACAAGGCACTTCATTGATGAGTCATCAAAAGAAGATGGATATGACGATATAAAAGCAACAAAAGAAGACTTCTGCTCAGAGCAAACCTAGGAAAACCTTGGGGCGCAGAGCTTCGGAGCTAAAGAGGCACTGGATTCATGGAGAAGCCAGCCTCCATGCTAGCCGGGCCGCCAGATGGATTTAAATATCAATCACTGGTGGCCTTTTTTTGATTGATCGAAAAAGTAGTGTCTGGCCAAGGCGTTAATCTCTTCCAGGGAGCCTCCCCGGGACTGACTGGACAGATTAGCGTCACATGATAGATTATGAGAAACTCCGGGGAACGCAATTTTTCTGCGATAAAAGACAGAAAAACCTTGCGATCACGAGGTGGCAAAAATGACAGAAAATGATTTCAACTCTATGGCAGAAAAAAGAGACAATAGGCTAGCCATGTTTTTCAGCTTGATGTTCATTGGAGCGTTGCTCTCTTTGATCATGGCGACAACAGCATCGGCGACAGTATTCAAGAGTGACCATTTTGACAGCCGTCCGGATTGGGATGGATGCAGCGACCCGCCCTCCGGTTGGTCCACATATTTCTGGAACTCCAACTACTGTAATAAAGTCCAAATCAGCGGCGACTGGGATGATGCTCATGGCAGTAACGGAAAGTCGGTCCGAATCACATGGCCCAGTTCAATTCTGGAACTCGGGATGACAACCTATAACGTATCTGGTGCAAGCCACGTCTGGACCGGTTTCTGGTGGCGCCACGACGCGGGCTACAGCATGGGTGCAGACAATCAGGATAAATGGATCTACTTTAATGAAGTGAGCGGTGTCAGGAATATGCTGTCACATAAAAACAACACCCTCTGCTTCTTTGACGGCAGTAGTTACGACCTCTGCGTGCAGACCGGCAACTCTCCGGATACTCATCCCAATACGGGTTCATCCAGCTGGATCAATGATACAGCCTGGCACTATTACACCATCCTCGCGGATCCGGCAAACGATGACATCAGGGTCTGGCGAGACGGAACTGAGCTTAAATGGAACGGGGACAATCTGAATGCCGGTTGGGCTGGCAATAAATTTGACAGCGGCTACATGACCTGGGGTTACCAGAGCCGAAGTGGCTGGGGGGGGCATGTTTCCTACTTTGACGACATTATTGCCGCGACAACCAAAGCAGAAGTCGATGAGTTTCTTGGTGCATCCGGGACAACACCCACTCCGTCGCCATCCAATACCCCGCCGATCGCGAATGCGGGAAATGGCTTAACATTATCAGACATCAATGGTGATGGTTTTGAGCAGATTCAGCTGGATGGTACCAATTCAAACGATTCAGATGGGTCTATTGTCCTTTATGAATGGAAGGAAGGTGCCACAACATTAACCAATACAGCAAATGCTGCAGTTAATGTTCCTGTCGGCAACCACGTATTTACACTGACGGTTACGGATAATGAAGGCGCCCAGACATCCGACACCGTAGCGGTATCGGTCCTTGCGGGAACTTCAGGTGGCGGAGGGAATGGCGGAGACCCAAGTGGAGAGGTCCTGCTTCAGGAGTCTTTTGATGACTCAGCGACAGCCAGCAGGGGCTGGTATGATGCGGGAGCTGCATCCCCCGTCATTGTGACAGATGCTCAAAGAGGTAAAGTTCTCGAATATTCTTATTCGAGTGGAGCAAGCACTCCTTCCACCGGAGCCATGCGTCAGCTGTTCACCGACACGGATGAAATCACCCTCTCCTATTACGTCAAATATCAATCGGACTGGTCCTGGGTGTCTGGCGATTCAGGCCCACATGAATTCTACCTGCTGACAAACCTTGACCATTCATGGAAAGGTCCTGCGGAATCCCATGGCACAACCTACATTGAAATGCATCAAGGGTGGCAACGGCTGGGATTTCAAGATGCGCTTAACATTGATCAATCAAAAATCGGTTCCAACCTGGCAAACCTGACCGAACAACGTGGAGTTTTCGGCTGTAACGGAACGTCAGACCAATATCCGGACGGCATCTGCTGGGGCGATACTGGTGCTAAAATCAATGGGAAGCTCTGGGATGTAGACATGGCTCCGATTCAGAATGATCAGTGGCATCAGGTTAAGGTCCACCTCAAAATGAACTCGATTACAAACGGCGTCGGAAACGCTGACGGAGTGATGGAATACTGGATCGACGGGCAACAGAAAATGTCACTCAACAACATCTTGATCCGCACCGGCGCGAACCCGAACATGAAGTGGAACCAACTTATGATCGCCCCTTACTTTCATAATGGGACCCCGAAAGCACAGAAATTCTGGATTGATGACCTGGTAATCAGCAATACAGTTGGGGCATCAACACCTCCACCAGAACCAACACCGGAACCGACCCCCCTGGCAGCACCTACAGGTTTACGAATCCTGCAATAGGACTGACTCATCCCTATCAAGTTTTGGGGGGCTTAATAAGCCCCCCAAAACTTGATAACACCACAAAACAATCAACCCTGCAAACGTGAATAAAGCTCCTGAAGGGTTTCAATCCATCGTTCAACATTATAGTCTTCTCGAATGGTTTCTTTTGCCGCCATTATTCTTTGATGCGTCCCTTTTTGATCCTCCAAAGACCGGCAGATGACGGACGCCAGCAGATCAGGGTCCCCGGCTGGAACAAGCAGACCATTAACACCATCCTCTACAACTTCGGGAACGCCACCTACGGCACTGGCAACAACAGGCACACCAGCAGACATCGCCTCCAGCAGGGACAGGGGGACCCCTTCATCAAGAGATGGCAAAACATACAGGCTCAGTACCTGAAACAGGGTTTCAGGGCAATCCACAAAACCCAGGAATTTGACCTGAGATGAAATCCCCAACCTCTCGGCCATCTCAACCATCAGGCTATATTCAGGCCCTTCTCCCGCTATCAGAAATTGAATATTGGAATGTGACTGAAGAACCGTGGCCGCAGCAGAAATAAAAAACTCCCCCCCTTTTACGGGTTCCAGTCGTCCGACAAAACCGACATATATGGAATCGGGTAAAAGAGAATATTGCTGAACAAAAGAAGATCTATCGAAGCCGGGTTTTGTTTTAGTGAAGGGAACATTTCTGAGAGTCACCAGACGTGAAGAGCTAACTTTGGAGCAGAGCAAAACTCTTTCTATTTGGCCTGAAACCGCAACAACTCGATCAAAACGTTTGAGAAGAAACATGTTCACCCGATTGAAAATCTGAGTGGTTTTTCTCCGTGAGTGAAGCCAGCCATGAATCGTTGCAACAACAGGGATTGCGAATCGACGTGCCAGCAGAAAACCAAGAATGTTCGTTTTATATCCATGTGAATGAATTACGTCAGGCTTAAATTCAACAATTATTTGATGAAGTCGCAACAACTGCCTGACATCATACGGACTGTTAATTTCGACGGGATACAAGTTGGCACCACGTTGGCTGGCTTCATTATAAAAAGCATTGAATTGTTCCCTTGAGTCAACAAATGCAGCAATTGCGACATCGAAACGTCTGGAATCAATCGTATCTACGATAGTCAGCAGAAGCTTTTCGGCCCCTCCTATTTTAGGCGAAGCGATGATGTGTAAAATTTTCATTTTCGGGATGCCATGCCTTGAGTTGTTATTTTTTTGCAGATCAGACTTTTTCATAACTTTCCACGAAGACATGAAGATTGGATTATTTTTTTAGATAGTTTTTAGTTTTCCGGAACAAATCATTGCTCACATTGATTAACGACCTGAATGAGTCCAACTCCGTTGTTTCGAGGATCTTCTCTCTTTTCAATTCGAACAGCTGTGTATATTTACTGTTACTCAGGATATTGCCAAAGCACACACTACAATCGTAACCGGCATTCGTCGCAGCCAACTTGACACGCTCATCAAACATCCCGAAGGGATAGGCAAGTGGCGAAAATTTTGTTTTAAGCAGATCATTCAAATATTTTTTCGATTCGTTCAATTCGTAATTAAGTGCTTTATCCGAGGTTTGAGTCAAGTCGACGTGAGACATCGTATGTGACCCGTAGGAAATTCCTGATCGCATAGAACTCTTCATTTCAGAATGGGTCAAAATTTCAAAGTCCGGCCTCGGTTGTTTATAAGAGAAGCAATCAATGCCCCCCACGTAATCAAACGGGACAAATACTGTCGCGGGGAACTGATACTTTTCAAGCAATGGAAAAACATGATCCTGCAACCCCCTGAAACCATCATCAAATGTTATGACGATGGTTTTATTCCGGATTCGACCAGTCCTTACTTCCAGACAACCCTGCTCCAGTGAAACAACGCGATATCCTTCATCGGACAGGACCTGCATCTGCTGTGTGAACATCTGCGTACTGATTTCGAAGGGATCTCTGCTTTGCTTCGCTACCGAGTGATACGCAAGAATTTTAAAGCGTGGGGAGAGAAGACCCAATGCCGCAGAGAGCACTCTATTTCCACCAAAGCTGGAATGCCTGATCATGTATCTACCTGTTCCCCTGATCCGGAAAGGCTTTCTTTCTGGTAAATTCGCCCAACAAGAACAGAACAGGCGACAAGTGCCATAAAAAGAGATGAGTATGCCTGTGAAAGAAAGAGCGCACAAAACAAGAAGACACAAAAACTTGAGATCGACACGTTTGCTAAAATTCGGAGATGATCCTTCCCTTCATCTTCAACACAGTGCTTTCGCACCCGATTTAGTTGCCCAAGTGACGTACGTATAATCATTAAAAAAAAGACCAACCCTGCAAAACCCAGCTCTGCGGCAACAACCAGGTAGCTATTATGAGCTGCCTTCCAGGCTCTGTCATATTCATTCCCAACCTCTTCAAACTGCCCCCCCTGCAACATCCTGCCATACGCAGAGATAAAGGTTCCAGGACCGGTTCCGGTCAACGGGTTCTCGACTGCGATTTGCAAACCTCTCTCCCAGACCAGAGTACGGCCAGATCCGGTCTGACCTTCCTCAAAGGTGGTTTTAATCCGGTCCCAATAGAAATTACCAGCGAAGAGTGTGAAGACAAAAAAAACACTGAAGAGAACGATAAATTTACGAAAAGCTGTGCTCTGGGATGAGGGGCTGAGAATCAGGTAAAAAAAGCCGTTAAGAAGCAGCGCGATAAACCCCATCCTCGATTGGGTCGCGATCACAGTGATGACACCCAGGATGATCGCACTCAGCGTGAAAAGCTTAACTCTGCCCGTCTTATTATGCAAAAGGTACAAAAGAAAAGGAAAAGAACAACTGACAAACATCGCCATATCGTTCGGGTCATAAAAAGTTCCAATGGAAACGCGATCTGAACCAATTCCGCCTGCCACAATTGGAAGACACAAGGTTAGCACCGAGAGTAAAAACACATGAGCCAGGCTATCAAAATCACGTTC
>Ga0102946_1000028_pt1 | contig 52756 bp, 52 predicted proteins | sample SalPon2A_A_D1_MG_FD_78209 | JGI IMG/M metagenome (GOLD analysis project Ga0102946, IMG submission 78209) | Soil microbial communities from South San Francisco under conditions of wetland restoration - Salt Pond MetaG R2A_A_D1_MG | ecosystem: Environmental > Terrestrial > Soil > Wetlands | place... | reverse complement strand
GCGGGTCCTCAGAAGCCTCCTACCATCTGGTCCTTCTGTGTAAAAATCTGGTTGGATATAAAAATCTCTGTCACTTGATCTCGACCGCTTATCGTGATGGGTTTTATTACAAGCCCAGAATCGACTGGGATCTGCTGGAGCAGCGCAACGAAGGGTTAATCGCTCTGTCCGCTTGTCTGGGCGGAGAGTTGCCGACCCTGATCAATCTTAATCAAACTTCTGAGGCGATGGTTCGGGCCAAAGCGATCTCCGAGGTATTTGATAACCGGCGCTTTTACCTGGAGCTGCAGCAAAACTATCTGCCGGAGCAAGCCAAAGCCAATGCCGGTCTGGTGGAGATTTCACGCGAACTGGATATCCCGCTGGTCGCCACCAACGATTGTCACTATCTGACCCGTGAAGATGCTTTTGCTCACGAGGTCCTGCTCTGCATTCAGACCGGCAAGACGATGGACGATCCGAATCGGATGCGTTTTGCTAACGAAGAGTTCTACGTCAAAACCCCTGACGAGATGATCGAGCTGTTCAGAGATTATCCGGACGCGATTCAAAATACCATTGAGATTGCAGAACGCTGCAATCTGGAACTCGATTTCGATACCTACCATTTTCCACAGTATGAAAAGCCCGCCGACAAAACCCTTGATGACGTTCTGGCCGAGCAGAGCAGAGAAGGGCTGGTTGAACGCTTGGATGAGATTCGAAAAATCCGGGAACTGAGCGATGAGGATGTCCAGATCTATCGAAATCGGCTTGAAACAGAGCTGGACTGTATCAAGCAGATGGGATTCCCCGGATACTTTTTGATCGTTGCTGATTTTATCAACTGGGGCAAGAACAATGGCATTCCGGTTGGTCCCGGTCGAGGTAGCGCAGCGGGGAGCCTGGTTGCTTTTTCTATCCGTATCACCGATATCGATCCCATCCCCTATAATCTGCTGTTCGAGAGATTCCTCAATCCAGAGCGGATCTCAATGCCCGACATCGACGTCGACTTCTGTATCTATGGACGCGAAGAAGTCATTGAATACGTAAGGCAGAAATATGGGCGGGAGAACGTCGCCCAGATCATCACCTTTGGAACCATGCTTGCCAAAGGGGTTTTGCGCGATGTCGGCCGTGCCTTGAATATCCCCTATGGCGAAGTTGATAAAATCGCCAAGCTGGTTCCAAATGTGCTCGGGATCACACTGAAGAAAGCGATCGCTCAGGAGCCGAAGCTCAAAGAACTGACGGAGAAAGATCCGAAGGTCAAAGAGCTGGTCAAGATCGCTTTGGCTCTGGAGGGGTTGACTCGGCACGCGTCGACTCACGCGGCCGGTGTTGTCGTTACGCCAAAGCCGTTACCCGACTACCTGCCGCTCTACACTGATCCTAAGTCTGGCGGGCAAGTCACCCAGTTTCCGATGAGCTACGTTGAAAAGATCGGGTTGGTCAAGTTCGACTTTCTCGGGCTGAAGACTCTGACGGTTATAGAAAATGCGGTGCGACTTGTCCATGCAGGGAAAGATCCTGATTTTGATCTCAAGTTGATTCGTGACGATGATTCCAGGACCTATGAACTGCTGTCACGCGGTGAGACGACTGGTGTATTTCAGCTGGAGTCGTCGGGGATGAAGGAGTATCTGGTCAAGCTGAAACCGAGCTGCTTTGAGGATTTGATCGCGATGGTAGCTCTTTATCGCCCTGGTCCGCTGGGTAGCGGCATGGTCGATTCTTTCATTAAACGGAAACAGGGTCAGGAGACATTTGTTTATGACTTCCCGCAACTTGAGCCGATCCTGAAAGACACCTACGGAGTTATCGTCTATCAGGAACAGGTTATGCAAATCGCCCAGGCTCTCGGAAATTATAGCCTCGGGGGTGCAGATCTCCTACGCCGGGCCATGGGTAAAAAGAAGCCTGAGGAGATGGTCAAGCAGAAGCAGATCTTCCTCAAAGGGGCCGCGGAGAACAAGCTTAATACGAAAAAATCCGAAGGCGTCTTCGACCTGATGGCAAAATTTGCCGAATATGGATTTAATAAGTCTCACTCGGCAGCTTATGCACTTATTGCTTACCATACTGCATATTTGAAAGCGCACTATCCTGTTGAATTTATGGCGGCACTGCTCACCGAGGATATGGAGAATACCGATAAGGTTATCAAAAATATCAGTGAAGTCCGGGCCATGGGGATCGAGGTTCACCCTCCGGATATCAACGCCTCAGACCGATCTTTTACGGTCAGTGCTGAAGCGATTCGGTTTGGTCTTGGTGCAGTAAAGGGAGTTGGTTCAGCAGCGCTCGATACGATCCTTGAGGTTAGACACGATAAGCCGTTCAGCTCATTACAGGATTTTTGTGAACGGGTAGATCTGCGCAAGGTGAACAAAAAAGTTGGCGAGGCTTTGATCAAGTGTGGAGCTTTCGACACTCTGGGCGGTAAGCGAGCCCAGTTTCTGTCCGCTCTGGAAGAGTCGATGGAGGTCGGCCAACGGTTGCAGCGTGAGCAGGATTCGGGACAGGAATCTCTGTTCGGAAGTAAAGAGATCGTCTCTTTGGGTGGCAATGGCTACGGTGAACTTCCCGAGGTGGAAGAATGGCCTGAAAAGGAATTGCTCAGTTTCGAAAAGGAAGCGCTCGGGTTCTACGTCACCGGGCATCCGCTTGATCGACACATGGATTCAATGAAGCGGATGGCGACCTGCGATGCGGCAGGATTGTCGGAGCGGAACGACAAGGAGACTGTGCGGATCTGTGGTATCGTTGCGGGCATCAAGGAATTGATGACCAAGAGAGGGGATCGTATGGCCTTCGTCTCTCTGGAAGATCTGAGTGGCTCAGTAGAGCTGGTCATATTTCCCGAGACTTACGCTGCCGCGATGGAGTTGTTGCGCGGTGAAGAACCGCTGCTGGTGACTGGTGAGTTGGATATCGGCGAAGAATCGTGTAAAGTGCTCGCTAGCGAAATCCAACTGCTGCGTGATGCCAGGGAACAGCAGACAGCTCGTGTGCATATCCGTCTGACGACACCGGGGCTTAATGAAGTACAGTTGCGTGCCCTCAAACAGATAATACAGCGTTATCGAGGAAGTTGCGAAGTGCGACTGAATGTGGTGATTCCCGACCGGAGTGAAACGGAAATCAGGCTGCCGAAAAGATTGAAAATGGCGGCATCCGATGAAGCGTTAGCTGAAGCTGAAAAGTTGTTCGGCTACAATGTTATGAGATTTGAGTAAATGATCGAACAGGCCGTTTCCCGATCATGAGTGAAGCGCTGCCCTGAGCATAATGTTTTGCAGAAAAATATGAGAATGCTATTATTTGTATGCATTGAACCCGTGTCGGTGGCAAGTTGACATGCCGACTGATAAGGAGCCATAGAATGAAACAATTTCTGGATTTTGAAAAACCCCTCGCCGAACTGCAGGCCAAGATAGGTGAGCTGCGGGATTTTTCTACGGATAATGTCGATTTTAGCGCAGATATCAAAAAACTGGAAAAAAAGGCAGAAAAACTACGTAAGGATATCTTTTCAAATCTGTCCCGCTGGCAGCGCACCCAGTTAGCGCGACACGCAGAGCGACCCTATACTCTTGACTATATTGAGCATATCTTCACCGACTGGTTTGAGGTCCATGGCGACCGCAACTTTCGAGACGATCCGGCATTGGTGTGCGGATTTGCCCGTTTTGAGGGGCAGCCTTGTTGTGTTATCGGTCACCAGAAGGGGAGAAACACCAAGCAGAAAGTTTATCGCAACTTTGGAATGCCGAACCCGGAAGGTTATCGCAAAGCCCTGCGGGTTATGCAGATGGCAGAGCAGTTCGGACTGCCGATCTTTACCTTTGTCGATACTCCGGGGGCGTTTCCCGGAATCGGCGCAGAGGAGCGGGGACAGGCAGAAGCGATTGCCCGAAACTTGCGGGAGATGGCAACACTTAAGGTTCCGGTTATCGTGACGGTGACTGGCGAGGGCGGTTCTGGTGGTGCGCTGGCGATTGCGGTCGGCAACCGGGTTATGATGATGGAATATTCTGTTTATGCCGTTATCTCACCGGAAGGATGCGCTGCGATCCTCTGGAGTGATGGCGCCAAGGGTCCTCAGGCCGCAGAAGCTCTCAAACTGACTGCGACTGATGTCGATAGTCTTGACTGTGTCATAGATGACGTCGTTCCAGAACCCTTGGGTGGTGCACACTGTGATCACAAAGCTACGGCCACCACTTTAAAAAGCTATCTGAAGAAACATCTCGCAGAGTTGGAACAGCTCTCTGCTGAAGAATTAATAGAGCAACGCTATCAGCGGTTCCGGAAAATGTCTCGTCTGGAAGAGTAGGCGTTTTTTTATGGGTTTGCTGTTTTGAAGTTTATCAGTTCCTCCTGTTTCAATCTTTTTCTGTCTGCGATTCTCTGCTCAGTTGTTGCCTGCAGCGGAGGCCATCGTACACGTGTGCTCGATACCCCGGAGACCCGCGAACTTAAGGGCTGGCAGAAGCCGTACGAAGTGGACGGTCAACGTTATAATCCTTTGCGTGATCATCATGGCTTTCAGCAGGACGGTATCGCCAGCTGGTATGGAAACAAGTTTCATGGTCGCCCGACCAGTAACGGCGAAGCTTACGACATGTACGGCATGACAGCAGCGCATAAGACGCTACCTTTAGGTGTGTATGTCAAGGTTACCAATAAACGAAACGGTTTGTCGACGGTGGTTCGGGTCAATGACCGTGGCCCGTTTGTCGCCGGACGAATTATCGATCTGTCCTACTCCGCCGCCCGCAAACTGGATGTCGTTGATGCGGGGACAGCGCCTGTCCATGTCGAAGCTCTTGGTTATCGCAATCAAAAGCAGGGGGGCAAGGCAAGCTATGTCGCCCCCGCAAGCTACGATGTCGGTAATTATGCAGTGCAGGTTGGTGCATTCTCCGTTGAAGCGAATGCTTACAGGTTGGCTGACGAACTCAGGCAAAAATATGGATCTGCAGATGTACAGCGTAGCGAGAAGGATGGAAAACCTCTTTATCGGGTCAGGGTCGGCAATTATGCTTCTCTGGAAATTGCCGAACAGGCCAAGCTCAATTTTCAGAAACAGGCTTTCCCGGGGAGTTATGTTGTTGCCTTCGAGTAAAGGCATTGATCTTAATAAAAATGCAGAAAAAAACTTGCCTTTCTAATGTTGCCATGATATCTATCCAAAAGTTACAACGAACTGTGTAGATTTTTTTACTGCAAGCAGTGTGAAAACCACGCTCGGATGCGTGGTTTTACTTTATATGGCTGCAGAAGGGGTCTGCGCCAACGAAATTTCCCGTAGAGGAAAAGCAAGGAGAAAGAAAATGGCAGAAGGTACAGTGAAATGGTTCAACGATTCTAAGGGGTTTGGTTTCATCGAGCAGGACAATGGTCCTGATGTGTTTGCACACTTCTCGGCAATTAATTCAGAAGGCTTCAAGTCTCTGGCTGAAGGCGAGCGTGTCAGCTTTGACGTTGTAGAAGGCCAAAAAGGTCCTCAGGCAGCGAACATTCAGAAGCTTTAAGCTTTTTAGTATATAAGCTGTGAAAGCCCCACGGAATTAATTCCGTGGGGCTTTTTTTGTTATTAATGCTGAGAGGTGTTTAGGGTAAATGGATCCAGGTCAGGTTTGAAGCTCATAGATATGTATTGCGATCCTCGTCTGGTCCATGGGGACAACTGGTTCATGCCGCTGCAAAACTTGCTGACGAAATAGTCAAGTGTATTTATCAATAGATTTTCCAGTCCTGAGTCCGGTTGATAACTGTTAGTTAAATATCAACTAATTGGCTCCTCGGGAAACTGTGCAGATCATCTGACCCTTGCCGGAGCAGGGATGGCAGCCGGGATGCCTCTTTGGAAAAGAGCGTATTAGGTCTCGGATTCATTACGCTCTTCTTGTCTTTGATTACCGATACTGTAGCGACAGGCTCAAAAAAAATTAGCATGAAAATCAATATAAAGAATGTGGTTCCTGAAAAGGAATGCTGTCCTGCCAGCATGGTGAAAAATATGTTGATATGTTATTTTCGGGTCGAGATAAAGGACTTGAATGATTGCCTTTTGTTTTGTGCCCGCTAATCGTTTAACGGGAGTAGTTTAACAGGAGTACAGTATGGAGTTGAAAAGCCGCGGTGCAATACTGAATGTCATTGAAATCCTGTCCAGTCAGTATCTGCAAGGGAAAGTGCGGGCAATTCGGTTAGCTCTGGTCTCTCTTCTTTCTGGCGGGCACCTGCTTCTTGAGGATATCCCTGGTCTTGGAAAAACCAGTCTGGCGCTGGCCCTGTCGCGGGTGCTCGGTCTTTCGTTCGGGCGTATTCAGTGTACCAGCGATCTGTTGCCATCCGATATTACCGGGTTGTCGATCTTTGATCGAAAGGAGAATAGCTTTCGATTCATCAAAGGGCCGATTTTTAATCATCTGATTCTGGTTGATGAGGTCAACCGGGCCATGCCCAAGACCCAGAGTGCCTTGCTTGAAGCGATGGAAGAGCGGCGGGTCACCCTGGAAGGTGTGACCTACCAACTGCCTGACCCGTTTCTGGTCATTGCGACGCAGAACCCGGTGGAACAGGTCGGAACCTATCCTCTGCCAGATTCCCAGTTGGACCGGTTTATGGCGACTACCGGTCTTGGCTATCCTCCTGCAGAGCTTGAACGAAATATTATTCAGGGCGGGAGTGTTCGTGAAGAGCTGGAGAAGATAGAAGCCTGCCTGACTCTGGACGAGATTAAAAGCGCCCGGCAGTCGGTGCGGGAAGATATCTATTTGTCGGAAAAAATTGCAGGCTATATTCATGATCTGGCGCTACGAAGCCGAACACATCCGATGGTTTTGTCTGGCCTGTCCACCCGTGGCTGCCTCAGTCTTGCCGGAGCCGCACGCGCTGTCGCCTATCTTGAAGGACGGGATTTTGTTGTACCCGAGGATGTGCAGCAGGTGGCTGTCCCGGTCTGTTCTCATCGTTTGATTCTACGTCCTGAAAATGAATCATTACTTAAAGAGGAGGTCTTCCAATCGCTGATGGTCGAGATTCCCGTACCTTTAGTTTAAAATTGACCCGGTCCGGCACAGTCTATATTGGGATGACCCTGCTGCTCGGATTTTCTGCGGTCAATACGGGGAATAATCTACTTTATCTTCTGGTTTCAGCGTTGCTCGGATTTATGGCTATCTCAGGCTTGCTGGGCCAGCAGAACCTGAAAAATCTGGCGCTGGAGATCATACCACCGGAAGAGGCCTATGCGGGTCATGCAACCCTGATCAGGATGAAACTCCTGAACCAGCGGCGTTGGCTACCCGCTTTTCTGTTGCGACTGGAACTACCGGACGGCAGTGCTCTCTATCCCGTTGTGGAGCCTGGGGGGGGGCTGTCTCGTCCGCTGCCGATCACCCCTTACCGGCGCGGTTATCAGGTTGTTGGCCCGGTCTGGGTCGGCTCTCATTTTCCTATAAATTTCTTTATCCGTTCCCGTAGACTGCCGGGTCAGCTTGAATTTCTGGTACTTCCGGCCCCTCAGCCCTGCCCTCTGAATGGTTCTGACGGGGAGGAGGTCGTCGGTGCGGCCAGAGATCTTCCACATTTGGGAGCAACTGGTGATCTACAGTCGATCAGCGACTATCACGGCACAGAGCCACTTAAGGATATTCACTGGAAACTTTCAGCTCGACACGAAGAATTGAAGGTTAAAAGGCTGAGCAGTCAGGGGCAGCAGCCGGTCGTTCTTGACCTTGACAGGGTTCCCGGAACTAATCTTGAAGAACGGCTGGGGCGGTGCTGCTACTTGATCAATCGATTGATGCGCAACCAGCAACCGGTTGGACTGCGTTTGCGAACGCTGGAAATTGCTCCGGCCCTTGGAAGGCCTCATCGACTTCGGATGTTACGGGAGCTGGCACTCTATGATCAGCATTGAAAGGGTCTTGCAGGCACTGGTCTATCTGGCGGCCCTGATGAGTGTGACGCCACTGTTTCTCTTCCTTGATCCGTTCACTCAGGTTGTGTTTTGTCTTGCACTGGGAATCGGAATTATCTGTGATCGGCGCCGGCACTATTGGATGAAGCCACTGCCGGCGACCCTCCTGACCATCATCTTTTTCTTTGTCTACCTGATTCAAATCAGCAAAGAAAATGTGTCATTGCCAGTCGTTAACCTGTTGGTTCTGCTGCTGTCGATTCGACTGGTCAGTGAAAAGCAGGGGCGTCACATACTGCAGATATTTGTGCTGACAACGTTCGGGCTTGCCGGATCGACACTGTTGTCATTAAGTTCGTTCTTCTTCATCTCTCTGGTTACTCTGGTTCTTCTAGTAACCTGCGGTCTGGTCTTACTCAGCTTTTATGGTGCAGAACCCGGACTGATTCTGAGTCGACGACAATGGCGACTACTGATGTCGACAGGGCTGTTGCTGCCAACAGGGTCGCTGATGTTGATGCTGGTGTTGTTCCTCATTCTGCCCCGGACCCAGTACCCGCTTTGGAATTTTCTCAATACACCGGCCCGCTCCAGCATCGGTTTCAGTGAACAGGTTCGACCAGGCTCTTTTGCTGAATTGTCAGAGACGAAGCAGATAGCTTTGCGGGTTGAAATGGAAGAGGTAGCACCCGCGAACCTTTATTGGCGCGGGATAGTGTTAAACCGGATTGACGGCACCATATGGCGGCGTGATAGCAATCCGCCGGCGGATCGGGTGACTAGCGGGAAGGGTGAACACCACCGGCAGGAAATCTTTATCGAAGCCAAGATGGATCGTTTCTTACCCGTACTGGAGGTTCCGACCCAGGTCCAGGGGCTGTCAAATAGACAAAATGCCGACACTGTTTACACCGCACGCCGGGCGCTCAGAAAACAGACGCATTATAGCGTCCTATCGTCCTTTGGTGGGATGCGTTCACTTTTGAATGAAAATGATCAGACTTTTTATCTGCAACTGCCAAGCGAGGTGTCACCGAGAGTTTCAGCCGTAGTTGCTGAAATAACAAGCAACTCAACCTCCACGGCAGATAAAGTTTCTGCCATTGAGCGATTCTTTTTTTCTCAGAATCTGATATATACCTCAACGGGACTGACTCCGACCCATACCCCTGTCGAGACCTTCCTGTTTGAATCAAAGCAGGGCTATTGCGAATATTTTGCATCGTCTTTCGCCTTGTTACTTCGATTGTCAGGTGTTCCGGCCCGACTCGTCGGTGGCTATATGGGGGGAGATTACAATGAGTTGGGTGGCTATTATCTGGTCAGTGAAGACCTGGCCCATGTCTGGGTTGAAGCCTTGGATGACAATGGCCGCTGGCAAAAAATTGATCCCAGCCGATATGCTGTTAATGGGGAAACTGCCCTCGGAAGTCGGGGAGTGCGTGGGGCTTTCTCTTTAAGGGTTTTTCTCGATACACTCGATTATTATTGGACGCGGATGGTCATCAGTTATGATCTGTCTTCACAGTTTCAACTTCTCAAAAAAGTGGGAAGTCGATTTGAGTTGATCAGAAAGATCGATATTAACGCTGTCTGGAAGACTCTCCTTCTGCCAGTGCTTCTTGCCCTGACAATATGGGGTGTAGCATGGTTTAGGAAACGGCCGAAGCGAGAAGAGCGATTACTCAAAGATTTCCAGCGACTTATTGGGAAAAAATATAATATAGATCTCACTTCAAACATGACCGGACTTTTTGATTTGGCTCGGCGGACCAATGCGCCTCTTTGCCAGGACTTCGCAGATCATTACGGCCGGGTCGTTTACCATGATAGATCTTTTACGCATGAGGATTACAAGGCACTCACCGCCATTCTTCAGGAAATAAGAAGCCAAAGAGCAGGGAAGTAATGGTTTTTTATCCAGTCCACGACAGAGTTGAAAATGAACGGAAACTGTGAAACTATCAATTCATGGCTTCAAGCATTTGATGATAAGTTCTAACCGCCTCTGCAGAGGAGAAGGAGAATCAACATGCCTTTTATTCAAGTGATGATCACCGAAGGCGCAACCAAAGAGCAGAAAGCTGAGCTGGTTGAGGGTATTACCGATTTGATGGTCAAGGTATTGAACAAGAACCCGGCCACGACTCACGTTATAATCAAAGAAAATCCGACCGAAAATTGGGGGATTGCCGGTAAAACGGTCAAGAAATTAAGGGCCGAAGGGTCAACAAAGATTTCACAGAAATAGCTCACTGCTAACTTTGAGGAGGTCTGTACGTGTCAAACCCTGGAGAATTCTTGCAGGCTTGCGCTGATGGTAAAGTATGGCTGTACTGCACTGCCTGTGATCAAGCCAAAAACTTCAGAGATGTCGAGCATATAGATTGTATCGAAAATCCAGCCTGTTGGGATGCTGAACCCTGGTGGCAGGATACCAGGGTTTTTAAATGTCCAGATTGCAAGACCGAGCAGAGATCGAAACTGGAGCTGCAAGCGGGTTAAGCGTTTCTGCAGGGGATTATTGTGCGAACGGGCCGGGTGATTGCAATCACCCGGCCCGTTATTCATTTGAGGCGGTTGTTCTGAGTGATCGGAGTCAGTCTATGAGGAAAAACTTTTCCTTGGGTACGCTGCAGACTGGGCATTTGTCCGGAGCCTGGTCATAGACCGTATTGCCACAGATTTCGCAGACATACAGTTTACGCTCCGTTAGATCGTTACCATTTTTTACTGCGGCCAGGGCTTCGCTGTAAAGGGTGTGGTGAACCTCTTCTACGGCCAAGGCATTGCGGAAAGACGCTTCAGCAGGTTTGTCTCCCTCCTCCTGTGCCTGTTTCAGGTAGGGCGGGTACATCTTTTGAAACTCAAACCCCTCACCCTCAATCGCTTCCACCAGATTTTCGGTGGTATTTTTGATTCCGCCCATCGCTCTCAAGTGAGCGTGGGCGTGAACGGTTTCAGCTGCCGCTGCGGCCCGAAACAGTTTAGCCACCTGTGGCAGTCCATCTGTTTCTGCTCGCTTGGCAAATGCCAGATACTTTCGATTGGCCTGACTTTCTCCTGCAAAAGCATCAGCAAGATTCTCTTTTGTTGTCATGTTGATTCCTCCCAACTGTATGATTTTCTAAAAATGAGTCGCCAAAGCTATAGCATGTTAGGCGATCTCCCGATGTAATGAATTCCATAACAAAAAATACATTAAATAGTTCGACAGCTCAATTTCTATCTGCTCAATCGCGGCAAAATTTTTGCCCCACTTTCGGATATCCGGTTACAGACAAGATTTTTTAGTAAAAAAAAACAGTCAGGATCAGGCCCGGGAGAAGGTGACTGAAGAGCGGCTGCGATCTTTGACCAGCGGAGACAGGTGAACAGCAGCCCCAACAACGAGGCAAAGAGGTTGGAAGGGGGATGCCTCTTGATTTTGGCAACAGCCTTGTTTCTACATTTCCTCTCCATGTCCGATCTGTACATTGCGAGTTGCCGTGATTACACCTATGAACAAAACCGGTCTTATTTTATCCACATTCTGGTCTATGTGCTTTTTACCCTCTTTTGAGTCATACCTATCTATGTCAGACATGAAAATTTCATGTTCTATTACTTTCTCCGCCTTCGGTGAAAGAAAACAGGTCCACATTTACGCTTTTACTTCAGCATAGACCAAAGAATAATGGTTCGACGGGTAGCGATTTTTCTCTGGATTACAGAACTAGTTATTAAGCCTGATTCGATGAAGTCGGGAGTTTTCAAGGCAGCCTTGCTTGGTGCCAGTTAACAAAAATTTCGTGAAATTGTAAAAACCCTTACCATTTTAGATAAAAATATTGTATTAATTACAACTTGTTTCACGTTTGTACTGATGGAGGTACCATTGAGGGTAGCCCTGGTGAGCAACGAAGCCGCCTAAGTCTGGTCTGTAAAAAAGCCTGCTGGCGGCTTTTTGTTTTTTCGTCGGCAATTCCCTGATAGTCGTTTTCATCACCATTCAATGAGGAGGTTCCACATGAAGAGAAGTCTCAAGAATCTGTCGTTAACCTGTCTCGCTCTGCTGATCGCTATTCCTGCGTTTGCTGCAGACACCATTAAAATCGGCTTCAACATCCCGATGACCGGAGATATTCCGGAAGTTGGCGAAGGCTCCAAAAACGCTGCTGAAATGTATCTTGCTGATATCAACGGCGCCGGTGGTCTTGAAGTCGGCGGCAAGAAGTACATGCTTGAGTTCATCTATATGGATAACGAGTCGAAAGCCGACTCGGCAGTCAACGCTGCCCTCAAACTGATCGAACAGGAAGAGGTCGTGGCGATTATCGGCCCCAACTCCTCCAAGCAGGCCGTGCCTGGCGGCGGTACTGCTAACGAAAACCGTACGCCAATGATCAGCCCTTGGTCGACCAATCCGAATACCACGCTGGATCGTCCCTGGGTTTTTCGCGCTGCCTTCCTCGACCCCTTCCAGGGGCCAGTCGTAGCCGATTTTGCGGCCAAGAAGTTCGACGCCAAAACTGCGGCAGTGCTCTTCGACGTTGCTAACGACTATTCAGTCGGACTGGCAGAAGTTTTTAAAGAGGCCTGGGAAGCCAAGGGACTCGGCCCGGTCGTAGCCTACGAGTCGAATGGTACCAAGGACCAGGATTTCTCCGCCCAGCTGACCACCATCATAGCCGCCAAACCAGATTTTATCTTTGTGCCGGAAAACTACAATCAGGTCGCCCTGATCATCCCGCAGGCGCGTGACCTCGGTTACAAGGGACCCTTCATGGGGTCCGACGCCTGGGGAACCCCGGATCTGGTCAAACTCTGCGGCGAGCAGTGCTACGGTCAGTACTTCTCAACCCATTATGCTGCAGCCGGTGCCAAGGGAGCGACCAAGGTTTTTATCGACCGGTATAAGGAAAAATACGGTTCAGAGCCTGCTGACTACGCCGCCCTGACCTGGGATTCCATCGGTCTGATGGTGGAAGGGATCAAGAACGCAGGCATGGTCGACTCCAACCCGCGCAAGATGCGCAAAGCCATCCGCGACGGTCTAGCTGCCATCAAGTCGTTTGACGGCGTCACCGGATCGTCCAAGTTTAATGAGCAAGGCGATCCGATTAAGTGTGCTGTTGTCGTTAAAGTCTCCGACGAAGGTACCTTTGTCTTCGAAGAGTCTGTCTGCCCATAACGAACCTGTAGCATTGGATCGATAAAAGCGGGGGTCCTTGGGCCCCCGCTTTGCCGCGTCTGAAGTGAGGGGCCTAGATGCCCTCGCGATTCCAACGTTTTACTAAGGAAAACCCCGTGGATTTCATCATTCAAAATGTTTTGAACGCCCTGCAGTGGGGGAGCTTTTATGCTCTCATCGCCCTGGGTTACACCCTGGTCTACGGGGTGCTGCGCCTGATCAATTTCGCCCATGGCGATATCTTTATGGTCGGAGCCTATATCTCTTTTTTCGTCGCCGGATTCCTGCTCGGCCCGATCGTCGGACTCTCTCCGGTGATGGCCTTCGTCGTGACCGTACCCTTAACCATGGCCCTGACCTCGCTGGTCGGTGTGACCCTGGAGCGGATTGCTTACCGTCCTTTGAGGCGCAAAGGTGCGCACCGCCTCTATGTAGTCATCACTGCACTGATGTGCGGCCTGATTCTCGAGTACTCAAATTTGGCCTTGCTTGGCGCCAGTCGCTTGAAATTCCCTGAACTGATCGAAAAACAGATCTGGAACCTGGGCGGTGTCACCCTGACCAACCTTAAGGTCATGGTTATCGTGGCCGCCATTCTGGTCTTTCTGTTTCTGCAATGGGTGGTGACTCGTACCCGGGTCGGGATGGCGATGCGAGCTATCTCTTATGACAAGTTTGCCATCCCGCTGATGGGTATCCCGATCGATAGCATCATCGTCGTCACCTTCATCCTCGGCTCCGGTTTTGCCGGTCTGGCCGGGCTGCTGTTCGCCATGAGCTACCCGGTTCTGGAGCCGTTTATGGGGATGCTGATCGGTTGGAAGGCCTTTATCGCCGCTGTTGTCGGTGGTATCGGTGATATCAAGGGCGCATTTGTTGGCGGCTTCCTGCTCGGCTTCATTGAGGTCGGCGTAGTCTCTGTTTTCCCGTCGACCTATCGAGACCTGTTCGCCTTCACCATCCTGCTGCTGATACTGTGGATGAAACCTTCCGGGCTGTTCGGTATACCGCAGTCTACCAAGATATAGGTTGGGAGTTAAAGATATGAAAAAATACTCTCTCAACATGCTGCTGATCGTCTTTGCCATCGGGCTACTTTTCGCGGCTCACTTTCGCATTATCGACAGCTACATCCAGATTGTCGTCATGACCATCGGCATCAATATCATGATGTCGACCAGCCTCAATCTGGTCAACGGAAACATGGGCGAATTCACTTGTGGCCACGCGGCCTTCATGTGCATTGGGGCCTATATTTCATCGATCCTGTCTGTGTTCTGTTTTGGCACCAAGTTCGGCGCCCCGCTGTTACCGGCCGCCTCGGTAGTGATCGTTTTTCCCATCATTCTGCTGATCGGTGGCGCGGTGGCCGCTCTCTCCTCGCTTTTGGTTTCTGTTCCATCCTTCAAAACCCGTGACGACTACCTGGCCATCATATCCATTGCCGTCAACTACATGATCATCTCGGCCATAGAGAATATGGACTTTGTCGGAGGATCGCGCGGATTTCAGGGGATGAAGGATACGGTCTGGGCGATGATCGACATCTTTGATGGCCCCTGGATGCTTTTCTGGGTCATCAACTTTACTGTCTTCACGGTTTGGGTGATCCGGCGCTTCATCTCTTCGACCTATGGTAAGGGCGTCAACGCTATCTGCCAGGACGAGGTGGCGGCCGAGATCATGAGCGTCAACACCAACAAGATCAAAATCATCAACTTTATGGTCGCTGCGGGACTGGCGGGTTGCGCGGGAGGCCTTTATGCTCACATCATCGGCTACGTGAATCCGCAGTCCTTCAATATCCTCAAATCGACCGAGGCGATGGTCATGGTCTATCTCGGGGGCATGGGCTCTTTGTCCGGTGCGATTATTTCCGCCGTGATCTTTACTGGTCTGCTTGAAGTGCTTCGCTCCCAGGCGATTGTCGACGGTCTTCTTTCACCGATCACCTTTATGTTTCCCGACTGGGAACCCTCAGCAGGCGTCATCAAATGGGTGATGATCCCGCTATTGCTGGTCATTGTCATGCAGTTCCGCCCCGAAGGGATCATGGGCAACCGGGAATTGGGAGATGTCTTCCCCAAACTGAAGAAATTTTACAGGTTTAAGTGATGGCACAAACACTAGTACAGACAGATTCGACGCCAGTTCTCGAAGTACGCAGCTTGACCCAGCGCTTCGGTGGTCTGACCGCCGTCAACGATTTCAATGTCAAGCTGCTGCCTGGTGAAATGACCGGGCTGATTGGCCCCAACGGTGCTGGCAAGACCACCGTCTTCAACTTGGTCAGCGGTTTCTACCAGCCGACTGAGGGGCAAATTTTAGTAGACGGAAAACTGACAGCCGGTTTCAAACCGCACAAAGTCACGGCGCTCGGCGTTGCACGAACCTTCCAGAACATCCGACTCTGGAATGACATGACGGTACTCGACAATATCCGCGTCGCTCAGCATCACTGGCTCGGTTATGGCTTGTTTCATAGCGTCGTCCGCAGCAAACGTTATCTGCAACGAGAAGCGGAGATCGCCAAAGAAGCTAACGAATTGCTCGAGGTGTTCGATCTGCAGAAGTTTGCTGATGAATTGCCAAAAAACTTACCCTACGGCACTCAGCGCAAATTAGAAATTGCCCGCGCCCTGTCAACTCATCCTAAACTGTTGCTGCTTGATGAACCGGCCGCCGGCCTTAACTCCTCAGACGTCAAAGACCTGATCCGGCTGGTGCGCTGGATTCACGAAAATTTCGATGTCAGTATCTGGATGATTGAGCATCACATGGATGTGGTTATGGACCTCTGCAATCAGATCAAGGTCATCGATTTTGGTCAGACTATTGCCGAAGGCACGCCGGACGAAATTCGCAACCACCCCGCGGTTATCACCGCGTACTTGGGAGATGATAATATCTGATGCTTCTGCAAGTCGAGAATCTTGAAGTTAAATACGGTAATATTCAGGCACTGCACGGAATCAGCTTTCATGTTAATGAAGGCGAGATCGTCACCCTGATTGGCGCCAACGGTGCCGGTAAGACCACCAGCCTCTATACCATTACCCGACTGCCGCCGCCGGAAGCTCCGCGCGTAGTCGGCGGTGACATCAAATTTAAAGGTGAATCGATCCTCAAAACTCGCCCGAGTGACGTGGTCAAGAATCTGAACCTCGCTCTCTCTCCGGAGGGGCGGCGGATCTTTGGCAACCTGACGGTTATGGAAAACCTCAAGCTGGCGACCTACGCACGGAAGAAAGATGCCGATCTCGACGCCGAGTACGAGCGGATTTTTGATCTCTTTCCGCGACTCAAAGAACGCCGCAACCAGCGGAGCGAATCGCTCAGTGGCGGTGAGCAGCAGATGCTTGCCGTTGGCCGTGCCTTGATGACCGGTTGCAAAATTCTGTTGCTGGATGAGCCGTCAATGGGGTTGGCGCCAGTTCTCAAATACGAACTGTTTCGTAAACTGAAACAGCTCAATGAAGAAGGGATGACCATTCTGATAGTTGAGCAGAATGCAAACCTTGCATTACACCTGGCGCACCGTGGTTACGTTCTGGATACCGGGACGATTGTTGCTGAAGGGTCCAGTGAAGAGTTGTTGGGGAATCCGGAGGTGAAAAAAGCTTATTTGGGTGGGTAAGTTTTCCGAAGTATATTTAATTCAAACAAAAGGCGACCGGTTTCGGTCGCCTTTTTCATTCTGATCTATAGAATTGACATGCTGATCTGTACGTCATTCCATTGATCAACTGCACCTTCCAGCGAAGCCCCGCTCGCCATCTTGTCGCAGGAATTGTTTGAGCAGTAGACACCCCAGTTGCTGGTGGGTGCAAATTCGCTGGGACCGAAGACTTTGGATCTGCCACCACAGCGGCATCCGAGAGGATTGTTTTTGCGATTGATTCCCATGATTTCTCTCCTTTATAAAATACCCTATATAAGAATTAATAACAGATATACTCTTCGGCTTTTTCGGTGTCAATATGTAAAAATAGTAAAAAATTATATAAAACGGCGGTTTGGCTTTATTGCTTGAAAAAGTATAGTGGTTTTAATGTGTAACGGAGTGTGACGGGGTGATAATGGAATTAAAAAAAAATAGTTTGGAGGATTTAGATCGAGGTTTTGTTTTCAATAATTTCGATGCACAGTGGTTAAGGGGCGCGGTCCCGCACTTTGCGTTCTTTTTTTTGAGCGTAAAAAAAATTATGATGCGGATGGCATCCTTGCCGGTTTCAGATATGTATAAGATTCAACCCACCTCCTGGTATTCCCTCACCCTGAACTCAACCCCCAGTTCGCTAGCAACCCGTCGGCATGCATCAATATCTACCCCGGGATAAGTCACAGCAGAAGCCACCACCTCTGGAATACAATCCTTGGCCAGAACCAGAAACTCCTTCACCGCCTGATAACCCCCATCAACAAACTTCGACTGACAAAGCTTCTGATAACTCTCTCTATCTGGAGCATTAAGCGATACAGAAATCGCATCAACCAACCCAGTTAGTTCTGGCAATATATTTCGCCCATAGACCATGTTGGCCTGTCCGTCGGTATTGATTCGAACCTTTACCCCTTGCTTCTTCAGCCAACGAGATAACTCAATAACCAGATCAAGTTTCAGCAGTGGTTCCCCGTAACCACAGAAAACTACCTCTTCGTACTGGCCCGGATCGCCGATCGCACTTTTCAACTCTTCAATGTCAGGTTCATGGTCGAGCTTCAATTCATGCCCTTTGACGACAAAATCATCAAACTTGGCGCAAAAGATACAGGTGTTGGTGCAACGGTTGGTGATGTTCAGATAGAGGGAATCGCGAATCTTGTAGGCAATCTGTGTGGACTGATTAACATCACCGATGCCGAACAGGTCGAAAGCATTACGACTGGTCACTCGTGCCACATCTTCAATGGACAGGCTCTTGACTTCGGCAATTTTTTCCGCTGTGTAACGAACATAGGCCGGCTCGTTGCGCTTGCCGCGAAACTTCTGTGGAGACAGGTAAGGACAGTCTGTTTCCACCAGCATCCGGTCGATAGAAATCGCTCTGACGATATCTCTGACTTCCTCGTTTTTCGGATAAGTGATGGTCCCCGGGAACGAGAGATAAAAGCCTAGTTCGATGCAGGCGCGGGCCATTTTCAGATCGCCGCTGAAGCAGTGCAAGACGCCGCCGACACTGGCTGCATTTTCCTCGCGTAGCATCTGCAAAACCTCATCGTGTGCATCACGGTCATGAACGATGATCGGTTTACCGACTTCTTTTGCAAGCCTGATCTGACGCCGGAAGGCTTCGCGCTGTTTGTCGCGAGGGGCGAGGTTGCGGAAAAAGTCGAGGCCGATTTCACCGATGGCAACAACCTTTGGCTGTTTTTGCATTTCCCTTAACCGATCAATCGCGGTCTCATTGCATTTCGCCGAATCGTGCGGATGGATGCCGACAGCGGCATAGATATCCTTATGCTTTGCGGCTAAGTCGATGCTGGACTGGGAGCTTTCCAGATCACAACCAACGGTCAAAATCTTACTGATCCCTGACTCATGGGCTCTGGCAATGGTCTCTTCACGATCCTGGTTGAACTGGCTGCCATCAAGATGGGCATGGGTGTCGATCAGTTTTGGCTGTTGCGTGGTCATTGCTCTGTGCTCCAAATAAGGAACGGGGCACAAACAGCGCCCCGAACCAGTTTGACCTGTATTATACTATGAACTCTTATTCCGCCTCAATCCTTGGGAAGAGAGGTTGAGCTTTGGCGATTGTCGTTCCGGCTTGCAAACCACCCCATTGGTCGTTCCCTTCAAGAGTGACTTCATCACCACAACCGAGAATGTCAAGTATTTTAACGGCGGTATCGGGCATGAATGGCGCTATCAGCAGTGCGATCAATCGTTGTGCTTCCAGCAGGTTGTACATTACTGTGGCGAGACGTCCTTTTTGGCTCTCATCTTTTGCCAGAGCCCAGGGGGCCGTCTCGTCTATATACTTGTTACCCGCAGAGATCAGCTCCCAGATGGTCTGCAGTGCCTTGTTAAAGGCCAGGTCTGAATACTGTTTATCGAGTAGCTCAATCGCTTTTGGGAAGCGCGCGGTAAAGACGTGATCCACGTCTTCGGCGTCAGCAGCCTGGGGCAGAACGCCATCAAAATATTTGCCGAGCATTGCTGTTGAGCGGCTCAAAAGGTTGCCAAGGTCGTTTGCGAGGTCGGAGTTGATCCGTGAGATCAGCGAGCTATGTGAAAAATCACCATCAAGGCCGAAGGGGACTTCTCTCAACAGGAAGTAACGGATCGCGTCAACGCCGTATGTGTCGATAAGCATGTTTGGTTCGACCACGTTAAGCAGGCTCTTGCTCATTTTCTGTCCCTCGACAGTCCACCAGCCGTGAGCAAATACCTTTTTCGGCAGAGGCAGGCCGGCAGCCATGAGGAAGGTCGGCCAGTAGATGGCGTGAAAACGAAGAATGTCTTTGCCTATGACGTGGACGTCCGCAGGCCAGAATTTTTCGAACTGGCCGTTATTGTCTTCAGGATATCCGAGGGCTGAAATATAGTTGGTCAGGGCGTCGAACCAGACGTAGATAACATGTTTATCGTTCCCCGGTGCTGGGATTCCCCAGGAAAAGGAGGTTCTGGAGATCGACAGATCACGTAAGCCGTCCTTGACGAAGCTGAGAACTTCATTGCGGCGACTCTTCGGTTGTATAAAGTCCGGGTGGTCCTCGATGTGTTTGATCAGCTGATCCTGGTATTTGCTCATCCTGAAGAAATAGGACTCTTCCATTAATTTTGACGTTGGTCGTCCGCAGTCAGGGCAGGTGCCGTCAAGCAGTTGGGTCTCGGTCCAGAAAGTCTCACAGGGGGTGCAGTACCAGTCCTCGTAATAGCCCAGATAGATATCGCCGGACGCCTCGATTTTCTTGAACTGCTCACTCACGGTATGTTTGTGGCGCTCTTGCGTGGTGCGGATGAAGTCCGTGTTGGAGATGTTGAGTTTGTCCCATACCGACTGGAAGCGTTTGACGACCCGATCTGCAAGTTCCAACGGGGTTTCGCCATTTGCCTTGGCTGCTGTCTCGACCTTCTGTCCGTGTTCATCTGTCCCAGTCAGAAAGCTGACATCAAAGCCGCGTGCTCTTTTATAACGAGCCAGGACATCGCAAGCGAGGGTCGTGTAAGCATGGCCGATGTGTGGCACGTCATTGACGTAGTAGATCGGCGTGGAGATGTAAAAGTTTTTATCCATTCGGGCTCTCCTCGTGGGGCTTTGCTATTTATTATTATCGTTCTGAGACGTTGGCTTCGGACGATTACGTGGTCGGCGTCTTCTTCTGCGAGGGCGCTTGGCCGAATTTTCCTGTTTTTCCTCAGGTTTGGCGGAGGGGTCTACGCTCTGTCGTTTTTCTACAGGGCCTCTGTCCTGCCCCCTCTCTGACTTGTCGCTTTTGTCTTTTTCTCTTCTTTCTTTATTCCGATTCTCGTCATGCGGAGCGTTATTGTCATCGCTACGACCTGAACCACTGTGTCTCCGACCTCTGCGCCGGTTCGGCTTGTTTTTTTCAGTGGCCCCAGTGGTCTCCTTTTTAGTCACCGCTGGTTCCTGCTTTGGGGCTTCTTGTTCTACTGTCTGGTGGCGTTTGGATGAGTCTTCTTTGCTGGCCCCTTTCAGTTCGTTGAGGGTGACTTCGCGTCGTTGACCATCTTCGTAGACGGTAACCGATTGCTTGAGTACATTCACGCCGATAACATCAACCTGCCCTGAATCAAGAGTGATCTTTTTGCCACATTTTGGCAGGTTTTTTCGCAGGTCGTTGTAGGTTTCGTATTCATAACCCAGGCAGCAGAGTAAGCGGCCACATTGGCCGGAAATTTTGTTTGGGTTCAGTGCCAGCCCTTGTGCCTTGGCCATTTTGACCGAGACCGGGGCAAAGTTACGCAGGTGAGTGCAGCAGCAAAGCTCCCGCCCACAGACGCCCAGACCACCGACCATTTTGGCTTCGTCACGAACACCGATCTGGCGCATCTCGATGCGGGTGCGAAAATACTGCGCCAGGTCACGGACCAGTTCACGGAAATCGACCCGCCCATCTGCGGTGAAGAAGAAGACAATCTTGGAACCGTCGAAGAGATATTCGGCACGCACCAATTTCATCTCCATTTTGCGTTCCTTGACCCGCTGTTTGCAGTAATGCAGGGCTTCCGTCTCTCGGGCGGCATTTTTATTTGCCATCTCCAGATCGGCTTCGTTTGCGGTGCGCAGAACATTCTTCAGCTTGGGATGCGAGCTGTCCGGGGTTCCCTCATGCGGAAGTATGACCACCGTTGCCAGGGCACGCCCCCGCTCTGTTTCGACTATTACCTTGTCGCCGATAGCGAGTTCCATGTCACCGGCGTTGAAATCGAAGATTTTCCCCGCGTTCTGAAATGAAACTGCGACGATTCTAACTTTATCCATAAAGCAAGTGAGTCCTTTTGTTGTAGTCCTGATCAAGCTGCCGTGGAAATCCGCATCAGCATGACTTCCATCGCCAATTGGCGGTTAACGTTGCGTTTCAGGTGCAGACGCCCTTCATCAAGAGCTTCGAGTTTATGTATCAGTCCAGCGACTGTTTCTCTCTGAACCTGTCGATGCAAAATCTCGCGGAGATCAAGATTCACCAGATCCTCTTCCGGACGTCCATGTAGCAGGAGTAGCAAATCCCGATAAAAGGCCTGGTAAATATCCAGAATTTCCGGGAGTTGCTCCTTGTCTTCAGCCAGTTTTTGAGCCAGTTCCATCAATGGAAAAATACTCCCCGAAGAGAGCGCAATCAAGGAACGGATCAACTCCCGACGCTGTTCCAGGTAGAGGTCACGATTGTTGCCGAATGCTTTTTTGAAGCTCCCTTCAGAAAGAGCCGCCAAAACTTTTGCTTCAATTTCTTTCAGCTCCAGCCGCGATTCCAGAATCTCTGCCAGCCGGTTCTGTGCCAAACGGCGAAACGGCAGCCTCTGGCAACGGGAACGGATCGTGTCGAGCAAAGCCTCCGGATGGCCAGTCAATAGAATCAGCAGGGCTTTACCCTGTGGTTCTTCCAGTGTCTTTAAAAGCGCGTTTCCGGCAGCCGGGTTGAGCCATTCTGCGCCATCAATCAGGCAGATTTTGTACTCAGCTTCCATGGGGCGGAGTGATAGCTCTTTTTGCATCTGCCGAACCTGATCGATTTTGATCAAGGCCCCTTCGGCGTCCAGTATATGCAGGTCCGGGTGGTTGTTGTGGTCTATCTTGCGACAGGCTGCACAATCTCCGCAGCCTTTTCCGGTCTGGCAGGCCAATGCACGAGCAAGCGCCAATGCCATCAGTCGCTTGCCGATCCCTTCCGGCCCTTCGAACAGGTAGGCATGGGCCAGTCGACCATTTAGAAGTGCCCGGCGCAGAATCTCTTTCTGTTGCTCATGGCCTATGATGCTGGAAAATGTCATTGGCCTGACCGCTGTGTCATGAACTGTCCGATTGTATTTGCAATCTCAGTGTGGATCTGCTGCAGGGTGCGATCCGCATCAATTATTCTGAAACGCAATGGTTCTTCAATCGCCAAGGTATGATAGCCCGCGTGCACCCTCTGGTGGAATTCTAAAGCTTCTCGTTCAAAGCGACCTTCAGTGTTGTCCTGTTGAAGAACCTCACGTTGCAGGGCCCTGCCAAGCCCACGCTCTACAGGCAGATCAAGGAGCAAAGTCAAGTCTGGTTTGATCTCCTGAGAGGCCAGATGGTTCAACTGCTTGATCAGGCTGTGATCAAGTCCGCGTCCATACCCCTGGTAGGCCAGGGTGGCATCGGTAAATCGATCACAGAATACGGTTTTTCCAGCCTGCAACGCCGGTCTAATGATCTCGCTGACGTGTTGGGCTCGTGCCGCAGCGTAGAGCAGCAGTTCTGAACGGTGAACCAGCGAACTGTTTTCCGGGTTGAGCAGAATGCCACGAATGCGATCCGCTATTGGACACCCGCCCGGTTCCCGAGTGACAACAACCTGCTGCCCCTGACTTTGCATTTTCTCCGTAAGAAGCTGGATCTGGGTGGTTTTTCCTGAACCTTCGATCCCTTCGAAGGTGATGAAGCAGGCCATGGTTGATGGTGTCCTGTCTTGGTGGCGAAAGTTCCCGTTACCGGGGATTTCGAAGCCTCAGATAGCATTATTGTTAAACGTTGCATTATAATGAAATGAACCCATTGGAATCAAGGATAAAGGGTGTGACGTGTCAGAACGCTACTCTGTGCAAACCGTTGTCAATTGCCTGAAAAATGAGCTGGTAAACAAATTGAACTGCTGAGAGCTTTACTATATACTCCGCGCATTCTTTCAGGCTGGTCAGGCGTGAGTAAGCGCCGTCGAATCTGCCTGCTTTTTTTTGAGCAGTTCACACAGTAAAGAGGTGACGATTAATAATGCAGGATCATTTTCTGGACGATCTGGAAGAACAGATCGGCTACCGATTTAATAATCGCCTGTTACTCTTGCAGGCTCTGACACATAAGTCGTTCAGTAACGAACAGCCTGGTGAGCCCGTTCTGCACAATGAAAGGTTGGAGTTTCTTGGCGACGCTGTTTTGGAGCTGGCGGTCAGCAACCGGGTTTTTATCCACTATCCCGATGTTCCTGAGGGCATTCTGACCCGAATCCGTTCAGAAGTGGTCAGTGAGAAGGGGCTGCTGTCCATCTCTCGTCGCCTCAATCTCGGCGCTGGCTTACGTCTGGGCCGGGGCGAGGAGATGAGTGGTGGGCGCGAGAAGCCAAGCCTGCTTTCGGATGCTCTGGAGGCGCTACTGGGCGCGGTTTTCTGTGATGGTGGATTTGCTGCCGCCTGTCAGGTCGTCGATTCCTTGTTCGCGGAGATGATTAGGAAAATGGCTGACAGCCAGTATGGAACTGATCATAAAACCCGACTGCAAGAGGCGTTGCAGGCCCGTTTTAACCATTTGCCGCAGTATGCTTTGATTCAAATCTCCGGTCCTGATCATCAGCGTGTTTTTACCATGGAGGTTCGCTTCAGAGATGAACTCCTCGGGGTAGGAGAGGGCTCCAGCAAGAAAATTGCTGAACAACAGGCTGCCACTGAGGCACTGAAACATCCACTACTGAGTGGAGAAGGGGAGGTTGCTCCGTGATGACGGAAGAGACAGTATTTCATTCCGGGTTTGTCTCGATTGTCGGACGACCGAACGTTGGGAAGTCGACTCTGCTCAATCAGATGCTCGGGCAGAAGATCGCGATTACCTCGGATAAACCGCAGACAACCCGCAACCGCATTCTCGGAATCCATAATTTCGATCAGGGTCAGGTTCTTTTTATCGATACTCCCGGTATCCACAAGCCGAAAGGGAAGTTGAATCGTTTTATGGTCGATCAGGCGGTCTCGGCCTGTTCCGATATCGATCTGGTTCTGTTTCTGGTCGAGGCCAACGATCACCCGGGTGGTGGCGATGAGTATATTCTTAATATCCTAAGACGAAGTGGGGTGCGGGTTGCGCTGATCATCAACAAGATTGATATGATCGAACCAACCCGGTTATTGAAGTTGATCGAGTCTTACAGCGCTGTCTTTGATTTCTGTGAGGTGGTGCCGATTTCGGCCCTCACCGGAGATGGTGTCGAGCGACTGGTCAAGGTTGTAGAGCCTTGTATGCCTGAAGGTCCTCGCTACTATCCGGAAGAGATGATTACCGATCAACCGGAACGAGTCATTGTTGCTGAAATGATCCGCGAAAAGGTCATGCGACGAACCCACGAAGAGCTTCCCTACGGGGTTGCTGTACAGGTTGAATCTTTCACCGAGAAGCCGGAGAAGAACCTTGTGGTGATTCAGGCGGTGATCAACGTCGAACGTGATAGTCACAAAAAAATTATCGTGGGACGACGTGGTCAGATGATTCGCACTCTGGGGCAGGATGCACGGCGTGAAATAGAACGATTTCTGGGAACCCGGGTCTATCTCGAGCTGTTTGTCAGGGTAGAGAAGGACTGGACGCAGAGTGACAGGATTTTACGAGAGCTTGGCTACGAATAAATTTGAGAGTTTGAAACGTTGTGTTCTCATCTGAAGAGATGTTCTTTTGCAGATACTTTGCTGCAGATACAAAAAGTGAGTCAATTATGTTACCCGTTGTTGCAATCGTAGGTCGCCCGAATGTGGGCAAGTCGACCCTGTTCAACCGGATTCTCGGTCAGCGCAAGGCGATAGTTGAAGATATGCCTGGAGTGACCAGAGATCGAAACTATGCAGAAGTGACTCGCTATGACCGTCCATTTTTATTGATCGATACGGGTGGTTTTGAACCGGTGACGGAAGATCGACTGCTTGTTCAGATGCGTGAACAATCGCAGCTGGCGGTTGAAGAAGCCGATGTTATTATTTTCCTGATGGATGTTCGCCAGGGGCTGACACCTTCCGATCAGGAGGTTGCAGAGCAGTTGCGCCGGACCAATAAAACTGTTTTTTATGTTGTCAACAAAGTAGACGGGACCAGTCAGGAGGTCCTGGTTTCAGAGTTTTATGCCCTGGGCGTTAAAGAGATTCATTCTCTCTCCGCTGAGCATGGCCAGGGAGTTAACGGTCTGCTGGATGACCTGCTTGAGTTGTTGCCAGTCTCTGCTGATGGCACAGAGACCACTGGCGAGGTCCGGATGTCTGTCATCGGGCGCCCCAACGTGGGCAAGTCTTCGCTGGTCAATAAACTGCTTGGGTTTGAAAGGGTGGTGGCGAACCCTACCGCTGGAACCACCAGAGACAGTATTGATACCCCCTTTATCCATAACAACCAGCGTTACGTGTTGATCGATACGGCTGGCATCAGGCGCAAAGGTAAGGTCAGTCAGGCCCTGGAAAAGTATAGTGCGATTCAGGCACTCAAAGCGATGGACCGGTCACACGTGGTACTGATGGTGATCGATGCGGAAGAGGGAATCACCGATCAGGATCTGTCCGTGGCTGGCTATGCCTATGAAAAAGGGCGCGCGCTGATTCTGGTAGTGAACAAATGGGATTTGCCTGAAAAGGATGAAAAAAGTATGGGACGCTATATTGAAGAGGTCAAGCGCCGCTTTAAATATCTGCCTTTTGTACCGGTTCTTTTTGTTTCGGCTTTGACGGGGCAGCGGATTGGCAAAATCATGCCTTTAGTGGAAGAGGTCGCGGAGGAGTTCAATCGTCGTATCACGACCGGTTTGCTGAACAAAACCCTTGAGGATGCGGTGCAGAAACATCCACCGGCGATGGTGCGCGGCGGGCGAACCAAGATTTATTACGCAACCCAGGCAGCGGTGCGACCACCGACGTTTGTCCTCTTTACCAATCGACCCGATGATATCCACTTTTCTTATGAACGTTATCTTGGCAATTGTTTTCGTGATGCGTTCGGTTTCAAAGGATCGCCGATCCGTATACGGTTTAAGGGGCGGAGTAAAAAAGAGGGGTTCCATTGAGCGCTGGTTGGAAGTTTCTTCCACTACGCCACTGTTGGTGTCCAGTTTTTATAGGAAGTAGTCCTTTACTAGGGTGGGCTTCTTCGCTATATTAATGCCGTCTTAAAAACTGTTATCATATCAAACTTGCTGCATTCTATAGTTTTTGTAATATTTTTTTCTTTTTCGGGGAAACGCAGTTACTTAGGTAGAAGAGTAATGCAAAGACACTGAACGGGAATACGGGGATTATGGGTCTGGTTGGAAATCTTGAAGATCTGGGTCTTGGCGACATACTGCAAATAGTCAGCCTCAGCAAGAAGTCTGGTGTTCTGACACTTGAGAGCGGTGGGCAGAACGGCTCTGTTATGTTTCTTGAGGGGCAGGTCGTTCGGGCAACATCAAGTCAGTTTAAAGAACATCTCGGAGACATTCTTCAGAAGTATCGTTTGATTGAACGCGCAGACCTTGAGCGTGCTCTTGAAATCCAGGCTGAGCTCGAACCGCACCAACCTCTTGGCACAATTCTTTCTCAACGCTTTAAAATTCCTCAGGAAAAGATTGAAGCAGCGATCAAGGCCAAGATTGAAAGAATCGTTTACAGTTTTTTTGCCTGGACAGACGGTGTCTTTTCCTTCCATCTGGAGGAACCTGAAGCGTTCGGCCCTACTCGACTAAATCCGCTCGATTTCATGCTGGAACAGGGTCTCAGCCCGCAGTGGCTGGCTGTGGAAGGGAGTCGTCTGGTCAAAGAGGGGCGAATTCTACCTGACTGGCCTGGTGAAGACCGAGATGAGGGTCAATTCGAAGCAGCGCCGGTTTCGTTTCCGGTCTCAAACGTTATTGAGCAGGAAACGGCGAACGCTGTTGAGGCCCAGGTGGTTCTTGGCGCAGGTTTGTTGCTGATTGTTGATGATGATTCCTCGACCCGTAAATCGATGTCCAAAGCCTTTATGCTTGCCGGATACGAGGTTGAAACTTATTCTCGCCCCGCTGAGTTTCTCGAAGCCTGTGATCGTTGTGTTGGCAAGGGACTGAAACCGGCCCTACTGGTCGATTTAATTATGCCGCGTCTGGATGGTCATGGAATCCTCGGCGGGATCGAGATCATGGAACTGGTCAGGCAAAAATACCCACGACTGCCACTGCTGTTGATGACAGATCATCCCAGTGCTGAAGCCGAAGAGAAGGCTCACGAGCAGGGTGCCCTGGCGGTGCTGCGAAAACCGAGGAAAGAAGATGTTCTGGAGCCGGTCGGGATTGAGATATTGAAGGGACTGGTTGTTTCCGTCTCCTCTTTGCTGCCACAACAGAAGACAGAAGATCCTGAAAAAAAGTTTCGGCTTGCTGACGATCTGCTGGAGCTTACTGCTGAAGAAAGGTCGCTTCAACCACCATCGATTGAATCTCCTGGGCTTTACTTGCTTAAGGGGATGTTGCAGGAACTTGCCAGCCCTCTGCTGGGTGGCGGCATTATTCTCCTGACCTTGCGGTTTGCCAGCGAATTGATGAACCGGGCGGTGATCTTTGATGTCCGTGATGACTTTATTGTCGGTCTCGGCCAGTTCGGGCTCGATTCCGTGACAGGGCACGCCGATGAGATGGTGCGAAAAATGCGTCTGCGGGTCTCTGATGATTCTTTGTTGTATCAGGTTTTAACGCAAAAGGTTGCGTTGAAAACCAAACCGGGGACCGGTTCAAGCGATCATCAGTTACAGAGTCAGTTGGGGGGCGAGGAGGCGAGTGAGGTATTTTGGGGTCCGTTGGTCAGTGAAGGGAAAGTTGTCGCCATTCTTTACGGCGATAATCTGCCTGATAAGAAATTGATCGGCGATGTCGAAGCGTTTGAGGTTTTTCTTTCACAGGCCGGGATGGCGATGGAAAAGGTCTTGTTGGAGCGACGCTTGAGCGAGCAGAAAAAAATATAAATCGATTTATTTGATGTCGGGCGATAATGGTTCATCCATTTTATCGTCAGTGGAGTTATTTTGATAAAGATACTGGTCACAGAGGATTCGGCTACGATGCGTGCATTGATTGTTGCAACGCTGGAAGCTATGGATGACTTTACGATCGTTGAAGCAGAAAATGGTTTTGAAGCGCTGCGAATTCTTCCGCGTGAAAAAGTCGATCTGGTGATTACTGATATAAATATGCCTGATATTAACGGACTTGAACTGATCAAATTTATTCGCAGCAACCCACAGTATACGACAACACCCCTTCTTATTATCAGTACCGAGGGGAGCGAAAAGGACCGGGAAAAGGGCTTGGCCCTTGGCGCTGATGCATACCTGATTAAACCGTTTCAGCCTGAAGAGTTGCAGGGGCTGGTCAGTAAATTATTACCATAAGGACGAAGCCGATGAGCACAGGATCGCAACAGCCGGTAGGAGAGTTTCTTGCCGAGGCTGAAGATCTGCTGGGAAGCTTAAGCCAGAAATTCTCCGCCCTGGCTGAGGGGATTGGTGATGGTGGTGTCAGTCCAGATCTTTTAAACGGAATCTTCAGGGACGCTCATTCGATCAAGGGGCTCGCTGGCATGTTCGGTTTTGACGACATTGCCGAGCTCTCTCATCACCTGGAAAGTCTTCTCGATCACCTGCGGCTTGGAAAGCTTTCTCTGAATACCGTCCTCATGGATTGCCTTTTTGACGCCCTTTCTGATCTGATAGGTCTGGTTGAGGGGAAGGGCGTTAACCCGGACCGAACGCATGATATTTCTGCCAGTGTTGCAGCTATTCAGAAGTTGTTGAATAGTAAGAGTGACGATTTTTTTGATCCGTTGGCCGGGTTGGACATTGACCCTGAACTGCTTAATGTCCTGACCGAGTATGAAGAACACAGGCTCCAGGAAAATTTGAATCGGGGACATTATCTGCTGCTGGTTAAGGCCGTTTTTTCTATCGACAGTTTTGATGTTGATCTCGCGGCGCTAACAGAAAGCCTGAAAGGCTTGGGCGAGGTCATCAGTACCTTGCCCGGCGTCAATAACAATCGTCCTGACTGTCTGGCCTTCCAGCTTCTTTGTGGAACCCCGGACTCGGGTTCTGAGGTTTTTGAAAAACTTGGCAATGAAGCGTTCCAGGTTGAGGTGATCAGCGGTCTGCCGTCTGTTGCAGAAGAGAACGAGGAAGAGGATTCTTCTCTTGCGACTGGCCAGAAAGAGGCTGATTCAGCACCTTCTCAGTCCATGAGATCTTTCAGCCGTACCGTACGGGTTGATATCAGTAAGCTTGATCATCTGATGGATATTGTCGGCGATCTGTCGCTGGCAAAAGGGGAGATCTCCCGGATCAGTGAAGATCTGCTCGGACATGGGCTTGCTCAGGCCAAGGATCTTGAAAAATCATGCCACATCCTGGAGCGGCGACTTCTGGCACTGCAGACGGCAGTCATGGATGTGCGCATGGTTCCGGTTCGACAGTTGTTCGACAAGCTCAATCGGATCATACGTCGTATGGCGCAGGAATTAGGCAAAAAGGTCCAGTTGGAAATCAGAGGTGGAGATACCGAACTCGACAAGTTGATCGTAGAAGAATTGGCTGATCCATTAATGCATATTATTCGCAATGCTCTCGATCATGGCATCGAAACCGGTCCGGAGCGAGAATCGGCAGGGAAGTCTGAAGTCGGAACCATTACCCTGTCTGCATCACCTCGAGGGAACCATGTCGCCGTCGAGGTCCGGGACGATGGACGGGGGATTGATACGGAGAATTTACGTAAAGCAGGTATTGAGCGCGGTTTGATCAAGGCCGATGCTCAGATGACGGAGCAGGATCTTTACGGTCTGTTGTTCCAGTCCGGCTTTTCGACCCGTGACGAGGTTAGTGAGTTTTCAGGGCGTGGTGTCGGAATGGATGTCGTGAAAAATAATATTTCTGCGCTCTCAGGTATGATCGATCTGGAGAGTCGTGTCGGCGAAGGGACCTTGCTGACCCTGACCCTGCCGGTGACATTGGCGATCATAAAAGCCTTGGTAATCCGCTCCTGCGGCCGGGATTTTGCCATACCTCTGACTTCGGTTCTTGAGACCATTATCCTCGATCCCGGCATGACTCAGACTATTGAGGGTCGACAGGTTTTGGAGTTACGGCAGAGTACTCTGCCGTTGTTGCACTTGAATCAGATTTTTCAGATGGAATCCACCGAGTCGGCAGGCCCGAACCAGTTTGTCGTCGTCGCCGGATTTGCTGATAAGCGGGTCGGCATTATTGTTGACGATCTGTACGATCAGCAGGACGTTGTCATCAAATCATTGGGAAAAGCTCTCTCCTTTGTGAGGGGAATTTCCGGTGCTGCAGATATGGGAAATCAGCGCACAATACTGGTTTTGGATGTGGGAGGGTTGATAGAGGGGGCGTTGCGGGGCGGAGTAATGGCTGATGTATAAGTCCTTCTATGGATTAACAGAGCGACCTTTCAGTAAAACTCCAGACCCCCGATTTCTGTTTTATTCAAAAGGCCATAGAGAGGCGCTGGCCAGACTTCTCCATGCCGTGGAAGAGCGGGATATTGTCCTGCTGACTGGCGGGATCGGTTGCGGGAAAACTACACTGTCCCGCGCTTTGATGGACGAACTGGATGATAAGTATCTGGTTGTCCTGTTAACCAATCCTCGTCTTACTCCATTGGAGTTTCTACGGACCTTGGCTTTTCGATTGCATATTGAAAAACCTGCTGAATTTAAGTCAGAGCTCCTGGAGCAGTTGGGAAAACAACTTTATCAACTTTATCAGGAGAAAACTCATCCCGTTTTGATCATAGATGAGGCCCAACTCGTACCGCATAAGGACACTTTCGATGAAATTCGGTTACTGACAAACTTTCAACTGGATGATGGGAATCTGCTAAGTGTCATTCTGATGGGGCAGCCCGAACTTCGAACTCGGCTTGGGCACGAGGTCTATGAGCCGTTGAGGCAGCGGATAGGTATTCACTTTGCTCTGGGCCCTTTGGATGAAGAAGAGTCGGCTGCCTATCTGCAACACCGTGTGCACTGTGCCGGTGGTTCGGAAGATCTTTTCCAGCCTGATGCGATCAAAGAGATAGCTCGGTTTACAGGTGGCGTACCACGCAAGATAAACCAGGTCGCCGCGCTTGCACTTCTTGAAGGTTTTGGAAGGGGGTGTGCCAGGATAGATACTGGAATTATCACAGAGGTTATCTCTGAACTGAGAGATCTTTGACTTAGTTGTTCGGGGTTTGTAAATTAATTATTTTTACTTTCAGGACGTAAGAGGATTTCTGCTATAATTTCTCGACTAGGGCAACATTGGCCGTTATTAGGTACTCAGGTAGATAATGGATCTTGCTGAAATAAGGAAGAAATCACGGTTGCAAAATGCTTCTCAAAAAGCAGATTTGCAAGAGAGCCAATTGTTACAGCCAGCACCTGTTCAGGTTGATGATATTTCTTCAGCAAGGCCGCTGAATAAGTTCTTGGATTCTGATGCCGGCTTTGTGGGGGCTACTGAGGAAGAGTACGCACAGGATCTTCAGGCTCATGACATTGATTCAGAAGGTGGTGCAGTTCAGTGGCTAACTTTTTTCCTGAATGATGAGGAATATGCGCTGGGTCTATCTGATGTTGTGGAACTGGTTCGACCCCGGCACTTAACTGAGCTACCTCAGGTTCCAGATTATCTGTTGGGGATTGTTTCGTTGCGCGGGGTGATTGTTCCGGTTATTGACTTGAGCCTGCGATTGAAACTTCCTTGTTCTGATGATGTCAGTCAACAACGGATTATCGTTTGTGCTATGGGGGATCAGCAGATCGGTTTACAGGTTGACAGGGTGGCTCAGGTCGTGAAAGTCAGGCGAGATCAGGTCGAGCCCCCACCGATGGTTCTGGATGCCAATGCTGGTGATTTTGTTGCTGGGGTCGGACGTATTAACGGTCGGATGCTGGTCCTGCTGGATCCGGAGAAGGTCATGGACATCTGCCCATTAGAAACTTTACCGGTGTGATTTTTGTAAATCGTACGCCTTTATAATTAACAGAGCAGTGAACTTGAAACGACAACCTGCGGAGGGTAGATTTTATGCAGAAGAAAATTTTGATCGTTGAAGATGAAGAAAGTTTGTTGAAACTTGAAAGTATCCTCCTTACGACCAAGGGTTATCTGGTTCGTGGAGCGACGACCGGGATCGCCGCTCTGGAGGCTGTCGCAGAAGAAAGACCCGATTTGATCCTGCTGGATGCTATGTTGCCCGAGATGGATGGGTTTGAGGTCTGCTCGAGGGTCAAAGGTGATCCTGAAACTCAAAATATTCCCGTTGTACTGTTGACCGCCAAGAAAACCCCCGAAGATATGGCACATGGTAAACAGGTTGGTGCTGATGAATATATTACCAAGCCATTCAAATCAGCGATGGTGATTGAAACAATTGAAAAACTTCTTATCTAGGTTGTTGTCGTTTTAATGTTACAGCATCGGCTTGAAGGTAGTGAAAATAAAAAAGCGCAGAAAGTTAAACTAGCCTGCCTGCGGGTCGGAGATGGTTTCTATGCGCTGGACATTATGTGTATCCGTGAAATAGTCCGGCCTCTTCCGATAACTCCGATCCCCAAAGCACCCCCTTTCATTGATGGTGTCGTTAAACTGCGACAATCGGTTATTCCGGTTGTCGATCTGCGCCGTCGCTTCGATCTGCCAGTGGGGGATCAGGATCAGCAGCAGCGTATGATCATCTGTGCCGTAGAGGGCCGTATGATTGGACTGATAGTTAATGAGGTTACTGAGGTTCGCAGTTATGACCGGGATGAAATACATCCCGCTCCTTATTATCTTTCCGGAAAGAATGCTAAGTTGTTCCCTGGGGTATGCCGTAAAGGTGAGCGATTGTATATGTTGCTTGATTTAAAAAAAATACTGGAGAGCGATCAGCCAATAGATGGTCATAAAATGAATCAGCAGGCTCTGGCTGCCGGGACAGAAGGGAGTGAGATTGCCTATGATTATTAACTGTCCCGCTTGTAAGGCCGCGATGCGTCTTGACAAAGTGCGTTTTGCTGGTAAACGACTATCACTCCGTTGTCCAGCTTGTCAAAAATCATTTAAAGCTGAAGTTCCTCCGACTTCAATCGCAACTGTGCTGATTGCTCACGGATACCCTAAATCATTTACTGAACTTAAAGCGGTTTTGACTCAGGACAATTTGACGATACTGACCTGTAGTGAAAATGATGATGCGTTGCGTTTGCTGCGTGACAACCCGGTTCGTATTTTACTGCTTGATGTTGCTCTGACAGGTTCTTTTCCGTTTGAGCTGATTGAGGAGGCCCAAAATAAATCTTCGGATAACCCGGTTAAAATCATACTGCTTCCTTCTGTTTACAATAAGACGGCTTACAAAAGACGGCCGACATCTCTCTATGGAGCAGATGCCTATCTGGAGTTACATCATATAGGTGATCGGTTGCTCCCTTTATTGCGTGATCTCTGTCCCGACCTCGAACTTAGAGATCCGTCCGCCGGATTCTTCCGCCCTGCGCAGGGCGAGGAGAGGAGCTTGGCTGATGTCGAGGGGAGACAGTCCGCTGAGGAATTGGCGCGCCTGTTGATTGCCGACATCGCTCTGTACCATCAGGAACAGATTGAACGTGGCGTCAAAGAGGGCAATCCCGCTCTCTACCTCGCAAATGAAATGACTGAAGGGAGAAGGCTCCTCTCCGAACGAATCGCGCCAGCGATATTAAAACAGCAGGATTTCCTCCTGCAGGCGCTTGAGCATTTTGCAACTGAGCGCCATAAAGAAGAGCCGAGGCTTTAGTTTTAGCCACTTATTGTCTGAGTATCGCAAATTACCTCGCGACATTTCCGTTCTCAGCTTTTGACCTGGTAAGAGTCTATGGATGATAATTCATTGGAAAGTATAAGACTGCTTAACTCAGCCGTCGTAGAGGACCGTCTACAGGCTGTACGGACCTTGTCTGCGATCAATCCAATACCTTTAGAACTCTATATCAAGGCCTTTGGCGATCAGGATTGGCGAGTCCGCAAAGAGGCTGTCAGGGGCTTTCTGTCTCTTCCAGATCTGCAGCGTTTTCTTGCAGAGATCATTGAACTTCTCCACGATTCAGAAAATGCCGGACTGCGCAATTCTTCCATCGAAATTCTTATCAGTCTAGGCTCACTTGCCGTTCCGGTGCTGACAGAAAAAATAGCCTGCCCTGATGCTGAAGTTCGCAAGTTTATTATCGATATCCTTGGAGAAATAGGATCTTTGGGTTGTGAAGAAGCAGTATTAAATGCTCTCTCTGACCAGGACACGAATGTTCGCTATGCCGCCGTTGAAACACTTGGCAAGCTTAAAATCGAAAACGCAGTTGGTCCACTTCTGGACCTTATGGAGACTGCGGATACCGGCCTTAAATTCACAATTCTGGAAGCGTTATCTTTGATCGGGAGGGATATTCCGATCGACCGATTAAGCTGTTTTCTGGATGATCGGGTTCTTCGAAAAACAATCCTCGACTGTTTTGGCCGAATCGGTGGTGTTGACGTCCTCCCTTATTTGGTTGAAGGACTCACGGATCCGATGCGGAAAATCAGGGAGGCCTCCCTCGGTTCCCTGGCAACTTTGGTTGTTTCGTTGCCGAATGAAGTCAGGATGGCATTGAAGGATGCCTCGAATGACCTGGAAGGTCACCTTGTCGAACTCCTGAATTGCTCATCGGAAAGAGATCAGCGTGCGGCAATCAGACTTGCCTCGATGGTCGATGGAACAAAAATTGCGCAGTCGCTGCTTCCATTGCTGGAAAACGATAATTTACGAGATGATGTTGTTCATGTCTTTCGCTCCCGGGATAAAGACTTTTTTGCTCAGTTGCTCTCTGAAAACCTTGAGCCTGAGCCGATGACCAGACTCTGTTTAATTTTTCTGGCCGGAGAACTGCAGAGCTCTGCCGCTCTCCAACTGGCGATCGACGCACTTCGTGAACCTGATCCTCAATTGCGTTTTACCGCAATATTGACACTAGGGAAGATCGGTGATGAGGCTGCACTGGAAATGTTGGTTGAACGTCTTCAGGATGAAAATCGGGATATCTGTGATGCTGCCGTAACCGCCCTTGAGATGTTTGGCCCGGAATCTTTCGAGAGGATAGCAGCTGCTGTCAACCCACTGCTTCATTTGCCGGATGCTGATCTGCGTATGCGAGCAGTACGTATACTGGGCTCTATTGAAGGACCGAGTGTTGAAAAAGCCTTGCTCATGGCGTTGAAAGATCCGGATGCCGAGGTTCGCTGTGAATCGATAAGGTCTCTGCGTGGCTGTAATGCAGAAGCATTCGTCGAGGGTTTGCAACTTGCCTTAAGTGATGAGGTTGCAGACGTCAGGCGTCTTTCTGCCGAGGCGTTGGGAAGGTGTCCGGGATCCCAAACACTTTCGGTTTTGTCTCTGGCGATGGATGATCAGGATCCTTGGGTGCGTGCAGCGGCAGTCCGCTCTCTGGCGAGCTTCCCTGAACCACAGGCTGATCGATTACTTGCTCAGCTTGTCGGTGACCCGGTCGGGCTGGTTGTGATTGCTGCTCTTGAAACCCTCGCGGCGAGACGTTTCGAGTTGTCTGATTCCTTCATTGAGCAGGCTCTGGAGCATCAGGATGAGGAGGTTGTAAAGGCTTCTATCGATCTACTGGCTCGTAGTGAACGCGATCTCTTATTCACATCGCATGGCTCATTACTGCTCAATCACTCCCACCGGGATGTTCGCATCCACACTGTGCAGACCATGGCCCGTCATTGTGGTGGCGAGTGCCTGCCGCTGCTGGAACAGCGTCTACGTGTTGAAGGGGATGCCCTGACTCGCCAATCACTGGAAGAGTCGATCCAGATCCTGCGACGGTGCGGGAGCTGAGCAAGCTATGTTTGTTTTTAAAACCGATATCCCAATGCGTGAGGAAGAGTTCCATCTGTTACGGGATTTTGTTTACCAGTATTGCGGCCTCCATTTTGATCTCGATTCTAAATATCTGCTTGAAAAAAGACTGAATAAGCGCCTTACACAGCACCGGCTGTCGAGCTTTCGGGATTACTATTACCTGCTTCGTTACAGTCGCGACAAAGATCAGGAACTCGCAGCTGTCATCGACCTGTTGACAACTAATGAAACTTATTTTTTTCGCGAGGACTTTCAACTCAAAACGTTCACTGATGAGATAATCCCTGAGGTTTGCGAAGAGAAGAGGCAACGAGGTGAGCGAAGTTTACGCATCTGGAGTGCAGGCTGCTCCAGTGGTGAGGAACCGTACACCATTGCTATGTTGCTGATGGAGCGTCCCGAACTGGTCGCTTGGAACATCAATGTTATTGGGACCGACATTAGTCAGGATGTGCTGTCGAAAGCCAGACATGGGGTCTATGGCAGCAACTCTTTTCGGGCGACAGACGATTATTTTCTGAGTAAATATTTTAATCCCTGCCCCGAAGAAGAAAAAAAATGGAAAATTGACGATCGGGTCAAGCAACGGGTTTCAATAAGCCATTTGAATCTTTTTGATAGCCGTCGGGTTTCCCTGCTTGGGCAGGTTGACCTGATTTTCTGTCGCAATGTTATTATCTATTTCGATCTTGAGTCGAAGCGGATGGTGATCTCCAATTTACATGACAGGTTGGTTTCTGGTGGTTTTCTACTGTTGGGACATTCTGAGTCACTGATGAATATCAGTACCGATTTTCAACTTAGACATTTTGTAAATGACATGGTCTATCAACGACCTATTGCATCAACCGGAGGGATCTGTGGCTAAGTCCATACGTGTTCTGGTTGTTGACGACTCGGCTTTTAATCGAGTAACAATCGGGAAAATGCTCGAAGGCATGGCCGGGATAGAAGTGGCTGGCTATGCTTCGGATGGTGAGGAGGGCTTGCGCAAACTGGTTGACCTGAAGCCTGATCTCGTCACCCTGGATCTGGAGATGCCCCGCATGGGCGGACTTAGAATGTTGCAGATCATTATGCAGAGTCTGCCAATCCCGGTTATCGTTGTATCCTCTCTCTCGGAAAATCACTATGTTCTGAAGGCTTTGGAGTTGGGAGCAGTAGACTTTGTTGCAAAGCCGGGTCGACCTGTCAGCCCTGAACTTTATTCGATTGAAAAAGATCTTGAACTGAAGATTCGTGGTGTGGTCCAGTTCGATTGTGTGCCACAGCCCGTTGTCCCTGAAAAGACAGACAAGGAAATGCCTGGAAAGGTCAGGCCGCTCTCGGAGGAGACCCCGACTCGTTTGGCCTCAGCTGTTGTCATTGGTGCTTCGACTGGTGGACCACCGGCGTTGCATCAACTGTTCGGTTCCGTTCGAAAAAAGGTCCCGATCGCCTTTGCTGTTGCTCAACATATGCCTCCTGGGTTCACGGCATCATTGGCTGCACGACTTAATGAAACGTCCACTTTAAGCATCCGTGAGGCCAGCGATGGTGATAAAATGTTGCCCGGGCAGGTTTTGATCACACCAGGTGGTCGAAATATGGAATTTGAGAGAGTCGGTGATGACGTTGTGGTTCATGTTGTCACTCCCCCAACTGAACAGATCTATACCCCTTCGGTCGATGCCCTTTTCAAGTCAGCTGCACCTGTATATGCGCGCAACCTGCTTGCCGTTGTGTTGACGGGGATGGGAAATGACGGGAGTTCCGGGGTGCGAAAAGTCTGCGCTTATGGCGGAAGGATTATTTCAGAAGCAGAAGAAAGTTGTATCGTGTATGGTATGCCGAAAGAGGCTGCGGCTACCGGTATGGTTGAAAAGGCCGTACCTCTGAATAAAATGTGGCAGGCTATAATCGAGCGTTGCCATCAGAAATAAATTAGATTTTTCTTTCAGCTGTTTCGAAGGCTGGAAATTTTTGTGTTCTCCTGCTAGGATGACGCTGATTTTCATGGAAAGATGTAGTTCTGTATATTTTGAGTGCTGTTTTGACAGCGGATGCAGGTGAGGCCAGAATGTCCGATCGCGATGAAAATATGGGAGCGACTCAGCGTGCTGAGGAGTTCCTTCAGGTGTTCAAAAGGGGGGCAGAGTTCACTCAGGATCTGCTCAAAGAGAATGAGCGTCTGCGTTTTCAGATTCTGAAGCTTGAACAAACGGCCAGTGACGTTTCAACCTCTCCTGATGTTGACCAGTTGAAGAATCGTATCGGGGTCCTGGAATCGGAGAAGCAGGAAATTCTGGATCGAATCAAGGCGATTGAGCAGGAAAATATCGATTACGATAACCGGTATAGTGAAGTCGAGGCAGAAAACAACCTGCTGGCGAATCTCTATATATCATCCTATCAGTTGCATTCTACTCTAGAAATATCTGAAATAATTCGGATTATTCAAGAAATTCTGCTGAACCTGGTCGGTGTCGAGCAGTTTTCCATTATGCTTCTCGATGAAACACGGTTGACCCTCAGGCCTCTGGTCGTTGAAGGGACAGACCCGAAGTTAGTGACATCGGTCAAGGTGGGGGAAGGGGCTATCGGTGAAACCGTACAGACGGCTGCCCATCGTTTACTCGCGCCGGATGCGGCGGGAGATGTTTTTTCTGATCCGATCGCCATAATTCCTCTGGTGGTAGGACAGGACGTCATCGGAGTAATCAATATTTACAAATTGTTGCAGCAGAAGGTGAGCTTTTCCAATATCGATGAGGAATTGTTCAATCTGCTTGGTGCTCATGCGGCAACAGCCATATTTACGGCCATGCTGCACATTGAACAGGGGAGTCGTCCGGTTTTCCATGACAGTTTTTTCGCCCGGATGTCAGATACGCTTGGCTAAGTCTTTTTAATTGAGCCGCCTGATTGTCAGGAGGGATGTGTTTTATGTCAAATTTAAAAGTGCTGGTTGTAGAAGATTCACCAACAATGAGACAGTTGATCGTTTTCGCCCTGAAACGGATTCGGGGCTTGCAGATTGTTGAAGCGAACGATGGTGTCGGTGGATTGAAAAAGCTGTCTGCGGAAAAATTCGACCTGATTCTGACAGATATCAATATGCCGATTATGGACGGGTTGAAACTTGTCAGTCTGATTCGTAACGATCCGCAGTATAAAGTTGTACCGGTGGTGGTTATAACGACCGAAGGCGCTCAGGAGGATCGGGACCGGGCTTTGGCTCTGGGAGCAAATGAGTACATTACCAAGCCGATTCAGACAGCAAAGATTATCGAAGTTGTCCGAAGGCTTCTTGAGGTTGGCGGTTAGCCATCAACTTCGTCTGCTGTTGCCGAACTTGACAGGCTGGCATGGACGTGTAATAAGACGCAATTCATGCTCATTAACGGTTTTTTTAAGTAAATAGGGTTCAGGAGGAACTTTTGGCTAAGGAAGAAGCGATTGAAGTAGAAGGCGTGGTTGTGGAACCGTTGCCTAATGCAATGTTTAGGGTCAAATTGGATAACGATCATGTGGTGCTCGCCCACATTTCGGGAAAAATGCGCAAGTATTACATTCGAATTCTCCCCGGTGATCGTGTGACAGTTGAATTGTCCCCCTACGACCTGACTCGCGGGCGAATCACCTATCGCGCTAAATAGTTTGTAGTGCCGTGAACAGATAATCTGCAGACAACTGACTATCAGGTAGACCTGACTGAAGTCTCTGCTTTGTTTTTATAGTGATATTCGAATACCGGCTTGCGCCGGTATTCGCGTTATATGTCCTGTTTCTCCCGACATGGGAAAGGTAGCGTTATGTTCGCTACGGAGGTTATATGGAAAAGCAATATACCCCTGGTCTGATTGAGCAGAAATGGCAGCAAAAGTGGCAAAAGCATCATAGCTTCAGGGCCGAAGAGAATCCTTCCAAGGAAAAATATTACCTGCTTGAGATGTTTCCATATCCTTCCGGCAGAATACATATGGGCCATGTGCGAAATTACGCCATAGGTGATGTCATCGCACGTTATAAAAGAATGCGCGGCTATAATGTTTTACATCCGATGGGGTGGGATGCATTCGGAATGCCTGCCGAGAATGCCGCGATTGAGCATGGCACCCACCCATCCAAATGGACCTATGAAAACATTGACAGCATGCGGGTACAATTAAAGCGACTCGGACTCTCCTATGATTGGCAGCGAGAATTCGCAACTTGCGATCCAGAATATTCACGTTGGGAGCAGTTGATCTTCCTGAAAATGCTGGAAAGGGGGTTGGCTTACAAAAAGAGTTCCTCGGTCAACTGGTGTCCCGATTGCCAGACAGTCCTGGCCAATGAGCAGGTAGAAGAAGGATGTTGCTGGCGGTGTCATAATGTTGTTGAAGCGAAAGAGCTTGAGCAATGGTTTTTCAAGATCACCAGTTATGCTGATGAACTGCTCGACTGTACCGAAAAGCTGACCGGTTGGCCGGAGCGGGTTCTGGCGATGCAGCGCAACTGGATCGGGAAGAGCTACGGTTGTGAAATAGATTTCCCGATCGTGGACAGTAACGATAAAGTCAAAGTTTTTACCACCCGGCCTGATACTTTGTTTGGTGCCACCTTTATGAGTCTTGCTCCTGAGCATCCGATGGTTTCGGCCCTGGTAACAGCTGCTCAGCAGACAGAGGTAGATGCCTTCCTGGGCACTGTCGCTACTCAGGATAAGTTGGCTCGCACCAGTGGTGATCTGGAGAAGCTCGGGGTTTTTACCGGTTCGTACAGTATTAATCCTTTGACAGGTGATAAGATACCGATATTCCTTGCAAACTTTGTTTTAATGGATTACGGAACCGGAGCCGTTATGGCCGTTCCAGCACATGATCAGCGTGATTTCGAGTTCGCTCGGAAATATGAGTTGCCGATACGAGTGGTTATTTGTCCGGCCGGGGAGACCTTTGCTCCCGATGAGATGACAGAGGCCTGGGTTGGAGACGGCCTGTTGATCAACTCCGAGGACTTTGACGGAATAGACAATCAGTCCGCCAAAGAGAAGATCGCCGCCTACCTGGATGAACGAAAAGAAGGGCGAAAGACAATCAACTATCGATTGCGCGATTGGGGGGTCTCCCGGCAACGTTACTGGGGAACGCCGATTCCAATCATCTACTGCGATGGCTGCGGCGCAGTCCCGGTTCCCGAACAAGAGCTGCCAATACTCCTGCCCCAGGATGTGGAGTTGACAGGTGAGGGTGGGAGCCCGCTTGCCCGCCATCACGAATTCCTGTCTGTCAATTGTCCGAAATGCGGAAAACCGGCACGGCGTGAGAGTGATACTTTTGATACCTTTGTTGAAAGCTCCTGGTATTTTGCACGATATGCCTGTCCCGATTTTTCCGATGGACCACTTGATCGCGATGTCGTCAATCACTGGATGCCGGTTGATCAGTACATCGGTGGCATTGAGCACGCGGTGATGCATCTGTTGTATGCCCGTTTTTTCACCAAGGTGCTGCGTGACCTGGGTATGATCGATGTCGATGAGCCATTTACCAATCTGTTGACGCAAGGAATGGTCTGCATGGAGACCCAGCGTTGTTCCGAACATGGGTGGCTCTACCCTGAAGAGGTTGAAAATACCACCTGTACCAAGTGTGGTGCCGAAGTTGAGCTCGGCCGCACTGAAAAAATGAGCAAATCGAAGAAGAATGTTGTCGATCCCAACCAGTTGATTGATCAGTATGGTGCCGATACGGCACGACTATTCTCTTTATTTGCGGCCCCTCCGGAAAAAGATCTGGAGTGGAATGAACAGGGAGTCGAGGGTTGCTCACGGTTTATTGGCAGAATCTGGCGCGCGGTTAGTGATAATCTTGAAATAATCAGCGATTGCGGTCAGCCGGGCTTGGTTGCCGGTGATGCTGCAGAGCTCAGACGCAAGACTCATCAGACGATTAAGAAAGTGACGGAAGATATCGATGGTCGATTCCATTTCAATACTGCAATTGCTTCGGTTATGGAACTTGTAAACGCTATCTATGCCTTCAAGGGTGGAAAAAAAGATGCTCCTGTCCTGCGTGAAGCATTGGAAGCAGTTGTTCGTCTTCTCGCGCCTTTTGTTCCTCACCTCTGCGAAGAGTTGTGGGAAGTGCTTGGCTATGAGGATGGCGTTGAGGCCCAGGGCTGGCCCTGTTGGAGTAAGGATGCTCTGAGAACCAGTGAAGTTTTACTGGTGGTTCAGGTGAATGGCAAGGTCAGGGGCAAAATTTCTGTTGCTTCTGAAGCTGATAATCAGACAATAGAGGTTGCCGCACTTGCTGATGCAAATGTTCAGCGTTTTATCGAGGGAAAGCAGGTTCGCAAAGTCATCTGTGTGCCTGGTCGCCTGGTTAATGTTGTGGTTTCTGGATGATGCGACTGATTTGCCTTTTACCGTTTCTGACTCTTTTCGCTTGCGGATATCAGGTTCCAGGGAACGGTAGCGCAGTTCCTGATGGAATAAAGGCTCTTTATCTGCCGCTTTTTTTGAATCAGTCTGCCGAACCGCGCTTAGAGAACAGCGTCACCGATGCTGTTGCTGAGGCTTTCAGCCAAATACATTCGCTCCGTTTGGTGTCGGACAAGGGGGAAGCTGATACCTTTGCTGAAGGAGTTATTCTCTCTTATGGGACATCAGCTCTTTCTTATGATTCCCAGGATAACATTCGTGAATACCTGGCTTGGATGGCTATTGAGCTTAAATTACGGCGCGCTTCCGATGGTAAGCTGCTTTGGCAGAATCGTGTAGAGTGGCATGAGCCATACCTGACGAACGCCGACAAGTCGATACAGAATGATCTTGAAAATGCTGCGACTCGTGAGATCGAGCGAAGAATTGCTGATGAGCTTCTGTTTCGTTTACAGTCAGACTTTTAGGCACATAGATGACTCCTGCTGAACTGCAACAGGTTTTAAGAGAAAAGAAAATCCCAGAGCTTCTTCTGGTTTACGGTCAGGAAAGTTTTCTGGTCGAACGGATTGTACAACAAGTCAAGTCTGCGGTGCTTCCAGAAGGAACGGAAGATTTTAATTTCACTCAATTTTCCGCCAAGGATGCACTCGCAGAAGAGATCATTTCCACGGCTTTGACTCTCCCTGTTTTTTCCGAACGACGTCTGGTCCTGATTAAAAATGTTCAACAGTTACCCGCCACAACACAAGATCAATTGCTGGAATATCTGCAAAACCCTGCATCAGAAACTTGTCTGTTGCTAACTGGCGAAAAAATTGACAGTCGCCGCAAATTTTTCCAGACTTTAAGAAAACGCGGTGCTGCTGTCGAGTTCAAGCCGTTGTACGAAAACCAGTTACCTGCTTTTGTCCGGGAGCAGCTGTCCTTAGATAATTTTGACATTACCGGAGATGCATTGACTCTTTTCTGTTCCAGGGTCGGGACGAATCTTCAAGAAGTCAGGACCGAGCTTGGCAAACTGCAGACCTATCTGGGAGCTCTGCGCCTGATTGATGTTGTGGATGTGCAGGCCGTTGTTTCCAAGGTACGCTCTGAGAATGTCTTCGATATTGGTAATGCGGTTGCTCGTGGCGAGACAGGAAAGGCCTTCTCTTTAAGTAAAAAATTGATCGAAGAGGGTGAAGCTCCGCTGAAGATTCTTTCTCTGCTGGTTCGACATTATCGTCAACTCTGGAAACTTCGTGAGTTGCAGGTCAAGGGAAAGAATCAAAAAGAAATGGCAAGTCTGGTCGGGTTGCCCCCTTTTTTTGTAGACGGGATGTTGACCCAGGCTAAACGATTTTCCAGTCTTGATTTCAGGCGAGCATTCAATCTTTTTCTTGAAACGGATTTGGCAATGAAATCGAGTGGCGCCAATCCTGGTTCACTGTTGGAAGCGCTATTGTTAAATCTTGCTCAGAAGAAGAGATGATTAGAGTTGTGCAAGTTTAAAAGGGGCCCTTATGGGAGGCCCCTTTTTTAAGGTCTTGATGTTGCTTTTAACTACGCCAGAGTGTTGACCAGTTTGGTCAGACGTGAAATCTTACGACTGGCAGTTGATTTGTGGATAACGCCCCTTGCGGCTGTGCGGTCAATGTAGGGTACCGCTTTGGCCAGGGCTTCCTGGGCGGTATCGATTTCGCCCGCAGCAACAGCTTCGCGTACATTTTTAACCAATGTGCGCATGGTCGCGCGAATATGATTATTGCGAGCGTTGCGGATTACATTTTGTCTGGTGCGTTTGATTGCTGATTTGTGATTAGCCACTAGATATCTCCTAAGTATATGTGTCTGTCGTTGTATATCCGAATGGCGAAGTAGATAACATTGTATCGTTATCTAGTCAAGTTAAAACGAGCTAATCGTGGTGGAGATTAGCTTTATATGCCGAGGGATTAGCTGTTTTGAGATATGAATTAAAATAAAATAATACATTTTGTATTGTCGTTTTGGGAGTGTGATGAGCCAAAGAACGAAAATATCAACAGCAACTGTGTCAATGGCAGTTGCCACGACCTGTAGCCGGATGGCAGGACTCGTCAGGGATGTCGTTATCGCTCGACTGTTTGGCGCTGGCTTTGCGACTGATGCCTTCTTTATGGCATTCACGATTCCCAATCTGCTAAGAAGGTTTTTCGGTGAAGGTTCACTGACGGCAGCCTTTGTTCCGACTTTTACTGAAATCTACCAACAACAGGGCGAAGTGGAAGCGCAAAGACTTGCTAATCGTTGTGTCACTCTGTTGCTGCTGGTTATGTTCTTTGTTGTTACGGCAGGGATTCTCGCCTCTCCCTGGATCGTCAGCGGTATTGGATATGGATTTGCTGAAGTACAGGGGAAGCTTGATCTGACCGATACCCTGAACCGGTTGATGTTTCCCTACATCGGACTGGTCAGTTTGTTGGCACTATTGACAGGTGTTTTGAATGTTCATGGTCACTTCTTTTTGCCTTCACTTTCTCCATTATTGCTGAATGTTTCGATGATCGTCAGTGCCTTGACGCTTGGGCAACTGTTCGAACAGCCCATAGTTGCACTTGCGGTCGGTGTTATTGCTGGCGGTCTGGTGCAGTTGTTATTACAGTATCCCGCTCTGTTGAAATATAGAATAAAATTCCACTTGGACTGGTCTTTTCGCAACGATCCTGCACTGCGTCGCATTGTCCTGTTGATGCTTCCGGGGATTGCCGGTGTAGCTATCTACCAGATTAATGTTGTGGTGACCCGCCTGATGGCGTCTTTCTTACCGGAGGGGAGTGTCTCATATCTTTATTACGGGCAGCGTCTCTTTGAGTTTCCTCAAGGGATTTTTATCGTCTCTTTAGCCCAGGCAGCACTTCCGGCAATGAGTCGACAGGCTGCTGATAAGGACTGGGATGGGTTGCAGGAGTCTCTTCGGTTTTCTTTGGCGCTGATAGCCATTTTCACCTTGCCTGCCATTATTGGTCTGATTCTATGTGCCGAACCAGTCTTCAGCCTGTTTTTTATGGGGGGTGAGTTCGACCTGACGGCATTAGAGAACACTGCCTTGACTTTGGTATGTTATGCGCCCGGGCTATTTTTTGTCGGAATGAGCAGAATCGCGGCACAGACTTTTTATGCTCTCAAAGATACCAGAACTCCCGTTCGAATTTCATTCTGGACACTTCTGGTTAATGCTGGCTGCGGATTTTTGTTGATGTTCCCCCTTCGGCACTTTGGCCTGGCCATTGCACTGACCTTGGCTTCAGCCTTTAATGCTGGTCTGCTGCTTTATTTTTTGCGACGTAAGGTCGGACCCTTTCTGCAGGGAGCATTGGTTTCTCCGGTTCTTCGTTCTCTGCCCGGCTGCCTTGTTATGGGGCTCACCGTCTATCTGGTACTGGGAATAGTCGATTGGCAGAAGGAAGGCGAGGTGTTCTGGAAAAGTTCAGTTCTGGCTGGTGCGGTAGGGCTTGGTCTTGTCAGTTACCTCATGACATGTCTGGTCCTGCGTGTTGAGCAGATTCGGCAGGGGTGGGGTTTGCTCAAGGCACGAAGAAAGAAGTCGCTTAACGAGGTGTGAATTTTGCTCCTGTGTCAAAAACGGCGGATATGTATTTGCCCTCCGGCGACCACCTTCTCCAGCCATTTTGTCAGCCACTCCTTATGAAGATTCCTGGTCAGCGGGACGAGCAGGCTGAATCCCAGCAAATCGGTGCAGAACCCCGGAGTCAGGAGCAAGACGCCGCCGACCAGGATCATGGCTCCATCAACGAGTTCTCCCCGCGGCACTCGACCCTGATTCATTTCGCTCTGTATTTTATTGATCAGCGAAAACCCCTGCATTCTTGCCAGATATGCACCCGCAATTCCGGTTAGGAAAATAAGTGCAACGGTTGCCAGTGTGCCAAGCAGTGAGCCGATTTCGAGCAGGACATAAAGTTCAAGAATCGGAATAAAAGTAAAGAGAATTAAGAGTCTTATAAACATGTGTCGCCTGTTTGATGTTTTGAGTATGAGTGATGGTGGTGTTTCAGGTCCTATTCATTGGTTCAGAACCGATGGTCTCGCTAACTTGCTGAAATATAGAACTAAAAAAGAATGACTAATAAATAGGCAAGGAGCTCTTTCTGCCTAGTGCCGCTGGTTTAATGTTTCAGTCAACAGGGCTGCCAACAGGTTTTCAACAGGAAATGTGGAAACGGGTTGAAGTGCTTTTAAATTTAAGCATTTAGCCAATTTTCAGCCTTGTGAAAGTCAGGTACTCCCTTCATCGTAGAGCTTTATACGACGATCAACAGCTTGGCGCAATGAGTCTTCTGCGTCAACTCCGTGAAACTTAGCCAAGTTTGTTAATTCGAAGAGAGCATCGCCGATGAGTTGTTCTGTTATCTTTTGCTTTGTCTCTTGTTGGTTGAGCTGTGTCAACGCCTCCGTTGCAGCGAGCTCACAGGTTTTATTGACACCTTGCGTGACTTCTGTCGTTCGGGTCAGGGCCTTGGCCAGTTTTTCTGCTCGTTTGAGGGCAGGGAAAGAGAGTGGAATGCGGTCACGTAAGGATGTGGATTTCCCTTTATCCAACAGTTCCTTGGTTTTGATCCGCTCCCAATCCGAGTCTATACTCTCGGATGCAGTGTTGATAAAGATATGCGGGTGTCGTCTGAGCAGTTTCTGATTGATTGAGTCTGCAATCTCCACCATGCTGAAGGCTCCCTTTTCGCGGAAAATCTGTGCCTGAAAGACGATCTGCAACAACAAATCTCCCAGTTCTTCACAGACCTCCAAAGGGTCGCCTCTGTCGATCGCTTCAATGACTTCATAAGCTTCTTCAAGAATGTATTTTTTAAGACTCTCTGGTGTCTGGTAACGATCCCATTCACATCCACAGGGACCGCGAAGGGTCTCCATTGTGAGAAGAAGGCGTTTTATTGCGTCGAGGCTCAAGCTGGTTATGTCGTCAGGCATTGGTGGGTCTTTCTTTCTGTCTGTTGGTTAACAGGTTCAGTTTATGATAGCGCAAATCCCTTCGTCGGTGAAAGTAAGCTTTTGCATCGAATAATGACAGGAAAAATCACTTGCAATATCAGGCATGATGGGCTAAATACATGCGCCGTTCAGTGTTATGAAGTTCCTCTTTTTCCCTTGACAAGATTCAAGCTGTCTCTATATTGTGAAGTTTTGTCTTAAGGTGAGTGGCTGTGCGTCTAGGTCTAGATGAAATCGAGGCTGGAGGAGTTGTCAGGGAATACACGGTCCCTGTTACGACTTTCCCGGATTTATCGGCGGTTGCTGATGCTGCCCAGTTCGATTTTACAACTTTTCTGGAGTTCCGGTTGCGTTTTAAGCGTGCCGGCGCACTGGTGGAACTGGATGGGTATCTGACATTTGGGATCAAGGACATTTGTGGTCGCTGTTTGATCCCGTTTGAAACAAAAATAGAATCATCTTTTACGCTGACGTTCACCCCAGGGAAAGAGAGTTCCTTCGATCAGCAGATCGAGGAGCTTGAACTTGAAGACGAAGAACTAGGCCAGGTTTTCTACGACGACGAGCATCTTGAGCTGCTCGTTCCACTTCAAGAGCAGGTCATTATCAGCTTGCCGATCAGCCCGCTATGCAAGGAAGAATGTCTTGGTCTTTGTGCCGAGTGTGGTAGAAATTTAAATGAAACAATCTGCACTTGTGAAAAAAAGGTGTTTAACAATAAATTTGCGGCATTAGGGAAACTGAAACTCGACTCATAATTGAACACTGGCATCGACTCGATTTGCGTGATTGAAGGTCAGAATTTATAGAAGCTGGAACTTATCCAGCTGTTAAGGAGAAAAATATGGCAGTTCCAAAGAAGAAAACTTCTAAATCCAAAAAAAATACGCGTCGTGCTCATGATGCGATCAGTGCGCCAAATACCTCGAATTGTCCACAATGCCAGGAGCCGAAACTGCCTCATCGTGCATGCGCTAACTGTGGCACCTACAAAGGCAAAGAAGTACTCAGCAGCGACGAATTTTAATCTGATTACTTCGTGATCATGCCAATTAAAATTGCTGTTGACGTTATGGGGGGAGACCATGCTCCTGCTACGGAGATTGCGGGCGCTGTTATGGCCTGCAAAAAGTGGGGGAGTAGTGTCATCCTGGTCGGCAACTCCGAACTGATCAGCACAGAGTTGGCGACCCATCAAACGACTGGTTTGAGTCTTGAAATTAGACATGCCAGTGAAGTTGTTGGCATGGATGATTCAGCTTCCGATGCCGTTCGTAAGAAAAAGGATTCATCGATTAGGGTCGCCTTTGATCTGGTTAAAAATGGCGAAGCGGGTGCTGTTGTGAGTACCGGGAATTCCGGCGCGACCATGGCTGCTGGAATGTTTGTTTTGAGAAGGGTTCCCGGAGTTGATCGCCCCGCTATCGCGACGGTGATGCCTAACCAGATCGACAAGACGGTCGTTCTGGACATGGGTGCAAATGTTGGTTGTAAATCACAAAATCTCCAACAGTTTGCAATTATGGGAAGCCTGTATGCCGAGCATGTCCTCGGTAAGAGCGCTCCCCGTGTTGGTCTACTCTCTAACGGAGAAGAAGAGAAGAAGGGCACGGATTTAACTCGTGAAGCTCATCTTCTCTTGAAACATACTAACCTCAACTATGTCGGTTATGTAGAAGGTGCAGACGTTTATAATGGCTCGACCGATGTTATCGTCTGCGATGGGTTTGTCGGGAATGTTCTGCTCAAGGTCTCTGAGGGGCTGGCGGTTGCTATCGGCAGCATGTTGAAACAGGAGATCGAAAAACGATTTCTGGCAAGACTTGGTTACCTCCTCAGTCGACCGGCATTCAAAGCATTTAAAAAAAGAGTCGATCCTTGCGAGTACGGAGGAGCGCCCTTGCTGGGGCTTGATGGTACTGGTGTTATTTGTCACGGTGGCTCCAGCCCGGTTGCTATCAGTGTCGCAATTCGTCAAGCCGAAGAGTTTGCTCGAATCAGAATCGAAGAGAAACTGGCTCAATATCTTTGACTCAGAACGTCTTGGTCGATTGCCGGATGTTTCCGGCTGAAGGAGTCTTTACGTGAAAAGAGCACGCGTCATAGGAACCGGATCTTGTCTGCCGGAAAAAATTTTGACGAATTTTGATCTGGAAAAAATTGTTGACACCAATAACGAATGGATTGTTGCTCGGACCGGTATCGAACAACGGCGCATCGCTGCAGCAGAAGAGAATACCTCCGATCTGGCAACCAGGGCTGCAGAGCGTGCTCTGGAGATGGCTGGAATCTCGGCAGAAGAGATCGATCTGATCGTCATGGGAACAATCACTGGTGACTACCCCTGGCCTGCAACCGCCTGCATAGTTCAAAATAATCTTGGTGCCAGGAACGCCTATGCTTATGATATCTCTGCTGCATGCAGTGGCTTTGTTTATGCCCTGTCTAGCGCAGCCGATTTTCTTGAAGCAGGACGCGGCAAAAAAGCTCTGGTTATCGGCAGTGAAATTCTGTCGCGCATTGTTGATTGGACGGACCGTAATACCTGCGTTCTTTTCGGTGATGGGGCCGGAGCGGTTGTTCTCGACCTCCAGGATGGGGAGTCCGGCATCCTGTCTTCTCACATGCATTCGGATGGAAGCTACCTCGAATTGCTTTATCAACCAGGTTTCGGAACCAGGAACGTCGCAACTCCAGAGACGATTGCAGATAAAAAGAACTACTCACTGGTGATGCAGGGGAATGAGGTTTTCAAGGTTGCGGTACGATCTTTAACCGATGTATCACAAGAAGCTCTGGCAGCCAACAATCTTGACAGTGAAGATGTGAACCTTTTTATACCTCATCAAGCTAATCGGCGCATTCTGGAAGCGACTGCCAAGCGATTGAAGCTGAATGATGATCAGTGCTTTATCAATGTCCATAAGTATGGCAATACCTCGGGTGCCACCATCCCGATTGCAATGGATGAAGCAAATCGACAAGGTTTGCTGAAATCCGGTGATAATGTATTGATGGCAGCCTTTGGTGGCGGATTCACCTGGGGTTCGGTGCTGCTTCGTTGGTAGTTTATTCTCTGAGTCTGGAGGAGTTAAGATGATTGCATTTCTTTTCCCAGGGCAGGGTTCGCAGTTCTCCGGAATGGGCAAGGATCTTGCGGATAACTTTTCGGCTGCTCGTCTGGTTTTTGAAGAAGCCAACGATGCTCTCGGCTTTGATATCTCCAGGATGTGTTTTTCGGGGTCCGAAGAAGATTTGAAATTGACCGCAAATACCCAACCGGCAATTCTTACCGTAAGCATTGCGGCTTTGCGTGTGCTTGAACAGGAAACAGAACTGAAAGCAGATTACACGGCAGGACACTCACTTGGTGAATATTCTGCATTGGTTAGTGCTGGTGCCTTTCGTCTTGCCGATGCGGTAAAGACTGTGCGTCAGCGGGGAACTTTTATGCAGGAAGCGGTGCCGGTCGGCGTGGGTGCCATGGCCGCTGTCATGGGTCTGGAACGTGCTGAGTTGGAGCAGATCTGTCAAGATGCAGCCCAGGGAGAGGTCGTTAGTCCTGCTAATTTCAACAGCCCCGGTCAAATCGTTATCGCAGGGCATGCAACTGCCGTTGGTCGGGCTATCGAGCTGTGCAAAGCTCAGGGTGCCAAGAGGGCTCTTCCTCTGCCGGTGAGCGCCCCGTTCCATTCATCGTTGATGGAGCCCGCAGCCCAGCGTCTTGAAACTGTGCTGAGTAAGGTTACGGTCAATCCGTTGCAGTGTCCGGTGATCAGCAATGTCATGGCAGATGCTTGCCGTGATCAGACATTGGTCAAACAGCTGCTGGTTGAACAGGTCTGTGCTCCGGTAAGGTGGGACGAGTCAGTCGTTAATATGGTAGAACTTGGTGTCAAGCATTTCATTGAAATTGGACCGGGGAAAGTCCTCTCCGGCCTGGTGAAGCGGATTACCAAGGGATCGAATATCAAGAATATCGGGGCGGTTGCTGATCTGGATAAATTGCAGGGATGATTATCCAGTTGTCAGGTTTCCTTCCTGACTGTTTTATTGATATATTTATAAGTCTGCACAAAAAAATATAGAGGAGAGATGTTATATGGTTCAGGATAAAGTAGCTCTCGTAACCGGAGCCTCACGCGGTATCGGACGCAGTATTTCTCTGGCACTCGCCGGGCAGGGAGCAAAAATCGTTGCCGTCGATGTTGATCTTCAGGCGACCGAGGACTTTGTTGCAGAGCTTAAGGCTCAAGGAACGGAGGCCATCGCAGTACAGGGGAATGTGACGCTGTCTGAAGATGTCGCCGAGATAATGAAGTCGGCAGTTGAGGCCTTTGGTCGTATTGATATTCTGGTCAATAATGCCGGCATTACACGTGACGCTCTTTTGCTCAGAATGAAAGACGAAGACTGGGACGCAGTTCTCAGTGTGAACTTGAAGGGTGCGTTTCTCTGTAGCCGTGCTGCAGCCAAAGTCATGTCAAAGCAACGGTATGGCCGGATCGTCAACATTGCTTCGGTTGTCGGACAGATGGGGAATGCGGGTCAGGCAAACTACTGCGCCAGTAAGGCCGGTCTGATGGGACTGACCAAGTCCAATGCCCGTGAACTGGCCAAGCGCAATGTTACGGTTAACGCGGTTGCGCCCGGTTTTATCGCGACAGCGATGACTGATGCTCTTCCCGAGGCGAAACGTCAGGAACTGGCAGCACAGATTCCTCTGGAGCGTTTGGGCTCTGCAGAAGATATCGCACATTCAGTATTGTTTCTGGCGTCAGATCGGGCTGCTTATATCACCGGTCAGATTCTCGGCGTCAATGGCGGAATGTACATGTAAATAAAAAGGCTTTTTTATAGCCGTAACTAAAACACAGGAGGAAATTATGGCTTCAATTGAAGAACGTGTAAAGCAAATCGTTGCTGAGCAACTGGG
>Ga0102946_1000027_pt1 | contig 53457 bp, 45 predicted proteins | sample SalPon2A_A_D1_MG_FD_78209 | JGI IMG/M metagenome (GOLD analysis project Ga0102946, IMG submission 78209) | Soil microbial communities from South San Francisco under conditions of wetland restoration - Salt Pond MetaG R2A_A_D1_MG | ecosystem: Environmental > Terrestrial > Soil > Wetlands | place... | reverse complement strand
TTGAAGGTAAGGAAGTCCGCAAAGTAATTCACGTACCCGATCGCCTGGTCAATATTGTGGTGGGCTGATATTGGAAATGATCTCAAATTCAACACGCCTGGCTGACTGCCGTTCAGTTTTGCTCCTTGTAGTCACCGCACTGATGTTGTCAGCCTGCGGTTTTCAGTTGCGCAGCTCAGCTGATTTGCCATCTGAAATGGCCAGTACCAACCTGGTGATTGATAACGAATACAGTGATCTTGCCCGTCGTCTTGAAGTGTTGCTGACCCAGAGTGGTGTCCAGCTTGTTGGTGCTGATCAGGCGACTGCAATTCTGGAGGTGCCCATTAACCGGGTCGTCACCGATGTTTTGACCATTGGCGACAACGCCCGCGTGCGTGAGTACCGGGTCAGTCATACGGTTGAATTTCGTTTGCTGGATGCCGGTGGTTCGGAATTGCTTCCCCGTCAGACTCTCAGGCAAACACGGGAAATCTCCTTTGATGAACAGGAAATTCTCGGTGCCTCACGTGAACAGGAGTACCTGCAAAAAGACCTTGCCAACCTGATGGCAAGACTGATTTTGCAGAGACTGGAAGGCTCAGGAAACTGAATTGACGATCAAGCTTCCCCAGCTGCAACAAAGCCTGGCGCAATCAATTGCACCTGTCTATCTTGTGGCAGGCGCAGAGCCCCTGCTTGTGCAGGAGGCGCGCGAAAGCATCATTGAAGCGGCTAAAAACAAAGGGTTTCTCGAACGCGAACTGATTGTGGCCGAGTCACGTTTTGACTGGGACAACGAACTCCGCGAATCAGCTGCTCCTTCGCTCTTTGCCCAGCAGAAAGTCATTGATCTTCGTCTTGCCAGTGGAAAGCCCGGCATGGCCGGATCGAAGGTGCTGTCAGAGTGGGCGAAAAACCCGGACCCCGATGTGGTCCTGGTCCTGTCATTTGGCAGCTGGGAAGCAGCCTCCAGGAAATCAAAGTGGGCTCAGAATCTGGATCGTGCAGGTGTGGTTGTTGAAATCTGGCCGCTTAAGCCAAGCGAGCTGCCGGGCTGGATTTCCCAGCGAATGGTTGCAGCGGGATTGAATGCGGATCGCGACGCAGTCGCGATGCTGGCGGAGCTGGTCGAAGGCAATTTGCTCGCTGCGAAGCAGGAAATCGACAAGCTGGCCATGCTGCGCGGTGGCCAGCAATTGAGTGCGGCAGACATTGAGGAAGCCGTGGTAAACAGTTCACGTTTCGATGGTTTTCGATTGGCAGAGTGTGCTTTGCGGGGAGAAACCGCAGAATGCCTTCGGGTTTCTGCTGGTCTGCAACGCAATGATGTTGCGATACAGCCAGTGACTGCTGCCCTTTATAACGAGCTCTCACTGGCGGGGGGGCTGCTTGAGGTTCGACAACGGGGGGGTGACGAAAGAACCTATTTTTCCAGGGCCAGAGTCTGGCCGATGCGCCAGGGGCCGATGAAGATGGCGGCCCAGCGTTTGAGCATTGAACACCTGGGAAAGATATTCCGATGCCTTGCAACCATCGATATGCAGGGCAAGGGACAGGCGCCTGGTAATCCCTGGCGTACAATGGATGCCCTGTTGTTGTACTTGTGTCGACCGCGTGAAGTATCGTTACAGTTCTGACTGTGATGTCTGATTCCGGGGCAATAGGGATATTCGGGGGCACCTTCGATCCGGTGCATTTCGGGCACCTCAGGGCAGCAACTGAAGCGTCAGAAAAACTCCCCCTGAAACAATTTCGTCTGCTGCCTGCCGGGTCACCGCCACACCGCGACGTGACATTTGCCAGCGCCGGGCATCGACTGGCCATGCTTGCTCTTGCTACTGCCAACTACGATGGGGTGGAAGTGGACGATCGGGAGGTTCGACGAAGTGGTAATTCATACATGGTCGATACGCTTGCCGAGATCCGCAACGAGGTTGGCGATACACCGTTGGTGCTGATGGTCGGGCAGGACGCAGTGAATAAGCTCGACAGCTGGCATGAATGGCGGGCATTGTTTGAACTGGCACACCTGGTCGTGATGCGCAGGCCTGGTTCAGGCCACAATTATTCCGGATCCCTTTTTGAAGAATTACAACCAAGACTGGTGGATGAAAGTGACCTGCTGACAGCATCACCCGCAGGCAAAGTCTTTCCGCTGGAAGTGACTCAGCTGGAAATTTCTTCTACCGGTATACGTGACCTTTTAAAAACCGGCCGGTCACCCCGTTTCCTGCTTCCTGAGCCCGTCATCGACTATATCTACCAGCATGATTTATATGATTCTGTGCGTTAACCGGAGCCAGGATTCTTTGCGACACCGCGGCGCAAGCGATAAACTCAGAACCTGGCACACAACGGAAGTACCTGTCTATTGAGCAATTCTGAATCGTCAGCTGTCCTGACAGCTAAAGAACTCCGGGATCTGGTCATTTCCTCGCTCGAGGATCTTAAGGCCATCGACATCAACATCATCGACGTAAGCGGTCAGAGTCCACTGACCGATGCTTTCGTTGTGGCTTCCGGAAATTCCAACCGCCATGTCAAGTCAATTGCCGACAAGGTCGTCACCCGTGCAAAGGAGCAGGGTTGCCAGCCATTGGGAATTGAAGGCTATAATCCTGGTGAGTGGGTCCTGGTCGATCTCAACGACGTGATCGTTCACATCATGCTGCCACAAACCCGTGCTTTTTATAACATCGAAAAGCTCTGGGAAGTTACTGAAACACACCGAAACAGCGCGTCCGCAACCTGAGGTCCTGACGGCCAGGTGCGTCTCCTAGTTGCCGCCGTTGGCCAGCGAATGCCGGCCTGGGCCGAACAGGCCTGGGGCGAATATTCACGGCGGTTTCCGCCCTCCCTGAAACTGGAACTCAAGCAGATTCGATTGCCGAAAAGAGCAAAAAATGCTGATGTGGTTGCAGCCAGGAATGCGGAAGGCCAGGATTTGCTTGCAGCGGTTCCCACCGGTGCATTGGTGGTTGCACTTGATGAGCGTGGCAAGCAATGGACAACCCGTGAATTTTCCGCTCGTTTCGAGTCCTGGATGCAGGAAGGCAGGGATGTTGCGTTCCTGGTCGGAGGCCCTGACGGGCTGTCCCAGGAGTGCAAATCACGCGCGGACCTCAGCTGGGCTCTGGGTCGCGCGACATATCCGCACGCCCTGGCGAGGGTGATGATGGTTGAACAACTCTACCGGGCGTGGACTGTCACGCAGAATCACCCCTATCATCGGGATTGAGATAATGAATTCAAATCGAGCCATCCTGCTTGCTTCGGCGTCACCACGCCGAAGGGATTTGCTGGACCAGATTGGTGTTTCTTACCGTGTACAACCTGCGGATATAGATGAATCGCCTTTGCCCGGGGAAGCGGCCGAACCTTATACGCTGAGGATTGCCCGCGAAAAAGTGATTGCCGGAAGTGGTCATCGTCACGAGGGGGAAATTGTTCTGGCCGCGGACACCTCTGTGGTGGTTGGAGACAGGATGCTGGGAAAGCCTGTTGACCAGGACGAGGCATTTGATATGTTGAGCATCCTTTCAGGCGCAACGCACCAGGTTTTTACAGCCGTTTCAGTTATGAATGATCGCGGCCGTGTTGAATCCTGCCTTAAAGTCAGCGATGTTGAATTTGCTGAAATGGGCGATGAATGGATCAGGGCCTACATTGAAACCGGTGAGCCGATGGACAAGGCTGGTGCCTATGGCATCCAGGGCTGGGCAGGCGCACAGATTCGAAGAGTGAACGGAAGTTATTCCTCCATCATGGGTTTGCCCCTGTTCGAAACTGCAATTTTGCTTGGAAATGCAGGTTTGCGCCTGCCACAAATTCCTGAGCCTGCGCACAAGACGCGCACGCTGTTGAATTAAATTCTTAAAAACCGCTCCAATGATATCCTTGAGCACTTTGTTCAAACGCCGGGTGTATAGCTCTTGAGTGAAGAGATATTGATCAATGTTACGCCCACAGAGGCGCGGGTGGCCCTGGTCGAAGGCGGGATGTTGAATGACATCTGGCTTGAGCGCGCCGGGCTCAACGGTTACCTCGGAAATATTTACAAGGGCCAGGTATCAAGGGTCCTGCCAGGGTTGCAGGCTGCGTTTGTCGATATTGGGCTGGAACGCACTGCATTTTTGCATGTTGGTGACATGGTGCGCCAGGATCCCGAAGATTCAAATGATGAACCCTCGTCTGCGCCTTTGATATCAAACCTGATTCGCCAGGGCGAAGAAGTGATAGTCCAGGTCATCAAGGATCCGCTTGGTGACAAAGGCGCAAGGCTGAGTACCAACATCAGCCTGCCTTCTCGTTACCTGGTGCTGCTTCCTGACTGTGATGTTATTGCCATGTCCTCAAAAATCGAGGATGAGGAAGAAAGGGAGCGGTTAACGGAGCTGGTCAGGGGTCTGAGGCATGAAGATGATCAGCATGGGTTTATTGTCAGGACCAATGCCGAAGGCGTTGAAGTGGAGGCCCTGGAGGCCGACATGCTTTACCTGAGTAAGCTCTGGCAGTCCGTTGCTGAGAAGAGTCGTCAGCCTGGTCCTCAGTCGCTGGTCTTTGAAGACCTGTCTCTGCCACTCAGGGCGTTGCGGGATTTAATGCACGAGTCGATAGAACGGGTCAGAATTGACTGTCCTGACGTGACTCGCAGTGCCAGGGATTTTGCCAGGTCGTTTGTACCGGGTTGGCTCGATCGAATCGAGGAATACAGTTCCGATCGGCCAATCTTCGATCTGTTTGGGGTCGAGGATGAAATCGAGCGGGCTTTACAACGCAATGCGCCTTTAAAATCCGGCGGCTACCTGGTGTTCGACCAGACTGAAGCCATGACAACCATTGACGTCAACACCGGAGCTTTTGTAGGCGCCAGAAACCTTTCCGAGACTGTTTATAAAACCAACCTGGAGGCGGCGCAGGCGATTGCAAGGCAACTCCGGGTCAGAAATCTCGGTGGAATCATCATCATCGATTTTATCGATATGCAACAAGAGGAGCATCGCCGACAGGTTGTGCGTGCGCTTGAACGTGCCCTTGAAAAAGACCATGCAAGAACCTCGGTCAGTGAAATTGGCGAGCTCGGCCTGGTTCAGATGACACGCAAACGCACAACCGAGAGCCTTGCCAACCGCTTGTGCGATCCCTGTCCTGTATGTGAAGGCAGGGGACACCTCAAAAGTATTGAAACTGTATGTCTTGAAATTTTCCGTGAAATCATGCGCTCATGTCGCCAGTTTGAGTCAACTTCCCTGCTGGTTCTGGCTGCGCCCCTGGTTGTGGACAAGATCCTGGACGAACAGTCCTCAACAGTCGCCGAGATGGAAGAACTTGTCGGAAAAAGCATTCGTTTTCAGCGGGAAGATCAATATTCACGCGAGCAATTTGACGTTGTGCTGGTTTAATCAGTAGTGACTGCTCCGATTACATTCCTGCGCCGGGCGAAAACGTTGCTTTGGACTTCGTTGTCCATCGTGATCATCCTGTGTGCCGTGATTGTTGGTCTGGGCAAACTTTTTCTTCCCTATACATCTCAATACCAGGAACGACTTGAGACGTGGTTGTCCGGCGAACTTGGGCAACCGGTTGAAATTGAGAGCATCAGTGGTGATTGGAAAGCTTTTGGTCCTCAGCTCACACTCAGGGGGCTGGCATTGCAGGGTGCCGATGGCGCTGAAGAAATTGCAGTGATCGAAGAGGCAGTGATTGACATCAAGCCCTTCAACGCCCTGATTCCCTCACGTGCGCTGTACAACTTCCGCGTTGCCGGGGCGAATTTTCACCTGGTCCGTCTCCAGGACGGCAGTTTTGAATTTTATGGCCTGGGCGTGGGGGGTGGTGACAATAAAGAACCGGACGCGCGTGCCGGGAAGGAGTCCGGGCTTAAGCAGCTTGCAAGCATCAGTGAAGTCATCCTGGAAGACTCCAGTTTTAAATTTATCGATGAAATTCTTCAGATCGACCTGAATCTGCAGGCGCTGAATGGCCGTCTCCAGATTCGGGGCGACGAGTTGTCAGTCCAGATCAGTTCGCAATTTGCAAGCAACAACAGCGATGAAATCTACGGTGAATTCGAAGCAACAGCCAGAATGCTGATGGATGACGAGGACAGGCCTGTCTCAGCCGAATGGCAGCTCAGCACCCAGGAACTCATGCTGGGTCAGCTTCGCGATCAACTGCCACCGAATGAATTTTTTCCTCAACAAGGTCGTTTGATGACTCAAATGTGGGGAAGCTGGGGGACGGGTCACAATCACAGGATTCGAGGTGTTCTGGATCTTCGTGGAGCAAGGGTCGTTAACGACACTCTCGACCGCACGGTTGAAAGGCTGAACACCCGTTTCATCGCGGAATTTGCCGATTCGGATGATTGGCGAATCGATATTAACGAATTCGTGCTGGACGCTGGAAAAACAGATGTCAGGCTTAATTCAGTTGCCATCGGAAGGCATCTGGCACGCGGTGCGGGACTGTGGGTGAGCGCCGATGCGGTTCCGGTGAGTTTTCCAGCTGATATAGCCGTGGAGGCAGTGCGTATCGCAGGAAAAGAGTGGCCACATTTCATCCCGGCAAGCGGTGGTGGCGTGGTTCAGGATTTCGAGATGATCCTGAATGAGAAAATGAAACTGGGCAGCGCCACGGGCACCTTCAGAAGAGCAAGCGTGAGCGACTGGGGCCAGTGGCCCGATATAGCAAATGTCGATGGCCGACTGGAATTCGGACCAGGGACCGGCAGCCTGGTGCTCAACGGCAAAGGTGTGGTGGTTGAATGGCCCAGGATGTTTGATGCGCCAGTGACGGTTGATATGCCAGTCTGCAGGGTGGATTTTTCTTGGGTGCCAGGTGAAAAAGGCCAATACCAGGTCGAACTTGGCGAATGTGCAATAGAAAACGAATTCGTATCGGCTCATGGTGAACTCAGGTTTCGTGGAAATACGGGTAAGCCTGCGGTTGATGTTGTTGTACGGGTTGATCGTCTGGATGTCAGCCAGGTTGGGGATTACTGGCCTCGCGACCTGATGAAGCCCCAGGTCACCGACTGGTTGAAATCCGGGCTCCTGGAGGGCCAGCTGGAGAGCGGCCTGCTTCAGATTTATGGCGATATGGATGACTGGCCGTTTGACAATGGTGCCGGTCGTTTTGAGACCATTGTCGAGATCAGGGACGCCCAAGTCGACTATTTCGAGGGCTGGCCAATGGCGCGGGAAGTCGATGCCACTGCGCGTTTTGTTAATAGCGGAATGGATGTTTCCGGCCGGGTGGGGAACATTGGTGGCGTTGAAGCGGATTCCATTCGCGCCACAATCAGCGATTTCAGGACTCCGGAACTGCAGGTTGAATACCAGTCACAAAGCCAGTTGCCGGAAATTCTTGCCTTTCTTGAGGAAACACCGGTTCGCGAAAAAGTGAACGCTGATTTGCAGGAATATGAATTTGAAGGCCCGGCCAGCACGTCAGGCAGGCTCCGGGTGCCATTGAGCGAGGGTTCAACTGGTATCGACCTGGATGGTCTTCTCGAACTTAAGGGAAATCGTTTTACAGCATCGCAACTGGATTTTTCACTGGATAACATTGAAGGCTTGGTCAACTATCACCAACTCGGTTTTCACGGTGAATACATCGATGCTGAGTACAAGGGTAAGTCCGGTGCACTGGAAGTTCGGGCTGGCGGTACACCTGGTCCGGGAGTGACAGATTTCAACGCCACACAATCGGAGAATAACAACGGTTTCAGTGCACGGCTGGTCGGTATGTTCGATGCCCGCGATCTGATTCCTTCACGAATTTTTGAAACCTGGACTCCTTTGTCTCGAATTCAGGGCAGCAGCCTGTGGGAAGCTGAGTTTCGGGCCGGAAGTGATCAGCAAACCGAAATAAACCTGGTTTCCGAACTCCGGGGAATCGAGCTGGGCTTTCCCGAACCGCTTCGAAAGCCAGCTGATGAAGCCTGGCCTTTTGAATTGCGAATCCCGTTGGAAAGTGATTCTCCGGTGGCTGAGATCAGGCTCGATGGGCGATTCAATGCGCTCATGGTGATGGACGAAAACTGGTCATCATTGACCAAAGGTACAGTTGCAGTTGGCCAGGGTGATCCAGAGATGCCCTCAACGGGCTTACTCAGGCTTGCCGGGCATACCCCCGCCCTGAACCTCGATGATTGGGTTGACCTGGTGATTGAGCAGGCACGCGAAGGCAAAACCCTGGGTGGACTGCGATTGGAATCCGGCAGCATGACTGCGGACAGCATTTTGTTTGTCGACCGCCAGTTTGATGACGTGAGCATGGAGTATTCTGTGGAGCAGGACAGCTTTGCAGTTGATTTTGACGGAGAAACAATCGACGGGAATATCGTGTTCGTTGGAATGGACGGAGGCAACCAGAGCCTGATCGCCGAATTTGAGCGCCTGGTTCTGGATGAGCCTTTGAAAGCTGGCATGCAAATGGATGTTGACCCGGCTAGCCTGCCCACGCTCCACCTCTATGCCCGGTCACTTCGTTACTCAGGCGTCGAACTGGGTGAGACCCGCATCGAGGCATTTCCGACCGCTGAAGGGTTTCGATTTGAAAAAGTGGAATCCGAATCCCCGGATATGAATGTTCGCGCCAGCGGCAGATGGGCATTGGAGAACGGATCCCATCGTTCCAGCTTCGAAATAAGAATGACGTCCGAAAGCCTGGGCAATTTCCTGCGACAGCTTGATATTGCCTCTCCTGTCGAGGGCGGCCAGACGATGGTTGAGTTTGACGTCTGGTGGGATGGCTCCCCTGGACAGTTCAAGCTGGCGAGATTGAACGGCGATGTTAATTTCAACGTCAATAGTGGTGTTATCAAGGATGCCAGTCCGGGAACAGGCAGGTTGCTGGGGCTGCTCAGTATCCAGGCATTGCCAAGAAGGCTGGCGCTTGATTTTCGTGACGTTTTTGATTCGGGTTTCGCATTCGATGAAGCCATCGGCTCTTTCGAAATGCTCAATGGTTCGGCACGCACTGATGATGTCACGCTCAAGAGTTCTGCGGCCCAAATCAGTTTTAGCGGAACGACTAACCTGGTTGACCAGGAGTTTGATCAACTGATTACCGTTCGGCCTGGCCTGGGCAATACGTTGCCAGTCATTGGTGCAATCGCCGGTGGTCCGGGTGGGGCAGCCGCTGGACTGGCACTGCAGGGCCTGTTGCATCAACAACTGGGAGAAGCATCCCAGGTTCAGTACACGCTGAAGGGCGCCTGGGATAAACCCGAGATCGAACCGGTGCTGAAATCTGCGTCCGACGGCTGAATATGTTTTCCGTTCAGAGGGGCCATTGCAAAGTCAATCCATCGCACTGATATTCATCGTTATGCATATAAACAAAAACACAGGGCTGAGACGGTCATGAGCAAGGCACTTGAGCGCGCCGAACAGCAGTTACTATCACCAGGAGGGCTGACGCACTCTGACCTGGAGAGCGTGTTATCGCACCTGATGGGTCCGGCGGTCGATGCCGGTGATTTGTATTTCCAGACGTTAAGACACGAGTCATGGGTTCTGGAAGATGGACTGGTTCGCACCGGTACTCACTCACAGGAACAGGGCGTAGGCATTCGTGCAATGAGTGGTGAGAAAACCGGTCTTGCCTATACCGATGAAATTATTCTGCCCTCGCTGCTTCATGCATCGGGCGCAGCCCGGGCCATTGCACGCGACGGTTCACAGGGTCGCGTAAAAGCCTGGTCCAGGCAGGAACCAAAACCACTGTACCTTCCTGACGATCCAATGAATGTCCTTGAGGCTTCTGAGAAAGTTGATCTGCTTCGCCAGATTGATACCTATGCCCGTTCCCTGGATCCGCGAGTGAAGGAAGTCGTGGTCAGCATGGCCGCTACTTTCGAAACCATCCTTGTGGCAGCAACTGACGGCACGCTGGCTGCCGATGTCAGGCCCCTGGTTCGATTGAATGTATCGGTGATTGCAGAACAGAAAGGCCGGCGCGAACAAGGCAGTGATGGTGGCGGCGGGCGTTTTACCTACACTGAACTAACCGAACGTGAACGGTGGCAGGGAATAGCGGCAGAAGCGGTTCGGCAGGCCCTGGTTAATCTTGAAGCCGAGTCTGCACCGGCAGGTACCATGACTGTGGTACTCGGCCCGGGCTGGCCAGGGGTTCTGTTGCACGAGGCAGTAGGGCATGGCCTGGAAGGTGATTTCAACAGAAAAGGCGTCTCTGCTTACAGTGGTCGAATTGGCGAGGTTGTTGCCTCACCCTGCGTGACTGTTGTCGATGATGGCACGATGAATCAGCGACGCGGCTCTCTGACGATAGATGATGAAGGCACACCGACGGAACCAACAGTGCTGATTGAGAAAGGACGCCTGGCCACGTACATGCAGGATAAGCTCAATGCCCGCCTGATGGGTATGGCTCCAACTGGCAATGGCAGGCGGGAATCTTTCGCTCATCTGCCGATGCCGCGAATGACCAACACCTTCATGCTGCCGGGTGAACATGACCCGGGTGAAATTATCCAGTCTGTCGACAAAGGGCTATATGCGGTCAATTTTGCCGGAGGCCAGGTAGATATCACTTCCGGTCGGTTCGTGTTTTCTGCAAGCGAGGCATACCTGATTGAAGGTGGCAAAGTCACCAGGCCCGTGCGTGGAGCGACCCTGATCGGTAATGGTCCTGATGTGATGAACCGCGTTTCCATGGTTGGCAATGACCTGAAACTGGATGCGGGTATCGGCGTTTGTGGCAAGGAAGGGCAAAGCGTACCTGTTGGCGTGGGGCAGCCCACACTGAAAATCGACGCGTTAACCGTTGGCGGCACACAGGGCTAGTCACCAGAGTAATCCCTCGATACCCACTGGAAGAATTCCCGAATGACCGATACAGACATTTCAAGTAGTAATACTTTTGATCGCGACATGGAGCTGGATCGTCTTGAAAATGTAGCGCGCGATATCCTTCAACAGGCAGCCAGAAAGGGCGGTACACAAGCAGAAGTGTCGGCCCATTCCAGCCAGGGGCTGGCTGTAACTGTGCGGATGGGTGAAGTCGATATTCTTGAACACACCCGAGACAGCGGCATTGGCCTGACGGTTTACAAGGGACGGAGTAAAGGTCATGCAAGCTGCGCCGACCTGAGCGAAGGTTCAATCCGGGAATGCGTCGAGCGAGCCATCGACATCGCCAGTTTTACCCAGGAAGACAGTAGCAACGGACTGGCTGAAGCCGATCAGCTGGCAAGCGAATTTCCGGATCTTGACCTGTGGCATCCGTCTGTCCTTGATGCAGAGGCAGCAATCAACCGTGCCCTGGAGATTGAAGCAGCTGGTCGCAGTGACCAACGCATTACCAACTCTGAAGGCGCCAGTGTCGAAGCCGGGTTCGGTATCTCTGTTTACGGTAATTCGCATGGTTTTATCGGTCGAAACAGTGGAACACGTTACAGCCAGAACTGTGTTCTGATCGCAGGTGCCGGTGAGAATATGCAGCGTGACTACAGCTGGGATTCAGCAAGAAGGCTGGAAGACCTGGAGGATGCAGAAAAAACCGGGGCAGAAGCAGCGCACCGGACCATCCGGCGTTTGGGAGCGCGCAAGATTGACACGGCAGAAATGCCAGTGCTGATGACGCCGGAAGTGGCACGCGGAGTGATCGGTCATTTGATTGGTGCCGTTTCGGGTTCGGCGCTGTATCGAAACGCCTCATTTCTGAAGGATTCGGCAGGTCAACAGCTCTTTCCTGAGTGGCTTTTGATTACTGAAAGGCCACACCTGATACGCGGGCAGGGAAGTGCAAGTTTTGATAGCGATGGTGTGGCCACGCGGGATCGAAACCTTGTTGATGCTGGTGTGCTCACCGGTTACGTCTTGTCGACTTATTCTGCAAGGCGTCTTGGTTTGGAAACCACGGCCAATGCCGGGGGGATGCGGAATGTGACGCTCGAGCCGGGCGGGGAGGGTTCAGACAGTCCAATCAAAAGTATTGATCATGGGTTGCTGGTCACCGAAGTGATGGGTCAGGGCGTCAGCATGGTAACAGGAGATTATTCAAGGGGTGCGGCAGGGTTCGTGATTGAAAACGGGGAACTGGTTTATCCGGTGGAAGAGGTGACCATCGCTTCCAACCTGAGGGATATGTTTGCAGGGATTCGCCTGGCGGGCGCTGACATCGACCTGCGCGGTAATATCCGCACTGGCTCCATACTCATTGACCGGATGATGGTTGCCGGCCAGTGACGTTATTCAAAATGTTCCGCATTGTAGCTTTGCTTACAGTGCTGATCATTGTTGCTGCCGGCACCTGGCTTACGGAAAGAAGGCTGGCCAATTGGGAGCGCCCGGTGTGGGTCACGTTTTACCCTATCGCCGCTGACCCCAGCGAAGACTCCCTTAAGTTTGTTCGTGACGTCAGTGAAGAGTCCTACCGGGAGATTGACGAGTTTTTCCAACAACAGGCCGATCGTTTTGGAATTGGGCTGACGCCTGTGATCAGAATCCAGGTGGCGCCCGTCAGCACAGATCTTCCCCCGGACCTGCCATACCGAAATGCCCCACACGAGGTTGCGTGGTGGAGTCTGAAGATGCGCTGGTATGCCTGGAACATGGATCGTAAGGATGGACTGATTAAACCCGATATCCAGGTTTTTGCGCTGTATCACGGTTCTGAAAGCACGTCAGAAAAACACATTTCAGTTGGATTGCGAAAAGGTATGTTCGGGCTTGTAAATATTTATGCCAATGACGGAATGAACAGCCGCAACCAGGTTGTGATTGCACACGAATTACTGCACGTTTTCGGGGCCAGTGACAAATACGCCATTGGCAACAGCGAACCGCTTTATCCTCATGGGTATGCCGATCCGAACCAGAAACCACTTTTTCCGCAGACTCGCTGCGAAATCATGGGAGGACGGATTGCGTTGTCGTCCTATGAATCTGTCATGCCGCGATCTCTGAAGCGTTGCACGATCGGCGAACAGACAGCCAGAGAGATCGGGTTCTTCAGCAGGTTGGAAGAATGATTGCAATAGTGACGTGGTTGCGGCCGGGTCATCGCATGGTTATCCTACCTCGCCCATGCGCCATGTGAGGAGCGTGGAAGTGGTTGCCAGAAGGCAGCAACCACCAAAGGTTGATCAGGCCTCGATGAGTGTTTCGTCCTGTTTCAGTTCCGGATCAGGGCAACATCTAAGAATTATTTCTGCTTTCTAATCCATAGGAACACAACATGCGCAAGATTCTCGTTGCCGGAAACTGGAAAATGCATGGCTCAAGGGCCATGGTCGCTGATTTGCTTGGATCAATAACTGCTGGCGCGAGTGCCGGACCAGATGTTGACCTGGCCATTTTTCCGCCCTTTCCCTATCTGCAAATGGTTCAGGAGATTGCAGGGGATAGTCCGGTGTCGTGGGGTGGGCAGACATTGAACCCTCATCCGAAGGGAGCCCATACCGGTGAAGTATCCGCATCGATGCTTCTGGATTTTGGTTGCCGCTATGTCCTTGTCGGCCACTCTGAACGCCGCGCCATCTATGGCGAGAGCGACGCAGATGTTGCAGAACGTTTTGCCACTGCCCTGTCAGCGGGCCTGGAGCCTGTGCTGTGTGTAGGAGAAACTCTCGAGGAGCGAGAAGCCGGAGAAACCGAAGCTGTGGTTTCACGCCAGATTGACGCCGTTTTGCAGCAATCCGGCATTGAGGGTTTTGCCAGGGCCGTCCTTGCGTATGAACCAGTCTGGGCCATCGGAACCGGCAAGACTGCCTCTCCGGAGCAGGCACAGGCCGTGCACGCATTTATACGTGACAAATTAGCGGCTCAGGATGGTACAATTACCGGTCAACTACGTATTTTGTACGGCGGCAGCGTGAATGAATCCAATGCCGCCGAATTATTTGCCCGCGAGGATATCGACGGGGGACTGGTTGGAGGCGCATCTCTTGATGCAGATTCCTTCCTTGCCATCCGCGACGCGGCTGCCTGATATGTTCAAGCGGAAACGAGTCCGCCAGGAATATTGACGGTAATCGACCCTCGCTGGCTGTGAGAGATTAAGTATGCAGATTTTGAATGTTTTCCATGTTCTTGTGGCCATTGCCCTGGTGGCATTTGTGCTGATTCAGAAGGGACAGGGCGCCACTGCCGGCGCTTCTTTTGGTGCAGGTGCCTCGGCAACTGTTTTCGGGTCCAGGGGTGCAGGTAATTTTCTTACCAAGGCAACCTGGGTTCTGGCGGGACTGTTTTGTGCCATCAGCCTCACGATGGCAGTGGTTGTCTCACGGACGGTAGGTGCTCCTCAGGACACCGATCTGGGTGTGGTCGGCGACGCTCCTGTTGCGGCAGAGGAAATCAGTGACATACCTCCTGAAACCAGTCTTTCGGTCAGTTCTGATGAAGCAGGTGACAGCGACCTGCCTGCAATCGAGATCAATGATGATCAGGTTGATGGTGACGTTCCTGCGTTCGAGGTGCCGGAAGATGCCGGGGCCATCGAAGGGTCGGAAGTGAGCGACGAATTTCTTGACGACAGCGCGGAGTCAGCTGGTTCTGTCGACGAAGGCTAGCCCTGATTAGGGCCTGGCAGATTCTGATCAATTGAGCAGCCCAAGTGGTGGAATTGGTAGACACGCTATCTTGAGGGGGTAGTGGCGAAAGCCGTGCCGGTTCGAGTCCGGCCTTGGGCACCAAAATACTAAAACGGTGATGTAAATTAGCGGGGTTCATCAACCCGCCCGAAGACGATTTTATGCTCGCAGAGTATTTTCCAATAATGGTCTTCCTTGGAGTTTCGATACTCCTGGGTCTCGTACTACTTGGTCTTGGCAGCCTGCTTGGGCCAAGCAGGCCGGACAGCGAAAAGCTGTCCCCATACGAATGTGGCTTTGAAGCATTCGAAGACACCCGGTCCAAGTTTGATGTTCGTTACTATCTTGTGGCGATACTTTTCATCATTTTTGATCTCGAAATTGCATTTTTTATTCCATGGGCCCTGGCTCTGGATTCACTTGGCGTTTACGGGCTGTTGGCCATGTCGATTTTTGTGTTGGAGCTGGTCATTGGATTCTTCTTCGTCTGGAAGAAGGGAGCACTCGAATGGGAGTAACAGAACTGGGGGTCGTTGATGACATCCTGAGGCCAAATGCTGATGAGAACCCCCTTGTCAATCGTGGTGTCGCCACGACAACCCTCGATGCACTGGTCAACTGGGCCAGGACGGGTTCCATGTGGCCTGTGACTTTCGGTCTTGCCTGCTGTGCTGTAGAGATGATGCATGCAGGTGCGGCCCGTTACGATCTCGACCGGTTCGGCGTGATTCTCAGGCCCAGCCCTCGGCAGTCAGACGTCATGATCGTTGCCGGTACTTTGTGTAACAAGATGGCTCCGGCACTGCGAAAGGTATACGACCAGATGCCTGACCCGAAGTGGGTTATTTCCATGGGATCATGCGCCAATGGCGGTGGCTATTACCACTATTCCTATTCAGTGACTCGTGGCTGCGACCGTATTGTTCCTGTCGATGTATATGTTCCGGGATGCCCCCCTACTGCTGAAGCCCTGCTTTACGGCATTCTTCAGCTGCAGGCCAAGGTCAGGCGGACCAATACAATCGCCCGGTGAGACAGTAGTGACTAGCATCTCCAATTCACCCCCCCGAGAAACCGTTGAAATGTTTGAAGAGCATTTTGGCGATTGGGTTGAGGTCACTGGTGTGGACGACGGCACCGTGAGCCTTGATGTCGACCAGGCTCATTGGATTGAAGTGTGTCGGGCGCTGCGTGACAAGGAAGAATTTTCCTACGAACAACTCACGGATCTTTGTGGTGTTGATTACCTGGGTTTCGGCTCAGATGAATGGGAAACCGAGGACGCCACCCGTGAGGGATTCAGTCGCGGGGTGGAAGGCCTCGGGCCAGGACGATTTGACTGGGCCTCAAGGCCGGAAGCCGAACTGGTAGAACAGCGATTCGCCGCTGTCGTTCACCTGATTTCAATTCGAAACAACCAGAGGTTACGCCTTCGGACTTTTGCGCGGGATGATGGCATGCCCGTGCTGCAGTCGCTCGTGGAAGTCTGGACATGTGCGGACTGGTACGAACGCGAGGCGTTTGACCTGTTTGGCATCGTCTTTGAAGGGCATCCTGACCTGCGTCGCATACTTACCGATTACGGCTTCACCGGACATCCGTTCCGCAAGGATTTCCCGCTGATAGGCAATGTGGCCGTGCGTTATGACGCGCTGAAGAAACGCGTTGTTTACGAACCAGTTGAAATTGAGCCACGAGTATTGGTTCCACGTGTGCTGCGTAATGATTCGCGATACAAAATGGATGAAATTGACCTCGAGGCGCAGGCTGAGGACGAAGGACAGGCCAATGGCTGAAATTCAGAATTACACCATGAATTTTGGCCCTCAGCACCCGGCCGCACACGGCGTCTTGCGCCTGATTCTTGAGCTGGATGGCGAAACTGTGATGCGCGCCGATCCACATATCGGGTTGTTGCATCGCGCCACCGAAAAACTGGCCGAAAGCAAGCCATTTAACCAGTCGATTGGCTATATGGATCGCCTCGATTACGTATCCATGATGTGCAATGAACACGCCTATGTCATGGCCATCGAAAAACTGCTGGGGATCGAGCCTCCTCTGCGTGCTCAGTACATTCGAACGATGTTTGACGAGATCACGCGGATCAGGAATCACCTGCTCTGGATCGGCACATGTGGTCTGGATCTGGGCGCCATGACGGTCTTTTTGTATGCGTTTCGTGAACGCGAAATGTGCATGGATATGTACGAGGCAGTGTCCGGCGCTCGCATGCATGCCACCTACTATCGTCCTGGGGGTGTTTACCGTGACCTGCCTGAGCAAATGCCCGTTTACCGGGAAGCACCCGGGGTATCGGCCAAGGATGTCAAACGAAAAAATGAGTGGCGTGGCGGATCCATGCTCGATTTTATCCAGGCTTTTGCCGAAGATTTCCCATCCAGGGTTGATGAGTACGAAACACTGCTGACGGACAATCGAATCTGGAAGCAGCGGACCGTCGGTATCGGTGTGGTATCCCCTGAAAGGGCGCTGCAGCATGGCTTTACCGGCGTGATGCTGCGTGGTTCAGGCGTTGAGTGGGACCTGCGCAAAAAACAACCCTATGCCATGTACGACCAGGTGGATTTTGATATTCCGGTCGGAGTGACTGGTGATTGTTACGATCGCTACCTGGTGCGTGTTGAAGAGATGAGGCAGTCTGCAAAAATCGTTCTGCAGTGTGTCGAATGGCTGCGGGAAAACCCAGGCCCTGTGATGCTCAAGAATTTCAAGGTAAACCCTCCCACCCGGGAAGAAATGAAGGATGACATGGAAGCCCTGATTCATCACTTCAAACTGTTCACCGAAGGCTATTGTGTGCCACAGGGTGAAACCTATGTTGCTGTTGAAGCACCCAAGGGCGAATTTGGTTGTTACCTGGTTTCTGATGGTGCAAACAAGCCATTTCGTGTCCATCTGCGTGCACCCGGATTCGCGCATCTTTCGGCAATGGATGAATTGGCTCGTGGCCACATGCTGGCCGACGTTCCCGCGATTATCGCGACGCTTGACCTGGTCTTTGGGGAGGTTGACCGCTGATGGCCGATGCGACGAATACCGCTAATGAGCTGTTGAGTGCTGAAACCCTCGAACAGATCGACCATTGGCTGGCAAAATTTCCTGAAGACCGGAAGCGTTCTGCCATCATCCAGGCGCTGATGGCAGCGCAGGATCAGAATGATGGCTGGCTGGACCGGGCACACATTGAGGCAGTGGCCGAATACATCGGACTGCCCGCGGTTTGGGCGCACGAGGTGGCAACTTTCTACTCAATGTTTCACCTTGAGCCAGTTGGTCGCCACAAGGTCAACATCTGCACCAATATTTCCTGCTGGCTCAATGGCGCTGAAGACCTGGCAGCCCATGTCGAAAACAAGCTGGGCATCAAACACGGCGAGACCACCGATGACGGGCGCATCACCCTGGTGCGGGAAGAAGAGTGCCTCGCGGCCTGCTGCGGCGCGCCGATGATGGTGGTTGACGGTCATTACCATGAGAATCTCGACACCGGAAAAGTCGATGAAATCCTGGACGGGTTGGAGTAAAGATTATGTCCAGTCACAATGTTGTCTTTACCACCCTGGATGCAGAAAAACCATGGTCTCTGGAGACTTACGAGTCCATTGATGGTTACAAGGCCTGGCGAAAAATCCTGAAGGAAAAAACATCCCAGGAATCCATCATTGAAACAGTCAAGGAATCATCATTGCGTGGCAGGGGTGGAGCAGGTTTCCCCACGGGCCTCAAGTGGAGTTTTATGCCGCGCACAGCGCCGGGACAAAACTACATCCTGTGCAATTCTGATGAATCTGAGCCCGGAACCTGTCATGACCGCGACATTCTCAGGTTTAACCCTCATTCGGTGATTGAAGGAATGGCCATTGCAGGTTACGCAATGGGTGCCAGCGTTGGTTACAACTATCTTCGCGGCGAGTTTCATCACGAGCCCTGGGAGCACTTTGAAGAGGCTCTGGCAGAGGCCTACGAGGCTGGTTTGCTTGGTAAGGATATCCAGGGGTCTGGTATCGACATGGACATTTACGGCGCGCTCGGCGCTGGCGCCTACATCTGCGGTGAGGAAACCGCACTGATGGAATCGCTGGAAGGCAAAAAAGGCCAGCCGCGTTTCAAGCCACCTTTCCCGGCCAACTTTGGCCTGTATGGCAGGCCCAGCACCATCAATAACACCGAAACACTCGCTTCTGTGCCGCACATCATGCGCAATGGTGCTGAGTGGTTTTTGAATATCGGCAAGCCAAACAATGGCGGCCCGAAGGTGTTTTCTGTGTCCGGCCATGTCAACAAGCCGGGTAACTACGAAGTCCCGCTCGGTACACCGTTCGGAGAGCTTCTTGAAATGGCAGGCGGAATTCGCGAAGGCCACAAGCTCAAGGGCGTGATTCCCGGTGGCTCATCAATGCCGGTTTTGCCAGCGGAAATGATGATGGAATGCACCATGGATTACGACTCTCTGGCCAAGGCGGGCAGTGGGCTCGGTTCCGGAGCCGTCATCGTGATGGATGATTCCACCTGCATGGTTAAAGCATGCACGCGCATCTCGCGTTTCTATCACATGGAATCCTGTGGGCAGTGCACACCGTGTCGTGAAGGCACCGGCTGGATGCACAGAACGTTGCAGCGAATCGTCGACGGCAAGGGACACAACGGCGATCTTGAATTGCTGAAATCGGCAGCCGGCCAGATTGAAGGGCACACGATTTGCGCCTTTGGCGAAGCCGCTGCATGGCCGGTCCAGGGTTTCCTGCGTCATTACTGGGACGAATTTGAATACTTCATCGAGCATGGCCGTTCAATCGTTGAAGCAGCCAGTGACGATCATGGGGAGCGGGCTGCATGAGCGCCACCATGGACAAGAAGCCTGAAGCCAGTGTTGACATGGTCGAGATAGAAGTCGACGGCATCAAGATGCAGGCACCCAAGGGCTCGATGATCATCGAGGCCACGGACAAGGCCGGAATTGATATTCCACGTTTCTGCTATCACAGGAAACTCACAATTGCGGCCAACTGCCGCATGTGCCTGGTGGACGTTGAAAAAGCACCCAAGCCTTTGCCTGCCTGTGCCACCCCGGTGATGGACGGAATGAAGGTCTACACCGAATCAAGGCGAGCCATTGATGCCCAGCATGGCGTCATGGAGTTTTTGCTGATCAATCATCCTCTGGATTGTCCGATTTGTGACCAGGGCGGTGAATGTGAATTGCAAGACCTGGCCATGGGTTATGGCCGCTCGGTATCCCGATTCACTGAACGCAAGCGCGTGGTTAAAGACAAGGATCTTGGTCCATTGGTGCATTCCGACATGACTCGCTGCATTCACTGCACGCGTTGTGTGCGGTTCCTGGAAGAAATTGCCGGAACCTGTGAAATGGGCGGTGCAGGCCGCGGAGATCGAATGGAGATTGGCACGGTGGTGCAATCCAGTATCGACTCCGAGTTAAGCGGGAATATCATTGACCTTTGTCCTGTCGGCGCATTGACCAACAAGCCATTCCGCTACTCTGCGCGCGCATGGGAACTGCAGGCAAAACCCTCGGTCGCGCCTCATGATGGCGTGGGATCAACGCTTTATTACCATGCCCGGCGGGGTCGTATTCTTCGCAGTGTGCCGCGCGACAATGAGCCAACCAACGAGAACTGGTTATCGGATCGTGATCGCTACAGCATGACCGGATTGTATTCCGAGGATCGTCTCCTGAGTCCTAAAATCAAGGAAGACGGTGAATGGCGCGAGGCAAGCTGGGATGAGGCTGTATCTGTTGCAGCGCAGGTCCTGAAAGACCACTCTCAAAGCCTTGGCGTTCTGATGTCACCGAGCGCAGCAAGCGAGGAGTATTACCTGGCACAGAAAATGGCCAGGGCACTGGGCAGCAATCATATCGATCATCGATTGCGGGAAACTGATTTCCGTGATGATTCAGCCCGACCAGCGGATCCGTCTTTCGACATGAAAATCGCGGAAATGGAAACTGCGGATGCTGTACTACTGGTTGGCAGCAACATTCGGCACGAAGCGCCCATTCTTGGTCATCGAATTCGTAAGGCCTGGCAGGCTGGTGCAAAAATCTCGGTGGTTAACCCGCTGGATTGGGAATTCATATTCGACACTGCAGGCAAATGTATTACTGCGCCGCAAAACATGGTTAACAAGCTGGCTGCTGTAGCTGCTGCAACCAGGGACCTCTGCAAGGCAAAGGCATCGAAGTCGGTTTCCCGGCTGTTATCCGATGTAAAAGTTGGCGAAGTTGAAAAACAGATCGCCCAGTCACTGCATGCAGGAGAGAAAGCCCTGGTGGTGGTTGGCCAGAGTGCGATGAGTCATGAAAATGCGGCGATTCTGCGGCAGCTTGCCGAATTTATTGCCGCCAACAGTGCTGCCGCTTTGAACATACTTCCTCACGGTGCCAACGCCGTTGGTGCGTGGCGCGCAGGAGCGGTCCCGCACAGGTCTGTCGGCATTGAACAAGCCAGTGAATCCGGTATGAATGCGGCATCGATGCTGGACAAGTCTCTGGATGCGTACCTGCTCTGGGGCCTGGAACCAGAATTTGATATCGAAAATCCGGCCCGGGCCGTGAATGCCCTGAAAGGGGCAAAAAAGGTTATTGCAGTCACAGAATTTGCTTCCGGTGCATTGTCTGAACTGGCTGATGTCATGCTGCCCCTTACGCCAATCGCAGAGTCAGAGGGCAGTTTCTACAACCTGGACGGAAGCGAAATTCTGTTCAGCGCGGCCGGCAGGGTTTCCGGCGAAGCCCGGCCAGGATGGAAGATCCTGCGTCGACTGGCTGGTGAACTGGAATTGACCGGTTTTGACCAGGTCGAACTGGCGCAACTTCACTCGGAAATGACACAGGCACTGTCAGAAGCGAAAGTAAAGTCAAAAGCCATTGAATTTGAACAAAGCGAACGGTCAACTGGCCTGCACAGGATTGGCGAAGTGCCAATGTATTCCTGTGATGCGCTGTGCCGAAGAGCAACCCCATTGCAGGAAACTGCCCAGGCCCAGAGTTATTTTGCAGGCCTGAATCCTGATGATGCCAGCAAACTGAATCTGGAAGAGGGTGATTCGGTGCGGGTTAAGCAACCATCTGCGAAAAACGGAGCTGCAGAAATACCTGTGCGTATCAGTGACAAGGTGCCTGCCGGCGCCGTCTGGTTGAGAAGTGGTACTTGCGGTACCCGTGATCTGGGTGCATCAATGGGTGAAGTCGAACTGGAGAAAATCGGATGAGTCCGGAGTTCATCGATCAACTCTGGTACGCGCTCTTTACCCTGCTTAAGATTGCCGGAGTCATGCTGGTCCTGATTCTGGGCGTTGCGTATTACACCTACGCAGAACGTAAGGTCATCGGTGCCATGCAGGTCAGAAAAGGCCCCAATCGCGTGGGCTTTTTTGGTCTGTTCGGGGGTTTCCATTTCTGGGGTCTGGGGCAGCCGCTCGCCGATGTGGTCAAGCTGCTGCTTAAAGAAATCATTATTCCGCAGAACTCCAACAAGTTTCTTTTTCTGTTGGCGCCGGTACTCTCGCTTGCTCCCGCATTTGCTGCCTGGGCCGTGATTCCGGCGGATGACTGGCTGGTGATTGCCGATATCAATGCCGGGGTTCTTTACCTGTTGGCAATGATGTCACTGGGCATTTATGGCCTGATCGTGGCGGGCTGGGCTTCGAATTCCAAGTATGCATTCCTGGGCGCACTGCGCTCAACAGCGCAGATGGTGTCCTACGAGATTGCGATGGGTTTCGCATTGGTTGGGGTTTTGATCCTGGCCGGATCGCTGAATATGACAGAGATTGTCCTGGCGCAACAGGGCGGCATCCTGGACTGGTTCTGGCTGCCACTGCTGCCGTTGTTCATTATTTACGTGGTTTCGGGTGTTGCAGAGACCAACCGTGCACCTTTTGACGTGGCCGAAGGCGAATCAGAGATCGTCGCCGGTTTTCACGTCGAATATGCTGGCGCCAGTTTCGCCGTGTTCTTCCTCGCCGAATACGCCAACATGATTCTTATTTCCGCCCTGATCACGCTGTTTTTCGTGGGCGGCTGGCTGTCGCCATTCGAAGGCTTGCCATTGGTCGGCGATACCGCTCTTGCGGCCGGAGGCATTCACTGGTTTCTTGTCAAGCTGGTGTTCTTCATGTTCGTGTTCCTGTGGTTGCGTGCAACATTCCCGCGCTATCGTTACGACCAGATCATGCGCCTGGGCTGGAAAGTATTTGTACCGATTACGATTTTCTGGGTGATGGTGGCCGCAGTGCTGTCCGTCTTTGGTCTGGTGGCTAAGGGAGCCTAAACGTGAATACCGTTGCCAATTATTTTCGAAGCCTGATGTTGCTGGAGTTGTTGCAGGGACTTGGATTGACTTTGAAGTACATGTTCAAGCCCAAATTCACTCTCAACTACCCGGATGAAAAGACACCAAAATCCAATCGGTTCAGAGGTTTACATGCGTTGAGGCGTTATCCCAACGGCGAAGAGCGCTGCATCGCATGCAAACTGTGTGAAGCGGTCTGTCCGGCCCTTGCGATCACCATTGATTCGACCCAGCGTGATGATGGTACAAGGCGAACAACCCGTTATGACATTGACCTGTTCAAGTGTATCTATTGCGGCTTTTGCGAAGAATCCTGCCCTGTGGATTCAATTGTAGAGACCGATATTCTCGAATACCACATGGAAAATCGTGAGGAACGTGTGGTCAACAAGCAGCAATTACTGGCAATCGGCGATCGTTTTGAGGAACAGATTGCAGCTGCCCGGCGCCAGGACGCCCCTTACAGGTAGGCCGACGACCATGCCCATTATCGAAATCATCTTCTATCTCTTCGCAACAGTGATGACTGCTGCGGCCGTGATGGTGATATCGGTGCGAAACCCGGTATATGCAGCACTGTTCCTGGTTCTGACTTTTTTCAGCGCCTCTGCGATCTGGCTGCTGCTTGAAGCCGAATTCCTTGCGATCATTCTTATTCTTGTTTACGTGGGTGCAGTCATGGTGCTGTTCCTGTTCGTGGTGATGATGCTGGATATCAATCTTTCGCCATTAAAAGAGGGATTTATCAGGTATCTGCCAGTGGCTGTGATGGTCGCAGTGGTCATGGCGATAGAGATTCTGATGGTGCTTTGGGCCCGCGGCAGATTTGGCGAAGAACAATGGCCGATACCCGGAGCACAACCTGAAAGCTACAACAACACCCGGGAAATCGGAGAGTCGTTATTCACCAATTTCGTGCTCCCATTCGAGGTGGCGGGCGTGATTCTGCTGGTGGCCATCATTGCTGCTGTTGCACTGACGCACCGGCGCAGACCTGAAGCGAAACGACAGGATCCCGCACGACAGGTGCAGGTCACGCCCCAGGAACGGGTGCGTATTGTAAAAATGGAATCTGAATCCAGGAAGGGGAGGTAGAAGACATCATGCTAACCCTCGCGCATTTTCTCAGCCTCGGAGCGATTCTGTTCTGCCTTGGAGTTGCCGGAATATTCGTCAATCGGAAAAACATCATCATTCTGCTGATGTGCATCGAACTGATGTTGCTGGCAGTGAACATGAATTTTGTCGCGTTTTCCCGATTCCTGGGTAATCTCGACGGCCAGATATTTGTGTTTTTCATTTTGACAGTTGCCGCTGCTGAAGCTGCAATTGGTCTGGCAATCCTGGTGGTTCTGTTCAGGAACCGTAAGACCATCAACGTTGCTGAACTTGACGACCTCAAAGGCTGATTCATCACGATGTCCCTGAAACTCACATTGACGCTGATTCCATTGCTGCCATTGCTGGCTGCGATCATCGCAGGCCTGATGCGCAACAAGGTGGGGCGTGCTGGTTCACACTGGGTGACCATCCTGGGTGTTGGTGCCTCCTGTGCCTTGTCGATCTGGATCTTGTATCAGCAGATTTACCAGGGGCTGGGAACACAAAATTTCAGTCTTTATACCTGGATGGTCTCCGACGGAATCACTTTTCAGGTTGGGTTTCTGGTTGATCATCTCACCAGCCTGATGATGACAGTTGTCACATTCGTTTCCCTGATGGTGCACATCTACACCGTGGGTTACATGTCGGAGGATCCCGGATATCAGCGTTTTTTCAGTTACATCGCGCTGTTTACATTCGCGATGCTGATGCTGGTGATGTCGAACAATTTCCTGCAGCTGTTTTTCGGCTGGGAAGCTGTCGGCCTTGTGTCCTACCTTCTGATCGGTTTCTGGTACAAACGCGAGTCTGCGATTTTTGCCAGTCTCAAGGCATTCCTGGTCAACCGTGTTGGGGATTTTGGATTCCTGCTGGGTATTGCGGCCATTGTTTACGCTTTTGGCAGTCTGGATTACGCGGAAGTTTTTAATCGCTCGGGTGAACTGGAAGGACAGACTTTCAGCATTATTCCCGGGCTCGACTGGCAATTGGCCACGGTGATTTGTGTTTGCCTGTTCATCGGTGCCATGGGTAAGTCGGCACAGGCGCCATTACATGTCTGGCTGCCCGACTCGATGGAAGGTCCGACACCAATTTCAGCCCTGATTCATGCTGCCACGATGGTCACGGCCGGTATCTTTATGGTGGCGCGGATGTCTCCATTATTCGAAATGAGCGAGGCCGCGCTGATTTTCGTGATGCTGATTGGCGTATTCACTGCACTGGCAATGGGCCTGATTGGCATCGTCCAGAATGACATCAAGCGAGTCATTGCCTATTCGACGCTTTCGCAACTCGGATACATGACGGTTGCGCTGGGTGTCTCAGCCTATTCGGCAGCCATTTTCCATCTCATGACACATGCCTTTTTCAAGGCATTACTGTTCCTTGCAGCCGGTTCGGTCATCATTGCCCTGCATCATCAGCAAAATATGCAATACATGGGTGGTCTGCGCCGCCGGATGCCGATCACGTGGCTGACCTCCTGGATCGGGACACTGGCACTCATCGGATTTCCGTTTTTCGCGGGTTTTTACTCAAAGGATGCGATCATAGAAGCCGTGGCTCTTTCCAATCGAGCCGGTAGCGAGATTGCCTATTGGGGCGTCGTGCTTGGGGTTTTGGTGACATCGTTCTACAGTTTCCGGCTCCTATACCTGGTTTTTCATGGTCAACCCAGGTACACGGTTGATCCGGGAGCGGGGAATCATCCACCAGATGGTGTCCTCCCGCACGAAGCCAAGGAATCGCCATCGGTTGTGACCGTGCCTCTCATCCTGCTGGCTATACCTTCAATCATCATTGGATATTTCACGATCCAGCCTGTTCTGTTTGGTGGCTGGCTGGATGATGCAGTGTTTGTTTCGCCGGGAAATGACGTGTTGGCTGAACTGGGTACACATTTCCATGGACCATTGGCGATGGCGACCCATGCGGTTCAGACGGTGCCTTTCTGGCTCATGATTGCGGGCTTTTTGCTGGCCACCCTGGTGTATCGGTTCCGGCCTGCGCTGGCTGAATATACAACCAACAGGTTGCCAGCTCTGAATCGCCTTCTTAACAATAAGTATTACTTTGACGAGCTCTACCAGAACACCTTTGTGCGTCGCAGTATTCAGCTTGGCAATGGACTATGGAAGAAGGTTGATGCAGGCCTGATTGACGGCGTGCTGGTCAATGGTTCAGCGAAATTGATGGGCTATCTTGCGATGCGCATTCGAACCTGGCAAAGCGGTTATTTGTATGACTATGCATTTGCCATGATCATCGGATTGATTGGCATGCTTGCTCTCTGGGTTGTACGGGGGTGAGGATGTGAGCTGGCCGATTTTAAGTGTCCTGATCTGGTTACCGATTATCGGTGGTGGCGCTGTTCTGGCGCTTGGCAATCAACGACCGCAGCCGGCACGATTGCTGTCGCTCGCAGTGTCTCTGGCTACCCTGGTGGTTGCCGTTTTAATGTACATGGCATTCGATAACTCAACTGCGCAGATGCAGTTCAGTGAACTCGGTAAATGGATTGAAGCTTTTGATATCAACTACGCCCTGGGCGTGGATGGCCTGTCTCTGCCGCTCATTCTTCTCACCGCCTTCTTTGGCCCATTGGTGGTCCTGGCTGGCTGGGAAGTCATCAGGGAAAATGTTCACCAGTACATGGCTGCATTCCTGGTCATGGAAGGGCTGATGATCGGGATGTTCAGTGCGCTTGACGGACTGTTGTTCTACGTCTTTTTCGAGGCAATGCTGATTCCGATGTTCCTGGTGATCGGCATGTGGGGTGGCCCCAGAAGGGTTTACGCAACCATCAAGTTCTTCCTGTATACCTTCCTCGGGTCAGTGTTCATGCTGATTGGCCTGATCTACCTGTACAACGTCAGTGGTACCTGGTCGATCCTTGAATGGCATCAGTTCCCGCTGACCCTGGAAGTTCAGAAATGGCTGTTCATCGGGTTCCTGGCAGCCTTTGCCGTCAAGATTCCGATGTGGCCGGTTCATACATGGTTACCGGATGCGCATGTGGAGGCACCCACGGGTGGTTCCGTGATCCTGGCGGCAATCATGCTGAAAATCGGCGGCTATGGTTTTGTCAGGTTCAGCCTGCCCATTACGCCCGATGCAGCAGCAGCGCTTGATTTCTTCGTCATTACCCTGTCATTGATCGCGGTTGTTTACATTGGATTTGTTGCCCTGGTCCAGGAAGACATGAAGAAGCTGATTGCCTATTCGTCTATTTCCCACATGGGTTTTGTCACGTTGGGCCTGTTTATTGCCTTTGGAATCTTCCGCAACAGCAGCGATGCTGCCGGCGCTGCCATGGGAATTGAAGGCGCGATGGTGCAGATGGTCTCTCATGGCTTTATTTCAGGTGCGCTGTTTCTGTGTGTCGGGGTGCTTTATGACCGCCTGCACAGCCGCATGATTTCGGACTATGGCGGAGTTGCAAACAGCATGCCGTGGTTTGCCTTCTTCGCTGTGCTGTTCTTTATGGCCAATTCGGGTCTGCCCGGCACCAGCGGATTCGTGGGAGAGTTCATGGTAATACTGGCTTCATTCCAGGCCAGCTTCTGGTATGCATTCCTGGCAGGCCTGACCCTGATTCTGGGCGCGGCATACAGCCTCTGGCTGGTAAAGCGCGTGATTTTCGGGGACACAGGTAGTGACGAAGTTGCCGCACTCAGGGACATCAACGCAAGGGAAACCGTGATACTGACGGTGCTCGCAGCGATGGTCCTGTTGGTTGGGCTGTGGCCCCAGCCATTGGTTGAGATGATGCATGTGTCGGTGGATTCACTGATTCAACACATACAACAAACCAAAATTGTAGTGGCCGGGGGATAAGGATCATGAATCGCATGGAATTGCTGTTAATTGCTCCCGAGCTCTGGATTCTCACCATGACCTGCGTGATTCTCGTTGTTGACCTGTTCATCAAGGAAGAACGACGTGCCATCATTCATCTCCTGGCCATTGCCACCCTGATTTTTGCTGCCATCATCACCCTGCGTTTTGATTACAGCCAGGATCACACGGCCACTGCACTGGCGTTCAATGATTCGTTCATTCGCGATCAGATGGGCGACATACTCAAGTTGTTCAGCTACCTGGTTCTGGCCGTGGTGTTTGTCTACGCGAAATTTTTCATGCGGGAATTCCGCATGTTCCGGTCCGATTTCTACACCCTTTCGCTTGAGGCTTTGCTGGGCATCATGTTGCTGATATCGGCAAATAACCTGGTCATGATCTACCTGGGCCTGGAGCTTCTGGCTTTGTCTTCGTATGCGCTGGTTGCATATGATCGAAACTCCCGTCGCGGGTCTGAAGCGGCAATGAAATATTTTGTGCTCGGCTCGGTGGCTTCAGGCATGTTGCTTTACGGCATGTCGATGATCTATGGCGCCACAGGCAGTCTCGATCTGGCAACCATATCAGCGGTTGTGAGTGGTGAAGGCGCCAATGACATCCTTCTTGTATTTGGGCTGGTTTTCCTGGTCGTTGGCATTGCGTTCAAACTGGGCGTGGTGCCGTTCCACATGTGGATACCAGACGTATATCACGGTGCACCAGCGGCCATTACCCTGTTCATTTCATCGGTACCCAAGATGGCTGCCTTTGCCATGGCATACCGTCTGTTGGATAGCGGGCTGAGCGGATTGCATTCTGACTGGCAACAAATGCTCGCGGTGCTGGCAGTCTTGTCGATGATTGGTGGAAACCTGGCGGCCATTGCGCAAACGAACATCAAGAGAATGCTCGCGTATTCCACCATCTCTCATATGGGTTTCGTGTTGTTGGGGATGTTACCGGGCACAGCAAGCGGCTTTGGCGCCAGTATGTACTACGTGATTGTCTATTCAATTATGTCTGCAGCGGCGTTTGGCATGGTGATCCTGTTGTCCCGTCATGGGGTCGAGGCAGAAAATCTGCGTGACTTCCAGGGTCTGAACAAGAGAAATTCCTGGTATGCAGCCATCATGGCCATGGTGATGTTTTCAATGGCCGGTGTTCCGGTCTTTGTCGGATTCTTCGCCAAGTGGCTCGTGATCAAGGCTGCCCTGGATGCGGGATTGATGTGGCTGGCGCTACTGGCTGTGGTGTTCTCGGTTGTCGGCGCGTTTTACTACCTGCGCGTGGTCAAGCTGATGTACTTTGACGATCCACCAACAGACATACCTATTGAAGCACCTGTAGATTTCAGGGCCGTGATTTCGGTTAACGGTGTGATGGTGCTCGGCCTTGGTATCTTCTCAGGAGCCCTCATCTCTGTATGCATGTCGAGTTTCACCTGATTTAGTCCTTGCAACCCAAAGGCCATTTCTTTATCATTCTCGGCCTGCTGATGCGGGGTGGAGCAGTCTGGCAGCTCGTCGGGCTCATAACCCGAAGGTCGTAGGTTCGAATCCTACCCCCGCTACCAAACAAAGAATGGCCTCCCTTGTGGAGGCCATTTTTGTTTGATAACGCGTAAGTAGGGTTCGAACCGTTAAGGTTCGACACTAAATTGTCGGGAGCAATTTTGAACATCTCGCTTTGCGAGATGGCCCGGAGGGCGGAGCACATGGACGTGCGGAGTAATCCTACACCCGCTCAATAGCTGGCTACACTAAATCCCTGGCGACTAAGCAACGGATGCCACTTGATTACATCAACTTGAACATGAATTTCAACAACAGCTACACAACGTTACCCGAGGAGTTCTATCAAGCGGTAACGCCCAATCATGTGGCTGAGCCGGAACTTATCGCCTGGAACCATGAGCTCGCCTCCAAATTGGGCCTCGACATGCCTAAAACCAGGAATGAGCAGCTCGCCAGTGTCTTTAGCGGTTCTATCGAATTGGAAGGAAGTCAACCAATCTCCATGGCATATGCAGGCCACCAGTTTGGACATTTCGTGCCCCAACTTGGTGATGGTCGCGCTGCCTTGCTTGGTGAGATAGTTACTGAATCCGGTGATCGCTTTGATGTTCAGCTCAAGGGATCTGGCCGTACCCCGTTCTCACGAGGTGGTGATGGAAAATCCTGGCTGGGCCCGGTGCTGCGCGAGTACATTCTCAGCGAGGCGATGCACCATCTCGGTGTGCCGACCACCAGGGCACTGGCGGCTGTGGCGACAGGGGAAACGGTTTTCAGGGAGTCTGCTCTGCCCGGCGCTGTGTTTACGCGAGTGGCTACCAGCCATCTGCGCGTCGGTACGTTTCAGTATTTTGCTGCCCGCAATGCCGTGGGATTGCTCAGAAAGCTCGCCGACTATGCAATCGATCGTCATTACCCGGAAGTAAAAGACGAAAAGTATCCGTATGTTGGACTGCTGCGGTGCGTTTCAGAGCGACAGGCTGAGCTGATTGCGCACTGGATGTCAGTCGGTTTCATACACGGCGTAATGAACACCGACAACACCACGATTTCCGGAGAGACCATTGACTATGGTCCCGCAGCGTACCTGGACGAATTCCGGTTTGACAAGGTATTCAGCTCCATCGATACGCAGGGTCGGTATGCATACGCCAATCAGCCTGCTATCGCCCTCTGGAACATGGCCCGTTTCGCTGAAACCCTGCTTGTCCTTAAGGCTGACAAGGGTGAGCTTGAGGCGGTTCTGGCTATGTTCCGGGATCAATACGAATCGCACTACCTGGCCCTGATGAGACCGAAGCTGGGCTTGTGCGATGTACAGGAAAACGACGCAGGGCTAATCTCGGAGTGGTTGAAGCATCTTCACGACAACCGGCTCGACTACACCTTGAGCTTTCGTGAACTGGCGTCGCGAGCAGACGCATCCGACGAAAGCCGGTTCGGTCTTTTCGAGAGCAGGTGGCGGCAGCGGATAGGTAGCCAGGACAGGAACCCTGTCGAAATTTCAGCTCTCATGAACTCGGTCAACCCGCTCTTCATTCCACGAAATCACCGCGTCGAGCAGGCGATCAACGAGGCGCTTGAAGGGGACTTCACGGTTTTTAACGAACTGAATGCCATATTGCTGCAACCTTATGCCGAACAGCCGGGGCTTTCACACCTTGCGGAAGCACCAGAAGAGCATCAGCGGGTCACCCGCACGTTCTGCGGAACCTAGCAGGGTGGAACCGGACATACTCCGTTGGCCTGGTGAATAGCGAAACCCATGCCGTTTCGCTAAATTAATGGGGCTTAGGCCGCAATAAAAAACAGTGATTAAGAATCTGGCAGCGCTACTGCTTCTCGTTCCAACACTTCTTGGTGCTGATGACCGATACTTCGACTCAGGTGGCGTTTCTATTCGGTATCTGGTTGCCGGCAGCGGACCAACCGTCATCCTGATTCATGGCTTCTCAGGGAGTGCCGAAAATTGGGTGGATCATGGCATCTTTGATACGTTGGCCCAGGGTGATCAAGTGATTGCCCCGGACCCACGTGTTCACGGTCTGAGTGAGCATGCTGACATTTTGATGGGTGTCATTTCCGTATTGTTTTCGCAGGAACCATCGCGCGTCATTTCCGACCTGGACGTGCGAATATTTCATCGTCACACGTCATTAGACGCCCGCCGGACGAGCTCTCAGTTATTGAGCCGTTCTGCGACTGCATGATTTGCGTATTTAGCGACGGCTCTTCGGCGTCGCCGCCTAATTTCAATGCTTCGCATCTTGCATCATGGCGGCTTTGGCCGAGCCTGCAACGGCCCCCGCTACGATCTATCCTGCCCCCGCAACATGGTCGCCTATCAGGCGGCCTTTTTTGTTTCATAAGAAAACTTTCCGTATTAAGCGTGTGCGCGACTTTGCCTCCTGAGCTAACATGACAAAAATGAGCTCAGCGTCTAACAAAAGTCATCGAAATAGCTCACCCTCATCCCTGGGGAGGATCGCAAACGCGTTAACAGGTCGTCACTGGGGCACCTTCGCAATTGAACTCACATTAATCGTCGTGGGTGTCATTGTTGCGTTATCGATTGACGACTGGGCGCGGGAGCGTGAAGAGAAGCGCAGCGAGCAAATCTATTTGGCGTCACTTGTCCGGGATCTCGATCAGATGGTCGAGTCGATCCAGGTCTACGTCGATACGGAAACCATGATGGCAAGAGCAAGCACGACGGTGCTGGGGCTTTTGGCAGATGACGGCTATGAGCAAAAAGCTGAAGAGCTGCGAGAAAACCTGTCAAAACTGGGTCAGCGAAGAACGCTGCGTTTGGTCAGCGCCACATATGCCGACCTGACCAGCACAGGTAACTTCCAATTAATCCGGTCAAGGGATCTGCGGGAACAGCTCTTACGGTATTTCGCCGACGTTTCGCGTGCAGAGTTGGTTGTTGAAAAGAACAACACGGTATTCATCGATAACATGTTCTGGCCATTCATGAGGGACGCTGGTATTACCTGGGTGCCCAACAATTGGCGTGACCAGGGTCCGGGTCTGCTGAGTAAAGCCGAAGATTTCTACAGCGAATTTCTTGGGACGGAGATCGCATATCCGACCGACGCTGTTTTTAGGCAGCCCGCAGATGCGGAGATTTGGAATGAAATCCGCCGCATGTGTTTTTTGCGATTGCGAGTTTCAACGGTCGGTTTGAGTCTCGCCACAATTTTGATGGAAACTACCGAACAATTGAAGTTGACCATTGACGCGGAGTTGCTCGAACTGAATCGCTAATGACTGCTGAACAAAAGCGGACAGTCGCGCAAGTCTCGACCAATCAATTTGCAAACATCACTACCCGGGCTCTGAAAGGTATCGCATGATCATCCGACGTATCGCTGAAAACGTAAGATCACAAAACTGGTTCGTGGTAGCGGTCGAATTCGTCATCGTTGTTGTCGGCGTTTTTATGGGCTTACAGGTTCAGGATTGGAATGATGCACGCAAGGAGCGCATCGAGGAGCAGGTCCTGCTCAAACGCCTCCATGTGGAAACACTTGAACTTCTCGAGAAACAGCGCGAAGAGTTAATGGGTCAGAATGAGCGGGCCGGCGCATTGATGGGTGTCAATCCCGTACTGTTTTCGCAGGAGCCATTGCGCGTCATTTCCGACCTGGAGTGTCGACATATTGTGTCGTCACACGTCTTTAGACGGCCGCCGGACGAGCTGCCAGTTCTCGATGAGATTTTAGCTACCGGACGGTTTGACGTGTTGCAGGATGAAGACATCAAAGAGCAATTGCGCAATTACGTGCTGTTTCGCGAGCGCGCACGCGCTTTCTATCTGGAAGCTACCAACGAGCTATTTAGATTACACAGCCGGTTCCCGGATCTCATAGCAATCGGTCGGGTGCCAAAAGAAGCCGGGTTTGTCGGGGCTTGGACCAGCCTAAGCGGCGAAGGATTCCGGTGGGACCGTTTTTGTGACGGCGAAAAGATGCGCGCAAGCCAGGCTTTTCTCAACGAGTATGTCGATAACCTGAGTCGGATTGGATCGATGACCCTGTTTACCGAACAGCGTCAGGAACGCCTGGAAGAGCTCGAGTCCGTGCTATCTGAAAAATGACGATTGTCAGATCCGCGAGAATCACGGGGTACCAGCCCTGGTTGGGAAACGTATCGTCGTGACCGTGGCCTTGAAAAACGGAAAATAGTCGTCGGTTCCGATGTGATTCCCGCCTTCGACTGATGTTGGCAAACGGTATTCGCCGAAATCCTGAAAGCCGGATAAATCACCACCAAACGGCTGTTCGCGGAAAACTTTTTCTGGATTTTCATTGCTCCAACGCTGGATCACGACACGGGTGGGGCGCCCGTCTTGTGCGACTGTGATGTCCACGCCTTGTTCGAAGCCACCGAAGGTCAAGATCGCTCGCGCACTGTTGTTATCCAGCGGTTCCCATCTGACGTTTTCGCCGGGCAGCAGGCTGGCCGGTGCCCAGAATGCGCCCTCTGCGACAACGCGACCGAATGCTGAACGGCGGTGATCTTCATTCCGGCCTGCGCGGACAATCGGCAGAACACCAAACAGCCAGAATCGCGTCCAGGAATGATCAGGCATCGCGCCGTCCGATCCGCTGATCGGTCCGGCTTCAAGCTTCCACACGAAGCCATATGGTGTCGCCAAAACCTGCTGAGCCTTCATGGTCCGGTAATTGGGTTCTTTCTTTGTGCCCAGCCCGATTTGTCCACTCATCTCGATCACGACAGCCCGGTGTAATACTGCGCCCGGACTTATGGTGTAGCGGAAGTACCGCTGTGCGGGCTCAGGAAGCGATGCAATTGAAGCGGGATCGAACTGGACACTTGCCGGTCCTGCCAGTTCGACCAGCGAATTCCATGCGCTGCGATCGGATTTATGGTCCAGCGCACGCCAGGTCGCAAGCAACGCGGCTCCAATCAAGAGCACCAGGGCGGTCATGGCAATCAATTTCATCATTCTCTCCGCTGAGCTGTTCCAGAATCCGTTTCTATCATTGGCTTGTCACGTCCACCGCTTGATTGGGGTTGCCCACATCCGCGAGTTGTGCGTCATTGGCGTTTTGGTTCGTATCTCATCCAACCGTAAGGCACCGCCGGGATTACATTTACAGCAAGCATTACCGCTCTCGTCCAGTCGGGACCACCGCTGTCACGGCATCCGTGGTTGTGAACAGCGTTGCCCGCTTGAGCCAAACAACCACTGCTGCGACGCCAACGAGAATCCACGTGTCCCACGGCTGGGCATCAGGCCAGAACGGATTGATCAGTTGCCAGTGAAACAGCATCGGAACCAGAAGACTTCCGCGCGTGGCATTAAGGATGGGTGTTACAAGGATTGCCAGAGTGATGTTGCCAATGAAAAAGGGCAGGAAGCTCCATTCGGCGAAGACGACGCCGGCAAGGTAAAAGGCCGGAAGATGCCAGATTCCCCATATGATACCGATGATCACCCCGGCCCAGAACGGAACGACATGTCGCTGAAGGAGCGGCTGTGCGATGCCGCGCCAGCCAAATTCCTCGATGGGTCCGAGAAACACCAACATGAACATTAAACCCAAAACCGGGCCAGCTCCTTGCGGCGGAAGTGGTGCCAGAATTGGGCCACCCTTGATAAGCGACCCGGCCATAAAGATGAGCGGGATCAGGACAAAAATAAACAACCACCACGGTGCAGGACACCGCCATAGCGCTAACCGTGACAAAAATGCCATGAGTCCGGTCCAGCCTCCCCGCACAAGAACGACGAAGAACGCGGCGATGGCGGGTGCCCAGGTAGCGAGGAAGAAGAGTGGATGCGATCCGCTGATCTCGCCGAACAACGCTACGGCTGTATCGGGTCTGAGGATATAAAACCCGATGATTCCCCAGGTGATCGCAAACGTCGTGAGTAAGAAAGGCAGAAGTGCAGCTGACGGCACTCGGTAGGCTTCCGTCGAGTTCTCCCTAGACGAGGACATCTTCGACCGGTCTTCTTGCGGTTGCAGGCACGGGCTTGCCGTAGCCAAATCGCAGCAGAAGCTGCGGTATCCCGGTAACTCCAATCAAATTTCCAAGCCGTGGGCGAAGTTCGTCGACTTCGATGGGTTGATTCAGGAATGAGGCCGTTGCGCCAGACGCAGACAGTTTCAAAAGCACCTTCGACAGCGCTTGTCCGGTCGCAATCCAGTCAGTAGCCTGGTCGCTTTTTGTGCTGAACACGGCCAGCACCGGCGATCCCTCGGCAATCTTTTTTCGGTCGCCGGCAGCAATACCATTGCCGAGATCGAATGTCCGAATCACCAGGGCCCCAAGTGGCGAAAGCAGATCGGGCATTCCGAAACTTTCACCCGACATCCCGTCTTTGGTATCACCCCGTCGAGAGTGTACCCAGGCAGCCAATTCCTGGCGAAACCTGCGATCACCAAATTGTTTGCGGTCACCCTCGGCGACCAGTTCGGCAATCCTGGATCGATGCTCTCCATCCTGGATAATCGTCAGCTCCGCTCCATTCGCTTCAGCCAAAGCGTGGCATTCCTCCAGGAGTTTGACAGGTAGATCTCGGGCCTCGAACATTGCTCGAGTCGTCCTGCGATTGGGGATTGCTTTGAACAGGGCTATGTCCTCCGAGCTGGGCGATACTATCTCCGCCAGCCGGATGGTCGCGAGATGGTCAGGGTCGGCGCTGGGTAGCTTGTCGATCGAAAAAGCACGCCCAAATCGTCGGGTCGCCACCAAGCGAGGGTCGAGCGCCGCGCCACATGAGATTGTCAGCGCTCGGTCGTGGGGATCGACCACGGGCAGCGCACGAGTCCGGTCGGCCAGCAGGTGCAGTTCCGCATCGTTCACTCTGAAGAGCCATGGCTGCGTGTTGTGACCGGATGGCGCAAAAATAGCGAACTTGACAATGAACTGAAGAAACTCACCATCGGTTGTGTTTAGTGGAAGGCGTTTCTCCGAATCTGGTGGATCGAATGCCATCTCTGCCCTGCCTGTGTTGCGCTTCAACAATTGAGTATATAGCTCCGGAATAAGAGCATCGCAGTGGGGGTTGCCGGGATAAAGGTAATATCAGCTCGCTGTTTTCGGACTGGTTGGATGAAAAAATCTGAGACCCGTATGGCTCATCTGTATTACAGGTGTTTAAACACGGCCGCTGTAATGATAGAATTGCCGGCTACGTGAATGGAATAGGATCTGGTTCAGTTAGAACTGGAAAGTTTGAATTCCTTTCACTACGAGGTTTTATTTGAAAAGGCCCCTCGAAAGGGGCTTTTGATTTTATAGGGAAGTGTAATGGTTAAATGATCTCGCAATGGCCTCTCACGGTAAAACGTGTGAGGTGGTAAGGGACGGAGAGGACCTGGTCTTTTTCGAACCTGAATTGCGGGGCGTTATGCCCCTTTTTTATGCCCCATTTTTATACCCTGGGTAAGGGTGAACGGGAGTAAGCAAAACAGCATGAGCTCGAAGCGTCTCAATTCGATGCTACAGCCCCTGGTTGAAGAACTGGGGTATGAGTTCGTGGGTCTTGAATACAGCGGCAATCCCAAGAATTCAACGCTTGTCATTTATATCGACAAGGAAGAGGGGATAGCCGTTGAAGATTGCGAAACCGTGAGCCGGGAAGTTGCTGCGCTCCTTGATGTAGAAGATCCCATATCCGGGCACTACAACCTGGAAGTGTCCTCACCTGGGCTTGCCCGGCCGTTATTCACACTGGAGCACTTTGACCAGTTCAGTGGTGAGCAGGTCAAGCTGACGGCATTCGCGCCGGTTGAAGGACGACGCAAGTTTAAAGGACGAATTCTTGGCACCGGGGAAGGGACGGTGCGAATTGAACAGGACGGAATCGAGGTCTCCCTGGAGTTTGGGAATATTGCCAAGGCTCGCCTCGTACCTGATTACGACAGTCTGTTTGAAGGCTGACTGCACGATACCAAGAGAGTAAACAGAACATGAGCAAAGAAATCCTGCTGGTTGTTGACGCAGTATCCAACGAGAAAGGTGTTGGAAAGGATGTGATTTTCGGAGCACTCGAAGCAGCGCTGGCCTCGGCCGCGCGCAAGCTTTGTGAAGATGAACGGGATGTCAGGGTTGATATTGACCGTTCAACCGGAGAATACGACACTTTCCGACGCTGGGAAGTGGTCGAGGATGACGAGGAAATGGAATTTCCGGATGCCCAGATCGCCGTGAGCGAGGCGCAGAAGGAAAATCCCGAGATTGCCGTTGGTGAATTCATCGAAGAGCCAATGGAAAATGCCGAGTTTGGTCGCATCGCAGCCCAGACCGCAAAGCAGGTGATTGTTCAGCGTGTTCGTGAAGCCGAACGTGAGCAGGTCGTAGAAGCATACAAAGACCGCGCCGGCGAACTGATAACCGGTATCGTCAAGCGAATCGAACGCGGGAATGTTTACATCGACCTTGGGGGCAATGCCGAGGCATTCATCTCTCAGCGCCACATGATTCACGGCGAAACTGTGCGTCCTGGTGACAGATTGAGGGCATACCTCTTCGAGGTACGCCAGGAAATGCGTGGCCCGCAATTGTTCGCCAGTCGCACGATTGTCGAATTCCTGGTTGCTCTGTTTGAACTGGAGGTGCCGGAAATCGGCCAGAACCTGATTCAGATCATGGGTGGTGCCCGTGATCCGGGGCGGCGCGCCAAGATTGCGGTTCGTTCAAACGACCGTCGTACTGACCCGATCGGTGCGTGTGTGGGTATGCGCGGCTCACGCGTCCAGGCAGTTTCAAATGAACTGGCCGGTGAGAGAATCGACATAATTTTGTTTGACGAGAATCCGGCGCAGTTTGTCATCAATGCCATGGCGCCCGCTGAAGTCGCTTCGATCGTGGTCGACGAGGAAAACCAGGCGATGGATATCGCGGTGGAAGAGTCCAACCTTTCCCAGGCCATTGGTCGCGGCGGACAGAACGTTCGTCTGGCAAGTGAGCTGACAGGCTGGGAACTCAATGTTCTGACCATTGAAGAGGCCGAACAGAAAGGCGAGGACGAGGCCAAGTCAATTTTGCAGCGCTTTATGGAGCGTCTGGATGTTGGCGAAGATGTGGCCAACATCCTGGTGCAGGAAGGATTCAGCAATATTGAAGAAGTAGCCTACGTGCCCGAGTCAGAGCTGGTCGAAATCGAAGAGTTTGATGAAGACATTGTCACCGAGATTCGAAGGCGAGCCAGGGATGCGCTGCTGACACAGTTGATCGCCAAGGAAGAAGTGCTGGATGAAAATCGTCCGGCTGAAGATTTGCTTGCGCTTGATGGCATGAACGAAAAGCTTGCTTTCCAGCTGGCTGAAAAAGGCGTACGCACCCAGGAAGATCTCGCTGAATTGTCGATTGATGAGCTGCAGGAAGTGGATCCCATGGATGAGGAAGAAGCGGCTGCATTGATCATGGCCGCTCGAGCGCCATGGTTTGCAGAGGAAGAAGTGGCCGACTGACAGGCCCGAATGTGGGTCCGGAGAATCGGGTCCGACGCGAAAGACCGTCTTCGCAGTGATTGCGTAAGGCAAACAGGAGCAGAGAATGTCCAAAGTTACCGTTTCACAATTGGCCGATGTACTCGGAGTGAATGTCAGCAAGTTGCTGGCACAGCTCAATGAAGCTGGCATCGAGGCGGCCGGGAGTGATGATGCAGTTTCCAACGACGACAAAAAGAAGTTGTTGGCCCATCTGCGCGCCAGTCATGGTAAGGACGAAAGTGACTCCACTGCACCGTCCAAGGTCACTCTCAGGCGTAAATCCTTAAGCGAGTTACGGGTTTCCGGCAGCGGTCCTCGTGCTTCAACCCGCACGGTTAACGTAGAGGTTCGCAAGCGTCGCACTTACGTCAAGCGTGAAGTCGTTCAGGAACAGATTGGCGACGAGGCAGATCGCGAGGAAGCCCGAAAGGCCCTTGAAGAATCAAGAGCCAGGCGAGAAGCAGAAGAAAAAGCCCGCCAGGAAGTTCAGGATCGTGCTCGCGAGGAAGAAGAGGCCAAGGCACGTGAAGTGGCTGAAGCTCAGAATCGCAAAGTAGAAGAAGAAAAATCACGCCGCGAGGCTGAAGAGAAAGCCCGCGAGGAAGCAGAACGACGCGACGCTGAAGAAAAAGAGCGCAAGCGCGAGGAAGAACGTGCCCGCAAATTGGCAGAAGAGCAGCGCAAGCGTGAAAAGGAAAAAGCCAAGAAGCCAGCCACTCGTTACGGCCGCAAGGAGCTTCACGTCGCCGGCGGAGCAGCAGCGCGTCGCCGCAGACCTGGAAAGCGCATCCGCAGTGGTTCTTCACGACCAACCGAACATGGCTTTTCCAAGCCTACTGCGCCGGTCTTGCGCGAAGTGGAAGTGCCGGAAACGATTTCTGTCGCCGATCTCGCCAAGTTGATGGCCGTTAAGGCTGGAGAGGTCCTCAAAGCGATGATGCAGATGGGCATTATGGCCACCATCAACCAGAGCCTGGACCAGGAAACGGCCATCCTGGTGGTCGAGGAAATGGGCCATACTGCGAAGGCCGCAACTCACAAGGATGTCGAGCAGGAACTGATTGCCCCGGAAGACGAATCAGTCGGTGATGCTAAGCCACGGCCACCTGTCGTCACAGTGATGGGCCACGTTGATCATGGCAAAACTTCATTGCTCGATTTTATTCGCAAGGCAGAAGTTGCTGATGGTGAGGCGGGTGGTATCACGCAGCACATTGGCGCATACCATGTAACCACACCGCGTGGAATTGTCACGTTCCTCGATACCCCGGGTCACGCCGCATTCACGGCGATGAGGGCTCGTGGCGCCAAGGCAACGGATATCGTGATCCTGGTTGTGGCCGCAGATGACGGCGTTATGCCACAGACCAAGGAAGCCATCCAGCATTCCCGTGCAGCGGATGTACCGATTATTGTTGCCGTCAACAAGACAGATAAACCCGAAGCAGATATTGACCGGGTCAAGAATGAGCTCAGCAAGGAAGAAGTGATCCCTGAAGACTGGGGCGGTGAAGATATTTTCGTCAATGTTTCTGCCAAGACGGGTGACGGAATTCCGGAATTACTGGATGCCATCCTGCTGCAGGCTGAAGTACTCGAGTTAAGCGCGGTTTCCGACAAGCAGGCTCGAGGCCTGGTGGTCGAGTCAACCCTCGACAAGGGACGTGGCCCGGTCGCCACGCTGCTGGTCCAGGAAGGCACACTTAACAAAGGCGATATGGTGCTTGCGGGTAGCGAGTTTGGCCGTGTGCGAAATATGTTTGATGAAAACGGCAAGCAGATCGATTCTGCCGGTCCGTCGATGCCGGTTGTTGTGCTCGGACTTTCGGGCGTTCCCGAGGCCGGTGATGAAATGATGACCGTGGCCAATGAGCGCAAAGCCAGGAACGCTGCGCAGCAAAGAACGGAACGTGAACGCGAGGGTCGACTGGCCAAACGCCACGCAGCGAAGCTGCAAAACCTGTTCGAAAACATGGGCCAGGAAGAACAAACCAGCGTCAATCTCATCGTTCGTGCCGATGTGCAGGGCAGTGTTGAAGCATTGCGAGATGCGCTGACCAACCTCAGCAATGAAGAAGTCGCGGTCAATGTGGTTGGCTCAGGTGTTGGTGCCATCACCGAATCTGATGCCCAACTTGCCACCACTTCGGATGCCATCATCATCGGATTTAACGTCCGGGCAGATGCCACGGCACGCCGCATCATCCAGGAAAACGAACTTGATCTGCACTATTACAGCGTCATTTACGATGCGATTGACGAGGTCAAGAAAGCAATTTCCGGCATGCTGGGCACCGAAATCAAGGAAAAGATCATCGGGCTCGCCGAGGTCAAGGATGTCTTCCGCTCATCCAAGCTGGGAGCCATTGCCGGCTGCCTGGTGATAGAAGGTTCGGTCAAGCGTGACAATCCGATCAGGGTGCTGCGTGATAACGTGGTGATCTTTGAAGGTGAGCTGGAGTCGCTGCGTCGATTCAAGGATGAAGCCAAGGAAGTCCAGGCTGGTACAGAGTGTGGCATTGGCGTGAAGCAATACAACGATGTCAAGGAAGGTGACCAGATTGAATGTTTCGAAAGGTTTGAGGTCGCAAAGACCCTGTAACCAGACAAGAGTGATAGCCTGAAACATGCCACGCGAATTCAAAAGATCAGAAAGGGTCAGCGGCCAGCTCAGACGCGAGCTGGCCACGCTCGTGCAGCGCGAAGTCAAGGATCCTCGTGTTGGCTTTGTGAGCATTTCAGATGTAGAAGTGACACGGGACCTGGCACATGCCCGGGTCTACGTCACTGTGTTCGAAGAAGACAAGGCGAAAGAAAGCATCAAGGCACTCAAGCATGCGGCAGGCTATCTGCGGCGCAGATTGGGGCAGGAATTGCGAATGCGCTCTATCCCTGAATTGCATTTCTTTCATGACGATTCGGTGGAAACCGGAACACGAATGGATGAGCTGATCGCCAACGCGGTGGGGTCGGATGGAAATTCCGGGGACAACGGCGACAAAAACTGATGAGCCGTTCCGGAAGGGGAAACAACATTCACGGAATCGTTCTGCTGGATAAACCGGCAGGGCGTTCATCCAACCATGCGCTTGGGGATGTAAAGCGACTGTTCCACGCCAACAAGGCCGGGCACACCGGAAGTCTTGATCCCTTTGCAACCGGCATGCTTCCAATCTGTTTCGGCGAAGCAACCAAAACCGCCGGCTTCATGCTGGATTCTGACAAGTCGTACCTGGCAACTGCAAAACTTGGGGTCGCAACCTCGACAGGCGACGTTGAGGGTGAGGTGATCCAGGAGATGGAAGTCCCTTCCGTCTCGTCCAGCGAAATCCAGGAAGTTCTTTCAGGGCTAACCGGTGAAATCGACCAGGTTCCACCCATGTATTCGGCGCTGAAACACGAGGGTCAACCGCTTTACAAACTCGCTCGCGAGGGTCGGGAAGTTGAGCGCAAAGCCCGGCGTATCACGATCCATGAACTCACCCTGGAGTCATGGGAGCCACCATTGCTGACATTCAGGGTGGTTTGTTCCAAGGGTACATATGTCAGGACGCTTGCTGAGGATCTGGCAAAGTTGCTTGGAAGCTGCGCGCATCTTGTATCACTTCGCCGACTTTTTGTATTGCCCTTCAATCCCGAGGCCATGGTGACAATGGACGACCTTGGCACCGCCCGTGAAGACAACCGATTAGAAGATCTGTTGCTTCCGGTGGATGCGGGGCTTCAGGGTTGGCCGAAAATTGAAATCACACCTGGCCAGGTGGCGAGGTTCGTCAATGGAAACCCGGTGATTGTGGATTCAAAAGAAACGGAGCTCGTTCGTGTTTATGACCAGGAAGGGAAAATGCTTGGCCTGGCAGAATCGCGCCCGGACGGCCAGGCTCACCCGAAACGACTTTTCCTTCTGGACTGATACCTGCATTTAAACAACCTGGGCTGTAATTCTGTCCAGTCTTTGTCAGATGGCCCTGCAGGCTACCCTCGGTTCTTTCAGTTTTGTGAACTCGACCTGACAGTACATTCCTGTACTGGCAGGCCTGGCCGCGCATCCTTGCGCGGCCGTTCAGTCGCTGGTTCACCCCTCGGCATATTCCGAAAAGACTGAACAGTGGTACAGCTCAGGTAAAAGCTGCTCTGGAAGCAAGTAAGCAATCGGACTCTTTAAGGACGCCGATTGACGAAGGAGTGAATGGACAGTTGGGCATGGAAGCCCAATTAGCGCAACCAGTGTAGGGATGTACTATTTGCGCGTGTCCACCGATCTACCAGGAAAGAAGGAAGCCCGACAGGGCCGTCCGCCAGAGGCAGATTGATTGCTTACTTCAGAGTAAATTGTAATGTTCCGAATGCTTGTGACAAAGGCATTTTAGACGTATACTATCTGGCTCTTTACACCCTTGGGGCTTCGAAGTTTTTGTAAAGACCTGATTTCGACTTTGGCCGGCTATTGACCGGCCATTTTTAGAATCATTTGGGTTTTTTCAAAGGCTTCGCGGCTCTAGATATGGAGATGGAACCATGTCTTTTGATGCAGAAGCAAAAAAGAAAATAGTAAGCGAATATGCGCGTTCAGATAGCGATACCGGTTCGCCTGAAGTTCAAGTGGCCCTGTTGACCTCGCGCATCCAGCACCTCTCGGACCATTTCAAGTCCCACAAAGGCGATCATCATTCGCGCCGCGGTCTGCTGCGCATGGTGAATCAGCGCCGCAGCCTGCTCGATTATCTGAAGAAAAAGGATATCGAACGCTATCGCGGCCTGATTGAACGCCTCGGTCTGCGCCGCTAACTCTCTGCGTCGAGACGCTGAAAACCCTCTGGTGGACGAAACATCTGCCGGGGGGATTTCGCACATATCTTTTTTAAGTAAACGGGCAACCAGGCCCATTAACGCAGGAATCGCGAAGTGCAAAAAATTAGCAAGACGTTTCAATACGGTGAGCACACCGTAACTCTGGAAACCGGACAGATTGCCCGTCAGGCAAACGCCACGGTGATGGTCAAAATGGCGGACACCGTTGTCATGGTGGCCGCTGTGGGTCGAAGGGAGGCCAAGCCTGGCCAGTCTTTTTTCCCACTGACGGTTAACTACCAGGAAAAATTCTATGCTGCGGGACGTATCCCCGGCGGATTCTTTAAACGTGAAGGTCGCCCGACCGAGAAAGAGGTCCTGACCTGTCGCCTGATTGACCGTCCGATTCGCCCGCTGTTTCCCAAAGGCTTTCTCAACGAGGTGCAGATTACAGCCAACCTGATTTCTTCGAATCCCGAAGTTGATGGTGATATCCCTGCTTTGTTGGGTACCTCGGCAGCGTTGGCCCTGAGTGGAATGCCATTCAGTGGCCCCATTGGTGCTGCCAAAGTAGGTTACGTCGATGGTGAGTACGTTCTCAACCCGACGACCAGCCAGCTGGAAGATTCAAAGCTTGACCTGGTTGTGGCTGGTACCGAGAAAGCCGTGCTGATGGTTGAATCGGAAGCCGATTTGCTTCCCGAGGATGTCATGCTGGGTGCGGTTACCTTCGGTCACAAAGCCATGCAGGACGCCATTAAAGCGATCAATGAACTGGTCGCGGAGGTTGGTGTTGAAGCCTGGGAATGGGAAGCTCCGGCAGAAGACGAAGACCTGAAAACCAGGGTTGAGGCTGTCGCCAAAGATGGCCTTGTCTCTGCCTACGCGATCGCAGACAAGATGGCTCGCCATGATGCAATCTCCGAAGTTAAAGACTCTGTGATTGAAGCATTGTGTGATGAAGAAGACGAAAATGCGCCGTCTGCCGGTGATGTATCAGGATATTTCCACAAGCTGGAGAAATTCCTGGTTCGTGATCACATTTTATCGGGCAACCCTCGGATCGACGGCCGTGATCTGACAACCGTTCGCGACATCAGTGTCGAAGCTGGCTTTTTGCCACGCACGCACGGTTCAGCTTTGTTCACCCGTGGTGAAACCCAGGCCATCGTAACCACGACACTGGGTACAGGTCGTGACTCCCAGATCATTGATGCTGTGAATGGTGAATACAAAGATCCGTTCATGCTGCATTACAACTTTCCGCACTTTTGTGTGGGTGAAACCGGCTTTGCCGGTGGTCCAAAGCGTCGTGAAATCGGTCATGGCCGTCTTGCGCGTCGCGGCATTTCGGCAGTTTTGCCAAGCCTGGAAGATTTCCCGTACGTTGTGCGCGTGGTTTCGGAAATCACCGAATCCAACGGATCATCTTCGATGGCTTCAGTTTGCGGTTCCTCGTTGTCCATGATGGACGCGGGTGTGCCTCTCAAGGCACCGGTTGCCGGTATTGCCATGGGCCTGATCAAGGAAGGCGATCGCTTCGCAGTGCTTTCTGACATCCTGGGTGATGAAGATCATCTTGGCGACATGGACTTCAAGGTGGCGGGTACCGCTGAGGGTGTGACCGCACTGCAGATGGACATCAAGATCGAAGGCATCAACGAAGAGATCATGCAGATCGCCCTGGCGCAGGCGCGCGACGGACGGAACTTCATCCTTGGTGAAATGAACAAGGTCATCTCTGAGCCACGCGGCGAAATGTCTGAGTACGCACCTCGCCTGATGACCATGAAGGTTCACCCGGACAAGATTCGTGACGTGATTGGTAAGGGTGGTGTCACCATCCGCTCTATCACCGAGGAAACCGGTTGTACCATCGATATCCAGGACGACGGCACTGTCACCATCGCTTCTGTTAACAAGGAAGCAGCGGACGACGCCCGTAAGAGAATCGAGCAAATCACAGCAGATATCGAGCCCGGCCAGGTTTTCGAGGGCAAAGTGATCAAGATCATGAATTTCGGTGCTTTTGTCACCCTGACCCCGGGCCGCGACGGCCTGGTGCATATTTCACAATTGTCTGATGAGCGTGTTGAAAACGTGACGGACGTTGTGAAAGAAGGCGACATGGTCAAGGTCAAGGTACTGGAAGTCGACAAGCAGGGCCGCATTCGCCTCAGTATGAAGGCGGTTACCGCGGAGGACTGAAATCATTAGTCCCGAAAAATTGAACGGCGCCTTATTATGGCGCCGTTTTTCGTTCCATCCTGGCTGGACACAAAGCTGATGCGCGCGCTGATGTGCAAGCGATTTGGCAGCGTTGAAGATCTGGTGGTCGAAAATATCGAAGCACCAAAACCGGGCGCTGGTCAGGTTGTTGTAGACGTCAAGGCGGCTGGCCTGAATTTTCCTGATCTTCTTACGATTGCTGGCAAATACCAGGTCAGGAATGAGCCACCATTTGTTCCGGGTATTGAGGCCTCTGGTGTGATTTCTTCCCTCGGGGAAGGTGTCTCAGAATTTGCTGTCGGCGACCGGGTGATCCTGACCACCCCTGACGGTGCATTCGCGGAAAAGTGTGTTGTTGATGTATCCCGGGTGATGCCAATGCCCGATTCCATCGACTTCGAACAGGGAGCTGGTTTCGCCATTGCCTTTGCAACCAGTTACCACGCATTCAGGCAATGCGCACCCATTGAACCAGGCCAGTCGGTACTGGTTCTGGGAGCTGCGGGAGGTGTTGGCACAACTGCTGTGGAAATTGCCAGCCTGATGGATGCGCGCGTGATCGCGGCGGCAAGCAGCGATGAGAAACTTGAGTTTGCGCGACAGGCCGGCGCCACTGATCTGATCAATTACGAACGAAACTCCCTGAAGGAGTCAGTCAGCAACCTGACCGAAGGCAAGGGCGTGGATGTGGTCTATGACCCGGTTGGTGGTGGCATGGCACGCCAGGCGCTGAGTGCCCTTGGCTGGCATGGCAGGTACCTGGTGATTGGGTTTGCCAGCGGGGAAATTCCCTCATTTCCGGCCAACCTGTTGTTATTGAAAGAGGCCAGCGTCAAAGGGGTGTACTGGGGAGACTGGGCGGCAAAGAATGCCATCGAGTCAAACAGGAATATGAAAGAAATCGCCGGGTTCGTTGCTGCTGGCAAGTTAAGGCCTCGCGTGTCCAGCAGCTACCGGCTGGAACAATTCTCCGAAGCGTTTGCCGAGATTGCCCAGCGACGAGTGATGGGAAAGGTCGTTTTTAAATTGTAGCCAAGTTATTGATTAAATGGGAATTCCAGAATTATGAGCCAGGTTGTCACCGTTGAAGTAAGAAAAAACATAGCCATTGTTCGCATTGATTCACCACCGGTGAATGCGATCTCGAGAGCTGTCCGGGAAGGTGTGATCGAAGCGATGCAAGAAGTCGATGGTGATGATCGTGTCGAAGGTGTGGTTCTGACCTGTGCCGGCAGAACGTTCATCGCAGGCGCAGATATCAGCGAATTTGGAAAGGTCATTCCCGGGCCAAATTTATGGGAAATGCTGGCCAGTATCGAGGGAAGCAGCAAGCTGGTTGTGGCTGCCATTCACGGGACTGCGCTGGGTGGCGGTTTGGAAACGGCCATGCATTGTAATTACCGCATCGCACTTGGAAGCGCCCGTATCGGCCTGCCTGAAGTCCATCTCGGATTATTACCCGGAGCGGGTGGCACGCAATTGTTGCCAAGATTGGTCGGAGTCCAGGGCGCCATTGATGCAATGCTGTCCGGCGGCATGATTGCTGCACCCAAAGCTGCAGAAATGGGCGCGATTGATCGCATTGCTGAAGATGATCTGGAGGCTTCAGCTATTGCCTACGTTGAGGAACTGTTGGAATCCGGCGCTGAACAGAAACGCGCCCGCGACATCGTGATTGACCCCGCGAGTATCCCTGAGGGCTTCTTCGATCAGGTTCGCGCATCAATTGCACGCAAGACGCGTGGCTATTTTGCACCGGAACAGATCATTCAATGTATCGAAGCCTCCGTGAACATGGATTACGACACCGCCCGCGCATTTGAGCGCAAGCGATTCGAGGAGTGCATGGCATCGTCTGAATCAGCAGGACAGCGTCATATTTTCTTTGCTGAGCGCACTGCATCCAAGATTCCTGATCTGCCCAAAGACATTTCGCTCAGAAAAATTGAGCGGGTGGCCGTGATTGGCGCCGGAACCATGGGCGGCGGGATTGCCATGAATTTCGCCAGCAAAGGCATTCCCGTTCATGTTGTTGATCTGGATGAGGCAGCAATCGAACGTGGATTGAAAGTGGTTCGTTCCAACTACGCACGTGGCATCAAGAAGGGCCGTATTACACAGGAGCAGCTCGAAGATCTGATGAAGCTGTTCATCCCGACCACTGATTATTCAGAACTGGGTGACGTAGACCTGGTGATCGAGGCGGTTTTTGAAAACATGGCCCTTAAGAAGAAGATATTTGCCAGGCTCGACGAGGTTTGTAAACCAGGTGCCATTCTCGCCACCAATACCTCGACACTGGATGTGAACGAAATCGCTGAAGCAACCAGTCGACCTGAAGATGTTCTGGGTATGCACTTCTTTAGCCCTGCCAACATTATGAAATTGCTGGAAATTGTACGGGCTGACAAGACTGCACCGGATGCGCTTGCAACGGTGATGAAACTGTCGAAAACCATCGGCAAAGTGGGTGTGGTTAGTGGTGTCTGCTACGGCTTTATTGGCAACCGAATGCTGGAAGGCTACCGAAGGGAAGCCAACCTGATGCTTCTTGAAGGAGCCAGTGTTGAGCAGATCGACAAGGCCATGTACGACTTCGGAATGCCGATGGGGCCGTTTGCAATGGCAGATCTTGCAGGTGTTGACGTCGGGGTAAAAATTCGTCGTGAGCGCAAGCTTGCCGGGACGCTGATTGATGATCCGCGAGATGGCGTAATTTCAGAACTGCTGGTCGATATGGGGCGTCATGGGCAAAAGACCGGTGCGGGGTTCTACCGCTATGAAGAAGGCTCGCGCCAGGGAACGCCAGATCCCGAGGTGGAACAGCTTGCGCGTCGTGAAGCCGCGCGGCTGGGTATTGAACAGCGAGAAATCATGGATGAGGAAATCGTCAATCGTTGTGTTTATCCGATGATCAACACCGGCGCAAAGATTCTTGCAGAAGGCATTGCCATTCGTGCCAGCGATATCGATGTGGTCTGGGTTTATGGTTACGGTTTTCCGCCATACCGCGGCGGTCCGATGCTGTACGCTGACACCGTGGGCCTGAAGAATGTATATGAGACCATGTGTGATTATCGCGACCGTCCTGGAAACGAGTTTGGGTACTGGGAGCCTGCCACGCTGCTTAAATCGCTGGCGAAAAGCGGCGGCTCATTCAACGGCGACTGAGCAGTCGAAACTGACTATTCAGTTTCCTGCACGGCGTCGCCTACAGAAACTTCCAGTTCCAGAAGGACTGAATTTTCTTCTGACTCCCCGCTGGCAATTTCCGTCGAAATCGTGACTCGATCACGGCCATCTTCGTTGGTCTGAAGCAAACCGGCGACGGCTGTTGCCCGCGCCGTTGCAAGAGTTTCCAGCGCCTTCACATCGACTGTCTGGAATTGAATTAACTGGCTCCTGAGGCGTTCCAGGTACGCCGGCTCATCAAGAACAGGCGTTTCTTCCGCGTCCATGCTGGTGAATTCAGTCTGAATACTTTCCAGTGTTGTTGCAGGGAAGGCCGCGGTGAACATCGTTTCCAGCGCAGGCCGCTCAAAGGCAAGCACATCTGCTTCACCTGATTCCAGAAGTAACTCCCGGGTCGCATCAAGCTGCGCCTCAAATGCGATTTCCTTGAGTGCAGCGCGATCCAGCTCTGCGACATAAACACCCGTTACAACCAATGCGAGTTCAGGGCGTTTAAGCATGGCTTCAGACAATTTGTTCAGCTGCTCGCGGTCAGGTGGAGAGACCTCGCTGCTTCCAGGCTGGAACCGCAGTGTTCCGAAATCCTCCGAATCAAATCCAATCAGGTTGCCCAGGAACCGGAACGGGGAGGTCACAATTCTTGTGATCAGGTTCCCAATGGCTTTCCAGACCACACCGCTGATCTTGAATGTCGGATCATCAAGGTCACCGCTGACGGGAAGATCAAGATCGATCACACCATCAGAATCCTTGAGCAATGCGACGGCCAGTTTCAATGGCAGGCTTGCGGCATCCGGGTGCTCTACCTTGTCTCCCAGAACCAACTCCCGAATCACCACACTGTTTTCGCCGGCCAATTGACGATCCTGGATGACATAGCCCAGATCGAGGTCCAGTCGACCCGTTTCGATTGCGTAACCGGCATATTGCACAGTGTATGGAGTCAGGGTCGACATCTCGAGATTTCTGAAAATCATTTCAATATCAAGACTCTGGGTAAAATCCCACGGATTGAGCGCTCCGGAAATGCGTGCCTGGCCGAACTCATCTACCTGCCCCTCCATTTGCACGCGTGTTGGTTCTGCGGTGTCTGTAGAAAGAATTGAGAGATTGCCGTTCAGGTTGCTGATAAGCGTTCTGAATGGCAATGGCAGTGAATCGTCTGCAAAATCCATTGAGGAATTCTGCATTTCGACTCCGGCAATGGTGATGCTGATACCCGACCCATCTCCTTGTTGTTCAGGCTGTTCTTCGGCCTGTTCTTCCTGATGTTCGCCGGATTCGATCATGAGCCCACTGATGTTGGTGGTCAGATCTTCAAAAATATGGATACGTCCAAATGCACCACCTAGCTGAACCGGTGACGTTTTGACAGTCATTGCAGACTGATCAATATCGAATCGCTCGATTTCAAGCGTTTCAAATCCGGCCAGCCGCTGGTTCCTGACTGCGTCCTTTATATCCAGCCCAGTGACTTCTGCGCTGCCTGAAAAATTGAGAGCCCCGGGTGGCGTGCCTGAGACATCAAGAGTCACCGATGCTGCCCCGGATTCAAGTTCGATTCGAGCGATTTCCTGCAGCCATGGTTCGAAAGTAACCAGCGACAAATCACTGACTGTTGTACGCCCCTGGACTTCAATGCCGGGTAAGACAACCACGTCACCCTGGTAGGAAATTGATCCGCCGTTCTCGAGTTGCATTGCCAGGCTGGTTTTAATTGGCGTTTGCGGCTGATTGTCCACGCCCGCCAGTTGCAGGTCCAGGTCGTTAACCACAAGGCTTGCGGGCGTGCCTAATGAGCGATCTTCAAAATTCACGACAGCATTGGGAACTGCAAATTCATTAATGCTTATGCGCCACTCAGGCATTCCCGAGCCGTCATTCGGAATTGATGGGTCAGCCTGGTCAGTTTCAGATGGAATTGCATCCAACAGGCTCAGTTGGCCGTTTGCTTCGAGCCAGGCAGTCAGCTCCAGCCCGTCAACTGTCAGGGATTCTGCAACAACTGAGCGTTCTGGCCATTCGACGGTTCCGCCGCTCAGCAAAATCTGGTTGACACCGACGAACGGATCATCCTCATCGTCCATCCGTACCTGAATGCTGCCGGTTTTTGTTTCGATGCCCGTGGCCTTGATGCTCAGGCCATCGACTCCGGTTGTCAGCGAATAATCAAAATCGACCTCGAGCTGCTCACCTTCGATACTGATTGGCAGGAAATGATCCAGATATTGCAATGAAGCCGGCAGGCCATTGCCCCGTATGGAAAATGAGCCGTTGGATGCAAGCGGAACAATTTGTAAATCGCCCTGCCATGCAATCACGCCACCGGATGGTGTACCAATTGAGACTTTCTTTAGCCCGCTATGGTTCGGAGTGGTTCGCAGATCGCTGGCTGAAACGCTGACCGGCCCCAACCTGGTTTTAAACCCCCCTGCAAGCTGGTCCGTAATGCCTAAGCCACCACTTTCCAGGATGAATCGATGAATAATCACTCTGGGCGGGCTCTTGTTTTCCGGTTCTGCCTCTTTGGTTTCTGAAGGTGGTGTCAGGTTATCGATGAAGCGAACCCAACGAGTGTCTCCCACTGCAAATCGCTCTTCCTCGATATGAAGTCCCGAAAGTCGAATTTCATCTAACGTCCAGGCCCATCGAAACAGGGAACTGAGCTGGAGATTGACAAAAAACTCATCAAAGCTGGCAATGGGTGTTGAATCGGGGTCTCGAATTTCCAGCCCGGAAATACCCAGGTAAAGTGCGTAGGGATTGCTCTTCACTTCCCCCAGGTCGATGCTTCGCCCCGTTGCCTCGACCGTCTCCACCAGTGTTTTTTCAACCAATCGTGGCAAAGCAAAAAAACCAAGCAGGGTGTAGAGAAGAAGGACTACCAGGATCCAGAAACGTTTGCGCCGCCAGTTGCCCCACGGTCGTAAGTGTTCGCTGACACTGCGTGTCATGAATTCACTCCGTGATCACTTTGGCGGAATTTCATATTGCCCAGGTTTGATCTTCTCTTCATTGGTGCTGAGATGGTGCTCAATGTGAGTTTATGAATCATATCCGCTTCAGCCTGATATGATTTCCTTTTTTCGAAACCAGTTTAAATATTCTGAAGGAAAATTCTGTGAATTTCAGGGCTCTGATTGCTGCCATATTATTTGTCGTTTGTTCAGGACCAGCCATGGCTGGTGACATGAAAGTCATTCATGCTGGTCAATTGCTGGCTGTTCCGGGAGAGCGGGTCCTGGAAAACCGGAGCATCGTTGTTGATGGCCAGATGATTGTCGAGATTCGTCGCGGCTTTGTGGACCCTGCAGAGATTGCAGAGGATGCAGAGTTGATCGATTTGAGCGAACAGTTCGTCATGCCGGGCCTGATGGATATGCATGTTCACCTGCAAAGTGAGATGGGTCCCGGGCGCTACCGCGAGCGTCTCAAACAGTCGGATTCGGACGGACTGGTACGCACAATATTTTTTGGCATGAAAACCCTCATGGCTGGTTTCACCACTGTTCGGGATGTCGGCAATAGCGGTGAGCCCATGTATGCAGTCAGGGACGGTATTGAAAATGGCCTGATTGACGGGCCACGTATTATTGCTGCCGGTGGCGTGGGTATTACCGGGGGTCATGCTGATGTGTCCGGGCTGAAGCCTGAATGGATGGAACTGGCAACCGATGCCAGCATCTGCGACGGGCCTTATGACTGCCGCAGGGCCACACGCCACATGATCAAGTATGGGGCTGACCTTATCAAGATCACGTCAACTGGTGGCGTGATGACCGACAACAACACCGGTACCGCCCAGCAGATGATGGAAGATGAACTGGTTGCAGTGGTTGAAGCGGCCGCAATGATGGGGCGTAAGGTTGCCAGTCATGCACACGGAACTGAAGGCATTAATGCAGCTCTGCGTGCGGGCGTGGCCAGCATTGAACATGGTTCATATACTGATGAAAGCTCCATCGAGCTGTTTCTCGAAACCGGTGCATACCTGGTGCCAACACTGCTGGCAGGCAAAACGGTTGCTGATGCCGCTGAATTCAATGATTATCTGTCGGATAACGTTAAGAAAAAAGCTCTGCGCGTGGGTCGGGACATGCAGGGGAATTTCGCCAGGGCACAGGCTGCCGGTGTCAAGGTTGCTTATGGCACCGATAGCGGAGTTTCACCTCACGGCGATAATGCCCAGGAAGCAGTGCTTATGAGTGAAGCCGGCATGAGCAATGAGGCCATCCTGGTCTCTGCGACCATCAGTGCAGCCGACCTGCTGGACATGTCAGATTCCATTGGAACAATTGAAGCGGGTAAGTATGCGGACATTATTGCAACCGATGGCAGTGCCCTCGAAAATATCGAAGAACTACTCGATGTGGATTTCGTGATGAAATCGGGGAAAGTTTTCAAAGAATAACGATAGGTCGCGGCGAGGC
>Ga0102946_1000026_pt1 | contig 54517 bp, 62 predicted proteins | sample SalPon2A_A_D1_MG_FD_78209 | JGI IMG/M metagenome (GOLD analysis project Ga0102946, IMG submission 78209) | Soil microbial communities from South San Francisco under conditions of wetland restoration - Salt Pond MetaG R2A_A_D1_MG | ecosystem: Environmental > Terrestrial > Soil > Wetlands | place... | reverse complement strand
GATCAGCTTGATCGGTGAATTTTTGATCAGGTGACTCTTGGTCGCGACCCCGCACACGCAGTCCTGCGCGTCCAGAACGATAGCTCCGGAATGATTACCATGCATCAGCTTCAGCCGCAGATCGTCGAGCAGGTCCCCGCGCCGGACTGTCAGAAATTCATCGCCGACCAGGCTGCCAACCGGGGTCGCAAGGCGGGTCAGCCAGCTGCAGTTGGCGGTATCGAAAGGACTGACCAGAATCGAAACCTTATTTGCTCTGGCTTGTTGCAGAAGTTCATGGGAGACAGGCTGCCCGCCAGAGACAATCAGTAATCGAATCCCCGCAATTATGGCCATTTCCTGGATATCGGCCCTGTCGCCGGTAATCAGAATCGTTCGTTTGGCATCGACTGAGGAAATCCAGCGTTTAAAGGTCGAGACATCGCGTGCGCCGACGTACAGGTTCAGTTCTTCAAGATGATCAGCGTCAATCAGATGTTGCGTGTCGGCATCCAGGCACTGGGCGACGGAATCGATGGTCACTCGAACCTGCCTGAGGTTTGCGTCCCGGTTCGGGAGCAGAAACTGCTCGGAGGCTTTCTTCAACAGCAGCAGCCCCTGAGCTTTCTGTTCTGCATCGATCACCGGCAGCATGCGAATATTATGTCGATGGTAGAGCTTCAGAGCTTCAGCCAGAGGCGCTGCGGCAGGGATGGTGATGACAGATTCCGTGACAATATCCCGCAACCGGGGATGAACATCGGTCAGCAGTTCCGGTGTCGGCTGTTGCAGTTTTTCGAGGACAAATTCTGTCTGACGGTTCAGCGTCCCGGCTCTGGCGGGGCGAACCCCTTCCAGCCCCTGTAAACGGCGCAGTTCAGCATAGGCCATCGCGCTGCAAATCGAATCGGTATCGGGATTCCGGTGTCCGATGACATAAATCTGTGCTGATGGACTCATTTTTCTTCCGTTCGAGGGGCATCGCGTACCGGTCGGGTATCAAGGGTGTTTTCGATTTTGCGCAGAACGGCGCGCGCGTCACCCAGCCCGATCACTTCTTTAACGATCACACGACGCGGGATCATATTCTCATCCATGCCGATAAAGACATCACGTCCTTTGGTGCCAAAAACATCCGGGTCGACCAGCACCTTGCACAGTATACTGTCATCAGGGAAGAACGTTTGTCGTTTCTGCTCTGCTTCGACCACCCGCGCGATGATGACATCCTCGGTGCCACGTCGGGTGAAGGTCGGCAGCGCCAGATGTCTGCCCCGCACAATCGGTCCGAACAAACCCGCTCTGACATTATAAAATGCACTCAGCAGGTCATAAACGGGGCCGTCCTTGTCCATCTCGTAGGTGCGCTCCTCGTCCTTCTTGCCGGTTTTTGCATTCCGGTAGAGGACTGTTCTGTCAACATAATCGAACTGGTAACTTCTAACCCGTACCGATTTGTCTTTCCCCTCCCCTCTCATGGTGGAAGCACTCTGGATGATGGGTCGCAAGCGACCGTCGGGTGCGATCTCCATCAGAGTTTCGATCTTCTCAACCCGGTGACGGGTTAAAAAGGCGGTCAGGCCGAGGGTGCGCGCCTCCAACAAGGCAATATACTGGCCCGGTTCAGGGCCAGGACTCAAGCTGAGGGACCCTTCTGCCAACCGATCAAACCAGAGAAACGAGAGATCATAGGAGAGTTTCTCGCCAAGCATGTCATTCACCGCATGATGGACTGCCGGGGTCTCCTGGCTGGAGAAGGCTGCGCAAGGTCGCAGGCCACTGGTAACAAGCACAAGAGTAATGAGCAATATCAGAGAAATTCGTATCATCTTCAGCCTTGAAAGAAATAGATGCCGACAAATGACAGATAAGCGACGAGCAGAATTCCACCCTCCGTGCGTCCGATTCGCATCCGCCTGCCGATCAGCGGTAACAGAGCAAAGCTGAACAGTAACATAATCGGCAGTTCAAAGCGCAGGATTGACGATTCTATCGCAATCGGCCTGATCATGGAACAGACGCCGAGGACGAAGAGCAGGTTGAAGATATTGCTACCAATGACATTGCCGACGCTGAGGTCCATTTCACCTTTCCAGGCCCCCATCATCGATGCCGCCAACTCCGGCAGGCTGGTCCCCAACGCCACTACGGTCATGCCTATGATCATATCGGAAATCCCGAAACTCTGCGCGATCGTAATTGCCGAACGGACCATCAGTTCGGCACCGACCCCCAAGCCGACGATTCCGACCAGAATGAGAACGAGGTCCCGACTGCGATGACGTTTCTCCAGTGCGACAGCCTTTTCATCAGCGGGCTGGGAACTCCCTTGTCTGCGGTTGCCGAACACACAGTAAAGAATAAAAATCACCAATCCGATAACCAGAAGCAGGCCATCGACAAAACCGAGCTGACCGTCGAGAGCAAACAGGACCAGCAGCAAAGACGCTGCCAGCATAATCGGGATATCTTTTTTCAGCGTGCTCTTTGCAACTGTCATCGGTGCCAACAGCGCTGCTGCACCAAGAATCAAACCGATATTTGCGATATTGGAGCCGATGATATTGCCAGCCGCAATATCAGAGGTTCCCTTGAGGACGGCCGTTAAAGAGACCATCATCTCCGGCATGCTGGTCGCCAGGGCAACAATGGTCATGCCTATAATCAGGGGGCGAATTCCCAGAGAGAGTGCAAAACGGGAGCTTCCGGAAACCATATATTCTGCGCCAAAATAGAGCAGCATCAAACCGGCAAAGAAAAGAATGACTGCTGTCAGCATGCGACTCTCCCGGAGAAGAGCATGTTGTATTTGAGGCGTGTGCGGGAAAATGAAACTTGACGCGGGTATTTTTTGGCTTTAATATTCATATATACAAAACTCTTTCAGCGAGTACCTACACAATGGAAATGACTGCTTTTGATAAAGAACAGGACTATAACCGCGAGTCTGAGATCTTGAAGGTTCTGGGGCATCCCGTGCGATTGAAGATTGTTGCCGGATTGATGTCCCAGTCCTGTAATGTCAAAAAAATATGGGAATGTCTCGGCCTTCCTCAAGCGACCGTTTCTCAGCATCTGGCATTACTGAAAAATAAAAATATCATCTCCGGTCGCCGTGAGGGGGTTGAGGTCTTCTATCAGGTCACCTGTCCCGAAGCGGTGCAGATTGTCGGGTCGCTCTTCAAACCTGACGCATCCTGATCTGAGCCAAAGACAGCAAGGCCGCCCGATTGGGCGGCCTTTTTATTGTTCCTCAGTTTGATCTCTGCTCAGTTCTTTCCTGAGCGGATCGCCGCTACCGTTCGGCCTCTTATCCCCCAGTTATCTGCGGGTATCTCCTCGATAACAACATGGGTCGCTTCGGGGTTTTTACCCATCACTTCTTTAATCGCCAGGGTAAAGCGCTCAATAAGTTGCTCCTTCTGCTTTTCAGTGACACCTTCCACTGTCTGTACGGTAATAACAGGCATCTATCCGGCTCCTTTCCCTCGTTAAATCGAAATTTATTGTTAAAGCACACTCGTTCAAAACTATGAATTTTTGTTCAGGACTTTCAGTTGCTACTCATTATTGTCATTCTCCGCAAGCAGGAATCCCGTGTGTATAAGCAGTTTGAATCTCCGCATTCACGAGGATGACGATCTGCAGTTTTGCACATTTTTCAAAGGGCTTTCAGTCCCGATCCAGTCTATGAGTTTTCAATCCATAGTGGCCGAGTCAAATCACCCAAATTGGTATTATAACCTGATTTACCAAGAAAGTTCAGGCTTTTTTCGAGCCAGCAGATAAATCACCTGATAGGTCGCGGGGATCCCTCTCGTATCACCGAATTCTGCCCGGTAGTGGTCGAACATCGCCTGCATGACCCGACGCGATGCCAGCCCCGGGGGTCTGCGCGTGCTGGAATTCTGCGCTCCGATCCGCTTCAATCCGCGTAACAGGTCCGGAACATCGGCATGCCACTCCAGTTCATCTTCGGAGAATAATTGCTCAACATCAAACCTTCCTTGCAGTGCCAGGTTGACCGCTTCCAGGGTTGGAAAGCTTTGACCGTGCGATTGATGTTCCGGCAGCGCACGCTGGTGTGAGGTTCGTAATTCATGCAAGGTTCGCTCGCCAAAGAGCGCCAGGCCAAACATTCCGTCAGATTTTAATACCCGACCAGCCTCCTGAAACGCTGCAGGGAGCCGTTCAACCCACTGATAAACCGAGCTTGAAATCAGAAAATCGAAACTTTGTGCCATAAAGGGAAGAGCGGAGGCATCAGCGTCGCAGACGGCTGACCCCGGCAGAGCGTTGAGGCTTTGCAGACTCATGCCATGAGCGAGGTCGGACAGAATCAGGCTGCTGGACGGGAAGTTTTCATAAAAAATTCTGCTGAGGGCGCCGGTACCGCATCCGACTTCCAGCCCGGTTTGAAAATTGGCCGAGGAGGCAGCAAGCAGGTTGACCAGGCGCCGAACGACGCGCTGCTGTACCTGAGCGTAGCGATTATATTCCGCAGCATGAGCGGAGAAGTGCTGCCGGACCTGTTCCCTGTCCAGGGTATTTTGTTGAGAGTCGGTCTTCATTGCAGAAAACGTCTCCAGAGCTCTGCAGTTTCGGAGGGACTGCTCATAAAGGGCGCATGACCGACTGTTTTGTGGAGATGGAACTCCGCGCCAGGAATCTCGGATGCCAGATACTGACCAGCCTCGTCGGGAATAATTTGATCCTGAGCCCCGTGCATAATCAACGTCGGAGTATCGATCTTTTGGACCAGAGCACGCAGATCTTCACGGCCTAACAGATTCAGGGCTGCAATGCAGTCTTGTTGTTGCGGCAGTCGTGAGTCCCGGACCGCGAAGGCGAGGAGCTCGCGCCGACGGAAGTTATCGAGTGGCTCCCCGGCAAACTGCAGATCAAAAAATTCTCCGAGCGTTTTAAGATAGGCACGTTTCAACTGCCGAACCATGGTCCGCACCCGGGTTTGTGGCAGGCCATGCATCCACCCCTCTTTTTGACAGAAACAGGGCGTGGTGGAGATCAGCAACAGGCGAGCGATGTTCAGCCTGTTCTGGATCGCCAGCTGCATGGCGACCTGTCCGCCCATCGACCAGCCAAGCAGAGCCGGTCCCGAAACATTTATGGCGCTCAGCCAATCGACAAGATCATCGGCCATCGTATCCAGGCGGTAGTCGCTACACGGATCAGACCAGCCATGCCCGCAAAGGTCAGGGAGGAAAACCTGAAAATCAGTGGAGAGTGTTGTCGCAACTTCCTGAAAAACGGCGCCTGACATCGACCAGCCGTGCAGCATGACCAGTGCTGGTCCCTGCCCAGCCTGTCTCCAGGCGAGCCGACGGCCATCGGCAAGTCGATGGGACAGAATCTCCACAGGGGGATGCTCAGCCATGATCATAAGACTCCCTACGAACGGCATCCACAATCATGTGCGCCGCATGGTTTAGTTCGGCGGGGGAATGATCGGCCATCAGGGTTGCCCGCAAGCGACAGGTTCCGTTCGGGACAGTCGGCGGACGAATGCCGCTCAGAAAGATTCCTTGCCGGAAAAGGTCTGCCGCGATCCGCATGGTCGGTTCAGGATCGCCTATCATCACCGGCACAATCTGGGTCTGGCTGCCGCACAGGTCAAGCTCGGCGTCGAGCAGGATCCGGCTGAAAAGCTGACGGTTATGTTCAAGCAGGTTCCGCCTTTTTTTACCCTCTTTGCTGTCAACCAGGTCGAGGGCCGCGAGATTGGCGGCCAGAACGGCTGGCGGCAGACTGGTCGAAAAGATAAAGCTACGCGACCGATTAATCAGCAGATCGACAATCGGCCGTGTTGCGGTCAGGTAGGCGCCAAAGCTGCCGAAGGCCTTACCGAAGGTCCCCATCTGCAGATCGATTCGGTCGAGACAGTCGAAAAATTCACCCGTACCGCGCCCCTTGTCACCAAGGACACCTCCACCATGTGCGTCATCGACCATCAACCAGGCATCGAATTCTTCCTTGAGCCTGACCAACTGGTCCAGCGGAGCCAGATCGCCATCCATACTGAAGACACCGTCGACAACAATCAGCCATCGGCCTTTACGGGATGGCTGCTCCTTCTCCATCATGGTTGCCAGGGCGGCCATATCGTTGTGCGGGAAGACCGCAATTCGCGCCCCTGAAAGACGACAGCCGTCGATAATCGAGGCGTGATTGAGGCTGTCGGAGAAAACCAGGTCTCCCGCGCCGAGCAACCCCTGAATAATCCCGTTATTGGCGGCGTAGCCGGAGTTATAGACCAGGGCTGCTTCAGTCCCCTTGAAGGTCGCGAGCCGCTCTTCAAGTCGATGGTGCAGATCCATGCTCCCGGAGATCAGACGGCTGGCACCAGAGCCGGTCCCCAGCTCGCGAGTGGCGCGACAGGACGCCTCGATCAGCTGTGGATGACTGGCCAGCCCGAGATAGTTATTAGAACAGAGCAACAGGCGTTCAGACCCTTCGATGGTGACTCGTGGTCCCTGCGCACCCTCGACGGAGCGGAGAGTCCGGAGCATGCCACGCTCAGCAAGTGCAGCCAGCTGTTGTTGTATTTCTTTCATTGTCAGCGCATCCAGGGAATCCCCGGAGAGATTTGACCCATCCGGTTAATCAGGTACGGGGTTTGTTGCAGATAATCGACCAGCGGAGATAAATCGTCATTGTTCCGACGAACAAAAAAGGCCCGCCCACCCCGTTCTTCGCCACGTGGTTTGAGTTCGTTTATCCGTTGATAGCCGATAGCTGATGCTATATATCCCGCCGTATAATGGGGATCGTCCGACCAGCAGAGTTCAGCGACAATGCCCGGGGCTGAAATAACCTTGCTCGCCAGAATCAGTGCTTCAATCACATGGGAATTATCAAGCCTGAGCAGCGACAACTGCTGTAGCAGCTGCAGCCGGACTTCTGGGGTCAGGTCCATACGGCTGACCCGAACCCCCCGCGCCTGATCAGCCTCTAGCCGTGCCCCGCTCTGAGCGTCAACCAGCATTGCGCCACGCATGCTTGACCGGTCCGGTGCCGCTCCTCGACTCAGATGTTCAAGGGCGCAGGAGACTGCCTGCAAGGAGACCCCGGCCTCGGTCAAGAGATGGCTGGCGAGCATCCGGCCCAACCTCCAGTCCTTAACCAGATAACCGGAAAAGTTCAGCAGCTGCCCATGAACGGTCTGTGCGGAAGGGATTTCATCGACCTGGATGTTGATCCGGTCCGCACGACCTCGTGGATGCTGAAGAGCCCGTTGCAACATACACGACAGCTCGTCCTCAACGGAAACCGAGGGGTCTAGCAGCCGTTCGGCACCAGATAAATGTTTGCCATAAAGTGACGCATGCATGCGAATACTCAGAAGATTTTCAGTCATGGCGCAATAATTATCACGCGGCACTTCCCTTGTCAACCACGAGAGATGGCAGGGTTGACAAGGGGATCGTCTCGCATCATGATCTCCTTCATGCTAAGATCCACACGGAATAAGCGATCAACTTCTATCGAACATGAGGCGTTCATGACCAACCTTCACCTGCTACAGGCGGCAGCCGTTTGCTACACCCTCTCCGTGCTGGCATATCTCTCCCAACTGCTACTGAGAAAACGCTGGCTGCAGCAAAGTGCTCTTGTCCTGGTCACAAGCGGGTTCCTGCTCCAGACAGCCTGCCTGATCTGGCGGTGGAAGATCGCCGGATTTCTGCCGGTGACAAACTTATTCTCAACCCTGTTTTTTTTCAGCTGGTCCCTCGCGGCCTGCTATCTCTATTTTGAACTCCGCTACCGGATCGGCGCCTCGGGGCTGTTCGTCATGTTCCTGAACCTGGTATTGCTTTTTGTTGCCCTGAACAGAGATGCAGCGGTACCGATGCTGATCCCCAGTCTTGATACGCCCTTTTTCAGTCTGCATATCGTCTTCTCGTTTCTCGGTTATGCGCTGTTTGCCATGGCTTTTTCCTTGGGAGTCCTCTATCTGATTCAGCGCTATCTCCCCAACCGACAGCTGCCTGATCTGCCTCTGCTGCGTAAACTGAATGAGGAGGCGGTTTTCCTGGGGTTTGCCCTGTTCACCCTCTGTCTGGTGGTCGGTGCAGTCTGGGCTCACTGGGCCTGGGGGTATTACTTTTCATGGAACATAAAGGGGATCTGGTCGTTTCTGGTCTGGTTGTTCTACGCCGGGATGTGTCACGCCAAATTTATACGCCGCTGGCAGGGAACCGGTTATGCGATCCTTTCCATTGCCGGTTTCGGTGTTGTTCTGTTTACTTATCTTGGCATCGGGCTTCTGCTCGAAAGCAATCACCCGCTGGAGTAGACCGCGATGATAAAATCAATCTGGAATCTGCTCTGCTCTCTGAAGTTGGCCATCTATCTGGCATCGATCGCCACTCTGTTGCTGATGGGCGGTTCGCTGCTGGTTCCGTTTCATCATCAGGTGTTCGGCAATATGGATCAGGTCCCCTTCGGACAATGGCTGGCCGGCAGTGCCCGGAACCATCTGCCGCAGAGTTGGTGGTTTCACCTGGCCTCGCTGGCTATGCTTCTGTTCGGCATCAATACTCTGTGCTGCTTTCTCGACTGGTTGCTGCATATCAAATCCCGCTGGCGCAAAAGTGGTGAATACCTGCTCCACCTTGGAGTGGTCCTGGTTCTGATTGCCTATGTCTGGGGCAGCGCTGCAGGCTGGAGGAACAGCCGCTTGCAGATTCCGGTCGGGGGATCGGTTATGCTGGCGGACTGGCCCGGCTATTCACTGCGTCTTGATGATTTTCAGCCGGTCTTCGGTGACAAGGGACCACCGCAGGATATGATCAGTGATGTCACGATTCTCAATGGTCAGACTCAGGTCATCCAGGCTCAGGTGAGCATTAACTCCCCGCTTCTGCACGGCGGGCTGGTGGTTACACCTGTCAGTTTCGCACAGGCTCCAGTCGGGTTGAGGTTTTCCGGACCCAGGCAGCCATCATTGGAACTGACTTCCGGCGACCAGCTTGAACTCCCGAGCGGCAGTACTGTCAGATTTGATCGCTTTGTCCCTGATGTCCGCAGGCAGAGCGATGGTCGCCTTGAATATCGCGACGACCGACTTGGTACTCCGGCATATGAAATCAGTATCAAGTACCGGACAGGCGGATCATGGCAGGGCTGGTATTTCCCAACCCGGAGGATACCGAGAGAATTGATGATGACCGGTTTTGACCTGCGTCCGGTTGCCCCTCTGTATCAGATCACCAGTATCCTGACTGTCAACTACGATCCGGGCGCTCCGTTAGCGGCAGCCGGTGGTGCGCTGATGTCAGTCGGAGTTTTGATCAGCCTCTTCTCCTTCTACCGCAAGCGGACCCGACAGGATCGTCCTGAAGTGTAAAACCGGCTCACTTATTAAAATATTGTCATTTTTATAAATCTTCTGTTACTATTATAACTTGAACTGCTGGGAGGAGGTATTATGACTGACGAACGAGTACTGGTAGTTGATCATATCGATGATCGCCGGGAGGACCTGGTCGAGTTGATTGAAAGCCAGGGTATTACTGTTCTGCAGGCTTCAAACTGCGAGGAGGCGTTGAAACTTCTTGCCCATGAGCATGTCGGCATCGTCCTCAGCGAGACCGATTTACCGAGAAAAAGCGGCCTCTTCCTCCTCAAAGAGGCTAAAATCGACTACCCTGATGTCGAAGTGATCCTCCTCACTCATAATGCATCCTCCTTTACCCTGCTGCAGGCTTTGCGCCTCGGTGCCTATGATTTTATCGTCCGCCCCATCGATACCGGAGAGATTCTGTTTAATACGCTGGGCCGTGCTTTCACTCATAGGCAATACCAGCAACAGCGGGAAGATCTGCTGCAGGAACTCGAAACAAAAAACCGCAAACTGAATCAGACCCTGCACAGGATGCAGTCTCTGACGAATGCAATCGCCAAAATTGCGGCACAGGATGATATCCAGAAATCGTTCACTACTCTGCTGGAAGTTGCCATTAAGGACCTTGCCGCGAATTCCGGTTTTGTTGCTCTTTTTGATAAGGGGGGCGAAAGCCTGGGGATCAAGGTCAGTCGTGGCATCGGCAATGTCACCAGCCAGCAGTTCGCCAGACAGCTACCTGCTGGTCTGACCACAGCCATTGCGCATCAGGCAAAAACCGTACTGGTCGTCTCTGAACTTCCTGACGCCCTTGGTGTCATGCTGAATGAACACGAAGACCAGCTCTACAGTTTCCCTGGACTCATTGCCGTTCCGCTGCGTATCAAGGATCGTGTTGCCGGGATCCTGATCGTTTCAGGCCATCAGAACAATGTTCACTTTGCGGATCATGATCTTCTCTACCTGACCCAACTGGTCCAGCATACCGAGATGCAACTGGAAAAGGTTGGTATGATCCATCAATTAACCAAAACCAAAAAGAAGAATGTCGCCCAGTTGAGGGCTATCGTCTCTTAATTAATCGTTCACAACAGCTGCGAAAAAGGGGAAAAGCTTTCCAGCTTTTCCCCTTTTTTATTGACTTACAAATCAACAATTAATGTTCAGTCGAACCGGTACAGGCTCATAAAGACGCCTCGGTCCGGTACCGCTTCCGGAAAATCTCCTCCCGGTGTGAAGCTGTTAATATGTGAAAATCCGGAATTGACCACGCAAAAGAGATCATCGAGAAATGATGAGGGAAGGTGCGGTGCATTAAGACAGGCAAAAACCTCTCCTCCTTCCTTCAGCAGCTCCGGCAACTTCCTCACCAGCTTCTGCCAGTGTCTTTCAGCAGTGAAACTCTTCCCCTGGGTTGCCGGCGGGTCACAGATGATCAGATCGAAAGGCCCGAGCTTTCTCAGCTTGCCGAAACTACGAAACAACTCCTGAGGTAAAAAGCTGGCCTTGCGCAAATCAAGATCGTTGAGCTGATGATTGAGACGACCAAGCTCCAGAGCTCCCCGGTTCATATCGAGATTTACGACCTGCGTTGCGCCACCAGCAAGGGCCGCAACCGAGAAGCTGCAGGTGTAGGAAAACAGGTTAAGGACCGCTTTCCCGCCGGCTCTTTCACGGACAATCCGTCGGCCGACGGCCATATCCGGGAAAAAACCGATGTTCTGAGCATCACCAAGCCGAAGACGAAAGCGAAGCCCTGCTTCTTCCGCGTCAACAAATCCTGGCAAACTCCCGCTTAGAAGTCTTCCAGGCGATCCAGCCCGAAAGCGCTCCTGAAGATAGATAGCCTGATGCCCAGGCAACTCGTTTTCGAGAAGTCTACACAGGCCCTGCAACCAGTCCTCAGCCCGCTGACGATAGAGAATCACCATAATCACAGGGTGGAAATAATCAATAACCAGATCGTCGTAGCCCTCAAAACAGTGCCCACGGCCATGAAAAAGCCGTCTGGATTCTCCATTTTCGGGGCAATGTAAAGCAATCTGCTCCTGTACGACCTGCATGCTGATCAACGGCTCCGACCTGTGTAAAAATGGGCAAAAGCTTCGATGACCCGTTCTATATCCTGAGCTGAAATATCCAGATGGGTCACCAGGCGCAGTTCGCCGTAACCGCCGACCAGAATCCCCCGCTCCTGCAGAAATGCCTGCAAAGCGGCTTGTCGTGATTCTTCAACCCGGGCGAAAACCATGTTGGTCCGGGGCAGATTGTGAGAGATGTCAATTTCGTCAATATGGCTCAGCCCTTCAGCCAGTCTCTGCGCATTCTCATGATCCTCTGCAAGGCGAGCGATATGGTTCTGCAATGCATGAATTCCTGCGGCAGCCAGAATCCCGGCCTGTCTCATGCCGCCGCCGACCACTTTGCGCCACCGACGCGCCGCATCGATCAACCCTGCAGATCCGCAAAGAACAGATCCTACGGGCGCGCCCAGTCCCTTGGAGAGACAAATGGAGACAGAGTCATAAAGTCCGGTGATCCGGGCAAGGTCGATCTGCTGTTGGACCGCAGCATTAAAAACCCGGGCTCCATCGAGGTGAATGGAGAGTTCTTTCTCGGCCGCGAGTTTCGCGGCCTGTTGTTGATACCCTAACGGAAGGACCTTCCCGCCCTGGGTATTTTCCAGGCAGAGCAGACGGGTTCTGGCAAAATGATTATCCAGGGGCTTGATTACATCGGTCACCCGTTTCAGGTCAAGGCGACCATCAGCTTCAAAATCGATCGGTTGCGGCTGAATGCCCCCTAAAACCGCCGCACCGCCTCCCTCATAGCGGTAAGAGTGAGCCATTTGCCCGGCAATATATTCATCACCGCGCTGGCAATGACTCAGCAGGGCCAGCAGATTGCTCTGAGTTCCGCTGCAGACAAAGAGCGCGGCTTCCATTCCAGCCATTTCAGCGGTTGTCCGCTCCAGACGGTTGACCGTCGGGTCTTCGCCATAGACGTCATCCCCGACCTCTGCCGAAGCCATGACCGCTCGCATGGCAGCGGTCGGTCTGGTCACAGTGTCACTACGTAGGTCAATTGTATCCATTATGCTCCTCCTGCAAAAGCAGCAACGATGAGAGGCGGGAAAAATCCGTCATTCCAGAACATTGAACCGGGGTCACGCCGAACAGGAAGAGGAGCGGTTTCGCCGAAACCGCTCCTCTTCCTGTCGATACTGTTGCCCTGGTTTTCAGGCTATCAGAAAAAATACTTGCCGCCCAGGTTGATGGTTGTGAGCTCATAATCGGAGCTGTCGAGCAGCATCATGTATTCCATTCCGATAGCGATCCGTTCCCCGATCCTGAAATCGACACCAACGCCGTATGAGAGGCCGCCGTCATCAGCATCCCTCTTGATTCTGGATGCGGTAATAGGCAGTTTTACCACGGTCGCGCCAACCAGCCCGTAGAGCTCAACATTCTCAAAAGGGAGAACTCCACGCGCATAGAGTCCTACAAAGTTATCCAGCTCGTAATTAACCCCGGCAACGTCATCATCGGCAGCGCTGAATCCGAGTCGACCTTCAAGAGCGATATTCTTACTGAGATACGAGCCGAATCGGGCCGCGACTGCATCCAGGTCCGCCTTAACCCCGGAGTCACTCTTGTACTCAGACATCATGTAGTCGAGGCCGAAGTAGGTTTCGTATTCGCCGACTGCCAGTGCTGGAGACGAGAAGGCAAAGGTTCCCATCAGGACACAGAACAAAATCAGATATTTCATCAGCTTTCTCCTTTAATGTTTGGCGGCACCTTCACGCCTGTCCTTACCATCGTAGGGTTGCCGTCTGTGTTCACGAATTGCATCAACACCCGGAAGAACCCAACCATCATTGCGGCGGAATTTCTGAATTTTCCCGGTTTTAATCAGATGCCGAAGCAGCGGCTGACGGACCATTTCTGTTTTCCCGTCGTGATACATGACCCGAATCATCATGGCCATCCTCCTCCTTTTATTCTTCCCTAAAGATAGCACAAAAAGCAGCGCTTGAGGCTCACCTGATCATAGAAGATCGAGTCGTCCCCCACAGTGTCGATGCACGTAGGTTCGCTGCCGGTTGAATCGTCTGGCCCGCTGTAATTCGATGCCGCACCTGCGACAGACAGCAACTGTCCTGAGTTTCTGCCGATAGAGTTCCGCCAGGGCCTCACTCTGTCCCCTGACCGCAGCTTCTATGCCCAGCGCAACAGCCCAGCTTTTCCAACCGGCGCCATGAGCCTGCCGATAAGGTCTTCCCGACTGGTTAATCAGGTGATCGCAAAGGTGCGCGACTTCATGCAGGAAGGTCTCCTTAAGCAGATCCGCTTCCAGAGCAAATTGCAGCCTGATGCAGCGTGGAGCGCCTGCTCTTGACGCGTAGGTTCCAAGAGTGCGAGTCGCTCGACTGGGACGAACCGGCAGGGTGGATATTTCAATAAGCAGCTTTTCTGCCTGATTGGTGGCGAGGAGACCGTGAACAGCATCGGCTATCGGCCTCCACAGATCCAGTTGTTCCGCCAGAAAGCGTAAAGAATATTCATCTTCAATGGTGCGAGTTACTGGCAAAAGAGAACCTTAGTGCTGGGATTTTTACAGGTAGATGATTTTAGGTGAAACCACCCGGTCACTGCGACGTTCTGGTCCGACAAATGACATCTGCTCACGACAGCGAACAGGATGAACGCCGACAACAGCCCAGCCATCTTTACGCAGAAACTTCTTTATCTTCTGCTTCGACAGTTGATGAGTGAGCAGCGCTGAAGGGACAAAACCGAGTGCCCCATTGTGATACATCACCAGAATCTCGGTTTTTGATGATCCAGCCATGGACGAAGGTCCCTCATCAAAACAAGAGTGCATGCGAATTTTTCCCCGTCTTTGCTTTCTTTTTCAGATAATTATCGAGGTTCGCTTTTTTGATCTTTGCCAGTTGTTGCATGAGCTCAAAATCGACCTCATCAATCCCGTGCACTGATTGCAGATCAGAGACCATCTGTAACCACAACCGGGCTGTCATCTCGGCATCGGCCAAAGCGCGGTGAAAGGTTCCGGCCGGCAACCCTTTGTAGCGGATCAGGGTTTCCAGTTTGTGGTTCGGTGCGTCCGGATACAGCCGCCTGGCGACCAGTAACGAACAGCCGAAGTCCTGACGGCGTTTTTTATGAATCCGGTTCAGTTCGGCATCCAGAAAGGAACGATCAAAAGCAGCATTGTGGGCCACCAGCGGATAGTCTGAGATGAAAGCAGAGAACTCGGTCATCACATCAGGGGCTTTCGGTGCTCCCCGCAGCATCTGATTGGTAATCCCCGTGTAATCTTCAATGAAATCATTAATTCGTACGCCAGGGTTTATCAGGCTCTGAAAATGATCGATGATTTCAGCGCCCTGGATCAGCACCGCGCTAATCTCAATCGCCCGATCTCCCTGGTCCGGCGACATGCCGCTGGTTTCGAAATCAAGAACCACTATTCCGTCACGACCGCTTTCCCGCACCAACCTACCTTCTCTCTCCGGATCTTCATTTTTTACTAAAGAGTGGGCATTGTAATTTCGAATTTCAACTTTGACCAGAGAAAAAAATGGAGAGAATAAATGATGGCTACAGGACATTGACGTTTCTGATCCCCTCCGGCCGCCAGGCGGGAGAAATGACGTGACTCCCCTTCCCTTTTTCATCTAGCAGGCTGGCAGGCATGACAGAAAAGTCGCCGTGACGGTTATTGACGGCATCGAGAGACTCAGTCAACAGCTGGAGTTTCCGCTGTTCGGGGAACAGAGCATACTGTCCGGCTTCAAACTGCAGGCTGCTGAGGCTGATTCCGATCAACCTCAAGGGTTGCATCAGGATCAGCCCGTCCAGAATCCGTAATCCGGCCTGATAGATGTCAGCACTCAGGTTGATGGCTTCGATCCCGGTTTTTCTCTTGCTGAAGGTCTGAAAATCGGCGTAACGCAAGGTCAGGGTCACCGTCTTTCCGAGCACCCCATAGCGTCTGGCCCGCCTGCCAACCATCTCGGAAAGCTGTAGCAGGAAACGACGAATCGCCTGAGGGTCGCTGACATCTCGCCGTAAGGTCATGCTGTGGCCAACCGACTTGATCGGTGCTTCCTGTTCCGGTGAAAGCACCGGCCGGGCATCGATCCCCTGCCCCATCCAGTGCAGCTGGTCACCGATCACTCCGAACTTTCGACGGAGGACCGGAAGAGGAAAGCGGCCCAACTGACCGCAATGATGAATACCGAGCAGGCTGAGGCGATGAGCGGTTCTGCGTCCGATCCCGCAAAGAGCCCCGACAGGAAGATGTTCGAGCACCTTCGCCGTTTCTGCCGGGCTGATGGTCGTCAAACCATTCGGTTTCTCCATCCCGGAGGCCAGCTTTGCCAGCAATTTATTGGCTGCGATCCCGACAGAGCAGGTAATCCCGAAGTTGAATTTGATCCGTGATTTGATCAGGTAGGCGATCCGCTCAACACCACCAAACATCCTCAGTGAGCCGGTCACATCAAGAAACGCTTCATCGATTGAGAAAACCTCTACTTGTGGAGTATAGTCCTGAAAGATTTTGATGACCCCTGATGAGACATGGGTGTAGAGGCGGTTATTGGCCGGGACAACAATCAGTTGGGAGCAGGCCCTGAGGGCCTCATCAACCCTCATCCCGGTCTTGATCCCGTAGCTGCGTGCTTCGTAAGAGGCGGTCAGAATAACCGTCCGTTTTTCCCGACCGGTGATCGCCACCGGTTTCCCCCTCAGGGCCGGGTTCGACTGCTGTTCAACGGCCGCGAAGAATGCGTTCATATCGATGTGCATGATGACCCGTTGTTTCACAGCGCCTCAATTCTTTCCAGCATCCAGTTGGTTGTGGTCAGATTGTAGACCAATTCATATAACGCCCCCTCATCCGTTACGTGAAAGTGGATCAAATCGGTTTCGCCGCGCCGGTCCCGCCAGGTATTGGTAATCTGCAGGATGTTGTGCTTTTTACGGTTCAGATCAAACCAGACCGGCCTGATCCGGGCTCCCGGACCGTGGACAACCCCGACGCGTAACCCTTCGCTTTTTGCCCGCATCTGCTATTCGTCCAATGACCGAAAGATCCCGGTCACCTTGCCGACGATCTGAACATCCTCATCTGGTCGCACCAGAATCGGCTCCAGATCGGCATTCTCCGGTTGCAGGCGGATATGTCCCGGTTCACGAAAGAAACGCTTCAGGGTTGCTTCTCCATCCAGGAGAACGACAACGATATCCCGATCCTGCGCATCGGTTTGTGGTTGAATAATCGCCATATCGCCATCCAGGATGTGAGCATCGATCATGGAATCGCCCCTGACCCGTAGAATGAATGAGTCTTTCGCTTTGACCAGGCCGACATCGACGGCCAGAAAATCCTCGACCATCTCCACGGCCAGCTGTGGATTCCCGGCTCGAACTTCACCCACCAGCGGCAGAGTCACCATTCTGCCGGTTCGCGTCAGAACAATCCCCCTTGAACTGCCGCTATTGCGGCGGATGTAATCTTTTTTCTCCAGTGCTTTCAGGTGCCGGATGACTCCAAGGTTTCCCGAAATACTCAGGTGCCCTGCGATCTCCTGCAGGGTTGGTGGATAGCCATGACTACTGGAAAAGTCGACAAGGAAATTATAAACCTGCTGCTGACGGGCTGTGAGATCAACCATTAATAAGCCTCCCTGCTAGTTATCAAAAAGTAACTACCATGAAGAAAGCTGGCTGTCAAGTAATCAGGCAGAACAGAAAAATGGAAAGACGAAAAATTTCATTTTTTTTCCAGAGACTTAAACAAGATTCTCTCGTTTCAATATGAACTTTTAAAATGGGGAGCAGGTACACAAAAGATTTTCTAATGACCTGTTTACTATGATCTGCGATGATGAGACATGGAATTACAGACGCGACAAAACGAAATAACGGGCGAGGACTGGCTGGCAATTCCACCGGAACTGTCGGACGGTCTGACCCGCGGGAGTCTGACCAAACACCAGCTGCGACGCTGGGCACTGGTTCTTGAAGCGCGGCAGATTCCATATCACAGTGAACAGACCGCTGGTCACCGGCAACTGCTGATCGCGCCCGACAATTACCAGAGAGCGTTGGATGAACTGCGCCGATTTGAAGATGAAAACCGCAACTGGCCTCCACCACTGCCACCGGACAATCCGCTGAGGGACAATCGCCTGGCGACCCTCTCGGTCCTGATGCTCCTGGCAACATTCCACAACCTGACCTTGCTCGACATCAATCTGCTCGGACATTTTCCGGTCGATTGGAATCAGATCGGCAATGCGCACGCCGGAAAAATCATGCGGGGCGAATGGTGGAGGTTGGTGACCGCCCTCTGTCTGCATGCCGACTGGCTTCACCTGCTCGGCAATCTGGTCATCGGCGGGATGTTCATCGTCCGACTCTGTCGCGACCTCGGCTCCGGTCTGGCGTGGAGCCTGCTGCTTGGTTCCGGCATACTTGGCAACCTTCTCAACAGCTACCTGCAAAGCCCGGCCCACCGAGCGGTCGGCGCTTCAACCGCCATTTTCGGTGCTGTCGGTATCCTTGCCGCCCTCAGCCTGGTTCGCTATCGGCACAACCTGCGTCGCCGCTGGCCGCTACCGGTGGCGGCAGCACTGGGCCTGCTGGCCTTGCTCGGCGCAACCGGCGAACGAACCGATGTCGGAGCCCATCTGTTCGGCTTTTTTTGTGGATTCGGCATCGGCGTTATCGCTGAAAACCTGATCGGCAGGTATGGCCGTCCAGGAAGACGGCTTAATCATCTTATGGTGTTCGGAAGCATTGGAGTGGTGGGTATTTCCTGGTGGATGGCCCTGACTTTCAGCTGATTACTGAAAAAGCTATTGCTTTAATTGACATCAGCAGTGAAATAGATAAAACTTTCTCCTCACCCCTGACGACACAAGGACAATGGCATGAAATCTTTCATTTTGTGGTCTGCAGCGCTGGTTATCCTGCTCGGACTGGCTTTGTTTTTTTATCAAAACCGGTTTTTCGAGACAGAAGAAGAGCCAGCGCTGGTTTCAATGGAGGAACCGACCCCGGAACCGGTGAAGCCGGTGGTAAAATATCCTGTCCCGAAGCGTGAACCGGTCGCAGAACAGCCTTCGGAGACCGAGCAAGCCGAAGTCGTCGTAGAACCACCACCCAGCTTACTTGAAAGCGACAAAACCCTTCAGGAAACCCTGAACCGCATGCTCAAAGAGCAGAAACTGCTCGCCCTGCTCCACCTGAAAAACTTCATTCAGCGTTTCGTCGTCACCGTTGACCGCATGACAGAGAAACAGCTTTCACAACATCATTTGCCTGTGACAGCCCCTGAAGGAAAATTCCAGGTCAGCGGCGGCAGCATCAGTCCGCAGAATGCAAACCGCTACACACCCTACCTGCAGCTGATTGAGACCATCGGGATTGACCCGGCCGTATCTATCTATGTCTACTATTATGAACTGTTTCAGGAAGCCTACCGGGAACTGGGCGCTCCGCAAGCGCATTTCAATGATCGCTTTGTTGTGGTCATCGACCATCTGCTGGAGACACCGGACGTCAAAGAACCGATTGGAGTGATCCAGCCGATGATCGTCTATAAATTTGCCGACCCTGAACTGGAAGGGCTGTCGGCGGGGCAAAAACTGCTGTTGAGAATCGGAGCAGACAATCGGGCTAAAGTGAAGGCGATACTCGAGAACCTGCGGCGGAAGCTCACCACTCTGGGAGATGTGGCTCGTAACTGAGCCTTCAGTCCCTATTCAAAGCAAATCCTGAACAGCCGGTATTTTCCGCGTGCTGGCGATGTTCAGGATAGTCACTGCAATAATCGGGCTTGAGATCATTGATGCCGCAGATGTGCCCCCTCTTATTGAGAATATCAAGAAGCCAGGGGCAGCGATCGACTTCTTCACCCGTTTCTGGATGAACCCAGACCATGTGCAACCGGTTATTGTTTCCCAGTTCGAGCGTATCAACCCATTCGAGAAGGTCGCTACGACCAGCTTCCTGCCAGCGCTGCAGATCGGCATCGCTGACGCAGCCCCGATAAGCATCGACCAGATTCAGACAGCAATGCCCGCATAGCCTGCAGCTAAACGGTTCCGATTTCATCATCCCTCTCCACCTTGGCCACATCTTCGGGAGTTTCCAGACTCACCTGCCCGAGCGTTCCAGACCTGAGTTCACGCAGAAAAATTTCCGCAGCTCGATGCAGGTCGATCTCTCCCCCACTGACAAGACAGCCCCGGCGACGACCAACTTCCTCCAGCCCGGCCATGGCATTGCCAGGGGGTTCTTTAAATTTATACCGCTTCACCACTGTATCGGGATATTTATCGAGCATGAAGTTCATGGCGAACTGAGCGACCCCGATAAAATCGATGGCACTGTCACCGATAGCACCACTGGTCGCCAGGCGACTGGCCCCGGCAGGGTTATCCATCACCGGCCAGAGCAAGCCGGGCGTATCGGACAGGAGAATGCCGTTTCGCAAGTCGATCTGCTGCGGACAGGTGGTAATAGCAGGCTTGTCACCCACCCGGGCAATCTTCCTGCCGGCCAGCGTATTAATAAGGGTCGATTTTCCAACATTCGGGATGCCGACGACCATAGCCCTTAGTGAGCGGCCTGGCTTCCCCCGGTTGGGCGCCAAGATTCGGCAAAGTTTAATAATACGGGCAACGTCCTGATGCTGTCTCGCCTCGATCGGCAGAGCACGAACGCCTTTTTGTTGCTCAAAATAGCGAACCCACTCTTTTGTAACAGTGGGATCAGCCAAATCATTCTTGTTCAGAACCTTTACACAGGGCTTATCACGGCGCAGACTCTCCAGGGTCGGATTGGAGCTGCTGAGAGGTAAGCGAGCGTCCAGAATTTCAATAAATACATCAATGCTCGGCAAAACATCAATAATCTGCTGCTTCGCCTTTTTCATGTGCCCGGGATACCAATCAATAATCATCTTCTGTCTCTCTTCTGTTCGATGTCGGCAACAGGCAAAATCGCTACGATCTGCGCAAAGGCAATTGTGCCTGGCGCCATCCCGACATGTGCCCTTCGAGCATTTCAAGTTTGCTGTAACCTGCTCTGGCAAGCGTCGACATGACCAGTCGTGCCCGCGGTCCATGCTCGCAAGTTACAACCAGCAGCTGCTCCTTCGTTTTTGGCAAACGGACCAGACGGAACAGGATTTTTATTAAAGGCGCATGGATAGCGCCGGGAATGTGCCCGGAACGGTACTCAAATCCACTCCGAACATCTATGATTGTCGGCGTACTCCCGCTTTTTATTTTAAGGGCCAACTCCTGAGCGCGCATAGACTCCTCTAAAGCGAAAAACCACAAGAAAGATCTTGTGGAAGCTGCGTGGATACCTATATCACTTTGGCCTTTTTACGGCAATCTCTCAATGGTCAGATCGTTACTCCCGCTCATAACCGCAGGACCAGCAGGCACCAAAATGCCCTTCCAGGGCTTCTCCGCACTTTGGACACTGCCAGTCCGGTTCATCCTTGTGCCCATTTGCTAACCAACCTTCCAGCAAGAGTCTGGCCCGTGGAAAAGCTTCATCATCAATCACCCAAAGCTCAGGGAAACACTCTGTCAACGGTATTTCACCAATCGCCATGGCAAGGTCCGCGTTGCGCACCAGACAATCTATCCCCTCTTCTGCGATGACATCCCTGAGCAAAATCGCCTGCGGACGTTCCCAGAGCCCAAAGGTGTGTAGTTTTTTCATAAAGTCAATATAGCACTGATTCCAGGACATTCGTAATCTTCGACCACTTACCCTTTGGCGCTGCCGTTTTCTCTGCGCCGGTATTCTCTGCTTAGTCGTTCCCTCTCAGTATAAACAGAAAAAGCCCATCCGAGTCAGTTGCGGATGGGCTTTTATCGAAAGAAAAACGATTATTTTTTGAGCTGTTTGTAGTTCTCCAATACGTCATAACCTCCGCGAATCATACTGCGGATCGGATCGACACCCAGAGAGGTCCAGTTAATCCGATGCATGTCGAAAAAGTCCAGATCGTCGTACACTTCCTCGCGTTCTTCCTGCTGTACGACCTGCAGTCGCCCATTACGATACCTGACCCGAATCTTCATATAAACCCTTTCAATGTCCAGATTGGTAGCCATCTTCACAAATTGACAACATCCTAACACACTTCAATCGAGCAATGCATCAATCGAGTCGAAATCAAACCGTTCTTCAGCCAATTTTTTTATCAGGTCAATCTTGTGCGTATCTTCTGCAACCAATTTTGACACGTCATCATTGATCAACTCAAAGACATCAGTAGATGTTCGCCCCGCGCGCATGTACGGGATACCGCTGCTATCAATGATCTGTTGAGTGATCCGACTGATCGGTCCGACTCCAGGGATGATAATCCCGGCGAGTTTGCCTCGATATTCGTCAATCTGATAGAGATTCGCCAGGGTCACCATCAATTCGTCGCGACTGCTGTTCACAATAACCAGGGTCGCATCCTTGAGCAACCCGGCAACCCTTTGAGCACTGGCCGCTCCGATCTGCAGATGATGAACAATCCTCTGCGCTTCCTCTTCGCTGGAGTGAAGTTCGATATCGAGAACGTTGGAAATTCGTCTCATCGTCGGGTTTGCCAGAATCGGTTGATAATTGAATCCACCGATCACTTTGAAAGGTTGACCCTCAAAGGCAATCCCAAGGTAGCGCAAAGTCTGTTCTCGCTTCTCGGGAATTATCTTATTAATCAATGCCGCCTTGACCGGAACCTGCTGCTTCTCGAACAGAGCCAGATTCATATGAGCAGCATCGACGACATTCCCCAGACCGCCCCCTGTCACCAGCAGCACGGAAGCGCCGGCGTCCTTGGCGACTTTGGCGTTAGAGCAACCGATCAGAGACCCGACCCCGGAATGGCCGGCCCCTTCGATAATCAGAAAGTCGTTCTTGGCATCCAGCTCTGCAATTGCGTCAAACATCTGTCTGGCAATCTGCTCTCTGGACAGCTCCCCATCGAGGATTCTGCGGGTATCACCCGGTTTCAGTACAAAGGGTGACATCAGTGGTAAATCTTCCTCCAGACCGAAGACTCTCGCCATCAACACGGCATCCTTATCAGCAGAAATACCATTCAATGAGGAAGGTTTTGGCCCGATAGGCTTGATAAAACCGACACGTTTATATTTTTTGCGTGCCATATGCATCAGCGAAAGGCTGGTGGTGGTCTTGCCGCTATTTTGACCAGTTGCAGCAATAAACAGCTTGCGTGCCATAATCACTCCTTAGGTTCTGCTCTCCCGTGGCGTTGCTCTACCAAAGTGCCATGTATACTGCCACAGGGCAAGCCCTCTCTATCATTTTTAATCTACTGCATTCGCTATGATCGCTGGCCCGGGACGATTTGCGAAAAAAGAAACAGAATTGCGGCAGAGACAACAATAGAAGGCCCGGCCGGAGTATCATAATTCCAGGATCCATACAACCCGCCCACCACGGATAAACAGCCCAACAGCACGGCAAGCAATGCCATCATCTCAGGAGACCTGACAAAACGGCGCGCGCTGGCGGCAGGAATAATCAATAAAGCCGTAACCAGCAGCAGACCGACGATCTTCATCATCATCGCAACCACCAGCGCAATCAGACAAGAGAAGATCAACTCGACAAGATCGACCGGAACCCCTTCGACAGATGCCATGTCCCGGTGCACGGTAATCGACAAGAGCGGTCGCCAGATCAGAAGCAAAGAACCAAGGGAAATCACACCGATCAGCAGCACCCAGAGCAGATCAGCATTGCCGATCGCCAGGATATCCCCAAACAGATAGGCAACCAGATCAACACGCACATCTTCCATAAATGCCAGAGCGACAAGCCCCAAAGACAGCGCGCAATGGGCAAGAACTCCGAGCAAGGTGTCAGAGGGCAGCCTCTGCTTTTTTTGCAGGAAAAACAACAGGACTGCAATAGATAGACAGACCGCGAGGACTGCAAGGGTCGCATTGACATCAAAAAGAAATCCGAGTGCAACACCAAGCAGGGCAGAGTGTGCCAGGGTGTCTCCAAAGTAGGCCAGTCGACGCCAGACGACAAAGGAACCAAACGGACCGGCAATAAGTGCGACCCCGAGGCCGCCGAGCAGAGCCCGTACGAGAAAATCATCGATCATGACGTCTCCCCCTCCAACGTTCGGGGGCAGCGACAAGAGGTGCCGTCACATTCTTCGTGCCGGTGGTTCGTGTCATGGCTGTAGAGGGCCAGGTGCGGAAGAGCAGCTGGGCCAAAAAGTTTCAGAAACTGCAGATCCTGACTGACAACTTCCGGACTTCCCGTACAGCAGACATGGCGATTAAGGCAGATCACACGATCAGTTGAGGCCATCACCAGGTGGAGATCATGAGAAACCATCAGAACGGCACAATCCCTTTTATCCCGGAGATGGGTAATAAGCTGAAACAGTTCGACCTGACCATGAACATCAACCCCCTGAACAGGCTCATCCAGTACCAGAAGTTCAGGGTCACGCAATAATGCTCGGGCCAGGAGGATTCTTTGCAGCTCTCCGCCGGACAGGGTCGAAAGTTGAGCGCGACTGAGGTCTTCAGCACCCACCTCTTTCAAAACAGCTGGGATTCTCGAAGTAATTCGCCGTGCAGACAGACTTAAAAATCGATAAACCGAGAGAGGAAAACTTTGATCAGGATGCAGCTTCTGAGGAACATACCCGATCCGCAGTCCCGGCTTTTTCCGAACGCTGCCGCTTCGTGCTGAGAGGAGACCAAGAGCGACTCTCAGGAGGGTTGTTTTTCCTGCGCCGTTGGGGCCAATCAGGGTCAGAATCTCTCGCGCATTGACCTGCATGTCAACACCTGAAAGGATCGGTTTTCCCTGCAAATCGACGCAAATTTTCTGCAAGTCAACCAGAACGTGGCTCTCAGACATCTGCTCCCCCTTGACGACATTTCGGGCAGAGTCCACTTATTTCAACCAGCTGTTCACGCACCTGAAACCCGATTGAGGCTGCCGTTGAATCAATCTCCTGCCTGATATCACGGTTATCCAGTTCAGCAAGGACGTTACATGATTCACAGATGAGAACCTGTCCAGAGTGCTTTTGCCCCGGATGACTGCATCCGAAATATGCGGTGCGCGAAGCCAGACGGTGAACCAACCCATGCTCCAACAGAAAATCAAGGGTCCGATAAACCGTCGGAGGAGCGGCCCTGCCCTCCCTCTGCAACAGGTCGAGCAGGTCATAGGCGCCGACAGGTTGATGGCTTTGCCAGATCATCTCGAGGATTCTACGCCGGAGCGGTGTCAGGCGCAGCTTATTCTCAACACAAAGGTCCTCTGCACGTTGCAGCGCCAAATTGACACATTGCTGATGGGCTTCATCATGACAGGTAAAAGGTTGAACCATACGCCCCCCTTTTCGCCAGAGAAAGAATATTCAATATTTTGTCCTCCAATGTTTTGTTATAATATATCATAACAATTATCGTAAGAGAGGATTAAACATATGTACCGCGTCACCACCTTCATCTTTACTCTGATTCTGTCATCAATATTCGTGCCTCGGGTGTCAGCAGCACCGAATGTTGTGGCGACGATTTTGCCTCTTCATGCTCTGGTAGTAGGGGTAACCGAAGGAGTCTCCCGGCCAAAACTCTTAATCAAGGGTGGCCACTCACCTCACAGCTATAGTTTGCGCCCTTCCGACGCAAAGGCTCTTGAAGATGCGAACCTGATTCTCTGGGTCGGGCCAGAACTCGAGTCATTTCTCGTTACTCCTCTGAATTCCCTGGCGTCAACAGCGGCAAAGCTGGAACTGCTGAAGCAGAAAGAACTCGTTCGTCTTCCACAAAGAACGGGCGGGGTCTGGGATTCTTTTGAATCACTTGATCATGCAGGAGCCGACCATGCAGCAAGCAGTAATCCTCATCTTTGGCTCGATCCGCAAAATGCGGTAAACATCACCCGCCTGCTAGCCAGCAAACTGACTGAACTGGACCCGAAAAACGGCAGAACTTATAAAGCTAATGCACAGCGCCTTGAAGAGCGCTTACAACGTCTTGATCAAAAAATTGATCAGCAATTAGATCCCGTCAGAGAGCTCCCCTATTTGGTTTTCCATGATGCGTATCATTATTATGAACAACGTTATGCTCTCCAGCCCCTGGGAGCGATATCTATCAGTCCGGAACGGCGACCCGGGGCAAAGCGGATCTCCGAAATCAGGAAGATGGTTCAAGAATCTAAGGCACGTTGTGTTTTTGCCGAACCACAGTTCAAACCTCAGATGGTTGAAACCCTGATCTCCGGAACTTCTGTAGCCGTCGGGATTCTTGATCCGATCGGAGCAGACCTCACTCCTGGCGTGGACAGTTATTTCACCCTGTTAGAGAAGATGACTGAGAATTTAAAAAAATGCCTGATGGGCTCCACCCGAAACTAAGCCCTCCGTTTGACAAGTGCTGCCAACAGGTTAGTCTTTCTCTATAACAAGTCACGGAGGATGCTATGAAAACTTTTTTACTGTGCCTGTTCTTCACCCTGTTTACTATCAGTCCGTTGTTCGCAGAAACCGTCGATATCTCGAGCAAGCTTAAATTACACTTTGATATTCCGGATACGTGGGTTTCTGATCTTGAGCCGCCCCAAGCCCTGGTCGATATCATGGCCGAACACATTGGACATGACGCTGCGCAAAAAGGACGTCACCCCAGCCAGGGAGAGTTACAACAGCTGGCACGTAAGCGATTTGCTGAAAATGAAGCACTGCTTTTCAACCCGGAAAGTCACGCTTTTCTCAGTCTCGATTTCAGCCCTCTTCGTCAGGGCGAACGAGCTCCGAGCCATAAATCGATTAAGCTTTCAGCACGATATGCCGGTGAGTCCTTAAGTAACGAGGAGGGTGTTTCAGATTTAACCACGACAGAGTCAGATATCGAGATCGATGGCGCATGGTATTCACATCGCTTTGATGCGACATACAAACACCACGACAACCCGATTTCATTTACGGGGATCGTCGGCTTCGCATCACCATATTGGTTTTATTTTTACTACACGGATTATTTGAGGGATTCGCGGGACAGGGAGGCGTTGGAAAAAATCATAAGATCGCTCAAGATCGAAAGCAGATAACAACAAAGGCCGCTATTGCTGATAGCGGCCTTTGTTGACAACGATTTAAAGATGCTCTAACTGGCGACTGCCGCTCGATCCTTACCGAGAGCCAATAGAATTTTCTCAACCATCCCGTCAGCGTCAAGTTTCAAAAGGTGGCGCAGTTGCGCCTGTGTTCCCTGCTCCACAAAGTGGTCAGGAATGCCAATCCGCAACGTATGACAGGTTAACCCTGCATCCGACAATAGCTCCAGCACCGCAGCACCAAAGCCCCCCTGCAAGGCATTCTCTTCCGCAGTTACGACAAGTGAAGCGTCTGTTGCCAGAGAACAGATCAAGTTTTCATCAAGCGGTTTGATGAAACGAGGGTCAACCACAGCGACCTCTATCCCCCGATCAGAAAGCTGGTCTGCTGCGGAAAGAGCCGCCTCAACCATCGGCCCTACGGCGAAAATGACCGCATCATCCCCTTTACGCAGGATTTCGCCCTTACCTATTTCAAGCGCATCGACAGGCTTGTCGAGAGGAAGGCCCAGGCCGCTCCCTCGTGGATAGCGATAAGCAAAAGGACCATCAAACTGACTTGCCGTCAACATGGCACGCTTCAGTTCTACCTCGTCTCTCGGAACGACAAATGTCAGGTTTGGAAGATGACGCAGAAATGACAGATCAAAGACACCATGATGGGTGGGGCCATCAGCGCCGACCAGTCCCGCACGGTCGAGAGCGAAGGTGACTGGCAGATTCTGCAAGCAAACGTCATGCAGCACGCTGTCGTAAGCACGTTGCAAAAAGGTGGAATAGATGGCTACAACCGGCTTCAGTCCCTGACATGCCATGCCGGCAGCAAAGGTCACGGCATGCTGTTCGGCAATACCAACATCGTAAAAACGGGCCGGAAACTGCTCAGAGAATTGTTTGAGGCCGGTCCCTTCGGCCATAGCAGCCGTAATAGCGACGACCCGTTCATCTTCCTTTGCCAGATCAATGAGCATTTGCCCGAAAACGGAGGTATAGGAGGCTGCCCCGGGCTTGGCAGGCAGGACTTCACCGGTTTCCGGATTGAACGGTCCGACTCCATGAAACTTGCGCGGATTATGTTCTGCGGGGACATACCCCTTCCCTTTCGTTGTTGCGATGTGGAGCAGAACCGGACCATTAATATGAGAAAGATTCGTCAAGGTGTCTTCAAGTTCGGCAATATTGTGGCCATCCAAAGGGCCGAAATAATCAAAGCCAAAGGCTTCAAACAACATGCCGGGAGTAATGAATCCTTTCAGGGATTCTTCTGCACGTTTTGCCAGGCTCACCAGGTCTTTGCCGAAGCCCGGAACATGACTGAGCAGATTTTCGGTCTCTTTTTTAAAACGGACAAACAGATCAGATGACAGCTTGCGACTTAGAAATGAAGAGAGTGCGCCAACATTTGGTGAGATAGACATCTCATTATCGTTCAGAATGACGATCATTTTTTTCTTCAGATGGCCCGCATGATTTAATCCCTCAAAAGACATTCCGGCCGTCAGAGACCCATCGCCAATAATCGAAACAACGCGTTCATTGCCACCGGCAGCTTTAATCGCGGCGGCAAAACCGAGTCCCGCTGAGATTGAGGTGCTCGAATGACCAACATCAAAGGCATCATGTTCACTTTCCTTCCGTTTTGGAAAACCACTGATACCATCGAGTTGACGCAGCGTATGAAAACGATCCAACCTGCCGGTCAATAGTTTATGAGCATAGGCCTGGTGACCGACATCCCAGATAATTTTATCTTTGGGGGAATTAAACACACGATGCAGAGCGATGGTCAACTCGACCACCCCCAGTGAAGATCCAAGGTGTCCACCATTCCGGGAGACTGTCTGTATAATCTGTTGTCGCAGTTCGTCAGCCAATTGAGAAAGTTCGACACGAGAGAGTTGCTTCACCTCCGCAGGTGATTTTAGGCTAGGAAGAATCTGACTCATTTAAATCCCTATTATGTTTCGCTTTATCTGGACAGCCATAAAGGCAAACAGATATAACTCGTTATCAATCACTGAGATGTTCTACCACAAGGAGCAACTTCGATTAAACAAAATCGATAAAAGCTCCTTCTCAGAATGAACGGTCGACGATGTAGCCAGCAATTTCACGTAATGGTCGCGCAGAATCACCAAAGGAGTCAAGGGCTGCAAATGAGATATCTCGAAGCTCACGGGCCCTCTTACGTGATTCATTAAGACCTATCAAGGCAGGATAGGTTGCCTTACCCCGCTGTTGGTCACTCCCGACATCCTTACCGAGCATGTTCTGATCAGCCACAATATCGAGAATATCATCTGCGATCTGAAAAGCCAGCCCTGCAGACTGCCCATAACGAACAAGCGCTCTTCTTTGCTCCTGAGAGGCTCCGCCAAGAACAGCTCCACACTCGATTGCGGCCAAAATCAAAGCACCTGTCTTGTGTGTGTGGATATATTCCAGTGTCGGCAGATCGATCTCCTTCCCTTCCGATTCCATGTCGACCACCTGGCCACCGACCATCCCCATAGAACCGGCGCTTCTGGCCAGCAGGTGGATAGCCTCATTGCGTGCTTCAGTGGGAATTTCCAATCCAAGGTCCGGGTTGGAAAGCAGAATAAATGCTTCTGTTAATAACCCATCGCCAGCCAGAATAGCCACATCCTCACCATACATCCTGTGGTTGGTCGGCTTCCCTCTACGCAGATCATCATCATCCATGGCGGGGAGATCATCATGGATCAGGGAATAGCTGTGGATCATTTCAATGGCGCAGGCCGCAGGAAGCCCCTGCTGAATATCTCCGCCTACAACTTCACAGGCAGCAAGTAACAGTATGGGGCGAATTCGCTTTCCGCCGGCAAAAACAGAATACCTCATCGACTCGTGGAGACGAGCAGGCAGGGTTTCTGATCGCGGCAGGTAAGTATCAAGGGCGGACTCAACAAGATGCAATCGTTCCCTAAGATATATATTTAAATCCCAGCTTACCTCCGGACTACTCATTGAAAGGTTCTCTGATGAAGGAGCCATCTTCCTGTTTCCGCAATTTACTGACTTCCAGTTCTGTCTTTTCCAGGGCCTTGCGACAGTCACTGATGTGCTTGACAGCATTTTTGAAAATTTTCAGAGACTGTTCCAGGCTCAATTCTCCGCCCTCCAACAGTTCAACAGCCTCTTCCAGCTCTTTAATCGATTCTTCATACCCTTTTCTTGCAGCCATGTTCATCTCCAACGTCTCTATTTAAGGGTCAGCTATTGCCGTTTTTCTTCTCTATTTTCTTATCAGTAATGACCCGTGCCTGCAATTCTCCACGAGCCAACTTTAAACGTAATTCATCATCAATACTCACCTGTCTCGAGTCACGAATAATCTCTCCGTTCTTCATTGAGCTGACCAGTGCGTAACCCCGGTCAAGAACTTTGAGCGGTGACAGGGCGTCAAGTCTTCCCGAAAGAGCGCCAAGAGTTCCACGACTTAACTCCAATTGGTGTTCCATGGCCGCGGCTAAACGATGAGAGAAGGCAGAAAGTCTTTGCTTGCGAAGGGGAAGCTGGTCCAGGGGTGATCTCAAACGCGCTTCGATGTTATCCAGCCTGGAGTGCTGCAGACTCAACAAGGACTGCATGCGACTTTGCAGCCGCAGACTCAAATGGTCCAGGTGTTGTTCCAGTTCAAGACGGTTTTTAACCACCAGCTCTGCCGCTGCGCTTGGGGTCGGTGCCCTCAGATCTGCAACAAGATCTGCGATCGTCGTATCAACCTCATGCCCGACGGCAGAGATGACAGGAATATTCGAAGCAGCAATTGCAAGTGCGACAACCTCTTCGTTAAAGGCCCACAGATCTTCCAGTGATCCGCCGCCGCGACCTACAATTAAAACGTCGCTGCTGGCTTCAGCATTCAACTCGGCAATTGCTTCAGCAATCTCTGGAGCGGCAGTCTCGCCCTGAACAGAAACCGGACGCAGAAGAACCTTTAATCCGCTTGACCTGCGCTGTAATATATTCAATATATCCTGTATTGCGGCTCCAGTGGCAGAGGTCACCACGCCGACAGTGAGCGGGAATGCAGGCAGTGCACGTTTTCGTTCAGGATCAAAGTAACCGTCTTGCTGTAGGCGATCTTTAAGTTGTTGAAACGCAAGCTGCAAACCGCCCAGTCCGACAGGCTCCATTCCTTCGACGATCAATTGGATATCGCCCCGTTGCGTGTAAACAGAAAGACGGCCGCGACAGATAACTTCCATTCCGTCTTCTGGTTGGAAGCGGAGCAAACGTGCGGTGCTGCGGAATTGGACACAGCGAACCTGACTACGCGTGTCCTTCATGGTGAAATATCTGTGGCCGGAAGCAGGCCTGGACAGGTTCGCTAACTCACCCTGGACCAGGACTTCGACAAAATTATCCTCAATCAGATCCTGAACAACCTGAATCAACTCTGATACTGATACAACGTCTGGCAACACGCACATTCTCCCGAGTCAAGTCTCTAAATTGTATTCGTGTCATTATAACCACTTACAGCACAGATTGACAGGGTTGCTACAATCCCATATAAACACAGTCACCTGTCACGCAGTACAACAGAACTGCCAAGGAGTTTTCATGGCAAATCCTTATGTCATTACAGTTTCCAGTGAAAAAGGTGGCGTAGGAAAAACCACATTGGCCACCAATCTGGCAATTTATTTAAAATACTTAATCGGCGACCTGCCGGTCACCCTGCTGAGTTTTGACAATCACTTTACCGTCGATCGCATGTTTTTAAGGTCGATTGATAAAAGCTCTTGCCATGTCGGACATATTTTTTCGGGTGGCAACATGAATGAACTGCCTGTCACTGGTGAGCATGGTGTTCAGGTCATCCCGTCATGCGCCGATCTGCAAACGATGCAAACCATGCTGGCGGATGATGATCAACTGGCGGATCTGCTGGGCAGATCAAACCTGACCGGCATTATCATTATCGATACCAGTCCGGTTCTGGACATTTTTACGCGCAACGCACTCTACGCTGCTGATCGGGTTATTGTTCCGGTCAAAGATGCCCCGTCACTGGAAAACTGTAAAAATCTGAGACGTTTTTTTGAGGATCATGGCATAAAAAAAATCCCACTCAGACTTCTCCCCTGCCTGATCGACACCAGAATCCGCTACAAAGGCCCCTTCCGCGACCCTTATCGCCTGCTCAAGGCCTATGCTATCAATCGCGGTTATCGGTGCATGGAAGGCTATATCTCCAAAAGCCCTAAGGTTGAATCACTCAACACAAACCCCGAAGGTCGTGTCTACCCGATCTTGACCCATGGCAAAACAACAGATGTTCACCTTCAGTTTACCCATCTTGCTCGCCAGGTCTATCTGGGTTATCTGGAGCAGGGAGCATCACGTATCAATGATATCGCCATTGAACTCTCTGAGACAGAACAGGTTCGGCAAAAAGAGCTGAGCCAACGGCAGCAGCGATTAGTCCATCACTGCCTCTACTGCGGGAAACCTCTCCCTGAAACCGGTCCATGGTCTTATGCCTTCTACGTAGAGAGTACGAGTACAGAGCAAGCTGGTTTTGTTGAGGAGGACTGTTTTCTGAAGCTTGTTTTCAGTAATTTTTACGGGCGACACAAAGAGCTTGTGCCCCAGGATTCAATGCTTGAGCTTTTCAAAGAGTCAGCAAATAGATCATTTTTTGCATTGAACCAAATCGCAGCTAGAGAGGGTGAAGAGGAGCATATTGAGCTTATTCGACTGGATGAAACAGGGGGAGAGCTTTCCAGCAAAAGGATTAATATCAGAGCCGGTGGTAGCGGACTTTTACGTAAAACGGTTCACCCCGTGCAAGATTTCCTGGACCGGGTATTTAATGAACAGATTCAGGGTGGGCAGAGAACTCTTCTTCTACGCCGCAGTGGTGAAAAACCGATGGAAATACTGTCTGGTACCGCTTACGCTCGCTGGCAGACTGTTCTCAGCAGAACCCTGGCGGAGCGAACTGTTTTTCAAAACTAAGCAGATGGGTTGATGCACAACAAACTACAACTGACCAGCGGCACTTCCATTGCGGTTGATGTCCCTAACGTTTCACTGCCAATCGGGAGGCAACGACAAAATCTACCGGCTGTTGCCGCAGCCAGACTTCCTCCATCCGCAGAGCCTCAAAGGTCTGTTGATAAGGGTGACAGATGGCAATCGCCTCTCCCTTTTCCTCGGCAATTTTGACCATTTTCCTTATCTGCCTGCGAATATAGTTAACATCCGCCTCGTTATCGAGGAAGATATGACGTGCTCCGGTGCGTAGTCCCATCCGGCGCGCCTCATTAAACGCAACAGAGGAACCTATGGTTTTGCTATCAATAAAAAACAATCCGTCCTCTTTCATTTGTTTCAAGACAACCTGCATCAGTTCTCGTTTCTGTGTAAAAAGCGAGCCCATATGATTGTTTCCACCCACTGCCCCTGGTACCTGATGTAGATATTGCCGCATTCGGCTCCGCAGTTCTGCATCGGTCAAATCAAGAAGTAACGCGTTCGGGCCAGGGTTAGTTGCAGGGTAACTTTGGGGTTGCATCGGAATATGGATCATGTATTCACGTTTTGCCTTCTGAAGCAGTACCGTGGCCTCGGTAGCATAATCTGCCTGAGGAAGGATCGCAGGTGTCAACGGGAGTTGCAATTTCAGAAGTTGCCTGAAATCGGGCAGAGAACGCCCCATATCATCCATAATAATAGCAATAAGTGGTTTTTTCTTACTCGTCACTTCATCAACACTGTAACGAAGCTCAATGCGCAATTTCCCATCCCACAAGAGCCTCACATATCCTTTACGAGGAGCCAGGTCGAGATGCGCCGGAGCATCGGTAAAGGCGATCTTTGTTGCCAACTCCATCAAACGAAGCGGTTCTGGATAAGGACCGTACATTTTCAGGCGCTCAACGCCCTTCTCACTGGCAAGTTTATGCCAGCCCTCGGCAGTGCTCCCGGTCAGCAGCTCTTCTTCCAGCAGTTGATATATCTCGTCATAAGACACCGTGTGTCTTTGTTCAACCGGGACTTCTTCCATCGGCTCATGCCGGTAGGAAGGTTGAATCTGGTCAGGATATTTCTGCTGAAGATGAACTAAACCGTAAAGACACGAACCTACAAAAACGACAAGAAAGAGGGAGGACAGGATCAATCGTGCTGAGTAGTTTGTTCCCTTGGATTGCTTTTTTTTCTTGCGCTTGGGTGTTTTCTTTTTTGCTGCTGTCATTCGGATAAACCTGAACAGAAACTGAATTTCTCGATTAACGAACCCTACGATTGATCATGCACAGATCAACCGACATTGACAATCTGTCGCACTTTCTCGCAAGCATTTTTACTATGCAGCTTTTTTTGTTTTTTCTTTCAGGATTTCAAGACCCTTCAGAAGGTCCAGAGCACGCATCAACTGTGAATCGGCGCGATCTTCTGTCGTCAGGTTTAACTGCATTGCGTCAGTTTTTTCCTCATCGGCAGGCATTTCAATGTGATTTTCCAGGTCACGCTCCCTGAAATGGTTGTCACCAATCCCCTGAGGGAGTTTAACAGCGGCAACAACGATATCAGGAGTAATTCCCTTAGCTTGAATAGAGGTCCCGTTTGGAGTGAAATATCGTGCCGTTGTCAGTCTCAGCCCGGAATTATCGCTCAACGGTACAATGGTCTGAACAGAGCCTTTACCGAAGCTGCGTTCACCAAGAGTAATTGCTCTTCCATGATCACTTAATGCCCCGGCAACAATCTCGGCTGCACTGGCGCTCCCCCCATTAATCAGGACAACGATAGGATATTCGGGCTCTGTTGCTTTAGCAGTTGCGGTAAAACGCATCTGGCTTCCCGCCTCACGCCCTTCTGTATAGACGATGAGCCCCTCTTCGATAAACAGGTCGGAGACAGTCACGGCCTGGTCCAGAAGTCCACCTGGATTATTTCTCAAGTCCAGGATCAGGGCCTTGAAGTCCCCCGGATTTTCTTGTCTAAGTGTGGCAAGCTGTTCACGAAGATCGGAACTGGTCTTCTCCTGAAACTGGGAAATCTTGACATAACCATAACCCGGTTCCAATAGCCGCCCTTTAACACTGTGGATTTGAATGATATCTCTGACAAGGGTAAAAGTGCGCGGCTCATCAAAACTGTCGCGCCAGATAGTCAGCGTTACGGAAGTTCCTTTTGGCCCTCTTAATTTTTGCACAGCATGCATCAACTCAAGTTCGTTAACAGGCTCTCCTTCAACACTCTGGATCAAATCTCCCGCTTCAATGCCTGCCTTATGGGCAGGCGTCCCTTCAATGGGAGCGACGACAGTCAGTTTTCCGTCACGAATGACGATTTCCATGCCAACACCGCCGAACTCACCGTGCGTATCAACCTTCATCTCCTGGTACATTTCAGGAGACAAAAAACTGCTGTGAGGATCCAGAGTTTGAAGCATCCCTCGAATCCCGCCGTAAATCAGATCCTGCAGATCAACTTCTTCAACGTAACTTTTTTGCACGATCGACAGAACATCTGTAAACAGCTCTAGTTCCCGATAGGTTTCATCTTCGGCTTCAGCCGTTAGTAGCATTTCTGGCTGGACGAGCAAAAAACCGCCAAGGAGAAGAGCTAAAAAGAGAATACGTCTGATTCGAAACATAAATATTGATCTCCATGACAGATAGCCGAAAAAAATGATGCTATAAAAACTTCTAATTTTATTTTAACCACAACTGAGGATCGACTGGCAACCCGTTGCGGCGAATCTCGAAATAGAATCCTGGACCATCAGGATCTCCCGTTTCCGCGATGACGTCACCTCGTTGTACAATGTCCCCGATTGATTTATCCAAACGCTCGACTTGAGCGTAAAGGGTATGGAAACCACCATCGTGGGCGACAATCATCAGATTACCATATCCCTTGAACCAGCTGGCAAAAACAACGCGGCCCTGGGCAACAGCTTTGACCTGTTGCGAGACCCGATATATCATCACGATTCCATGACTCTCGAGGACTGACCCCAACTCCTTATTGTGTTGCGTTCCAAAGCCAACAGTCACCGATCCGTCAATTGGCCAGGGGAGCAAACCCTTCAGTTTTAAAAACTGCTCGTGAATACTGAGAGGGGCTTTTTTTACTTCCTCACTGAGCTGTTTTACCAGTTGTTCAAGTCTCTGAGCACGAGCCTCTAACTGGTCGAGCTGTTGCGCAAGCTGTACTTGATCTTTTCTGACTCTCTTCAGTATCTGGCTATACAGCTTCTGGGCCTCCGCCGCGTCAGCCCTCTGTTTCTTCTCTGTATCAAGCAGTTCCTGCTGCGTTGCCTGCAACTGTTCAAATCTGTTTTTTTTTGCTTTTAGTTGCTCCAGGCTGGAACGAAACTGGTTCAGTAACAAGCGATCATGCTCCAGAACCTTGGTCAGATACTGGTATTGTTGTATCAACTCCATCGGCGAATCAGATGAGAAAAAAAGTTTTAAAGGACCAGTCTCGCCCTCTTTATAAAGCGCAACGAGTCGCTTGTTGACTTGTTTGGAAAAGCCCTTGATCCGCTTTTCAGCCAGCTGCTGCTCTTTTCTTGCCGTAGCCAGTTCTTTTGAAATTTTCCGTTTTTCCAGATCTATTGAAGTTATTCGAGAATCAATTTTCCTGATTGAAGTTTTCACAACTGACAAATCGTGTAACAATTCTTTCTCAGCTGATTGCTGTTTTTCAAGCTGGCCGGATGTCTGCTCAATTTTCTTTCTGATCTTTTGAAGTTGATCATGGCTATCCAGGTCGGCTGCTATACAGAGGGCTGGCGCAAAAAGCAAAAGATATAAACAGAAGTATACGGTCCGTTTCATCAGTACTGTACGAGTTTTCTGAGAGAGGTCAGGCTGCCAAAGAAACCCAGGAACACTCCGGCAAACACAAGCGTAAGCTGTTGGTTCATATTGAGAAATATCAGATTGATACCGGCGGGGGTAAGCCAGAACGAGCGTATGACCTGAACCAGGAAAAAATTATAGACGACCGACAGGAAGAGCAGGGAAAGCAGCCCGCCCAACATACCCTGAAAAGCCCCTTCAAGAAGAAAGGGAATTTTGATAAAGCGCAAGGTCGCCCCTACCAGTGCCATGATTTCCAGTTCGTCTCGACGGGAAAAAAGTGTCAGCTTGATGGTATTTGAAACAATAAACAGGGCAGCAAATAACAGAAAACTCCCCAGGACAAAACCGATAATCTTTAAAAATGTTACAAATGACTCAAAACGTTCCAACCACTTCTGTCCATACTGGATATCATCTACTTCGTCTATTTCGGCAAGACGATCAACCAACTGATCGACCCCGGTCTGATTTCTGAATTTCGTTTTTAGAGAGACTTCCACCGACGCTGGCAGAATATCACCCTCGACGCCGTCCAGAAGGTCGCCCTCATCTCCCAAGCGATCCCTGAAACGTACCATCGCCTCTTTGGAAGATATATACTTAACAGAGCCAACCTCTTCGAAACTTTCAATCCGGTTTAGAACAATCGGGAGTTTTTTCGCAGGCAGCTGGTTGTCAAGGTAGGCAACAACCTGGAGATCTTCACTCCATCGAGTTGCCATCTGTTGGACATTCATGACCACCAGAAAGAATGTGGCAACTGTCGCCAGGGCAACAGCTACAGTCAAGATCGAAGCAGCGCAAAGAAAAGGCCATTGGCGCATATTGCGAAGCGCGCGGAAAATAAAATATCGGAATTTATCCAGCACAGCTGGAACCTCCGCTAAACACAGAAATGGATCGTCGACATATAGAAATCACAGATTGATCGATTCTGGCTGATGATCATTAACCAGGACTCCGTTTTCAAGAGTGATCACCCTGCGAGGAAAACGCTGGTAAAGACTATGGTCATGAGTGGCAAGCAAAACAGTTGTGCCTCGTGCATTGGCACGTTTAAACAGTTCCATTATCTCCATTGCTACATCATGGTCAAGATTGCCGCTCGGCTCGTCAGCTAAAAGAATCAGCGGGTCCACGACCAACGCTCGTGCAATGGCAATCCTCTGTTGTTCACCGCCTGACAACTCAAGAGGAGTTCGCTGTAACCGATGTTCCAGCCTCACCTCTTTAAGCGCCTGATACACTTTTTTGCTGACTTCATAACGTTTTTTACCTTGGGCCTCAAGGGCGAAGGCAACATTCTCAAATACGGTCCGACTGTTCAGCAACTTATAATCCTGAAAAACAACGCCGATTTTTCTGCGTAAATAAGGAATTTTATGTCGACCGATTCTGGTTATATTCTGCCCTGCAATCAGAATTTGACCACGGGTTGGACGTTCTGCAGAATAGAGCATACGCAAAAACGTAGTTTTCCCTGCTCCGGAGGCGCCTGTAATATAGACGAATTCTCCCTTTCCTATCTGTAGAGACAGGTCTGCAAGAGCGATACTTTCTTTTTGATAGGACTTTGTAACGTTGTAAAGTTGAATCATCAGTAACTACCACGCAGAATATGGAAGACCATTCAAACCAGTTTTCTTGCTTCCACTTTGTACATCGAAACAGCTACCGCCTGCGAGGTTACCCTGATCACTATATTCAGGTGATACACATTTCCACGTATTGTCTTTTTGAGTAAAAGGATCCCTGGGAAGAGCTCTGAGATAACGACCATCTACCAGCGCTTGAAGCGAATCGGGATAAGTCGCGTAATCAGCATAATAGGCATCTATCGATCGGCGCATCTGATATAAGTCTTCTGCCAGAACCGTTTCTCGGGCTCTTATTTGAGAACGTTTGTAGCTGGGGATTGCGATAGCAGCAAGCGTGCCTGCAATCATCATCACAGTTAGAAGTTCAATTAAAGTAAAACCACATCTCTTGCCCAGCAGTTTTTTCATTTTTCCGATCATATTATTATTACCAACTTTTGTAAGGGGTGCCGTCGAGTCCTACTTTGTCACTTTGCGTGAACACATCATAGATATCTTCACCACCCCATACTGTAGAATCATAGTCATCAGAATAAGACCTGAAACCCCACCCCAGTTCATATTCATCAAACGGGTCCTGAGGCACACGTCTTAAATATTTTTTTTTGTAAGGATAAAGGCCACCCCAATCTCGACCTTCAATGAGGACTTCGAGCTCTTCCGGGTAACCAGTTTCATTGATCGAGGTTGTTATCTTATTTTTGAGAACGGCTTCATCGAAATCAGCCTTATAGTCATCTATTGCACTACGCATCACACGAAGAGCACGCTTCAGTTCAATCTCTTTTGTCCGTTGCACGGTGACTTCCGCCATCGGAAGAACAACTGATGCCAAAACAGCCATAATTGCAAGAGCAACAACCAGCTCAATCAGGGTCAGTCCTGCGCTGCCAGTATTTTTAAATCGACTTTCCATGTAGTCTATTATTCAATTTCTACGGTTAGCCCACGACCAGTGACCGAAAGCTGCTCGCCCTGTGCATTGCGAAAATTTATATTCTGCGGGGTTATTTCAGCAAAACCAGAAGCCTTTGGATTGAATGACACTTTAAATAACCCACCACCACCAGAGACACTCTGTGTTTTATCCGTCAATTTAAGACCTATAATAGCTAAACCCTTGTCTGGCATATGCGAATAAGTAAAGACCGTCTCGCCTGCTCTTTTCATAAAAGCGAGCTCCGTCGCTCCAACAAAGTCAAGAAGTTGATCATCGTACTTGATATACATCGGAGCACTGAACAAGTCTTTTATCTCTTCAGCCACGACAATAACTTCCAGTGGTTCTCCCATTCGCGCCAATTTACTGCCGAGTAAAAAAACCTGGCTGGAGCTCTGGGCTACGGGGGCCGGCCTTGCCTGCAACTGTTCACTCGCTACCGGAGGGTCCGTTGAGCCGATTTCTGATGAGTCTTCCTCATCAACTCCAGGCGGTGGCTCAGTCGTTGTCTCTCTTACCGGGTTCTCTTCAGATCCAGAATTATCCAGGCTGTCAATAACTGTAGCATCTATCTCCCTGCGTGGGGTGCTGGCAGGGATGGCATTCGCAACTCTTTCACTTGATCCTTCCTTATAGTCTTCGGCAAAAGTTCCAAAATTAGGGCCGTTCTTAAAATCATCCTCGCCGCCGGACCAGAGACTGGTTACATCCCGTTGAGGCAAGCTAAAGGATTTAACAATGTGCGGGGTAATGGAAAGCAGAATCTCCCTCTTGGTTTTCTCCTTGCTGTAACTGGTAAACAACTTTCCGAGCAGCGGGATATCACCCAGAACCGGTACTGTCGTAGTGGAAGTCGTTTCAGAGGTGCGGATTAACCCCCCCAATACAGTCTGTACGCCATCTTTCAAGGTTAAAGACGTGTTTGCGTTGGTCGTTGAAATGGTCAGGACGGCTGTGCCGTTCGAAGTCGTATCCCGTTCCGAAACATTACTGACTTCCAGCCCGAGTTTGGTAACAACGGTATTGTCAAGTTGAATAGAGGGTTCCACGTCCAACTTTACACCAACATCTATATACTGGACGTTTTCAGAGGTTTGATCTCCATTTATGGTCACGGTCACAACAGGTTCACGACTGCCGATATGGACTTTAGCCTTCTCTTTGTTTTTTACTCGGATCTTCGGACTGGCAAGAACCTCACCATCGCCATTCTGTTTCAGCATATCGAAGGTCAGAGATGGCAGGCCGTAGAGGATATCCAGATTGTTGAAGTTTTCAACGACAACGGAATCACCGATTGAAATACTACTTGAATTAGGATCTTTTATTCCTGCCTGAACTTGATAGGCACTTAACTTGGGCCCAAGTCTCAGATCGTTGCCATGACTGACCTCTATGAGTTCAAGATCAAAAACCACTTCTGATGAAGACCTGTCATTAGCCTCAAGAACCTTCTCCGCCAACTTTATAACTGATGGCGTATCCCTGATCACCACGGCATTCAACTCCTCATGGACATAGACTTTTCGGAGCTGAAGGATTGTCCGTAAGAGGTTCACAGCTTTTTTTGCATCTATATTTGACAGATAAAACGTCTGGATGATCTGGTCTTCAAACTGTTTCTGTTTCTCTTTGTTTTTGGGAAAAAGAATAATCGTCTTTGGATTCAGGATTTTTTTATCGAGTTTGTTCATACTTAACAGCAGCTCAAGCGCTTGAGCAAATGACGCTTTTTCAAGATACAGCGTAGTGGTTGTTGAGCGGATGTCATCATCAAGGATAAAATTAATGCCGGAGAGATCAGACAGTATTTTAAAAGCGTCGGGTATCCTGACCTTCTTTAAATTAAGCGTAATCGGGTCTGTCGAGGTGACCTCAAGGACGACTCCATCGATTATCGTCGGTGAGAGGGCATCAATTTCTGCCATCAGTGCGACTGCAGGCTTGAAATCAGGAACCATCTGTAAAGCAAGTTCTGCTGCCCTTTTCGCTTGTTTTATTCTTCTTTTTTTAAAAAAGTCTTCCCCTTCTTTGACAAGGTTTTCAGCATTCAGATGATCTTGGGCAAACTGAATCCCATCGATAGATGTTTCAATGCTGGGGTCTAAACTGGCGGCAGTGTCGTACTCAAGAAGAGCTGCAGAATATTGACCGGACGCTAACAGGTCATCCCCTGAAACTTTATGCTGAACGGCTGCTTTGGCGCGTGCATAATCGAGCCGCATCTGATATTCCGGTTTTTTCGGATTGCTCTCGACGGCCTTGCTATATGCGATGACGGCCTTGTCATAATCGCCGGCATCGAAATACTTCGTGCCTTCCGAAAAAGATGCAGGCCCCACCCCGGCGCAACTGACTAATGAAACCATCAGTAGCAACAAACAATACCTGCAGCAAATCCCAGACGCCCTCATTCCCTTTTCCATTGTCCAGTTACTCCCATCTATCGCATAGTATATCTAGTCAGATTTTTTTAAATCAAACTTAATTTCTCGATTATCCTGATCGTGTTTAATCAGCAGCAAGTCTGATGTCAGCTTCGCAACCTGATATTCCCGCGCAAAAGAATCACCAGCATTGACTAAAAAGATTTCATCGTTCAATCCAAGGAATACTGTCCTTTTTCCATCTTTATCCACAAAACCCAAGAGCGAAAAATTTGCAAGTGGTGACAATGGAATGACCTTAGGTTCTGCTATTACTGGTGGTTTAACTATTGGTGCAGGCTTTTTGACGGGTTTGGGCTTCGGTTTGGGCTTCGGTTTGGGCTTCTTAACAGTATAAAGGGAACCGAATATATCTTTCTTGGGGGGCTTGTACGGCCCGACATTCCGCTCACCGAAATCGAGTTCAAGGTTGGAGAGTCCTCCTTTGGTATCTGGATTAAGAGCCTGAAGAGGCCGATCAGCAGATAACTCAATTTTACCCGACACGCTTTCTTGACGAGGATACCAATAGTAAGCATAACTGAGTGCACCTATGAAAATTGTCGTCAGCAACAGAAGCTGTTTTGCCTGTCGGGTCATCATCCGTTTTCCCTGAAATATGTCATCAAATTAATCCGGAGAGTCACCACAGAGGGCTGTTCCTTGCGTGTTTCACCAGCAGAGAGACTTAGATCATTGATTATAATAATACGGTCAGCTCCCTCCAGGAGGTGGACAAAACGTTTCAGCTGACTGTAGCTGCCACTTACAGTAAAGTTCAGGCCATAACGAAGCAATTCCAGAGACTCATCCCATTCTGGACGGTAAGATATCTGCTTGATGTCAAGTTTTGAGCTGCTCGCATATTTGTACAGATCACCGATAAAGACAGACAGCCCCTTCTCTGGGGGAACAAGGTCCTGAAAGCGCTTCAATTCGGATTCGACCTTATTCATAGTTGAAACAGGCATACTACCGCTATTTTTCTGTTGCTGAAGCATGCGCAGTGTCTGTTGTCGATCAAGAACTTCTATGCGAAGCCCTGTCAACTTTTTCTCCAGATACTGGCTCTGCAGTAAGTAGACCGACAGATTTGCCAGCATCAAAAAAGCGATCAGAAGGGTCATGCCGCGTTTCTGCCCCCACAAGACCTTGAACAAAGACTCACGGGCCATATTAAAAAACCCCTTCCAGATCAACAGAAAAGCTCAAGGCTCTGAATTCATTACCTTGAATATCATTGACTTTCACATCTGTATGTCTATTCAAGTAGGCATTAGTGATCGAATCTGATTCGAGGAGTCGATCAAGAAACTCCTGTAAGCCAGACAGGTCTTTTGCGACACCTTCGATGGACAGGGTCCGCCCTGCATAATCGGGCTTAAAACCCCTTACGCTAACCCCCTCTGGTAACAGCACTTCTATCCGATCGAAAAGCGCTGTCCAGCGAAAGGAATCCTGATCCAGAAGCATCTGATCACGATCAAATTCCCGGCGAATTTCTTCCAGTCGATTACTGTCTAAGGGAACAGACTTCGATCCAAGTAATTCGAACTCATCCCGCTCTAACGTAACCAGTTGGCTTTGAATATTCTGAATACTCTTCTGGACAACAAGGCTCTCTCTAATAGTCCAAAACATCAGCATTATCAAAACGGCTATAACAGCCCAGTATGTCTTGTTGACTACCTTACGATTGACATAGCGGCGATTAGCAAAATTCAAGTTCAGCTTCATACTAAATCACCCTGTCCAATTGCCGTTCAGCAGCACCCAGTGCTGCGGCAAGACTAGACTTCTCGCATTCTGAAATTACAAGTTTATCTCCATTGTCTTTCAGTTGAGACAACGGGCCGGGAAGAACATGCACATCTCCATCAAAAGAAGACTGCACCGCCTGGAGTAATTGGTCCTGGTCTTGCCAGTCGGAATGCAGATATATTCTTGTCCGACTATGTAATGGGTGTTCACTGCGATAGTTAACCAGGGAACGATTTATCTCCCGAAAAACCCTTTCCGGGTCAACCCCAACGGACTTGACCCGAAAAAAATCAAGTATCTGGTCCTGGAACCCAAGGAGAATCAACTCACTCCCACTGGCCCCAACCAAGATAAAATCATCTCCCAGATCTGTTTTAGACCGGTAACAATTATAGAGCTGGAATGAGTGGAAGTCGATCAGATCGGCATTAAAGCCCGCCATTTCGATCAATTCTTCGAACTGATTCAGGATTTTATTGTCAATGACAGACACCAGGACTCTCTGCGATCCCGATTCCAGTTCGGAAAGAATCTGGTAATCGAGTGAAAAATCACGATACCCGTCCGGTAACTTATCCTTGAGCTGCCATTTAAGGATATCAACACCTTGCTGACGATTTTTCAGGGGAGTGTCAACATCTACCAGGAACGTATAACCCGTAGCGTCGGGTAAAGAGATAGCAACTCGCTCCTCACTCTTTGCAAGAGGAAGCAGTACTTCGCGAACTGCGTCAATGAACAAATCAGGTTTCAATACATTCAGTTCGCGTGTTAAAGGGCTTAGTATCCCTTCACTGAACACTAGAGTCTGCCCACCAATAAGAGCGATATTTCGTCCTCGTCGTTGGACAGCTACGGCCTTTAGGCCTTCTGAGCAGATATCCAAACCCAAATAAGTACGCCTGAACACGTGTCTCATATCTCCACAAAAGTCACACGATTGATCTCGCGGATTGTCGATTTACCCTCAAAAACCTTTTCCAGTGCTGCTTCACGCAGAAAGATGGTACCACCTTCACGAGCGACTTGCTTCAATTCAGAGACTGGACGCTTTGCTGCTATCAACTCCCTGAGATCATCGGTCAATTCCAGCAGTTCCACGATGGCTTCTCGGCCGTGATATCCAAGCCCACCACATTCCTTGCAGCCTTCTCCCTCATAAAAGGTGAAATCTGCGTATTTTTCATAACTGAGACCTGCGCCCTCAATCACATCACGATCATATTTAACCGGTTTCTTGCAATGAGTACAAATGATTCTCACCAGGCGCTGAGCCAAAACGCAGTTAAGACAGGAGACGAAGTTATAAGGGTCAATTCCCATATGCATAAATCGTCCAAGCACATCAAAGACATTATTCGCATGGACAGTGGTGAACACAAGGTGACCTGTCAAGGCAGACTGAACCGCAATCTGCGCGGTCTCTGGGTCACGTATCTCACCCACCATGATTTTGTCAGGATCATGGCGCAGTATTGAACGAAGGCCACGCGCAAAGGTCAACCCCTTCTTTTCGTTAACCGGGACCTGCACAACGCCTTTAACTTGATATTCGACCGGATCCTCAATTGTGACGATCTTCTCATCAATCGTATTGATTTCAGAAAGTGCGGCATAGAGAGTCGTTGTCTTACCGCTGCCTGTAGGACCCGTAACCAGAACCATGCCATAAGGCTCGCGAATTCTGGTGCGAAACCGCACCCGCTCTTTCTCTGAAAAACCAAGAGCCTCAAGGGTTAATCCCTTCATGTCGGCAGCTATCGATTCTTTGTCGAGAATCCTGATCACAGCATCTTCGCCGAACACTGTCGGCATGATTGATACACGAAAATCGATCGATTTCCCACCCAATCGAACCTTAAAGCGACCATCCTGCGGGATACGGCGTTCAGAAATATCAAGTTCACTCATAACCTTGATCCGGGAGATGATCGGACTTTGAAAACGGCCATCTATGGTCTCTGTCGCCTGAAACAGAACTCCGTCGACACGGTACTTGATGACGACGCCCTCTGCTGTAGCTTCGATATGGATATCGCTTGCTCTTTTATTCAAAGCATCGAATAGAGTGGAATCAATCAGACGAATAATGGGACTAGTGTCGGCTGTCAGTTTCTCTATTGAGAGAACCTCATCTCCCTTGTCCGTCTCTTTTATCAGTTGGAGCTTGAAATCCTCAGAGGCCTCACGTAGTACCCGCCGAGAGCCGTCGCCGCGATCCAAAACCCTCTCGACTTTGCTCGAAGTCGCAATTTTAAGCTCAAGTTGCACGCCGAGTTGTAGCTCAAGATTATCAAGAGAGGCAATATCTGTCGGGTCTGCAACGGCAACAGTAAGCGTCGTCCCATCCTGTGACAGAGGAACAAGTCTGTATCGCAACGGGAGACCTGCAGGAAGACTCGCAATAAGCTCCTGGTCAAGGATGACCTTATCAAGATCAATGTACTCATACTGAAACTGTTTCGCTAGCGCCTGGGCCAATTCATCCTCAGTGAAATAACCCTCACGAATTCCGGTCTGACCAAACTTTTTATCAGACAGCTGCTGTTGTTCCAGAATCAGATCAACTTCGGTTGGAGTGATCGACCCGGTTTCGACCAGAAGCTGGCCTATCATTTTTCGTTCAAACTTCATTTATGTTATCAGTCCTGTCTGGCAAGAAGGGAGATCAAATCGTACCAGCCAATTGAAAGATAGGGACGTACATTGCGAAAACGATCCCTCCAATCAACAAACCCATACCAAGCATTAGTACCGGCTCTATCATTGTTGTCAGCAGAGTAAGTCTTCGCTCAACCTCAGACTCATAATAGGTGGCGACTTCACCCAACATCTCAGCAAGGGCACCAGTTGTTTCGCCGACAGCGACCATCCGCAACGCTATGGCTGGAAAAAAACCGCACCGATGAATCGCGTCAGAAAGTGCGGTCCCCTCTTCCACGCGTTGTATCGCCTTGACCATCTCGGCTTCGAGAACACGATTATTCAAAGTACCGCGTGACATCGTCATCGCAGGAACCAGAGGGGTTCCACTGTCGAGTGTCGTCCCTAATGTCCGGCAAAAACTGGTCAGAGCGTAATCTGTAAATAATTGTCCAAAAAACGGCAATCGAAGCAACAGTCCGTCCAACAGGAGTCGCCCACGAGACGTTCCCGCCAGGCCCTTGAAAAAAACGAAAAACAGCAGTCCTGCAATCAATACCAACGGAGCTATCTTGCCGAGACCTTCAGATAAACCGATAAGCATTCGCGTCAAAAAAGGGAGTTCTACGTTTGCGTCTGCATAAATCTGGGTAAAGCTCGGCACAACATAAAGCAATAGAAAGACCAGCACGCACACTGCTGCGGAGGTCAAGAGGATAGGATAAAAGGAGGCGCTGCGCACCCGCCCACGGATCTCTTCTACACGCTTCTGGTATTCCAGATAACGCGAGAGGGTCTCATGAAGGTCTCCTGTTTTCTCTCCAGCCCTGATTGATGCGACATACAAATGTGGGAAAAAGCGCGGGAAGTTAGCAAACGCATCCGAGAGCATACTTCCGCCTTTGATATCCCCACGGACTTCGATAAGAACATCGCGAAGACTGCTGGCTTCCATCTGTCCAATCAGGGTGTCCATCACTTGTACAATCGGTAGTCCTGAACGGAGCAGAACCAGTAATTCACGATTGAATGCCAAAAAACGTCGACCACTGAGACCACCGCGATGCGAATCTCCCTGCTTCAAAAATTGAAACAGTCGCAACCGAATCTGAAAAACAAAGAATCCCTGCTCTTCCAGATTTTCTTTTAACTGCTCTTTTCCAGTCGCTTCGAAGGTCTTTTCAACAACTCGACCATCAGCAGTTCCAATTTTACATAGATAGCTTGGCATAGAGGTCAAATAATAGCACAGCAACAGGCAAAAGAGAACGTTCCAACAGGACAAAATCACAACGATTTTACCACTCAGTTGACAGTTTAACACGTAAAAAGGGACAGTGGCATGCCACTGTCCCTTTTCAGCTTTAACTCTGTGATTTTGTCTCTTGCTATGACGTTAACTCAGCCTTGAGCCTGAACTGCTGTAATTGCAGAGACACTGACAATATCATCGACAGAACAACCTCGGGACAGATCGTTGATCGGCTTGGCCAGCCCCTGAATAATCGGCCCGACAGCTTCTGCACCAGCGACTCGCTCAACGAGCTTATAACCGATATTTCCAGCATCAAGCGTAGGGAAGATCAGGGTATTGGCTTTCCCCGCTACTGTCGAACCGGGAGCTTTCTTGGCACCGACGTTTGGCAGTATAGCCGCATCGGCTTGCAATTCTCCATCTATTGCCAGACCAGGAGCAAGTTCTTTGGCAATTTCCAATGCCTTGAGTACCTTGTCGCAATCATCATGTTTAGCGCTCCCTTTCGTAGAAAAGCTGAGCATTCCAACGCGAGCTTCTACACCGAGAAAACTTTTGCAACTCGCCGCAGTACTGACAGCAATCTCTGCAAGTGCCTGCGCGTCAGGGTTCGGATTTACCGCGCAGTCAGCAAAGCAGAGCACTCCATTCTCACCAATGTCAGGATTCTTGGTGACCATCAGAAATACTGAAGAGACCGTCTTCATCCCTGGGGCGGTGCCTACGACCTGAAACGCTGCACGAAGAACATCACCGGTCGTGTTAAAGGCACCGGCTACAGCTCCGCCAGCATCGCCCTGACGAACCATCATTGAGCCAAAATAAAGATTGTCCTCACCCTTGAGCAAATCGAGGGCCTCTTCCCTGGCCAATCCCTTCTTTTTTCTGATCTCCACCAATTCATCAGCGTATCCATCGAGCAGCTCGGACGTTGTGGGATCAATCAGGGTCACACCATCCAACGAAACATCAAGCTCCGCAGCTTTACTTTGCAGCCTTTCGACGTTCCCCAGCAAAACAACCTTAGCCAGCCCATCGGCAACAATCTGAGCCGATGCCTCAATCATTCGATCGTCATAGCCTTCCGGCAACACGACAGTTTGCAGGTTTTCTCTTGCTTTCGCTTTAATCTGGTCAACCAAGTGCATGTCAGGCTCCTCAATTAGATTAGTTACTGATGTGATTCAAACAAATATGTAATTCGAAACTTGGAGAATCAACACATCACAACAGGAATTTACCCTCACGTTTATAGCGAATGGATTCGCGACGGTCAATCGATTTTCTGCCTCAATATAATCCAATATTCTGGCTCTTCTCAGCCGTACAGTTTATAATACAGACAATATGCAAACGGAGATATCACCACACCGACAAAAAGATCCAGGCTTGCCACGGCTGTTACTTTTTTGCATAATCGGCTCATTTCTTATTCACCTTCTGATCATCTGGTTCATCTCTGGATATAAACCGAAACAACCCCCTACTCCAAAGACTCCAACCTTTGTGACCCTGGAGGAATATCCCGCCACACCAGAAAACAAACCAGCAGAGAGAGAACTTGACGCCTCCCCCCTTCCTGACCAGGAACCTCCAGAAGGGGCGAGCCGTCTGGCCGAGGAGAATCAGACCGTAGAGAAAGAGATGGCTCCACGTGGCGATGACACGAGGGACCAGCAAGCAATCACCTCATCACCGGAAACCGAAAAAGTTAAACCAGCACCAGAGACAGCAGCGCCACTAAATCAAGAAGAGGTAAAGAGATCTGAACCAATAGCAATACACGAAGCAACGGATAAGGGTTTACTCGCGGACGAACCTGCCCCCATAGAAAAAGAGAGGATTTTCGATGGAAACCTATCTATCGACCAGCTGACCAAGCCCACACCGGATACCTTGAGGAGAATGGCACGCAACCAGCAAAGAGGGAGGATAAAAGACCGGAGCGAACTTCTTGAAGGAGATGCTGTCTATTTAAACCTTCAACACGACTATCTGATTTCCTTCTTCCAGCGATTCAGTAATAGAATTGAATCGAACTGGAACTACCCTGCTGAATCAGTTCAGAAGAATGAGCAAGGAGTTCTTCTTCTTAAAATTACCGTATCCCGTGAAGGTAAACTCATCGATGTTGACCTGTTAGACAGCAGCGGATCTAATGATCTCGACTACGAAGCGATTCAGGCTGTCTACCGTGCGGCCCCTTTTGGACCTATAACAAAACATTGGCCACACGAGCAAATGAAAATCTATGCTCATTTCCAATACACACTTAGCAACAGATATATTTTCGGCAGATAAATAAGGGGGCCAATGTAACCCCCTTTATAAGTAAAAAAGTCCACACAAACCAACTGGTTTTCAACCTTCGATAAACTCCTGATAGGTACTTACATCCATTAGATCGTTCAACTCTGCAGCATCAGAGAGTCGAATTTTAATCATCCATCCATCTTCGTAGGGGGATTGGTTGATCATCTCTGGATCGTCAGCCAGATCATCATTCACATCAACGACCTCTCCCGCGACAGGGGCATAAACGTCTGAAACAGCTTTAACCGACTCAACAACCCCGAAAGGTTTGCCAATCTGCAATTGCTCTCCAGCCTCAGGCAGTTCAACAAAGACAACATCACCCAGCTGATCTTGGGCGAAGTCGGTGATACCGATTGTCACGACGTCATCTTCTACCAGAACCCATTCATGCTCTTCTGTGTATTTAAGTTCTTCTGGGAACTCCATAGGTGATCTCCCTCTGTTAAGCGTATATTGGGTAGGGGATTTAGTTCAAACATGCCAAGAGTCTGGCATATTACCCTCTTCGCTTGGCACTCTCAAGAGTATTGTACAGCAGCATGGTGATGGTCATTGGCCCGACGCCTCCAGGAACTGGAGTTATTGCTGCTGCCTTTTCGCATGCGGCGGCGAATTCTACATCGCCGACCAGCTTCTTCTCACCGACGCGATTAACGCCAACGTCAATGACCACGGCACCCTCTTTGATCCAGGAACCCTTGATCATCTCCGGACGGCCGACGGCAGCAATCACAACATCAGCCTGTCGGACCTTTTCAGGAAGATCAGCTGTACGTGAATGACAAAGTGTTACCGTCGCATGTTCAGCCAGACACATTAGAGCGACTGGCTTGCCGACAATATTTGATCGGCCTACCACAACCACTTCCTTGCCGGTCAAGTTGACTCCTGTTCGTTCGAGCATCTTCATAATGCCATAGGGAGTACATGGTTGAAACAGCGGGTTCCCCGTGACCAGACGACCGACATTATAGGGATGAAAACCGTCAACATCCTTTTGGGGCGAGATTGCTTCCAGGACCTTCGACTCATCAATATGGTCAGGAAGGGGTAACTGCACGAGAATCCCGTCGATACGCTCGTCGGCATTCAGTTTGGTGATCAAGGCAAGCAGGTCCAGCTCGCTGGTCTCTTTTGCAAGTTTATACTCGTCAGAAAAAATACCTGTTGCCGAGCAGGCTTTCTCTTTCATCGAAACATAAACACGGCTGGCCGGATCCTCCCCAACCAGGACAACTGCCAGCCCCGGGATAATCCCCCTGGTCTTCAACTCTGTTGTCTCTTCACTTATTTCTTTACGCATTTCTGCGGCAATCGCTTTGCCATCGATAATCTCAGCCACCTGACAACCTCCATTATGTCAATTGGAAAGGGTTCTTTGCTCTGTGATATGCTACAAATAAGTTTAAAGGCAGACTATACGTAAGCAGATTAAGATTGTAAAGATGCAGTTCTCTGCAGATATCATATACTTAAGCGTACGGGCCAACAATGACTCATCCTCACCTTCTTACCTTTATTGTTTGTACAATTTTAATCGGAAACCTTTCCCTCGATGCAGAAGTAACGCGCGCAAGCCAGGAAGAAACTAAACCGGATCAACCAGAAGCGAGCCTTGTAGACGAAACACATCAAAACATCAGTGTCGGTCTCATTACCGCCTCACAATGGTTTGATAACTTCTTCGACGATCCTCGAGTTGATGAAGAGCCGGCGGGAACCCTGGTAAGGTTGCGTGGGGCGGCCACTCGTACCGAAGGTGAAGGCATGAGCTACAAAGGGAGAGTCAGGGCGCGGCTGGAGCTTCCAAACCTTAAGCAGCGATACCACTTGATTGTTTCCAGTGAAGATGATGATTTGAATTTACAGACAGAGGGATCAAGCGAAGCGGCCGAGCGTATAACTGCAGAAAATGAACAGACATCGGTTGCCCTGCAATATACGAAGAGAGTCCTTGATAGTTTTGTTTACAGCCATCGAGTTAGCATCCGCTATGATAATGGCCTCAATCCACGTTTCCGGACCAGGGCGCGTTACACGCAGCAGCTGGCAGACAAGTCTATGTTAAATCTAACCCAAGTTCTGTTCTGGGAATATAGGGACGGTCTTGGTCAAGAGAATCGTATCGATCTGGACCATAGCCTTCAAGATAATATGCTCACGCGAACCACAGCAAAAGGGGTGTTTTCCGAGGTCAGCAACGGCTACGAATGGCTAGCCATGCAACAGGTCCTATTTGCATTCAGCAAGAAAAGAGCAATAACCATGGGTGCATATATCATTGGAGAAACCAGCCCGAAAAATTACCTCACAGATTATGCTCTCTTTATTGATTATCGCCAGAAATTTCTGAAGGAATGGCTTTTTTACGAGATTTTACCAGCGATTCACTGGCCCAGAGAAAACAATTTCAGTTCGGTCTCGTCTATTACGGTGACACTGGAGGTGAGGTTTGGCGGATAAATAAGAAAGGCTCTGTCGGCAAAACCGGCAGAGCCTTTCTTATATACAGATCAATATTGAGGTTTATTCGTTCGCAGCCTTGGGGCAGCCAGCGCATCCTCCAGCGGAAGCAGCTGCATCACAACCACCAGCAGCATTCGCATACCCCTGTTGGTACCACCCACCCCCTCTAAGGGCGAACCCGCCCCCCTGGGATATTAATTTGGTAACAGTTCCTCCACACTCACGACACTCCTGAATCGGTTTATCGGAAAACTTCTGTCGAATCTCAAAGGTCAAATTACATTTCTGACAAACATACTCGTACAATGGCATGCTCAAACCTCCAAATAGTGTTTTTTCTGTTCTCTAATGCTGAGAGTTATTCTGTGCCTTTATGGTTATTGTGTCAAGACTGTCTCAGATAAGAGTTGATGATATTTACAGCAGAGAGCTGGTCAAGCCCTCGCAGCAGGATTGTTTTCTGTCGTGATTTTTTACCTGTCAACAAAACAACTTTCCCTTTCGCAAGTCCAAAAAAATCGGCCAGATATTCACAGCAGGCCTTATTTGCGGCACCTTCAACTGGTGGAGCCATGAGCTTGATTTTTAAAAGCTCACCCTGAAGACCTATAAGTTGGCTTTTACTGGATCGGGGCTGAACTCGAACGTTAAGTACAGTCCCTTCTGGATGATGTTTAAGACAGCCCAATTTCAAGGTAAATCGTCATCCTGATCTTCTGTCTGCAGGAGCAATTGAGTCTCCAACAGTAACGAATCTGTCTCATTATCTCCGCCCTCAATTGGGACGACATCGAGATTGAGAAGCTTCATATGACTTTCAACTAAAGCGCGCAGTCCGCTCTCAAATGAGATTTTTTGACGTTTTACTTCCTGAATTTCATTGATCAATTGTATCCGACGTTCCTCGGCTGAACGAACAATCTGCTCGCCCTGCATTTTTGCTTCAACCAGTAAAATCTCCGCCTCTTTCCGGGCATTTGACTTCAACTCGTCAGACACTCTCTGAGCTGTCATCAATGTCTCCTGTAGTGCTTTTTCACGCTCTTTCATCTGCTCAAGAGCAGTTCTGGTTCGAGTCAGAGACTCCTTCAACTCATGATTCTGTCGATGCAAACGTTCCAGTTCATCTGCCAGCACTTCCAGAAAATGATCTACGGCTGACGAATCATAGCCGAGCAGACGACTCTTGAACTGATGTTGCTGGATTTCTATAGGGGTGATGCGCATACAGTTAAACTCACAAACTACTGGCAAGTCGCACTAAAAAGTTAACCAGAACCTGTTGAAGAACAGAGAGCAGCAAAAGTAGAACCATCGGCGACAGATCAAGGGAGCCCAGTTGAAAAGGGATTATCCGACGGATTCGATATAAAACAGGATCGGTCGTATTGTGCAGAAAGCGAACAATAGGATTATAAGGGTCTGGATTGACCCAGGAAATTAGCGCCCGCGCAATAACAATAAAGATATACAGGTTGAAGGCAAGATCGAGAATCCTCGCCAAGGCAATGATAAAATAATCCATCTTTTAGTAACGCTCCAAAATACTTAAATTTCTATGTAATTTTTGAATTTATACTGGCAAATAGTAAGTCTGTCAATATTTACCCTTATAAACAAGTTAGATTGAGATTTTGACTTTAATTCACAAAACCGATAATCTTCGCTATTCTAAAGGACGGCCCTCTCTCTAACTTTTGTGAGGAAAAACGATGGTTCAAACCAATAACCTGAATGTTCGGGAAGTCACACCAATCATTGCTCCGGCTGACCTCAAACAGGTCTTCCCTCTTTCTGTTCATGGCGCTTCACGTGTCAGTGAATGGCGTTCAACAATCAAAGCTATCATGCGGCGTGATGATCCTCGATTGATGGTCGTTGTTGGACCCTGCTCAATCCATGATACTTCTGCTGCCATCGAATATGCAGAAAGACTGGCAAAACTCAGTGAGAAGGTAAAAGATCAGCTCTTCATTGTCATGCGCGTCTATTTTGAAAAACCGAGAACTACAGTCGGATGGAAGGGACTCATTAATGACCCTGATTTAAATGGTACACACCAGATATCCAAAGGATTGGGCATCGCCCGCCAACTGTTTTGTTCCATCACCGGCCTCGGTCTTCCGATTGCGAGTGAAATGCTCGATCCGATCACACCACAATATCTTTCCGATATAATCAGCTGGGGTGCGATTGGAGCTCGAACAACCGAATCGCAAACACACCGGGAAATGGCTAGCGGTCTCTCCTTCCCTGTTGGCTTCAAAAACGGAACAGATGGCGGCCTGCAGGTTGCTATCGACGCGATGGGGGCTGCAATCCATTCCCATAGTTTTCTCGGTACAAACTATGCTGGACGAACCTCAATCGTAAAGACAAAAGGCAACCCGGATGTTCATATTGTCTTGCGTGGTGGCAACGATGGACCCAACTACCATGCAGAAGATATATTAAGAGCAGACAAGCTATTGTCAGTAAACGACCTGCTCCCCTCTATTATGGTTGACTGCAGCCATGCTAATTCTTACAAGGACCATACACGGCAGAATGAAGTCTTGAATTGTGTTGTCGATCAACTGCTCAGCGGCAACCGATCTATCTGCTCTGTTATGATCGAAAGCAACCTGGGGGCTGGCAATCAAAAAATACCTGAAGATCTGAGCCAAATGGCCTACGGTGTTTCAATTACCGATAAATGCGTTGATTGGCAAACAACAGAATCTATGCTGCTG